>ENA-UOTX01000131-UOTX01000131.1-compost-metagenome-genome-assembly--contig:-NODE-131-length-82190-cov-19.560800_pt1 | contig 82190 bp, 48 predicted proteins | sample MGYA00238143_ERZ746982 | MGnify/ENA primary metagenome ERZ746982 (study PRJEB28758, sample SAMN06268862) | compost metagenome | isolation source: single cell | place: USA: California, Emeryville, Joint... | reverse complement strand
CCATCATCACTTTCTACAGAAATGGAAAAGAAATATAGGCAAGGAAAAATTATCAATTGAATGACATCAATACAAATCAGCAAATGTTCAGAGAGTTTTACAAAAAAAGTGGGAAAAAGTAGTTCCTGTTCCAAGCACACATGCTTTGAAGTCTCTTTGCCAATATTAGGTATTCCTCTGACCATCAATTCAGCTCTCCTTCCCGGAGAAAATAACCTGGGCCACGGCCAACAAAATTAATTCTGTTAAAACAATGAATTGAAAAGTTCATCTTGCTGGATAAATACTTGACCATATGTAAGAGCGTCGCTTACTTCTCAATCTTAAAGGAAGAAAACGATACTTTTTAGGAGATATCACTTTTTTTTTGGTAATTGAAAAGCGATCAATCACTTTCCTATTTCTCATTCTCTAACTAAATCATCTTCTGCTTCAGTCTATGGTGCTAATGGCAGTACCAAAAAAAAAAAATTAAAATAATTGGGTTCATCTATGACTATTTTCCCATCCAAAATGCAACCTCCTTAGATTTGATGAATGTTCATGAATTTATCTGAAGGCAATGCTTTTAGCCCACACGAGCATCACCAAAATACTTTAATAGCTTTTAAGTCACAGCAAGCTGTGTTTAATGTCTAATGTCTATCCTACTTGATCATGAGTAAAATCAACAAATTCAATCAATAAACTTTTAAATTATATAACCCTTGTCCTTAGAGTAGGTTGAAAGAGAGACTCAGGACTCTCCAGAAAAAATTCTCCAGCAACTATTCTACTTCTAAACTCCTTTCTCCAGTCATTATAGTATCATGTTCATAAATTCTGAAATCTCTTTTTATCAGAAGTAGAATTTTTCTAGAACATAATATCAAAAACCCCTTAATTTTCCACAGGTTTGCAACCACTATTCAGATGCTCTGGAGACGCTAATAGCTAGTCGGGGCTTAATCGTTAGTTGCAAATTATATTAATACCGTAATTAACGAGAGTGTTCTCAGAATTCATTTTATTCTGATAATATACCCTCTTTGATTGATTAACTTATGAAAACACGCAATCAAAGACTAACCTTCTCAGAAAACAACGAATATTAAAAATTGCAGGGTTTGTGCTTCCTTTCTTTGATAATTGCCTTTTCATAGTGACTCGCTTTAGGAATCACTATCAAAATTCTTATGAATCCATATTCAGAATTGTGGTCAGTAGACAAATTATAACCAAGCTCAATTCTTCTGTTAATTAAAATTTTTTCCTATACGTATTTGATTTTAAAAAATAGAGTTAGCTATCTCACTACCACTCAGAAACACCGCATGGACAACCAAAAAGTATACTTAAGCCTCAGCCAAGGTACACATCAACTCTCCGTCCGAATAATTTCGAATGCTAATTGTTATTAGATGGTTGGAGTGATATGTCAGAAATCATTAACTATACTCAAGCCTTGAAGGTAAACTTCATTCCATATACTTATTTCCTAATATCCCCCAGCTCACTGATGAGGAAATATGGAATCCTCCCACTAACAACACGTTTTATCACCCAGCTGATATGTTTTTCGGAAATTTCCAACCTCAGACACTTCCATGTAAGTTGTTTTATGCGTTACACCATGCTCATTCTTGTGTGCAATCTGATCTGCAGATCCAAGCGCCAAAGGAACCCAAGTGCGCCCAGAATACCTAAATATCGGAAAACCACTGGAAATTGTGAAATCTAAAAGCGACTACGCTTATCCCAGAGATTCACGATTCTTTCCACAGCAGTTTGAGCAGAAGCCAACGCATTTTTCCCCTTATCTCCCTCCCTCGACAAAAAAAGTAAAATCCTATTTTCTGGATTTTATAAAATCATCTCTCCTTGCGTCTAGTCAGGAACGAATACAGTCTTAAAGCTGCAGGCAATCTCAAAACAACCTGGGAACCTTGTTCGAGAGACTATCTTTGAGGTGAGGATATCACCAATGACTTGAAAATTTGAATGCTTCTTTTTAGACATTTTCAAAATATGAAAACCTTGTCGACGTTGTGATGCAATCCAATGATTGCGCTCTCATCATTTTCTCGAATCCAAGCAGTGCCAGTCAAGCTGAACTGATATTCAACCAACAGCAGTTCATCAACGAAAACAATGTGAACCTGTCTCTGACTTTTTGCAATGAAATTGAGAGCCAGTACGCATGGGAAAGATCAAAGCAGGATAAACTACTAATGACAGCCAAGCAAAACTACAAAGAGTCATCTCCAATGGTTTCATCAACCTTGAATACTAGCTTCTCACCTTCGGTAACTTTTGCTCACGATTTCTTTCTAAATACCAACCTAGCCGACTTTTGCGCTGAAATATACCTGCAAATATGAGATTCAAATTGAGAACGAGCGAGATTTTCAAGTCGCAAGGAGGATTATTGGATCGAAGGGCTACAACATGAAGAGAATAATTCAATTGTGCCAAAAGAATTCAAATAATTCTTGTTCTCCTACTCAATTCGATTTATTAAAATTAAGACTGCGTGGACGAGGCTCCGGCTTTAAGGAAGGTCCTGAAAAGAAAGGTAACTCCTTCAACTTGGAGCCTGGTGTTTCTAATACTTTTACATTACTATAGAGTCCGATGAGCCATTACATCTTTGTATCAGTTCCAAAGACCAAGAAACTTACCAGAAGGCTCGTGAACTCGTGGAGGAGCTCCTGCGGTCGGTTTATAAGGAGTATAGCACTTATTGCCTTTCCAGAGGGCGAGCGCTGTCCGAAAAATTAGAACCCAAATGCATCGAATCCATTCCTAACAAAGAAAATCCTTACATTCAACCAAAAGAAAACCTAGCAAAGCAAAATTCGAACCAACCTATGTATAGCCAATACGGCAACCAAGAGAATAGATGTAACAATAATTATTATTAGACAAAATTAATCACGTGGAATTGAAAATAGATGTTCCGGAGGTAAACCAGCAAGCGATAATCGAGCAGTTGATCAGTGCTTTTATCAAAGCACGGCAAGAGGACAATTTTCCTGAGGTTAGCCGGATTAGCAATCAATTGAAAGTGTATGGGATTTCGCTTTCTGACGATTTACAAGAGAAAGGAGGGATTGGGATGGCATCGTGGGACCAATTCAAAACGAAATATTAAATTCGGATCTTACAAAGCAAACCACAATTCACCAAAATTCGTAATTGTTCTAAAAATATTAAATAAATGAGATTATGGGCCACAAACAGTGAGGTCAAATCGAACAAATATAAATAAATAATTTGATTAATAACCTCCGTATTCAAGAAAGGGCTTAATTCGTATTTCTTAACATGCTTAGTGTATCCTTCATCCCATTCAGTAAGCTGTATATATCTCTATAAGAAAACAACATTTAATTTCAGTTAGGTCCACCACCTTATCTGAAATTAACATTCTCCCCCAAAAAAATTGAAAAATCTCTGAACCTACTTTACCAATAATATTATAGCCAAAGCGAAGATAATGTAAACAATTTGAAATTGTAGGAATTTTTTAATCGATTGATACTTCAAAAGTAACGAAGTAGCACACAATGATGATGTATATCACAACCTAGTGAATGCACAGAGCGATTTTTTTCAACCAAGAATTAACTACTCACAAATAGTAAAGAATCATTGCCTTTGTGTCATCTCCGGCGGCGACCAGTCTAGGGAGGCAATGAGAACTTACGAGATGAGTAAAAAATTACCGAGTTTGATCGTCAGTTTTTTTCAGGCACCTGACACCTCCTGCAGGTAGCACACCATAGCTAATTTAAAAGGATTAATATCTTGTACTATCACAAAGCTTTACCCATAAAGGCATTCTTGGGTATCATTGTCAAAAGCGAGTACGTTTCCATCCCCAGTGCCTGCAAGAGTTATATTGTAAATCGTCTCTAGAACAAAAACAGCATCGGTTGCGTCCATTTTTCCATATTTTTTGAAACCGCTGCCCATATCGATGAGCATACAGGTCTTATCAGCACTTCCAGTAACAACTATCACATCATTTAGCAACACTAGAAGGTAAATAAAAACAAACTCTGTTTAGCATCGTTGATTTTGATATCATTTATTGCGCCTCTGTGGAGCTGCTCGACATAGACTGGCTCATGCGTTCTCAAGTCATGAACACACAACATTCCATCCTTTTGAGTATCATTGATTAACCTGTGATGAACAAGATAAGGAAGATTTACATTAACACCGGCCGAAATGACGTAGTTGTGTTTTCCTAGATCAGAATAAAGCATAATTTTTGAAATTGCACCCTAATCGTCAAGTCGTTTGTAAGCTTAAATGGCATTAGATGGGTACCTTGTGACATTGAATTTTCTTGACTGGTTCACCCCGGTTGATATCCTTTGAAAAAGAGATGATAATCTGTGATAATGAGAGTCAATACCCAGAAAATGAGAAGCCCGTTCTTATCGCCACTGGCTACAAGCGAGTTATGCCAATCAAATTCCAGTACAGGCCCCTTATGCTCTCCAGCAAGTCTCATAGCATCAGTTTTTGAATCCAAATCCCTAGTTATCATCTAAGACGCTCTTTCAGCATATGTGCATTACCATATCATAAGTGACGTGTCGTAAGAAGCAGAGATTCCGACGTTTCTTTCATCTGTCATCACTTTCGCGATAGATGCACTATAGAAAAGCAGAAACTAAGTGAAACAGATAAAAATTGATCACAGTACTCGTGACTTTTAATGTGATCGCAACGAACACCAGTCGCATCCCAAAGGCATAGCATCGAATCCATTCCTCCTGACAGCAGCCGCCCGTCTTGAAGATGGTGACAGGTGGTTATCCATTCCTTATGTCCATATTTCTTTCCAAATAGCTCTCGTTTAAACTCGCCTTTTGCTCTAAATGATATATGTGATATAGATCGCCATGATAATAATGAAAAAAATTCCTTACAAGTCATAAACTCTTAGTCCGTGGTCCGCTGAGCCTGTAACGAGAGTTTCCTTGTAGATGCTCATGCAGTAGATCTGATGTGTGCAATTAAGATCATAATGAGACCAAAACAAAATCTATGTAGTACCGGACGATCATGGCCAGGCTCGAGAGCCAAATCACCAATTGGTCCACTGCGCCAGTTTTCCAATAGTGCACTTTTTCCTGTTTTCATAGAGATTGACTTCATCGGTAGGTATAATGTGTAAATATTTCAATTGACTGAACGATTCTTATATTCTGAAATCGAAAAAATAATTTTTATGTTCTCAACATCACATATCACTTCTAAGGACGTTGTGATAGGTGGGTTCATCCCCTCTAATTCTGATAACTTGGCTACTAATGACTAGGAAAGAAGGCTGCCATCAAATTATAGTTTGATAATAAAGTTGTCTGAAGTTTGTATCTGAGGATTATTGGCAGCCTTAAAAGAGTTTGTAGCAAAACATAGCCAGGAAATGTCATGAAAATCATAGCATGATAGCATTATCAATGTTGAAATAACACATTCCCAAATCATGTTAGATAATAGTCTCTATAATTTTATCTGTTTTCTTTTGCTTCCCATTGATAGTCTGAAATTCAAGCCAGATCGCTTCATTGTTGTTAAATTTTATTATTGAGTGAAATTTATTTCCTATGAGAAGTCAGACAGGAGCAGTGAAGAAGAGATCTGGTCGAGAAGGGTATCCTTTTAACTACGGCTATTCTCCCTTTGGAGACGAAGAACTTGTACATATCTCAGGGACGAAATACGCACAGAAATTCGACTCGTCTGAAAAGAGCGAATCGCCAGCAAGTCACCTTCAAATAAGTTACAACTTTGACACAAAAACCCCTCAACAGGATGGCTTCATCAGACCACAAAGCACAAAACATCAAAGTTTCTTTGAAAAACTAAATTCATCTATGAATACGACCAATCAGGCTTTTTTGAAACGCATGTTTGGACCTCTGGACGAGATTTCTAAACAAAGGATATCAACTATACGCAATTTTACACCAAATCAAAACAGACGTATTACCAGGATAGTACAGGATCGTGGCAATCCGTTTATTAACCTTTCTTTTGTTGTAAAATCACTGTTTTTTCTATAAAAATGGTCCCTAACTACTCTAAATCAACTCAGGAAAAGGGGAAAAAGGCGAAAACACCATCGACAAAGAGAGGGTTGAGCAGTACTATTCAAAGATTTTCAAAGCAAAATGGTGGAGAAGGATTTATTGATTTTGAAGTTGAAGACACAATAAACCAAGAGCAAATTCTAGCACATCTAAGTCCTTATAAGCGAAAACGGCCCCAGCGCTTTGAAAATATCGACACTTCACCTCAGCGACAAGAATTTTCTGATTTTTTAAGGGCGTACTACAATGAGGAAGAGCATGCATTACTTACAGAGAGTTTGCAAACGAGCCCTCAGAATAGAGATAAAATCATCACAGCGTCCTTGGACCCAATGCGCGGACCATACGAATTGCTACTGAAGAGACATAAATTATCTCTTGAAAAAGCAGTCGAATTCCTTGAGCTAGTCTTTCAGCACAGAGAGCCGAATTGGAGTCGTCATAAAGATATCATAATCGATCAGAGACCGATCCCTTTGGAAAAACTCGTCTGGGAAGAGAATATGGCAAGTAAACTATGAGAGGCTCGCTTAGATAATTACTCTTTTTTTAAACGGAACTTAGCATTAGAAGAATACTCTCTCCTGAGGATAATCGTCTTTAATCCAATCAATTTTAAAATCACCGATGGGTTCGAGATTCCAACGAAGGATATGAATTTAGATGCCCTGAAAGGAGCGATCAAACTGTCTTTTCCATCGAAGCAATCTTCCACATATAACCAATGCCGCGCAATATTTGTACATTCATTTCTATGACTTTATCATGATGCTGAATATTGTTTATCCCAAATCTAAGATGGTAGGAATAAAGGGCCATGAGGCGAGAGGAGACCATACAGTTGAAAAACGACTGCTGCTTTCTCGTTTATGCTCTCAAATAGGACATCAATGTGAGTACGAAAATGGGTTTAAGACAGAGAAAGTAACCTCTCTACTCTCTTCAGAAGGCTGATGAATCATATCAAATAGGAATTAGCAGGATTTACCTTCGTTGCATTGTATCTAATAAAGGCTCATCTCGCTAAATCCGGAGCTCTGACTAGAAAAGAATTAATGGGACGCCTAGACCTTGCAAAGAAGATGATTGATGGTATTTATCAGCATTATTCACATGAAAGTCTTAGTAATCTCTAATTTTTCAAAGGGAATGTGCAAATTCCAACGAAGTTCAAAGAATGGCTCAAAGAAATTAAAAACTCAAAGATTATTTCAGAAACTCGAGGTGATTTGAGGTTTGCTGATCGAGGAGCATTTAGAGCAACAAAGATCGATATCAGAACCTGTTTCGAGCCTGAACAAGAAGAATTTTCAGGCGTCGCGGCAAGGCCCGCTACAGCGAAGTTATTTTTTCAAGGACGCAGTAGAGAGCTTGAGCAAAAGCTACTAAATCAAAGCTTAGATAAAAGCAATGGAACCGCACGAAATCGGATTACTGAACTTCGAGCGAGCAAAATCAGCGGAAAAGGTATTTCTGACCTGGTTTTTCTCTGCTTACCTTCTGATCTCTTCAACTAGGGTATTTGACGCTCCAAGCCTGCTTGGATTCCTCACCAAGAAAAAGAGATATGGCTGCCTCGCAAGAAACATTGGAAGGAACAATAATACAAAACAATTCGATACAGGAGTCTAGTATATTGATCCAGGACTCGCTGCTGCAAAGTATTGAAACGAGCAGGAGCAAAACGACAGATCAGACACCTGCGAGGCGAGGGTTAACACGTACGAAAGTATTTGAATTTCAGGCTGAGCCTCAGCAGTATGAGGTCACACGCCCTTTGCTAGAGTTGTATCGAAATGCGATTTTTAAAAGGGAAGTAGGAAATCGAAAGTCTGAGCGCGTTAGTGTTGACGGTTATCAGTCTCCCAATTCTGGGAATCTTAAAGAGGCATCGTTCACCCCTTTGACACCGAACTCCGGAGCTTTCAAAATCAGAGTAAAGCCCACAAGAGGAATAAAATTCTGAATTCAGAACGGCTTTTCGGCTCGGTTGTAAAGCGTTAACATCTATATTGTTCTTCAAGATAAATTTATGATTATATATCTTATCGTTTTTGATTGGCTTCAGTTTATGACCTATTTTAATTAAGGTGGCCCATTCGTTCTAATTCTTCTCACTGTATGCTTTCGATTTCAAATAATTGTGATCTTTTTTGTACTTCGACAAATTTATTGATAAATTTTGTTTACTAGCTAAATGAAATGTTCTGTTTTTAGATAGCTAACACAATAATATGTTCATTATTACCAAATAAAATCAGAAAACAAAAATACCACATCAGTGTTAAAATCATTTCATCAAAAATTCATCGCATTTTGTGAAAGGAGGTGTTCTCCTTTTCTCTTTAAGACTTCACAAAGCTCTCCAAATCCGCCTGTATTACAGTTGTCTGATCTTTCTCTGTAACATTGGCCTGCAGCATCACCGGTAACTGTTCCGAATTGGTTTCGTCCAAAATTCTATTACTCTTGTTTTCGGTGACAGTTTTATCTTGGTTCTTCCCCTCTTCAATTTTGGCTCTCATGTATTTAGCGAAGCAGAATTGGAAAGACGAACCCACGCAGCCGAACATCGACATCAGCATCACGCACAGCGTGATTTGCAGGAATGTATTTACCAAACCAGAGCACAGTGTTCCCTGAAAATTCTGAAGACTGTATCTGAAAAAGGCGCAATTAAGGTTCTTCAGCATACCCGTAACCGGATCTGAGACTAAAGTCAGCACTTTTCCTAAATCTTTCTGAAGGTCAGAGATTTGCTCTGTCAGACTGTATATATCTGACATGAATTGGTCATTAGCATCTTCTATTAAACCTATTGCGTTAGTATGCAATTCTCCTATTCCAATAGGACTAATGCCCTGAGTGAATTGATTTTGCAATGCTGTTCTGTAATCTTTCAACGACGCTTCGATAGTCGTGCTGGTACAGCTACTGTAGTCAGGGATTGAGTAACGATTATCTGAGCTGATCGTGGAGGGAACTTCAATGCAGGTCTTGCTTCCAAGATTATAACCATCATTATTGCCTGCCGATGCGTCCCAAACAGATGAATACGTGCAGTTTATTTTATTCATTACCCACTGATCCATGCTGACAGTACATCCAGTTTGAGTGCTTCCTGAGAGACTGTGATCTGCCAGCAAGTTGAAATTTTTCAAATTGTAGGCTGTTCCGTCAGAATTTGTTGGTTCAGCGACAAACAGATACTTCCCGCTTATCGTATTATCAAGGACAGTCGAGAACTGAGGGATAGCAATGGAGTTTGGATTTCCTGCAGTTTGAAAGAGAGAGCTACTGGCATCGATGTTCTCTTGGATTGTATAAAGTGAGTCAAAAATATGGGTTACCCCTAGCTTCCCAATGATGTCTCCGTCGTCAAAGAGACACGTACCGATATAGTCAGAGTATTCAGTGCTAACATCGGCCCAACCCAAAATCCCGTTGACATAGTCTTTTTCAGTGACTACTTTGTACATTACATCGCAGCCTTGACTCATGACGATTCCGATTACTAGAGCTATGGTTCCGACTATAAATCCGATGAAAGACATGCAGAAAAAGGTTTCCCATGCAGCAAATATCATAGAATTCCACCCGGGTTTCTTAGAGATACAGACTGCAATGGGACAAATGAGCGCGAGAGCTCCGATACCAATCGCACCTGCGAATACTCCAATAAGAGCTTTAGTAACCGCGCTTGAAACAACATCACTCGCCTATTTATCAACATTATGAGTTATTTTACAAAGGTATTTAAGCTTTTATTACTTGGCTTGTGAAGTCGTACGCTGTGGATTCAATATTTGTAATCATTTCATCGACTGAACCCAAAGTATCGGCAGCATCATTGAGAGTGCTTTGATAGGATGATAGAGAGCCCGTGATGTCATCATAACTGATCTGGATCTTACTCGCAGAGTTTACAGCTGTGGAGTGTTTATTGGCTCTTTCGAGATCAATAGCCCCGATCCAAGAGCTTGAACTTGTAAGAGGACCGAGTTTCTATCAATTGGGAATCAATAAAAGTTTGAAGGAATGCTTTTTTACCGCTATTATGTCTGGCACTACAGTGGCTGCGCTACCTGGCTTAGCAGACGGAATTGTTTTGGCTTGGTTTGTTGTATAGGTATTATCCAATTGAAGATGTAAGGCGTCTGAGCTACCTTCAACGTTCGTAATCAGTGTACTCGTTGAAAAAGTAGAGCTTTCGAATTTGGTTGAGAATAACGACTTCAGCTCCTCCAGAGAGGTTGATGCGCTGTTCAATCCCATCCATTTGGCTGAGGAGTTACCGTACTCAAAGGAATCGAAAGCCTGGAAGAACGAGCAAGAAACCGAGTCAAAATTGGACGCTATACTTGTAGAAGAAATCAATCCAGCAGTGGCTGCACCAATTACTCCAATCCCTGAAGCCATAGCAAGGACTAAAGAGCCCAGTCGGATAATTCGGCGGTCTTTGGTAGGTTTTTTGCAGCATTTGCAGCATGATTTACAACAGTTTTTGCAGCAGCCAATCATGCAACATTGATTGCAGCAAAACACGCAATTGAGAATATTGCCAATGAGCCATAGAGATATCCAAGGCACGACTATAGGAATGAATGATTTTCCATAGTCTATGAGTCCTTCAGTGGTAATCCCTTTGTTTAAAATATCAGTCTCGAGGTGGTTTTCAGAGGTATAACTTCCAAAGAGCACTGAATTGAACTCTGTGACGGATGCTTGCGCCGTGCTCAAATCGAGACTATCGAGAATACTATTCGATGATTGACAAGCTTTGTCGGCGTAGCCTTCAAGGATTCTATGGTTAATGTGAGTAGAATTTGAATTTGCTCCATTAGACCCTTCGGAGGAGAGAGGTTCGTGCAGAGATCGTTTGTAGTAAACGATTGAGACGATAGCGAAAAGGATTGAGGTGTTAGCGATGAGATTTTTCATATGACTTAATTTAAATATTTCAATTTTTGAAGAGATCGACAGAAAAAAATCACAAAACACAAATTAAAAGCAGGAAGCTATTTATGTAAACGTAATCGCACTGGACTTAATTAATTAAAGGATTTTAAAGAATCTAGCTTATACCGGGAAAGATTGCTACCGTCGAAGAAGGTAGGCTCGAACTTCTGCCGTAAATCAAATCATTTCGTGCTTATTTAGAAAGCTATATCACATAGACCTGAGAGATTCGAGAACCCCCATGATTAAAGGTCATTACATTTTTCTTTAATAAAAACTCATTTTAGCACTCTAATAGTAGGATAGGGGCGCTATTAAATTCTTTGAGATAAGTACGTACTTTAAAAGACGCAACGGACTCTTTATTTTCGGTAGTTGGCATTCAACAAATTAAAATCAAAAATACAAAAAAGGGAATCAAGTTTATTCTGCAATAATTCTCGTTATTGTGTTTTGCAACTTTTGAAATCTAACGTTGAAGCCTAAATAGTACCATTGTCTTCGAGGACATGAAATGACCATGGCTCCAAGTCTCACCATGCTTCATTGCCTACAACTTAGTAAATTTCTCGATTAACTCAGAGAATTTCAAGCCGCATACCAGAAATGGTACCTGTGGTAAAGTAGCCGTTCCTCAATGTATGAATTCTTATTTTGATGCGCTCCAACGAAATTTTCGACTTTTTCAAGTTAAATTACGAGCATTTCGTACAATTCTATCAAGTAGTAGAATTCTATTGGAAAATCGTGAGATTTTCTCAAATTAAAAAAGATAAGAAGCAAATCATTCCTTCACCAACATAATCCATATCAATTTAATCAAAATGGAGTTAGAAAAGAAGCAAGCGCAACTCAGCGAGTTAAACGCTGTAATCCTCCAATTAATTTCCGAATACCTAGATCTGAAGAGCTTTATATCCCTGAAATCCACTGCTCGTTACATCAGCACAAGTCTCGAAGAAGATTGCGCTTGGAAAGCCCAGACCAGTAATTTCGTTCCTATCTTCTGCCGAAACTATCTAGAGGTCAGCGACTCAGATGATGGCTACAAACTCAAACTCCAATCATTCATTTCCGTCTTGCAAGCAATCAGAGAATACTTGGTTGAAATGATTGTGAAAAAAGACGCAAAACTCAAAGCGGATAGCGTTCGCGACTTTCTTCGAAAGAATTTCAATGATTCAACAGAAAAAGAAACCCTTGACACTGAAATCAAAAAAATCTGCAAAGAATTCGATCTGGAAACTTACTTCCTCTACCGCTTATTAAACGGCGAGGACAAGCTTAAGCCTCTTACTGACGGTGTTGCATTATTCGGAGGCTACGCCTACTATCATAAATACTTTGACCATTCCTTCCTTCCATTCGGGGCTGTCGACAGCTCTTTCTTCAAATCTAAAGGACTTTATCCTCTGGTTGTACAAAGCACTCATGTAGATCAGTTCTTTATAAATGTGGACATGATCAACGCGTTTAAACAAGGGAAGGGGACTCTCAGCACTGTGATAAGAAAACGGGCGAAACCAGGCACAGCGCAACAAGCAATTAGCACTATATACGTTTGGAAGAGGAGCGTATTACAGCTTCTAAGGGGTTTAAAAGACTTGTATTTTGACCCGAGGATAGCCTTGCTGAGTCATTTGGACACTTTGAACAATCCGTCGTCCGATGTGACTACCCAGGGGATCAGAGTAAGAGGGAGCTCAGTGTTTTCTCCAACTGATTTTGAATTTGGAGTCGACAAGTTCGTTCATTGCTACCAAATAAGAATTTCGCCTAACGGAGTTCAAGGCAAGTGGAGGTTGACGACAAGACATTGGACAATAAAAGACGGAGATGAAACTCACTCAGTGGACGGACCAGGAGTGATTGGGTACTACCCAGAGATGTTTGAAGGCGCAAAGGATTTCGTGTACGAATCATGCAGTACGACGAAAGGATTCACAGGGAGTATCAGCGGCTTTCTTAGGTTTAAGAACACGCAGACAAACGAGGAAATCGATGTCGTTGTAGGAGAAATCAAATTCGATATTCCCAAAGGCAGTGTCATCATAGAACATGATGCTACCACGCAAGAGATAAAAGTAGTTCACAGAAACCTTGAGGAAGCAGAAGAACCCGTACAGATGCAAGTTGAACAACCTTCTAACTAAGACTGAAAGTGGAAATTAGCCGGATTGTTGTCTGATACTTCTGGCTAATCTCTCCTCAAGAGTTATGAGAAAAATCATTCATACTAATAATGCTTGTTTTTTAGATATGAGGTGTTAATTTACTAATGGATTAGTGTATGAATGATGATTAGCTTTTCAGCAAAATTAAACACACACTTTTAATCAAACCTCTTTTCAATTTGACAAGAAAGCCTAAGTTAATGTAGCGTCCTAATCCTACCTACCACCCTAAAGAGAATTGAATATCATATTCTTTGCTTTCTTGCTCTGTGTGTTGTTTTTGAAACAATGCAACTCAATAGATGTATCAATTCCAAATAAACAAAACTCAGAAAAATCAGCGGCTGAGTTATCTAAAATTTGGAGTATAGTCTTTCGATATAGCTTGTTTTGGATTGATTCGTTTATTGTTCTCCAACCTTGACTCTTTGTCTGGCAATTTGTTTCTTAGTGAGCTTAGCAACAACGTTTTTGTTGGCTTCCTTCTTAACGTCTTCTTCCTTAAGAGTGGCGAAGAGTTGGATGTGGCAAGGGGCAGAGCAGAAAGCTAATTAAGCAGAATCAAACTCAATAAATTTGCACATAAAGATTTTTTTATTACGAGTGATTCTTCCGTGAGCTCTGTAGGTTCTTCTTCTGCCTTCTTGGGCCTGATCAACCTGAGCGTGGGTGATGATCAACTTGTCAGCGTCAAGACTTTTAACCTATCAATCGTTAATAAAGCAATCACAGTCGAAAATTATACATTTGCGTTAGCCTCGAGGTTTTGAAGAAGTCCAAGGACAACTTTGCAAGATTTTGTTGGCCATCTACCTAAATAGTTGAAGGTATTGAGTTAGGATAAAGCGCGATTAGAAAATTTGAACCTAAGGTTGTTCCGAACTCTTTAGCTTGGGCAGTTCTGCCGGTGTGACCAGTGTAGCGGTGATAAGGAATACATCTCTTGTGTTCGATAACGTCCTTGATGTATTTGATGGCGGCTTTGAGGTTCATTCCCTTGACTGCTCTCACGGTTTCATAAGTGTTTTTGTAGTGAACTCTAATGGAGTCTCCTCTGGCTTTGACGGCTATGAAATCATCTTAGATAAGCGATTCAGACAAGCGTCGTTTACCTTTTGCTGGAACAGCAGGGTCACGGGCGTAAGTCTTGGCCATTTGAAAATAATGCTGATTAAGATTCTCTCTTTAAATAAGATTTATTAGAAACCTTTGTAAATCACATCACAAAACTCTTTTTCAAGCTCATATCAAATATTTTATAGACCATCTCGACAAGCAACTGTTTAACCTTGCTCCAAATGCAAAAATGAACTAATCCAGCACTCAACTATCTGATCAGAGTTGAAATAATTTAACCGCTGTAATTTCCTCTAATTTTTAAAAAGTCATTTCAAAAATATGCATAAGCAATCTATATAGGTCACACACTTAGCCGAGACATCAATTGGTCATTCTAATTTATTTATTGCACCTCAATCTAAGCAAGACAATATTGAGAATTGAAATCATGTAATTGTCAACTCCAAGCTCAACTTAAATATGAAAATCCAATCCTGTTCCCTGTCTTTTGAACGTCATCGGATCCATCGATTTATTTCTGGACATCTTTCTAGTATCTCTCTCTTGTTGCACTCTTAGCAGGGACTGATTCAATTTTTCCTTTTCTGTCGAGTCCATCCTATGTACTGTAAAACTCTCCTCTTCGCTATTCTTATTAAAACGTTTTCTGCACTTCCTCAACTGTTTTCTTGCGTATTTGAACACATTTCGAGAAATACCATAGACCATCGAATCCAAAAAACCCTGGGAATAATCGAGAAGCTTCATCACTGTAAAAGCCGTCGTGCTTGGAACGAATTGAAGGTAGATCAACATATTTAACACGAGATCTGGCAGCCAGCAAACGATTAATATTCCTGGGAATAACAGCAAAACGAAAGCTTGGCTCCGGTATTCTTTGTCCAATTCTTTTCTCATACGGATTATTGCGCGAATGTACCACCATAAGCACAGTCCAAACATAATATAGAAAGGTATAGTTGACAGCACGAAGAGGATTCCCTCATGTCCTTGTCGTGGGATTCGATACACGCAAATGTTGTTTGAAACGTCAATCCATTTCTGGAAGAAATTTACTAAAGAGTAGAAGAGAGGGACAATGGTTCCGAATAGAAAATATCTTAGTTTATAGCGAACTATTGCGTCCATATTCTGGGTTTTAATAGTTGTAATCAGCGCGTGACCGAAGAATGATGTCCAATGAAAGGTGCTGATATCGCTAAACAATTCAACAACTGTAGCAATCTTGCAATCAAGAGCAGTTTTTCCGAAAGGGGCTCCAAGGATGAGTTCGATAACTGATCCGGTAACATGAGCGAAGGTAGTCCAAGTGACCATAAATTCTAAAGGTTGTCGATAAAGCTTGTAGACAACACAAACAACCAGCACCACCAGCGAGCTTACGATGGAAAGAGAAAGGAGAATCAAGGAAAGAGGGTCGTTTGGAAATAAGACGATCTCATCAAATTCCTGTGACCTCAGTGTGGAACTGATATTCGTCATATTCGTGAGATTTATTTAATTTTATGAGTAATCAATCATGAGCATTGTGAAGCTCTTGGAGTTTCCAATATCAAAACAATTAATGAAAAAGTCCAAACTCAAGTGGAAAACATACGATTTTGAACCTCAAGTAGAAGTTTCAGTGACAAGAGGAATGTTTCTGAGAAAAAGTTATGGTCTAACTTCAGTGAAATATATAACTAAAATGCATGAGTTAAGAATTAATTCTTATCAACGACCGAAACGAATACATATAAACAAATGTGAGATTTTCAAGCATTCACCTCTGAGCATCACCTCTCTCAATAATGGATCTCCAGTTTTGCATAATGTTTCGATTCGACTCTTTTGATTTGTCTGTTTATTAAAGATTCATTCAATTTCGCTTGCTCCTCACTCCTCATTAGCAGAGAACCATCTAGCAACTCTTCACGTGCTCTGTTCAAACATATGCATTTTCTAAAGTATTCCCTTACTACTCTGAACATGTTTCTTGAAATTCCATAGATTGCTGATTCCAACAGCCCTTGAATATAATCCAAGTTCTTTACTACTGCAAATATGGAAGAGTTTGGAACTATTTGCATATAGATCAGCATATTGAAAACTAGTTCAGGCAGCCAACAAATAATTAATATCCCTGGATACATCAGCAACACTAATGCTTGACTCTTGTATTCTTTCTCAAGGTGCGTCCTTGTCCGCATTATCGCACGGCTGTACCACCACAAGCACAAGCCAAATAGGATGTACAAAGGAATAGTCGTCAACACGAAAAGCGTCTTCCCGCTTCCCTGCCGAGGAATGTGATAAACGCAAACATCGTTTGAAGATTCGACCCAGTACTGAAAGAAATTCACAAAAGAATAGAGAAGCGGGGCGACTGTTCCAAAGAGGAAGTATCGCAGCTTGAAACCATCTATAGTTTCTAATCTTTGGCTTTTAATGGTAGTGAGTAGAGCGTGTCCAAAGAATGCGGACCAAAGAAAGGCGCTGCTATCGCAAAATAGTTCGATAACCATGCCTATTTTGCAAACCAGAATCGTTTTCGGGAAAGGAAATCCGAAGAGGAACGTAGTAAATGAGGCAAGAAAATGTGGCAGCATAATCCACGTGACTAAAAACTCTAAAGGTCGTCGATAGAGCTTGTAAGCGAGACAGAAAATCAGAAGGGTCGATGAGGCCAGTATTGAAAGAACGAGGAGTGTGCGTGAGGCTGGGTCGTGTGGAAATAAGATGATCTCGTCGTAGTCTTTTGAGTCTTGTAACCAGCCGAATATACCACTTGTCATTTTATTCTGAGATAGAGGTTTAATTTATTTAAAATCATGAATAAAGATGGACTAGGAGTTCCTTTGGAATTATAAAAAAAAGAAGAGAAACATAAAATATGAGATAAAGAAAGGGCTTTACTCTTTTTTCAAGATTCCAATTTGTTCTAGTTTTGATTTGTTTTAATTCGTTAGAGACATTTTCGTCTAGATAGACTGATCTAGTGATCAAATAATCTGTAAAATGGATTCGTAGTTTATTTTGATCGCTAAGGACTGGCAAATTCGAAGTCGTAGCAAGCATTTCAGCCACATGTTCAGAGCCAGATACTCGACTATTGTTGATTGCAATAGAATCATTGAAATTATGGATAATGACCTGACTTCTTATATTTAGCCGAAAAGGTACGACGAGCAAATCTGAGAGAAGTGGAAACACATTTATGAGATCAAATTTCCAAATTAGAAGAAAAAGAATCATGGGATAGCAAACACCAGGAACCAAATTTGAATCAACATTTTCGCTCATGAAAGAGGAGCTTTTCTAGAAAATAAAGGTTCTAGAGGTACTCGAAATTAGCAACTACAAGCAAATTACGAAGAATTATCGATCTTAATGGTGGATTAAACTATGTTGTTGATGAAACCATGCTTTCGGCATCATAAGTGACAGCTTTAAAAGAGGACTCTAGAACCTTGAAACAAGCTCTGAGGGATTTGAATCTAAAAAAGAGATTATGTGGCTAAACTGAAAGAATAATCGTTTTGTTTGGAAAACTCTAAGCAAGAATAAATTTTGCATTTTCTGTTTCAGAGCTTCATGTGAAATAGGATTCAGTTTATGGAGTTATTGCCAGCCACCTAGTGAGTCACATAATTCAAATTCTGTACGAGTTTTTGTTTTCAACCAAAGCTTTCTCAGATGTGAATGAAAACAATCTCTAGAAAACATTTGTTTAGACGCAGTTGTAAAAACTTTTTGAGAAAATTACATGACCTCAGATAATTGATTATGAAGCCAAAACACATCTCTTATAGGAATGTGTAGAGTGAAAAAATAGGTTTTTCGAAAAGAAGCACCTTGTATAAGAGAGATATACGGCCATTCCATTGAGATAATTTTTAAATGCCCCCCCCCCCCCCCGGGCGGTCCAATCAGAATTTAAGTAGCAGAGATAAGCCATCAAATTAACAAAAATAAGATATCTAAACAAAATCTGAACTTGATCAAGAATTAGGAAAACTCGAAAATATGATAATGGCTATACCAAATCGAATCTCTGTAACAACCCTGTCGAGAATCCGCTATGAGGGTGTCTTGAACCAAGTTAACATGGAAGATCGCAGCATTACACTTTCACAAGTCCGCTCATTCACTGAAGACGGCCGTCTAAACGATGAAATTCTCCCATCAGAATGTGTTATTTTCCAAGACAATGATATTTTATGTTTAGAAGTTCTCGATTCAACTGAAAAAACTCAAATTACTCCCACTGCCATTAACACTGAAGTGAAACACACGGCTCAAACAGAAACAACAAATGGAGAAACTGCAGTTTTGACAGAGGATAAACAAGTTCCGGATGAACAGGTTGTCTCGACAAAAAGGTTCGAAGAATTAAAAGAAAGATATTCAGACGAAGATGAAGGCAATGAAGACGAGCTTAAGCAGAAGTTGTGCTTTTATGTGAGAGAAAACAAACAATTAAACAAGCAGCTTAATGAACTTAGCAAACAGCTCCAAGCGAACTCCGATGAAATTGCAGAAATGAAAAAAGATTTTGAACAGAAATTTAACACCCAATCTCAAGAAATTGAAGAATTGAGGAATTTAGTAAAAAGAGCCCTTCTGGGCGACTCGTGAAAATAAAGTTCACTGAATTTGAAATAAGAGATAAATTTCAGGGCTTTCGCATTTATGAGTATCATGCAATTCGAAAAACTATATCAACCGAAGCTTCACTTGGATACTTAATCTCTCTCTCTAATATTTATTTTGGTGTCTTTGCTGGTTGCAATTGAATAATGAAAAGTAGTGTATCTGTGAAAACAATTCTAGGTGAAAGATTTCTGTAGTCAGTTTTCATTCTTTGATAATCAAATAAATTTTTATCGCATATGGAGTTGACAATACACACAACATCATAAATGAAAGCAGATTTGCAATGAATACCAATTACAACAACTTTAATTGCCTTAATTTCGGCACACACTATGCGACTAAAAGAATTCCTCTTTCTCTGGTTCAAATTGACACGTAAATTTCCATATTCCAGACCCCACATCTTTTGTCACAGGTTCCTTACTCTGAGTTTTCATGTTCTTTGCTAAAGGAATCACAACTCGGAATGTGCCAGCTTCTCGAGTTCCTTTCAAATTTTCTACAGAAATATTAGGACCTCTTGACTCCTTATCTTCGATAACGATTTCACTTCTCTCCCCAAGAATAATAAGATGCCATTGACCGTTATGGCATTTTAGACTTGGCTGTTCAAATTTGCTATCTAGCAATTCCACAAAAACTGAATAAATCTGCTCCTCTCCATTCCTAGAAACCTCAATCGAATAGTGAGGCTCAAAATCATTGGACCCAAAAGGATTTCCACCTAAATTACAAAAGAGGAGATCTGGCCGAATTTTGCTATTTTCTGTAGCAACGATCTTAGTCTCTGGTGTTGAATTATCAAACTTCACTCTAATCTCGCTATTAGCTAATGCACTCAGATGCTTATTGCAAAAATCAACAAAAGCTGTCGTGAAATCCCAAGCCTTTTTGTTCTCTTCAATCACTAGTTTTGATCGGAGAAAGAGAGCAGGTCCTTCATTATAATAGTCTCCTGCTTTCGAGTGACTCTGAGCTATGATCAAATGAGCAATTCCAAATTCATCTTTGAAGAGTTTAGCAAATTTCCCACTTAGTTTTTGAGTTGCTTCTTCAATAGTGAAGAGAGGCTCTGCCGCAAATCTAAAGCCTTTATTCTTTATTGAAGAAACGTATTCTTCGACTTGTTGGATTGTTTTGAACAATTTTAAATTATGTACAACGATGAGGTTGGGAGCGCACTTAGAATTTTGTTGAAGTTCACGCCGTTTTCTGTTTATGGTGCAAATTTTCTCAAGGTCGGTTTGAGTAAGTTCGTTGGCAACATAGAGAAGCAAATTAGACTGTTGAATGATGAAATTTTCTTCCAACTCTTTGGTAATTTTTGAATCCTCACAGATCAACTGGAGTTTATAAAAAAAAGATTCTTCATCTGTACCCCTGTTAGTAGGTTTCATTGAAAGTGATTCTAATCCTTGAGGAGTAAGATTTACTGAACTGAGCTTGTCGTGTCCTCTGGAGACAAGAAAGCAAACACGGTTTCCATTCTTCTGACATTGTGAGAAGAAGGCTGTGAGGGAATCATCGTTTGCTGATGGTCCAAATGGAAGTCCACCATCGTTCAGCAAATTTGCCAGCCAAGATTTTCCAGCGCTTTGAGGACCGAGTAACCCTACAATTGGTGTTTTCTGTTTTTGTAATTTTTTTAAGGTTTCTTCCTTGTGATAGTTGACTAACCAGCCGTTGGATTGAAGAGGAAATAATGACGAGGATCGAATAGAAATAAATGGAATTTCGGGGTCTATTTCATTTTTATATTCAAACATGCTTAATTTTTTCACTTCCTTCTTGAGTCCATCTAATTGTCCGACGAGCTCATTCATTTTCTCTTCATAGTTTTGCTTTTGTTTTTCGTTTTCCTCTAATTTCTTTTTCATTTCCAGAATTTGAGCTGTGTTTTGAAATTCAAGTTTTTCAGGTCTGTCAAATAATATCTCCTTTTTAAGTTTTTGAAGACCAGCATTCAAATCTGCTGTTTTTTGCTCTAACTCATATAGGATTTGCCGAGCAACTGACAGTTCTTCAACTTTTTTGGATAGCTCTTCTTGTTGTAGATGAGATTTTGACTCATAATTAGCCGTTAACGAAATTATTTGGTTCTGAGATTCCTCTTTTACCTCTTGAGTTTTTCTCAGCAACTCTTGCTTTATTGATGGACAGTGTAATTCATGCTCTTCGATAACTTTACGAGCCTCAATCAGTTCCTCAGCGAGTTTCTGTAAAACATCATCTTTGACTTTCAGTTTTTCCTCTAGGTCAGATATTTTGTCTTCATCACCAAGAATTATCTCGACTTCCTTGATAGTCTCTGCTTTCTGTGTATTTACTGGCATGCTGTCCTCCTTGAAGAGATTTATACCATTTTCTGCAAGTTTCTGTATTTCATGATAAGCGAGATAAAGTCCATCAGCATTTGTGGCGTCCTTTGAACAAGTTGATAAATATGATATTCTTATCATAGGCTGGATAAGGGTGTCTCTGTTAGGGAACTCTACTTTCGTGGGTCCGACTGAGCATTTCAAAAAATTCAAGGTTTGGCGCATCCTCTTAGTTTTCTGACTTAAATTCTGATAATTTATAACTTTTCAAGTGAATGATAAAGTATCAGCTCTAGAAATTTCGAAATAACGTTTCTTGAGTTTTAAGTCAAGTTTTTCAGCACTAAATTTTCGATAAACAGTCGATAAACAGTCGATAACCGTCAATCCGACTATGGAATTATCGCTGGAGCGTCACTGGCTGTTTTATTTTTAATGAAAAATTTCTCACGTTCTAGCAATGCTTTAGTAATTTCTTTAACTATTTTTTTCAAGACAAAACTTGACTCTCACCACTTTTGAGCTTATAGAGAAGAAAGATTAACATTTGTCTTGATAGTTGCTTAATTGACGAATGAAAGGGAAATTTTCTTCTCTTGATAAACCTATCGGAAAATTAATATATCAGTCAACTTTCTTTAGTATATAAGCCACTGCGAAGAAGTCCCCACTATGATAGAAGAAGATGTTTAGAAGGACTATCAAGCTTAATCCAAGCAGAAATGCAAAATGGCTTTTATTTGGAAAAGTAGGTTTTATTTTTCATATATTTATAGCAGGAAATGTGGATTAATCCTGCAAGTTCTCTCCTAATTATTCTAAATTCTCTCCAGTTTTTTGAATTGTTTCCATATTAAAACGAAGAAATCGAGTATTCATACAGGAATATCAAAAAAAGAAATGAAAATACCAATGTTTGATTTAGAAATAAATAATTCGGTTTAAATTGTATGTATCTGACTTATTTTGTGTAATGCGACCACAGCAGTGATTAATAAAAATACAGCAAACATTAGCCCATAGAGACCAGCAAATTTCATAGTCATTTTCACATAATCCATAAACGCATTTTGAGTGGTATGATGTCCCAATGCATCCAGGTTTTTCGAAATCGCCGGCCACTCAGCTTGCACAATCTCCTCCACCTCTGCTGCCAGCACAAAATAACCGACACCTGCCGCTACAACCAAAAAGCATACAACCCCCAGCGCAAACACATACACCTTAAGCGTTCTTTTCCCTGCCTTGAGACTAGCATAATAGCCAAACCCGCCCAATATAAAGACAATAATCCCCACACACATCATCATAATATTCGTCCAATTAGGCAGTGGAGGTAGATATCTCACGTTCTTCGTGGAATAAATTCCGGTCATCATGAGACTAAGACTCAGCACCATGAGAAGAAGGTTCAATGGAGGGAGAATCAATTTCATTATTTTCTCCAGTGTGACTAGTCTGATAATAAATACAACTGATAAAGATATTCCGCCGAGAATTGTAGCAGTAAAGACTCCGAGGAATGTGATATCACTCTCTAGTTTCTTTTCAAATTCGTGAAATTCTGCTTTTGAGATGTCTGAAGGAGCGTCAGACCAATTTTTGTGGTAGTAGTCTTGAAAATCTGGGTTGAATGAAAATATCCCCAGCGTGAAAATTGATAAAAAGACAACTAGCACCAGGTAAGAGTAGAGAATCGAAATAAGCCATCCTCTCTTGAGCTTTATAGTAGCTAATGGAGAAGTAAAATGATCATTAGAATATAATCGTATGGATGAGGAAGCGATATACCAATAAGAGTAATGACTGATATGATTAATAGCAGACTGCCAAGAAGAATAAGGGCTTTGTCAACCACAATTTGGGCGAGGCCGTAAGACCTTGCTTGGTATCCGAGATAGCAGAGCATCGGGCTGAATAGGAGATTAGCTAGATTGAATGAAACCAAGTGAATAAATACTGCAAGAAATGAGGAAGAAACTAACCTATCGCAAAGAAACCGACGATCCATCTTCTGAAGTCCATTCTGTCTTCGGGACGGCTAGGAAGATATGAAATTACATACTAATGGCTTTGAAAATGGATTACCGACTGCTAGGACGCTGAAGTTCACCGCTGTTCCGGAGTTCTTGGCCCTCCTTCGGGCTTCTTAATTGGTCTACGGTGAGTTTTACAACAGATTGTTGAGGCTGGAGGTCGCTTTCTTGCATAAGCTAATAATTTTAACTGTGTAATTTCAAAATCAAACGAAATCTTAATTTTTTTCTTTCGATTGGGAATATCAATAAATTCTTTATAATCCGCTCCAGTGGGAAGGTACTACACCAAGACCACTCTCACTCCTTGATATACTTCCTGTGCTAACTATATCAAAGAAATTGCCTATTGGGAAAATGCCAATTTGTAATAACTGAATAGCATCAGCAGTGATATCAGAGTAATTGATCTCAAATTCTTAGCGATGACATCAAAACTTTTCCATTGATTTAACATCAAATTGTTTACAAATGCATTTCGTCTTATCTATGGTTGGTCGAGATGGTCTAGCGGCTTAAATCCAAATCCTTTAGAACTGGTTAATCTTGCAGTTGAAGTAGATGCCCCTATTTTCGGAAAAGACATGCGTGCCTCCTGTGTGAAATCAACATGCTCAAAGCGACCTTTATAAATGCGATAAGATTATCTCCACGACAAAACTTATTTACGAGCGTTTTGGCTGATATTTCTTCGGATTATCTTGCGTTTCTTATCCTCTTCTTCCCAGCTTCTCACATTATACATCGAATGAGCAGATTGCAATCTTTGAATCAGTCCCTGTGATAGACAAGTAATATTAGAAAAAATTGTGAGCGTTTTAATTGTACTCGGTTTTCATGATTTATTTTCTGCCACTCCTGCAGCTTACGAACGACGCCTAAGCTCCGTGTTGGTTGGAATGAATGCTTTTTGATTGTCTTTGGATTAAGCTGGCTTGGTTTATTTTCAATCTCCATCATTTTGCGAAGCAGTTTCAGATTTCCATAATTAATTTCTTCTTGTCGATCTGATAGTGATTAGACGTTGCAATATTACTATTCCATGCTGAAAAAAGCTTACTTTGTTTCATCTTTTCTTGTTTTGCTCTGGTTTGTAAGAAAGTTGGAATGTAAGGAGCTTTGTTATTGATCATTGGCTTTATGGTTTGAATTTTCTCGAGATGGCGCTGCTGACTCTGTAAAAACAATCACACTGAGCATTCGAGATGAGAATATTGAGTTTACTCGAACGATTGTTCTGTCACCGCAGATTTTGTTTCCTGATATCTGATTCCACATGGTGTTTTGAGGTTTGAGAGTAGTAGTGTCTTTTCCTATTAGTTTTTTTAATTCCAATTAACTATATTCGGTTATCGACAGAATGAAATATTAAAAATAAAACTTCTTCAAATTTTGTTAATTGCGAGTCTGAAGACTAGTAAATTGAGCAAATATCAATACGAGGATATAGCTGGAGCAAATTTACGTATCTAAGCATTGGAAAAGTACCTCCAACTACAACGCATCAGGCAATTTCTATTTTTATTGAAATGGAAGAGGACAAATTCATCTCCATTCTATTAACTATCGCTGCTCTCATTACGAATGATAGTTTGGGACTATAACTTTATCTAAGAAAAAACAGCGTTTCCGACTTGAATAGTTAAAAAAAAAGCGTTATGAAAAAGAAATTCATAGAGGGCAACAAGGAAAAACACTAGCATGTCAAGGATTTTGCCTGTTGATAAATCATCTCAAATATATATAATTTCACTCAAAGACAAAATAAACAAAGAAATAGAATCGCTTAGAATCTCATGATTGGCATCATGTGGCACAAATATAGGCAATTCATTATCACGAAAAGGAAATAGGGTCAAAAATCAAAATGCGTTAGAAGCAATAACTCTTTCTGAAAGGTATTATTCATTCAATCCTTTTAAGGTTTCAATTCATTTGTTCAAGCGCTGCAATTTTGGATCGTAATTTAGTCTCAGAACTTCGGGCTATTGCTCGTTATGAGTTGATACATATAAAATAAAAAATAAATTAATTAACTGTCAGCAAGAAGTTCGTATCTATGTCTGATAAATTGAATCAATCTCAAGGGTTAGGAGCGTCACAGACATCCTCTCCTGGAAAATCAAAAATAGGATACTTGGATGGATATGCATTGGAACAGCACTTCAAAAAGCAAGTAGATATACTACTCACTGAAAATGAACGTCTCAGAGCCACAATCGCCAACTTCGAACAACAAAACGGCAAATCTTCTGTTACCGCTGCGCTTGAGACTAAACTCCAGCAGATCGTGTCTGAATATGACAAAGTAAACCAGCTACTAGCCGCCTCTCAACAAGAAAACTCGCAACTGAAAGCATTACTCGGCTCACAAGGCACAACGGCCGGCAATGGCGGCTTTCTACAATCCGAGAACATCCGACTCACTGCTCTCCTCGTCGAAAAAGATCGCCAGATCGAGAGCTGGAAATCTAGGTTAGTCGAAAGCGATTTGGCAAAGTTCCAACTCAAAGAGCTTCAAGGAAAATACGCTCAGCTGCTCCAAGAGCACGAATCGCTTAGAGCTGGAGGAGGACGGCTTTCAGAGAAAGCCAATACAGACAAAGCCAAGCTGCTGCTTCAGCAAAAGGATGCGGAGATTGATAAACTGCATCAACTGAATTCGATGAGATCGAATGAAATTGAAGCGCAAAAAGCTAAAATCATTGAGCTGCAAAGCATTGTGCCTCAGTTTTCAGGGCTTCAGCAGAAACTGCAGGGCTTGGTCGAAGAAAACGAGCGGCTGCAGGACATCCTTAGGGAGAGAGACATCGAAATCACTGATTTGAGGGACAAACTTGCTCAAACAAACTTCAGAGATTCTTACCGAGGACACCTTGAGACCCAAATTGAGGCTTTGAAGGCAGATAATAACCGCTTACAAGCATTATTGGCGTCCAAGAAGGGGGATAATACCGGTCAGAGGCTGCTAGAAGAAAAGGTCATCGAATTGGAGAGTAAACTCGCTGTGCTGGGAGATGAGAACCAGAGGTTGAACCATCTAGTTTCGGACAAAGGCAGAGAAGTCGATGGTCTGAAGCACTCAGCGGCTCAAGTTCCAGACCTTGAAAACAAGATCCAGCTCTTAGTGAATGAGAATGACCGGCTAAACGAGCTCAATCGCGCTAAGGATCGAGATATTGGTGGGTTAAGGAATAGGCTCGCACAGTTAGAAGGCGTTTCTGGGAAGATCCCTGAATACGAAAACCGATTGAAGTCACTTAACCAAGCTCTTGCAGACAAACAAAAACAGAACGATGCCTTGAAAGATCAGCTAAACGCACTTCAGAAGGACAACGCTAGAGCTAAGGAATTCCAGGATAAGCACAATACTCTAACTAATGAATTCGACCGCCTTAACCGCGAGCTCAAAGCGAAAAATGACGCTGTTGATGATCTGAGGAAGAAGTTGAACCAATTTGAAGGACTTCCTCATCAGATTCGAGATCTCCAGCAGAAGCTCTCGAGATTGCTCGATGAGAATGAAAATTTACAAGGCGCTGTTGCTGACAGAGATAGAGAGCTCGACAACGCCAAACGAAGAGTTGCGGCTGTCCCTGATCTCGAAAACAAGATCATGCTCCTAGAAGATGAAAATACTGGCCTTAAGAAGGAACTCCCTGCCGTAAAATCGAAATTGGTTCAATTGGAAGGATTAGAACCGAGATTGAGGGACGCAGAAGAGAGACTGAACAGAGCTCAGGACGAGAACAACAGACTTAACAACATTATCGATGATAAAAACCGAGAGCTTGACCAAGCCAGGGCTCGTATCGCTGAAAACGCTCAATGGGTTCACAAAGCCCAGGCCTATATGAAGGAAAATGAGAGATTGTTGGGATTGCTTAATGAGAGAGATCAACTTGTTTCAGACTTGAGATCCCAGCTCTTTGGGTACGAAGCAAGCAAAGATACGATAAGGCAGTTAGAACAGCAGCTGAATTCGAAGAAAGATGAAAATGAAAGACTTAACAAGGAGTTGGCGCAAGCAAGAAACAAAATAATGGCTCTGAGCACGCTTGAGGCGGAGATCAGAGCGAAGGTTCAAAAAGAAAAATTGCAGGAAATCGTAAAATTGTGTATAGAAAAATAATATCTAAGCATTGGTTAATCCTTAGGAAGCGGCTGTGAACGAGGCTAATAAGAAGGCGGCAATCGAGCGAAGAGCTTTCGAGAGCACGATTAATCTTTTGAATGAGAAACTTGAGGATTACGAAAATAAAATCCACAAAATGCTTGCTGAGAACGAGCGACTCGCCAATATTATTAGAGAGAAAACGAACGAAGTGGAAAATCAAAAAGCTCGCTATCAAACCTTGGAGAAAAATAAAGCTGATGAGTTAGAGCAGCTTAAGGACTACTACGAAGAAAAACTTCCAAGAGAAATCGTATATTGATTAGTATGTCATTTTCTGTAATTCGTTTAAAATTAGGAATCAACCGTTGCCCATCATCGTGCACAATGGGAGGACGAAACCGCGAAACTGAAAGGTCAAGCCGCAGAGCTCGAAAGAATAGCAAAAGAGCTTGAGGCTGAAAACGCTGAATTGAAACAGGCACTTGAAGAGAAGCAAGAAGAGGCCGAGGACTGGAAAAAGAAACACTTAAATTTGGAGATTCAAAGAGCTAAAGAAATCGAAGAACTCAGAAAACAATTCGAAGCATTCAAACGAGCGAATATTGTAAGAAAGCTCTAATTTGTAAAAAAAAATTAACTCTCGTATTTATAGGAAGCTCGTGAAGCCCAAATCAAGTTCGATGCAGAAAGAGTGGCCTATGAGACACAGCTTAGTCAGCTTAGACAAAGCGGGGAAGATGATCAGAAGCAAATCGCGCATCTCATAGCTGAAAATGAAAAACTCGCAAACACAAATATTGAGAGATTAAAAGAAATTGATGCACTTCGCACGCAACGAGTTCAGCTTGAAGAGCGCCTTCGCAACGAAACGAATGATTTAAGAGCTCAATTAGAAGCAGCGAAAGCGAATTCTTATGTAATTTCCAAACAAATACCTTCGAAAGCTGATCCTCTCATCATAGGACGCGAAATCCCTTGAGATAAAATTCGCATCTGAAAGAAACTCGCTTCAAACCCAAATCAAGCAGCTGAAGAGTATGATCGAGAACTACAAGCAGGACTCTGAACGGCTGTATCAGCTTATGAATGAAAGAAAACAAGACTACGAGAAACTACAAAAAGAGGTAAACAAATTCCTCTCCCCAGTGTTAATAGTCTAATCTGAAAAAATTAGTACAAGGACCTCAAGAAGAGCTATGATGAAAAGTTTGCTTCTGAGGACCCATCTGTCAATGGAGTAAGCAAGGAGAAATTCGAATTAATGAGAAGCCACATTGCTGAGCTGTAAAATTTTGTTACTATGATTTACCAATACTAACCCAACTACAGTGAACATGCAAAGGAAGAATATCGAAAGCAAGCCGAAAGAAACAGTCTTGAACTCACAAAGAAAAACAAAGAGCTTGTTAGCAAGATTCAAGAACTCGACTTGCTCAAAGCGAAATACCAAGAGGCCTCTGAAAACTACGAGAACCTTAATAGCCAAGTAATAGAGTGATTTATCTCTCCTTTTTGATTGGAAATTGTGTAGTTGTTCCAAAAGCTGCTCGAAGGAGACAATAAAGCTCAAGTCTACAGACAAGCTTTTGGTTCGGGAGGTAAGAATCTATACCAATCTCCTTAAAGTGTGTATTCGCTTTTCTTTCACGTCACAAATTAAATATATACATATGAATCTTTTACATTTTTAATAAGAAGATAGATTAGCATAACAAAGTAAAGTGAATGGAGCTCTGTTCTTTTCGTACAAAAATTATAGCACAACTAACAAAAAAAAATTAGCTTAAAGCTCAAAAAGCATTGTTTCTAATCTGGCGTTAGATTAGCAAAGCGTATGCTCTCTCTCTCTAGGTCAAAGCAGGCTAGCCTTAAAAACTAACGGGTCTTCTTTTAGAAGATGTCTTATTTTATGAACTTCATCATCATGTCCTTAAATTCCTTGTATGATATCTGCAAAAAAGCGATTAGGCAATCAGTTTCGCTGGAAATTATACCTGTCCGTCAGAGTTTTGGTCGACCTCCTTAATAAGCTCGAGCCAAACATCCTCAGAAACGGCTTTATCAGTCGCGAATACTTCTCGGAGCTCTTCTGCTGAGATATATCCATTGCCATCCTTTAAAGAGTACTATTTCAGCATCATCCGTAACAGTCAACGAAATTCACCTTATCAAACATTCTGAACGCGGCTTCTAATCTTTCTTTAGAGAGAAGGTTCTGTCTATTGATCGTAGCGACCACAAATTCTATTTTTTAAAATTCAAAGTCAGTTTCTCATTAATTCACTATGAGGAATCACCAGTGTAATCAATAGCACCATTTCCGTTTTTATCGATCACCTTCATAATCGTATCAACTTCTTCTTCCGCATTGGAGATGCATAGTATTTTCTGATAGCCTTTCGCCCAGAATGAATTAGTTAAGAAGAGAACACCTTGGCGTTTACCCTCGATAAGCTCCCTCCTAGTGAGTTGTCCATCCCCATTCAAATCCAACGCTTGAAAAGTCTTCAACAATTCGTTCTTTTCGTCTCTTGTTGCTAAATATGTCACCAAGAAAATCCAAACCGCCTCTTGGAGTTTTCGCTCGGCCTTTCATTGCATTCGTAAGAGAAAAGTCCAACAAAAAATTTGGGAGTTACTCGGAAAGTTTTTAGGTTATTCAACGCGCTGATCGCGAGAGGCTTATCAACTGACTCATTCGCGTACCTCTTGATCCAAGGATGATTGATAGACTCCTCGGCGCTCAAACGAAGCTTCGGGTCATACTCTAGCATCTTCCTAATCAGATTCTTCGAGTCTTCGGAAATCGTCTGCCACTCCCTCCCGTCGAAATTAAAGCGTCCTGCAGCAACTCTTTCAAGGATAACCTTGTCTGTTGGGCCGTTGAACGGAGGTTTTCCACTCAATAATATATAGAGGATCACACCGCAGGACCATATATCACATTTCTCCGTGTATCGCCTTCTTAAGACTTCAGGCGCGATGTAGTATGGCTATAGTAAAACAGTTAATCATCTCTCAGCTTAAGTAAAATGAGTTATACTGTTCCAAATTTCTGGCTCATTTTGGTCTTATGATCAAACACCTTTGAAGTACCAAAATCAATGACTTTGAGAAGAGCGTCAGGCTTTCGTGATTCATAAAGGATGTTCTCTGGCTTGAGATCTCGATGCACGATATTATTCTGATGGCAGTAGTAGACAGCGGACAAGATCTGTCGCAGCGTATTCGCAGCCTGAGCTTCAGTAAAAATTTTCAATTCAGAGATTTTATCAAACAGCTCTCCGCCCGTATATAGCTCGCTCACGATGTAAAAATTCCTGTCGTCCTGGTAAAACTCGAGCACTCGCATGATATTCGGGTGGTCCTGGGTCGAAAAATTTCAGAAAAGCCGCATCAAACGCTTAATTTACAAGTGTTTTCAGTATATTCACTTCATTAATCATTCTTTCCTGCTCCTCAGTGCTGTAAGACTCTTTATAGATGATTTTTATCGCGCGATGCTGGTTTGTTTTTCTTTGAACCGCTCTCCGGACCTCTCCAAAAGCGCCTAAGCAGCTTGATGAAAATAATTTTAAGACAAGACCGTACCTCGTCCGATGGGAGGGAGTAGAAGCTTATAATCATCGTTTATCCGACCGCTTTTCTCAGCGATGAAATCGGTGTGTGTGATATTGAAGTCTCTTGCACTGATAATAGTGTTGCCTATATGAAAATGAAACAATATTTTTTGTTTGGTATAAGTACTTCTTCCGTTCGAAGTTGATGTTCTGAGACTGACTGTATTATCACGACTCGATGACCTGCTTGTGGTCAGCGGATGTACTTTCTTACCTTTGGATTTTGAATCGACGCAACCCATTTTATGTAAACGAATTTTTTATTTGTTGTTTTTTTACTCGACTTTCTAAAAACTGAAGATGTGATTTAATTTCTTCTTTGGGCAAAAGTCAGAATAAATTTTAATCAAAGTGCATTTCAAAATTAACCCCAAAAAATTTTATGTCGATTAGCGGTTCGAAATAGCCTTTCTTGATTCTTATAGAAGAGTAATCCTGCAAAATAATATTATACTCGAAAGACTGGTTGATTTGATGGATAGTACATCATTTTTAGAATAAAAAAGAAGATGCTTGAAGCGGTATTTGCAAAAACGCTGCTTTTCTTAGTTCGAGGCTTCAAGAGTGTCTTAGTGCACTTTCATATAATAATTTTCTTTTGGCAGGGAATAATTCATACTTTAGTTTCTTTTTTGTAATACAATAACGAAAACGAGATAATGTAGTTATTCAGAGGGCAGATGATTTGTTATTTCATAAGTGAACAGCCAGTATTCTTGATAAAGAGAGAGTAACATAGTGGCAGGAAAAGCTTATCTCTCCTTTTTACAAAAAAAAATACTGCAAATCAAGCGAGAGCACCTATATATGCATCCTGAAGAAGTGTAAATCTAAAGTCATGAATGAATTGTTTTCTTTTTTCCTGTTGAGAGGTGATTATTGACAGCCAACACCTCTAAATTCTTTTGAGAGAAAGAGAGAGGGATTTTATGTTTTTCAAGGGCTGGTACATCTGATAAATCATTATGTTCAATCTATGAGAAAAAAGTGGTGATCGAGGTGTGAGTTATCAAGCAAATGAATCATTCAATCAATCATAACTAACATGGCTCCAAAAACGAATTTTTTTCGAGTCAAAATCGACGCTTAAGAGCGAAAGTCAATCACATCAATTATGAAAAAGAAAGTAGTAACTACTTAGTAATCCAACGGTAAATGAAAACCAATCTTTTTAAAATACACTACTACTACCAGAATCATTTGTTTTAAGTAAATTAATTTAGGAATTTTGGGAGATTTATGTGGCAGATTGAGTTAAGGTTTGCTTCTTGGTCATCTGCAGAAACACCCACCCACTTCCTTATCGTTGTCATACGGCATTTTCTCTAAGGGGTTACCCTCAGGTCCGCGCGTCATTAACAACCGGATTTAGGTCGGCTTCGTTTTTGAGAGACAAGAATTGCTTTGCAAAGACTGCTTGATAGATCCGTCAGGAGTCCAAAAAGCAATCTTCAGTTTGATAGGTTGTAGCAGAGATACTCACTTACTCCTGTGTGGCTGATCCTTTTAATATCTTGTAGTAGTAGCCCGTCACACTCTCATTTATGCTAATAAGCGATTCTTCATCCACAAATAGATTGAAGTTGAGAGAGTTCACTAGAAGCTCTACCTCAAGCTTATTAAAGTCTTGTAGTTTGATCCCTAAAACTTTAGCGTACCAGTCATTCTTCAACGGTTTCTCCTCTACAAATTTCGCTGCCAGGATGGTCGCCATGGCAAATAATCTATAATAACATAAGTATTTCATAGAAGCGAGAGTTAGTCTACTTGAAGACGTTCAGCGTGTTCAGTTCGAAGGTTTCGTCTTGTTTTAAGAAGCGATCGATATAGATGAGTGCCAACAGAAAGCACACATCACTGCAGTTAGCGTAGTCGCTTATTCGTTTGATATATTCGTAGAGGGAGATCTGAGGCGGAGATTTCATATAAAATGCGCTCTTTACCCCGGGCGGAGGAGAAATCGGATCCGAATTCTGGTTCTTTCCTATCATAGCAAGAAGGAGCCTTGCTATGGTCTCAATTAACTGCCCACGTGTGAGATGAAGCTGGAATTCTGGCTCTTGATTGCGTGGCTCTTTAGTCGAACTGCTGATGGGAATGATCGGAGAAATTATCGAGGGTATTGATAGTTGAGGCGTGCATTTCTGAGACTTCATACCTCTCAAATGAAAAAAATAAAAAAAAGCAATTAATCGCACTGCTCTAATATTTATCCGGAAGGATGACGTATCATTTCTTAACGTCATCAGAAGAAATCTAAGCATTCTATTAACAGCTTATCTACCGAGAAGTCAATTCAAAGGGTTTTATCGCTTATCCTATATTTGAATGAGTCCTTTCCGATACTGAAAGGAATTCGAAGTTTCAGCTAATGAACAAAAAATTCGATAATTAATCCCAATTTTGACATTTTTTTCGAAATATTCTATTCCGAATCCCTACTACAACTCTGTTTTTTTCACTCACAAAGCCGAGCGCATTTCTGTAAAGAGAGAGAATACATAACATTCCTTGATTTACTTGAATATTTCAATTTTGTTAGATTGTGGAGTGAGGTGAGAAAACTTTAATTCTTATGGATTGTAACAGTCCTTTATGTAAATGAATGAAAAGGGGTCTTCAATGAGAATTGTAGATGCAATATTAATATTTTGTGACTTATTGCGAGAAAAAGCGGGTAAAAATATATTAAAGCTTTAGGTTTGGAGTAGAACCCGACGGATTAATGACATTGTCAGAGACTTTAAAAAAGAAATCTGAAAGGATATTCGTGCGCGGTGGGATGTGGAAATCAGGGTCAAGTGTCGATTTTGTTTCGTCTCTGAGGTAGTTAGGAATTAAACGAGGCTGTGAACGACTCCTAGGATAAGCAAGAGCATCTTGATCAATGTCACCCTGCAAAAAATTAGGATTCGTTATTTAATTTCAAAATATAGAGAATTTACTCCATATTTTGAAGTTTTTTCCATGATGTTCTTCAAATATTCTTGGTTGTTTTCATAGCTGTACTCTCTTGTCGCCTCTGGTCTCCGAGCATCTCTCTGCAGCATGAGATAATTAAAGAGGAGAATCAACGTTCACTCAATTACCAGATAAGAGTCAAATTCGGCTTGTTTCGCACGAACATCATAAAGCTGAGAGAGCAACCGATCTGGCTTGCCTCCACTTTTTTCAGCTTCTTCTTCTTTTCTTAGCGTCTCCTGTCTAAGTTCCTGGGTGGGTTAAGGATAAATTCGCTTCAGATTTTGAATGAAAAATTTGCTCACTTCGATTCTTTTTTCAATTTCAACCTTCTCTTGAAGCAAGTTATCCTTCACTTGAGCAGCCCTAATACTCTATTAATCCACCGCCGCAGTGAGAAAAGTATTGCTGTACATTTTAGGATATTTCTCCAGTAAGAAAGCATTGACTTTATTCCTTTCCTGCATGAGCCTTCTTGCTGACTTTTCTAAGGTGAAGTTCCTAATTTAAAATTTAAAATCATAGTAGCAGCACGTTTCTGAACCCCATTGCACATCTTTCAAGCATTCCTCTGACTTCTTCTTTGAATGAATCGTTTCTGCGATCATAATTCGTACTAAAAAATGATTTGTTAGCCTACTTTTGAATTTAATAATTGCTATATGCCTGTTTTTCTCAAAGGCTTCGGTTTCTTTCTTCAGAGCGCTAGGATGTGGGTTATGTATGAAGTTTTCATGTGAGATGGTAGCTACGTTAAATAGTTCTTTGTTGCCCGAACATATTCTTCCTCTCTGATCTTTTCCTTGCGTTGAATGGCTTCATTCTCTTGGCGGCTGCAGAAGTGGTTAGGCGTTTGAAAGCAGGGAAGATGGTAGCTACAGTTTTTTAAGTTCTTGATCGATATCAATGAGCTGAGGGACCTCCATTTTCAAGATTGATTTAATTTAATAACAGGTTTTGCCGTTAACAATTATTGGATAATTTGATTTGGTTTGAAATACATTGGTTATACCTTTGCTCAAAAATCCATGATATTATGATAAACCTTATCTTTTCTAACCTAACGAAATCATATATCGTCCCCATTAATCGTTTCCGTTCCTTGGTAATAAATGTGCAATTATTAGAACAACTCTCAACGAGATGGAGAATTTTTCAAGCTCAGCATTAAATGAAAATGACTCTAATCAATAAAACTTTCGGAGGTTCTTGTTATTTCCTTCAGAGGTAATTAAAGAAAAGTGGGTTCTACATAGCTGGTCTGAAGAGAGTTTATATTGAAATTTTTATGAAAAAAAAAAGAGAATAAAATTGCAATCCTTTCCCAGTTAAAATAGCTTTATGCTTCTGTAGGCGCGATCGCATTTGACCAGCCATATTAGCATCAAGACTTATGAAACTGCATAAATAACGCCCACCAAATTTACAAGCACTTACAAAAAATCGCTAATTTATCCTCTTTCTCCTTTAGTTTTGCTGGTGGTTTCTCCATCGAAGGTTGCTCTTTCAAACTATCAAAAATTTTGGCCGCTAATTGCCCAAAAGCATCCTCCACATTGTCTCCTGTTAAGGCGGATGTCTCGATAAATAATAGATCATTCTGCGCTGCATACTCAGCTCCTTCCTCCGAGGTAACTGCTCTTAGGTGGACCAAATCAGATTTATTTCCTACGAGAATTGTCACGATGCCAGGGTCTGCATGGGTTTTTATTTCTTTCAGCCAGGTGTCAAGACTCTCGAATGAAGATCGTTTTGTGATATCGTAGCACAGCACGGCTCCTACTGCCCGTCGGTAGTAAGCGTTGACGATAGAGTCAAAGCGCTCTTGGCCAGAGGTATCCCAGATCTGCATCTTGACGATCTTTTGACTGATTTCGACATGGATGGTATCAAAAGCGACTCCAACGGTGACCTTTGACTCTATGTTGAATTCGTTTCTGGTATAGCGACAGAGGAGATTCGATTTTCCCACGCCTAAATCACCGACAAGCACGAGCTTAATTTCATAGTCATAATGATCTTCTTCTACCATTATCAGAAACTCGTTGGGTTTTTATTTCTTAAGAGATAAAAGGTAATCGATCAAATTTCCGAAAGAGGTAATTATTTTCGAAGGATTAGGTTTGAAATACAATTGCTAATTTCTCGACTGCAGCTAGTGGTTTCTCAACAAAAAGATCAAAAGAGCCGAGAGCAAAGAAGATTAAGAATTGTAGAGAGAGAAAAAAAAAGAAGACAAGCAAACCGACTGCATACATGAACTTTACACATTTTTTTTCTGCGCTTCATGACATGTTCTTGTGAGTTGAAACCTAATACAGCAGACTCTCAGATTGCATGTTACGATCTTATATACATTGATGAAAGTAAATAGTGATTCGAATTATTCATTTCAAAGAGTTGCTAACTGAGCTTCAGAGCTTAATTATATGTGTATGATACTTATGAGTATCACAACCCTCAGGAAAGTGCATAACATGCTCAAGTTCTGAAAATCGCGTTTTCGTGTAAGGACGCCAGAAGTTTTCTGTCTGCTTGACTTAGAAACATTGCTTTCTTTCATACGAACGATGTTTCTAATCCTTTCAATGGAATCAAAGCTCAGACCAAAAGATGAATTTTTATCAACCCACTTTTAAGTGAGGGCTTTTTAATTCCACATCGATTCAAACCACCTTTTTAAATTATAAAAAAAATTAGCTTTTCTCACAATCAATCAAAGGACCCTTTTTTAACTAATCATGCAGTAATATTTAAGCGATTCAAGATTAAAATTTCTTACATTAATAAATTAACTAAATACCAAATTCGAATCCCTTTTTCTCCCATGATTGCTGGGCTTGGACCTGAAAAGTCAATTAATTTGGACAATTGGGTCCTAGATGATGAAACCTCGAAGGTTGAGATCGACATTTTGTCAGAATTAACCAAGAAACCTCGAGGCATGAAGCCTAATCGGAACGCGTTATTCGACCTTCCGATAAGTATGATCGACGCTGATAAGCCTGAAACGAAAGCGCATGCTAACCTCAGGCATGATATCAATAATCTCAAATTTGAGTATGGCAGTATCCGAAAACACGAGGAAAAAATAATCGCCTCTCCAATCAAGCTGAGGCCAGAACGTCCAATACATGAAGAGAAAGTGAAAACAAATATCAGAATCCCGATTGAGCAGCTTGAAACTGATGTAAGCTTTGAAACAAAAATCTTCTCGCCAAAGTTTCGCGTTCAAAATAAACCGATCTATCAATTTGGTGAAAAGTCTCAAAACGGCACGCCTAAGAAAGCATTTCAAAGATCACCGAAAGAGAGACCTAGTCTTCTATTTAATATCGGTATCACTCCAAGAGATTCTTCAAGAAGAGGAGCTCAGAGAATCCTAACTGACGAAAAGAAGCCGGAACATGGCTCTCAGTATTTCTTCCACAATGGGTCTGAGCCAAATACGCCAAGCCGTTCAGGGTTGAATGGACTAAATAATAATCATCATTCAATTTTCCCAAAGAAAAGTGATCAATCAATTTTTTCTCCCTCTAGAAAAAATATATTTGAGGTAGAATCGCCAAAGGGAGGTTTGAAAACTGAGCTAGAAGATACCGTGCTCGAACACCCTGAGACAAAAGACTCTTCGATAATTGGAAAGAAGGAGTCTCAAACATCAGTTAGAAAGCGCCCTAAATTAACGTTATTTCAGCCCTTGCCAGAAATTAAGCATCAAGGCTCCCCGGTGTCGACACCAAAACAGCTGGAGAATGAACCTACCAGCTATTTCAAATCATATAAAGAAAAATTCATGGCTAACCAGCTCAAAATCCAATTGGACGCCAGTCCTTCGGGAGCCATCCGAAGCCCTGATAGTAGAGTGGCAGATCGCTTAGATTCGTCGAAAGCTACCGAGATTAATACTTCGCATATGAGCCCGAAAAATCGTCTTGGCTTGGATAAATTAGAATATTTTCAGACTGGACGCGAACCTACTTCTCCATTGAACAAGATCTTTTCGTTCAATCATACTGAGCGGTCGAGAAATCCTGCTGAGCGTTCTATTCTGCAGCAGGCGGCGTTAGCTCAACTCACGAACAATTCATCGATATATACGCCAATGTCACCAAGTAATAGAAACCAGTGTTATTAATTGTGTAATTGCTCATTGCTCTAAAGTAAAATAAATAGATTTATAGAAGATTTATATAATTGTGTAATATCTGATCTGTATCAAGCAACGTTATGCTCAAACGGTCATTGTAAACAATTCATCGCATGAGTTTCTAGAGAACGATAAGGTAATATATCGCTTCCAGACTATTTCTTGAACGACTTATCTGCGATGGTAGTGGTTTGAAAATGTCAACTAGAACACATTTTAAAGTTCTTAGTTTCACTGCGATGAGTATTTGAGTCGGCAATGCGTGCAGCAAACTAGAGAAGTACTATCAATCAAGATTCCATCTACATTTGAGCTTTTTGATCAATTCGTTTTTAAGCAAGATCAGCCTTGCTTGCTTTACTCAAATAAACCAACGATTATGGATGGAACTCTCAAGCATTCAAAATACAAAAAATGATATTCCACTCTCAAATTATTTACATCAAGTACTCACTCAGCTTTCTCCTCAATGATACTTATACACAGACATGTGTAAGATTTCAAGTGGATAAAGCTTTCAAAAGATTAAATGTTTTAACTTATATCCCAATTAATAACTGATACTGCTCATAATGTCAAGTATCTTTTCTTCCATCACTTGCAATTGAATGGTCTTAAACTGCATACTCCTCCTCCGTCGTTTTTGGGGTTTTCCAGGAGCGCGGACTGGCCTAAAATCGATGGCGTTCTTTGAGCATACGTAATCATGGATCCAGAGCGGGCATAGCGCTCTCCTTCGTTGCCCGCTCGAATAATCGAATCATCAAGCACACTAGTTGAATAAGAAATTCCCGACTTTGAAACATCGCCTCCATATGGAGTAAGATCGCTCTAATTGCAAAAATAATAGAAAATATTCAACCCTTAGCCTCAACAGAGCAAATTACATTTAACCTGTCCTCTAATCGATTTTTCAATCCACTTACAAGTTTGAGCTCTTCGAGTTTCTCAGCATAAGTCGCCTCCTGAGATGCAATAAGCGCCGCTCTATTGAACATACAATTTAGCTTAGTCACCGCTCTTTGCCTCGAAACAACGATACCGTTTTTTGTTTTTCTCTGAGAGTGTCGCGAATTCTTTCTGTCTATCTCTCAGCAACTCTTTGCTTCCTTTCAAAATCCCTTTCAAATTGTTTTGAGATTCCAATTTCTTCTGAAGCAAGGCCTGATGCTTTTTCAAATCCGCATCATATAACTCCAATTCATGCATCAACGCATCCAGCTGCGTCTTACTCTAAAAATCAGAAAATGAGACCCCTCGCACTTTCCAACAATAAATTCACATCATGATTGAATTTGAGAATCTCATTGTCCTTCTCTATAACTGCTGACTCAAGATCCACGACTTCACAATGCTTCGTCCTCATAACCTCATCTACATTCGCCATAAAATTCTCTCTTCGTCTTGCACCCTAAAAACTTTGAAAATTGTTGCTTGAAAGGCCTTTTACCTCAGTGTCAACTGACTTTACATAACACATATCACAAGCTCTCTGCTCTTTAATCTTCATGCTGGAGCACTCGCCGCAGACTGATTTGGCACAAATACGACTACGATGAAATAAATGGATCATGCATTGGTTGAAAATCAGCAATTACCAATGGTGTCTCATCAGTCCTTTCAATTTATTGAATGGTCTCTTGCAATTGTAGCACATGAAATCATTATGCCAGTCTTCTTGAGATAGAAATCGTACTGCGCGCCCTGAATCTTCATCTACTCCAAAAAGTTACATAAGTATTTCGTTTTCTGAGACAATTGACTTCTTGGAGACGCAGGAGAAAAGTCTCCACTCGTTCTTCGTAGTGGAAAATCGATGGTGGATTGATTAAGATAATTCGCGCGGGGATCTGAAGGTGTTTTAAAAGAACGAAAATGAAAATCGCTGTACTGTTTGGGTTGAACCAGGGATCTGCTGCTTCCTCATCGGTAGTCCTGGTGACAACTAAAGGAAAATGAAGATCAGAAGGAAATTTCAAATGAATTTGACTTGTAGAAGCGTAAAGGTCGCCTCCACGATGAGGAGGGCTATTTGATTTCTTAACTGTGGTTGGTTTAAACAGCAAACCAGGTGAGAAGATTCCCGTTTGGGAACGACCCTCACGAATTCCTGAAGAATCAGCTTTTTTTGACATCAGTCGCCTGAATCAATTTTATTCTGAAGGTCTTATCAGGGAAAAAAGTACTAATAAACGCGAGATTAACATTTGACTTTCGATAAAAGAACGACTCTTATCATATCATCCGAAAATATCGAAATTTGTCAAGTTCCACATTGCTAGGCCTAGTTAGACGACCTTGATTTCCGTTGATAATCACCGCTAAGATAAGCACAGAAAGAAATCTTGAATAACACAGAGAACTTTGTGTGAAATATTTTGAACTCAACTGGTCTAACTGGACATCCAAAAAAGAAAATTCTGCATGACTTTCAAACGACTATTCTTTAATTTAATAGTGTAGTAGCGTATGATGTGGTTGAGGCACATTAGAGTAATTTTGTGAAAGTCTGTCATATTTGCAAGGCTTCGTTGAAGACGACTAATTTATCAAAGTAATTTTCAATCATCTTAAGTCATTTGATGTCGATAATTGAATCATAGTTAACAGAATGGAAAATAATTTATGGCAATAACCGTGTCCGTTGTGCTACAGAAATTAAAACAAAACTATCAAATTTCTCTCTCTCTTGATTGCATTATTAACACTTTGTAACTCCAGTAAACTCTTGCTTCTTGGAGATTATTTCTAAATATTCAAAATAATTTAAAATACCTGCAATAGTGAGGGAGTAGCTAGTTACTTGTAGAGGATTGGTCAAAAAATGTCTACGACTTTCTTTAGCTGGTTTCTTCAGAGTTTTTGATCGAATATTCCAATTGCTTCTCAGAATTTTACACGTTTTGTGTTGTTGCTAGACATTCAACATCGTTCCTATCCTGAAAAGAATATATTGAAGCAAACGCCTGTACACACACCAGTTTTATCTGTTGATTGAGATCCAAAATTTATGCTCATAGTCAGTCTTTGCATTCTTAACTTCTGTGTTTTTATCATGATAAGTTTGTACAATCTATAGGCAATTTGCCATCAAATTTTCCATTAATTCTGCACTCTTGAAAGTATCAGAATCTCTATTATTGATGTATTTACTCTAGTTTTGCTCGATTTCACTGAGTTAACACAAGCACGGCTCAGAGATTTCAAAATAAGCAATCAATAATACACGAAATGGAGCAATTACCAATTCGAATGGAATTTTACATTTTTTAAGTCTACAGTTTTTCATCATTTACGTGATCAAGCATTATTGAATCTCACAACCCCCTCCTTGAGCCGATTTGGTCCTCATAAAAATCGTAAACTGATTAGTGACTCTTAAGGTAATCACTTTCCTGATTCTTTCACAAAGACAGATTCTTTATGACCTCGCTCTCAAAACAAGCAACAAAGTACCGAATTTGTTTCCAAGCAAAACCTGGGGAAAAAAATATATAGAAATAGCAAAACTATGATTTATTGGTGAGTAAATGAATAGAGATCTAAACAGGACACAACCTCCTTTAAATTTGGTCGTAACTCTTAGCTTTTTTCAGTTCATCCTCTAATAATATCCTCTGATAATAACCTTGGTTCAAGATATTCCTCTTAAGTGTGTTTTCAGAATAATTTTTCCTTTCTCAATTAATTAGCATTCACTACAAAATCAGAATTGATAAAATTTTTCCATTGGAAATTTGAAACAAGAACATTTATGTATTGAAGGGATAATCGTAATCGATAAATTACATATATCCAATTCAAAATGTCCACATTTAAGCACAAATCTAAAGCACTTAACTTTAATTCGCCAGGCAAATCTAATTCGTCCTGACTAAAAAAATTCTAGCAAATTACCACGAAACTTTATAAACCGGTATATTTTTATGACAAACATTTTCTACCCGTTGAAAAATCTATACTACTTGCATGAACCTTCAGTTCTATCTGAAATAGAACCCGAAATTCATGTGCAAAAAGTACCCAATCGCCTTCACCTCTCATTGAAAACCCTGTATTCTCCTCCTCTTCTTGCTCTTTCTAACCGCTTCTGCTTGACTCCATTTATAAAACGAGGAAAAACTCTTGAGAAATTTTTGCGAGCTAGATTCCACATTTTGAAATTACGGACAGCGACCATTCAGCACATTTGTACAGTTGTATTGATAAACTAATTTTCACCCTGAAAAATCAACGGATGAGTATTTTGGGATGGATTAGAATTGAACTCGGAAGCGCAGTGGCAGCTTTTAAGTTCGTTTTATGATTGATTTATCAGCTGCTAGCATCGATTCATCTTTCTTGAGCGCCCTCAGAATTGAGGTATCTACCTTGCTGTCATTAATTTGAGACTGCTGGAGTCCTGAGCTATCTCCACTGCGAGACTGGAAAAAGGAGGAATTGCTGATCGTACTGCCTTCCTCAATTCTGCTCTTATTCACCGGCATACCCCTTTTGGTGAACCCAAGCGGGGTCTTCATAATGCTGAAAATGGAAGAATTTTCGCTGGTGTCTCTCAATGTGTCCTGTATTACTGAATTTTCGTTAACTGCGTCTTCAAAGTTCTCAAACTCATCCATGATGTCAGTGGACTCTTCAGCCCTCAGGTTCCCTTTGGAGGAATCAAAGGAAACTGTTGTGTCTTTCTTAGCTTTTTGCTTTTTTCCTGCTTCTTCTTCCAGAAACGCTTTGTACTTTGCTGATACGACCCTCACGTCCTCTTCTTTCGATAATTGTATTAAAAACGGAATGATTTTGAACAGCTCTTGGTCTTGGGGGTCTCCCACGAAGGCTTTCATGTGTAAAAAATTGTGTTTATTCCTCTCGAAATGGCTCAGAGAATCCTAAAATCAATCAAATCAGCATCGAACTCAAGCTGAGGGATATACGTCAATAAGCAAGATGTCCTTTTCTGGTATGTCTAATTTCAATATTTCCTTGGTAACTTTCTTGTTCTCAAGCGGCGTGCAAGCATCTCGATGGAGAATTCTTTTAAAATACTTCTTTATCCCGATCTCTGCTACCAATTTTTCCACATACTAGTAGTTTGAAGTGAGTTCATATGTTTATGAAGAATGAGAGTTACATCTTTCGTGCCGGTCGTAAAAATGTATAAAATGTAATACTGCTGCATTTGCTCAAGGAATTCTTTGAGTCCAGGTCGCAAACACACGTTCAGATAGGATTTGAGATCTTGGGATTGCATCTAAACCGCAATGAAAGGACGTTAGGCCGAGTGCTGAATAAATTGAATTACGGTTATCCTTATCATTCCTTTTTCCAATTTTTCACTTCTGCAGTAGACAAGTGTCTCATCCAGGTCGAGTACGAGGACTTTTTTCTATTGTGAGGTGGGATTTTTATCATCATTCAGAAATATCGCAAATTACGTCTGGCTTAACGGTTTTTTTCAGGGCAGGAGTGTCCCATGGTGTGGTTTTCTCGGACTTCGAGCTGACTCGGGAGCTTGAGTTCGATTGCATCGATGTATCATTGCTTGGCACTTTCGTGCCACTTTTAAGAACCCGTGAGATCATTGAAGTACGAGCTAATAATAAATTCCGAATCAGAATACTCGTAGTTCGATAAAAAATGCTTAATTTGTCATCGAATGAGACTCATAACTTTTAAACAAAATCAATTAAAAGTTTTGAAAATGCTTGACTTTATTTTAGCCGTTCGAAAGAAATCTAAACCTTATTTCTTTTATAAAAACAATTTAGAATGGAACGCTGTAAATAGCTCATTATTAATGATTCCAAACCACGATTCTCAATTAATTCTATTCCCTTCTCGATCAATTTCAAATTTTCGTTAGCTCTAGCCAATAGGCACACAAACGTATATTTTGTTGTAACTGCCAAAAATATTTTCACATCCAAATTTTGTGATGGGATACCCCTGGATTAGAGGAACCCGCTCCTATGGTTAACTGAATATTGGATTCCTTTAGGTGCAGGATGAAATAATTATAAGTTTTTAGCTTTAGATAGAGGGGGAAAAGGAAGCAGATTAGATACATTAGACTGGCGAATTAATTTGGTAATACGACAATGAGCTAAGATCATGGAGAGAGAGGGTTCGCTCGCTAATGTTTCTCTCGATTTCTCATATCAGACCTAATTTTAACGTCTCATTTATAAATAGGAGGTGCAGAAAATTAGGAACAACATAATTACTTCCAGAATTAAAAACTTTGGGCGTGCTTGGATTATCGTTGGTTATATCTTTCATAAATAAATAGAATCGTTAAATCTTTCCCCGGCCCCCTACCCAAAGGAAAGCCCGAGCAAAAGAATTTTTTCTTTGATCTTTTCGAAGGGTAGAAGTCTTTGATCCTAATAATAATGAATAATGCGTCAGCAACAACCCTCAGAGCATCCAATATATGAACAAATCAGGCGAGATGCCGGGTTCACAACAAACTTCAAAGTTTAGGTAGAAACTCTGTGAAACTCATATGAAGTCTATGGATAGAGGTTCAATGTAGATGGCTCTAAGGTGTGAAAGAAATCAGTGACTAATGAATGTAATCTTAAAAAGCTATTTTGTGTTATGGTTGTTTCGCCGGGTTTAACTGTGGCAATCGAAAGAAAAGATGCCTCGCCTTGGATTTTTTACATCCGAGGTGAGCGAGTCGTTTCCTCTATTTCTTAATACTACGCTTTGGCAAATTCTGTTTTTTGTTAGGTTTGGATGGGAAGAATTTAAGTTTTAATTGCTTTAATTGATTCCGAATCGAGTTATTGAATTTTTCTACTTCACATTATGCCTATGACTCTATGGTAGGTAAAGATACTTTGGTTAAATAGAATAGATACACCTTCAAAGAGGGTAATTTAGTGAGAAAGGATCCCTAAAAAAGTAAATGGCAGAAGGTGGCAAGCGAAATATGGAATATAAGAAATTTTCCGTTAGGAAATTCAGTGAGCGAGCCGAAGTGGTTGGTATACAGGAAAAGTGTTCAAAGTTGATAAAAGGTAGAAAATTTGATTGCCGATTACAATGAACTAATAAGTGGAATCGAAGACCTCCTTTACTTTGAACGCTTGTCCCCTTCGTTATGGGATAGAATGATCTGAGTATTGTATGCGATATCGGGTTTGTTTCAAGGAGTTGTCCCTCAGAGGTTGCAAAAAATGACGGTGTTTGTGTCTCCGAGAGACTAAATGGTTCGCTCTGCACTTCTGAGAAAATCAATCATTTTCATTGGAGAAGAAATGAAATAGGAGTCGTGGAAATGTTTTGGAAGCTAAGCCTAGCCGCTAGCAGTTTTCGAGAGCAATAACTCAGTTAGTTATGGCACACAAAGTGTAGATGGGTTTTGAGAGTTGTCTGGACATTGGGAGTTTTCAGAGGTTCTTATCGGTTGCGATATGCTCAGTCCAGCAGCTCATTGTGGCTGATAATGGCTTCTCTCTATTAATCGTTTCACTTTTCAAATATTTTTTTCCCTCTTTCTCTCTCATAATGTCTCATCGATTATTATAACTGCAGCAATTTTTTTTTTCTTATGAGACATGGCATCTTAATTTCATCTACTACTGAAAGGAGTCTCTTAGTTTATTTGGCATTGGCTTTTGGTAGTTTCCAAAAGAGAAGCTTTTTCTGAGTACTCTTTTTACGAATTGGAAATACCTATACTTCTATTAATTAATCTATGAAAAAAGTAAGAATAAATCAAGGAAAAAACTCTTCCTCTGCTTAGGAACGATAATTATTGTTTATCCTAAGGACCGCATCGATGACTGATTCCAGAAAAATAATACAGAAAAATTCTACCCGCTTTTATGATTGGGGGTAGCTTTCTTTTCAATCATTTCCAACTACTGTACGTTTGATACTTTTATCGGTAATCAAACATCACTGAACTTTAGTGTTTGGTTTTCTTAATTGCTTAAGTTTTCTGACTTCTTCAAAAAATGTGAGAACTAAAAAAACACCGCTCTTGCAGGCAAGTAGATTCTGTGATATTGGTTCAATAACGCTCTCAAGCGACCGTAAAATCCCAAAATGAATCAAAATTACTATGATAGAGAAGGACAGATTTGAGCGTTTTTTAGATAAAGCGATTAGCTAACGGAATCAGATATCCCTCTGGGGGATTCAAGCATTAGAGTAGCATAGCCTCAATCTTCAAGAAAACTATCACTGAATCGATCGATACAAAACGTTTTTATATCATCATCACTACAGAACAAGCTCATACCTTTTGGAGCAACAAGAGAAGAAGTTTCTCCAGTGTGGGATCGTTTTTTCGCTGAATGAAAACGCCTGTAGTGAGACGATACAGCAAAGGATTCGCATTTATTGAGGAAGCATGTCAGAATTCTAACTTCCAGCATATAACACCAGCTGTTGTGTTGGCTCCAACTTAAAAGAAGAACTCGGATTTTTTGTGAGAAAAATTTCAAATATTATTATGAGCAAGTTAGATTTCATGTGTTCTATAGAGATAAATCACCCGAAAGAATTCATATATATATATTTTAACCATTTTCACGTCAACTCTGTTTATAAATTAATTCAAAACTTCTTCGTCTGACAAACGTGTTCCTTCATTATTAATAAAAGCGGAACACACTTGTTTTTTAGAAAATACTTTTATTAAACTCATCGATTTTTTTCCTAACTTCTGGCGAAAATCCGGGCCTTTGCACATTTGATGCTCTGGCAGTCGTTTGGCTTGTTACAAAATTGCGAACGCTTGAAGTTGTTTTTCTTCTGGCAATCCATTTGTCAACATCATCTTCCAAATCCAATTCATCTAAGCACACGGTCGGAACTTTGCTCTGGGACTTTAATTTCTCATCACTAGCCCCAAAAACCTCAGCAAAACGATTGAAATAGGGCCCTTCTGCAAAGTAATCTTCATAATAACTCTGAATTGGCCTTACATCCGTTTTCTTTGATACCCATGTTAGAAAAGGGATCAGCTCAGAAAGAGTTTCATCTTTTTCGTCTGAGGTAAAGGTTCTTATTATCAACGTGTTTTGAGGCTGTAGCTCTCTATGGAAATCAGCATCCTAAGAGTAACATTTATTGTAATTCATTAGTGTGTCATTATTACGTCGATTAATATGGTACTGTCGGCATCAGCGCCTATGAGAGACAAATCCTTGATGTACTTGCCTGAGGCGCTTTGGACGCAGTGCTCTCGATGAAAAATCTTCGAGATATAAAAATCTAAATCGAACTCTCTTGTTACTGCTTCAGCAAACTATGAAAGTCATTAACTAAGAATATTTTTATAAGGACTAAGCACCTCTCTGTATCCTGCTGTGTAGAGCTGAATTTCATAATATTCGCTAAGCGTGCTGACAAAATTGTCAAGCCCGCTTCTAACAGTCACAAAGAAAGTGAAAGTCCTTCCTCCCACTGCCATTTGGATTGTTGAGCAGGGTAGATCTGGCTTTGTGTCGTATGTTGCGATCAAAGTACCATCAAGGTCAAGGAGCAATTTTTTCTGAATGAGACTCCATTTAGAACTTATATACTAATAATTTTTACTTTCTTGGGAGAGCCTTGGTTCGGAGCGTGGAGTTTGATTTCTGGGAAAACCTTCTGTAGGGTGGTTTCCAATGTACTAGGGGTCAAATTTAGTCAAATAATCAAATATGGAAGTTACCGGTTGACAGGCGAAAGAGGATCGACTATCCTTTGATTGTTTTTAACCCCCAATGAGTTGTCTTTTTGAAGTTCGGCTTTGGAGAGCGTCACTTTAGATCGGTTTGAGTCCATGCAATTATTTTAATTTTTGTAATTTCTCAGACACCTTTCAGAGTAAATAAATATTTCATAATAATTCTATGGTTAGTGATCCTCAAGAACTCGGTTCACAACCTGAATTTATTTTAAAACTTTATTTAATTTCTTGAGTCGTTTTTTCTAAAAGCGAATCCCTCGGGTAATCAAGAGATCAACCCTTTCTTAGCGCTCTTGACATCTAATCGCACCAGCAATTCAATAAATCATGTTGAAACATTTGTGCCTCTGAGATCATTGAATTTTAACAAGTTCCATGATAGCGGACGGTAAAATTAATCACCTAGCAAGTCCTGCAAAAGTGCGCATTCGTTCTTACCCACTTTGTTCTCGAAAAGGATTTGATAAAAAAGACTTTGCTGGGCTTTCCTGTGGATAAAGAACATATTGATTTAAAATACTCGAAGACTGCCCTCTGGTAAAATTTAAGAAAGATTTTTCCATCCAAGAAAGGCAAATTGAATTAGAGACTCTGATACTTCAGATTTAATTAAAGAACACATAAAAAAATTAATTAAAGGCATAAAAATTTTGTTCCTATTGCATCTGATACATCTGATATAGAATTTAAGTTGAAAGATGGGACTCAGCTGATGCAAGAAATGACTCTTGTATCAATGTTAAGGTCTACTTTTGAATTATTTGATGGTAACAGACCCCTGTATTGCGGTAAGTCCTTAGGAAATCGCGGTCTCTCAAGACATATTTGAAAGTGTCATATCCAACCTACGCTACTGACTCGCAATTCATCAATATGATTTTGAAGAATTTTAGTCGCGTTTATTTGCCTTTGCTCGTTATTTTTGGCAATGATGAATCTCATTTTGCTCCTTGAAGAATCTATTACGCATCATTGAGTTACGTGCGATCTTTTTTCAAAAACTGGGCGAATCCTTCGAGAATTCCAACTCGTTAACGCAATTCCGTTGCTGTACTTTTCTTGTTTCTCTATTCTAAACACGCAATCAACTTCTACACTGAAAAAATCTCACCATAAAGCATTGTGAGAATTCTCATGTCAAATAACTCTAGGCCAAACATTGATTTTGCGCTTCTAAAAGACAAATATTGCGCGTTTGAAGTTTTACAGTATTTCCTCGCAATATTCAAATAATAAATAAATCAGAGTATTTAACCAAAGTCGTTGATATTTGCTATAGCTAATTATATACATCTATAAAAGAGCCACAGAATTTCTCTACACTCATCGAAATCGATGATTAACCATGAAGAAAACCATTTTTCTCTCATCCGCAGTTTAATTTAACCAAAGAATGTCCAATGATTTAGAAAACGTGAGTTCTATTGAATTCTGCAATCTTTTTCCTGACCTCTGGCGAAAACCCGGCTATCTTCCCTTCGTCTATAGTCTGTTGTCTTTTTACAAAATCATTGATAGTTGTAGGCGTCTTTTTCGTCGGAAGAGTAGCAAGAGTTGCAAGTGTCCTTCCACCATCGTCTTCCAGGTCGTGCTCCTCCAGCTTGGCCGTTACGACTTTGGTCTTTGGAGGATCCGTTATCATATTATAGCAAATTTCATCAAGCTCTGCACAGCGATTTCGGTTGGTTTCTTCTCCAAAGTATTCTTCGTAATGGTTGTGTATTGGTCTGAGGTCGCCTTTTTTAGAAACCCACTCAAGGAAAGGGATCAATTCGAAGAGGGTCGCATCAGCTTCCTCTGGATTGAAAGTTGAAATCACTAGTGTATTGAATGGCTGAAGCTCGCTATGGCAATTTGAATTCTAATCAACAGTATATTATAGTCGTAGTTATAGAGAAAAGCTCTTACATCAATCAGTATTGAACTATCAAGGTCTGCGCCGATAAGAGACAGATTTTTGATGAACATGCCCGATTTGTTCTGAACGCAGTGTTGCCGATGAAAAATCTTCGAAATATAAAAATCTAAATCGAATTCTCTTGTCACAGCCTCAGCAAACTAATAAATTCATTAGAATCAACTGGTTTTCACTCAAATTCATTTACTTCCTTATATCCTGCTGTATAAAGCTGAATTTCATAAAATTCGCTCAGTGTGCTAAGAAAATCAATCAACCCATCCCTAGCAGCAACAAACAAAGCGAAAGTCTTTCCTTCAACTGTAAAGTGGATCGTTGAACAAGAAACGTTAGGTTTCGTGTCGTAGGTCGCGATCAAAGTGCCATCAAGGTCAAGGACCAATTTTTTCTTTACAAAACCTGTTTTAGAACCCGAATACTGATATTTCTTACTTTCTTAAGCGGGCTTTGTGGAGAACCGAAATTTATTTCTGGAAAACATTTCTTTTGTGTCGCTTCCATTGTGCTAAAATGTTCGAGTAAGTTGAAATCATGGGGCTTAAAAACTACTTATTCACTGGCGAGACTGGGTCTGTCATTTGAACGGGTCTGACGTTGAGAGAGGTAATTGGTGAAAGAGTAGTTTTGAAAGGAACTGCGATTTTGCTTTGACACGAATCCATGGAAAAATAATATAAATATTGCAGTTTCTGAGTTGTCTCAAACTCTTAAAAGACTTTAGAGCTGTTTGCGTATTCTAACCAGATAATATTCCAAGATCTCAATTCGGAATGAGTTATTGGTAGGTATTGGATGGCTATTGAATTGCAATTAATTTATTTGATTTATCAAATTCTTGATTCGTTTATTTATTTAAGAACCGAAGCTTTGAGAATAAATCCGAACATTTTCTTTAAATCCATTGCTCTGGCCTTTTGTGCATTCTTTGCTATGGGAATAAGTCAGTCCTCTTTGTTTTTCTCTCATATACAAAAATTTGGATCTCTGAGGATTTTTCGTGGTTTGGTTAATGAAATGGTAGAATTAAACGCTGTGCTTTGATTCGATTTTATTTAAATTTGAAAGTATTTCACATCGAAAGTTTTGGATTTTCACTGCATTTAGAGTTAGTGTCATAACTATCATAACTAAGCTATGTGCCTCGCTTTGAAATATTTTTATAGAAAAAGAAATGTGATTAACTGAGATCAAAGGGAATATCGCATTAGAAACGATTTACTCTTGTTTCTTTGTTCGTTACATTTTCTATCTTTATATTTTGAGGATTAGGTCAATACAATTTAAATACAAATGGATTAAGGATGTAATTGTAGATTAATGTGCTAAGCATGTTATGATACTCAATCAATTTGGTTTTCATCTCATGACAACACCAGCAATTCTAACCGCAAGGAATAAATTTCAATCCCAGTTGTAGAGTCCATAGTGAAAAATTCAGCTCTTTTTACATTACCTCAAAAAAAAGCCTGATCGAATAAAGCAGGCTTTTTTCAAATTTAATCAAAAAAGATTTCGTATTTAGCAGCTGCAAACTTTTCCCAGAATTAAGATTTTCTTACATTGTGATTAGACACGACCCGACAAATCGAGAATGACATAGTTACTGATTTCTGCTTTAGACCTTTCTATTCTTGTCAGGCAAGAAACTGCTCCAAATTTTTGGAAGGATGGCATTAGATCGATATCTACAATGGAACTCGTCTACTTTAGCAGATGATTGTGTCGCGCTAGCATCCACGCTGTCATCATTTAATTCTATATCCTCCAGCAGAGCATTGAGACATTCAAAGTTGGAAATAAATGAAATAAAAAGATAACCTGACATTTGACTATAGAATGACCATTGGCCCCAGGAGAGGGAACAAAGAGAGAGAGCATATGTCTTTTCAAAAACTTCTGCGGAATTACTTCTTATAGTGTGTTAGTATTCAACCATTCTTGTCGCGACATGATTTACTTTCCCGGAATATAACGAAATTCCTCATTTATGTAAGTACAGAGACTCCCATTAGTCATTATTTTCATAATTTCTATTGTGTTAAGCCATTATTTGGTCCCTTACTTATCGAACAAAGCTGATTCCAAAGAAAAAAATTCATGACGCGATTTGAATATACCCAGAACAAACTACAGGGTTATTTGATAATCATCTTGTGCGCAAACAAAATAAGTTTTATTACCAAATTTAATGAATAAGAGGATCTCTGAAAGGCACCAAAGGCTGCAACTACAAGAGTCAACTCACGAGACTCCAGACAAGCGCCCAAAAACTGGAAGAAGCAGCCTCCAGAACAGAACCCCTCCAAAGACATCTCGTCCATTGCTCGAAAACGAGATCGATAAGATGATACAGCCTTTCAGATAGTAACTATCTTTTCTCCAGCAGCTTTTAACCCATCACCGTCATTAGCAGCCAATATGGAGGGACACTACACAACTTCTTGCTGACGCCCCAAGCGAAAAATAAGAGCGTTTCCTTGGTAAGATAGCACCTTAATAACCATAACCAATTGGTTTTAGACATCGAGACCAATGACTCAGTCTGAGAGTCGCTTGCCTAGGCTGTCAACCTCAAATTCAGTTACTGGCGGATTTTTCCATCCAGACACTCCGGGAAGAACTGATAATTCACTCGCACAGTCTGCAAGCGAGCTTGTGCTGTATAAAAATGTAACTTGTTACTTCGAGCAATGATAACACCGGATTTTTTCCAGGAACTCAATGGCAAGTTGCAAAAAAAAAAAGTTCTACGAGAGCATGTGCTTAAGGTGGACGAATGATATGCTATTTATCTTATGTGTGTAATTTCATTCATTTATAGATCAAGAAAAATCAATTAACAGCTGACGTGAAAAAGAAGTCCGTGAGCTCGTTCTACGAAAGATATTATAATGACTCTGTTAAACTCAGCGCGCAGTCCGAGGTAAATTATCTATAAACGAGCCGAAGGCTGACAGATGGATTTTTGCATGCAGAAACTGCAAAGTTCTCGCCATATGATTGTCAATCTCAAAGCAATGGAAAAAGACGCCATTCAAGAGGTAATAATAATGCCTCAATAATTTGATAGCTTGAATATTTCTGTTAGATTGAAAACGATATTCAGGTCAATCTCAGAGCGAATGCTGAAACAATAGATAAGATCAAGACGGAGAAAGAAAGTATTAATGAGCTGACTAAGCTAATTGCTTCGTTGAAACATGAGATCCCAAAGAATATTGTAATACTATCGATAAATTTGGAAAAATTCAAATTTTCAATTCACAGAGAGAAAGAGAGAAAATTAAAAGTGAGCTTGGGGTGCTTGTGAAGCGTGTTGGACAATTGGATTTGAAATACAGAAATTTGGTAATTTGCAAGAGATATCACGTTTCTAATAGAGATTATTCTGCAGCTTAATGAGAAAGAGGTCATCTTAGCAAGCGTAAAAGTTGCAAGAAGCGATGCGACTAGCCGGCCAAAAGACCTGTTTTGCAAATAGTTGCTTTAATAATACGAAAAAGAAATACTTTTTTTTTTTGGGATTAGATTTGCTAATATTTTAGATTGGCTATTTATTTCAGATATTTATGTAATCAAGGCATTGAGGTCTTGATTGAAGCTTCAACTATTTCGACAATAACAAATTTGCTAATATTTACAAACCGTTTAATCAACGATGAATGAACTCGCTTAACAGCTTTTTTATACCGTATGATTAGCTCTTCAAATTGTAAACTGAAATTTTATCTCCACCAAGCTAAGTTATTTGTAAACTCATTAGAGGGCGTTAAGCTGACGTTTCTATGTTTATTAATATCATTTATGGAATTAATTAAAAAGACATTGGAGACCAGCAGAAAAAAAAACTTCTCAGCAAATTAAAGCCCCACCAATATCAAGGTTTTTTTAAGGTTTGAAGAAAGCAGTTGGAGAGATATTGTCTAGAGAAGTTAGATTATAGCAGCATCGAAAATAGAATTCAACAAGGTGTTAAAGAACTTACTAAAAGAACATCCAAAACGGCTGCTCATTTCCCAGCTCCGATTGAATCATGCAAAATATTGAATGATGCATTTCGGTTGAAAATATAAGGATCAATATCTTCGAAACTATAACATCAATACGAATCAAAGAGCTTTTTCAGCCAGTCACTACTCATAACAAACAAGCATTAAATTTTTCAAAGCCACTCTAATTTGATTTCGCTTGTTATTCGTTTATTTAAACACTTTTCGAAGCAAATTTGGAAATAAAAAGTAGCTGTTATCGAAAATACTTCATCTTCGCGAAATGTCGAAAGAAGTCGGTTATTTAAGCACATCCCACTACTCGTTGCCTAATAAATCAATTTCAACTACCTAAGACTCTCATTGATGATCAAACGACCACTTTTTTTGATATTTCTGATCTCTTTCACAACAATCGTCTCCTCTGAAGTCGTATTTGAGACCGATGCCTTTCTCAAAGGTCCCACTAAAGTTTTCGACGCATGCACAGACAAAAATTTCACCTGCGCTTTTCCACTAATTGGTCGTTATAACAGCTCCGACCTGATCGCTATCTGGGCTTTCAATACAGGCTGCAAGGCGCCTCCCTACACGCTTACAGCTACAAGAAGACTCATTAACACAACAACTCTCCAAGCTGTGGAAAACGACACATTTATTTCTGTCAATATAACCTGCAACAGCAATCCATGGTATACTTACACTTTCAACAACTACATCGGCATTGCTTGCACAACCCCTGATGCGAGCAGTCCAAACATCTCGAATATAGTTGTTTATAGCTTCCCTAGCACCATCCAGAGTCCCTCTGAGATCAAAGCGGCGAAAATAACATCGAACACTCAAGCGGATATAGAATACAAAGTACTTCAGCTGGCATACTATGATGGTTACTTTTATGTTACCTACACTCTAGCCAACACGGACCCACCACTCGACCTCTACTTGCAAGGGGTTTCGGTGACAAATTCGAATCAGAAGAGATATCATACCCCTCCAACACTTCAATCAGATGACACTTCTGGCATCTCTAAAAGTGTATGCGCTAAACTCCTACATAATGATACCGTGGTTTGCGCATGGAGAGAGGACACACAAGCAAGAGTTGTCTATGCGACTGTGAACCCTTCCACCAGTGTGGTCAGTACTGAGGTTGTAATAGCGAATGATGTTGGATCTTACAAATTTTACCCTGTGAAAATTATTGTGTCTGAGAGTCATTACGCTATTTTGATGAAACAGGTTTCGAATGGAGCAACTGAGAAATTTAGCATTCACATCTCCACGAGTCAAGAAACAGCGCTGCTTCCATTTACTCTTGAAGCTGGATACAATGATGCGAACCTGACTGCAGCAGGTGCTTATTTTGATGGGTTTTTCACAATTATTCGCAGTAGAGAAGGCTCGAATGGCTACGCGCTACATACGCAGGAAAGTCTGCAATTATACGACAGCTCAGGAGCGACAAACGGGAATGAGATCGTGTTACTTGAAGACGGCCGAATATTTCAAGGGTTGGTCCTGGATGATCAATCTTATTGGGTGCTCTGCTTGGATACTATGGCTGGAAATTGGGAGCGAGGGTATTTAGGAAAAGTTTTCGATCGAATTTCTAACAGTGGGAATAACCTACACCTAGTTTACCTCTTGGGCAGCTTACTAGTATTCTTGACTTTCATACTGTAAGAGAGTGCTAAGTAAAGTTGGAAAAGATATGGTTAATGATGCTTTGATGTTTGTCTCTGTGCGGGCTTTTTTATCGGTAATTTTACATAGTTCGAAATTTACTTACCTATCCGTCGTCAGGACATTGTTAATTAATCTTTTATGATCCCATGAGAAACTTCTTATGTGGTAGCAAAATACAGAAAAGTAGAGTAGAGTTCTCTGATTCCTTTGCGCGCTTCAAAAAAAAGCAAGATGAGAAGAAATGAACGAGAGTCTCATTAGAAAATTCATACTGAAGTTAATTTTGATTGATTCTTGCTGTTTTCAAATTTGTTGAACTCTCCTGTTTTGGTGGTTGAAACACAAACATTTTCGTGCGAATATTTTTTGCCTTAAGTAGAGATCTCATGGGAGGTACTCCGACTAATCTGAGAATAATAACAATAGATTCCTATCAGTTACGGTAGATAGAGTTATGAAAGTTAGAGCACAATTTGAGAAGAATTAAGGCATAACTTCGATATGAATAGGCACATCTGTGACCTTGGATTCGAATGAAACGCGGCTGAGCGTTAACTGATCGAATTATTGTGCTATTTTGGGTGCCTCAGAAAAAAACAGTAATTTATTGTTTTTGTTATTTATAGAACGAAACGGACAGACCTAAGATTTCTATTCGATAAACCAAAATATCATTATGAAATATGGTCATGCTTGAAAAATTGGCTTTTGTCATGGGAGAAAAATTCTAAAATTTATCTTTATATGCTAGAGTAACATTATCTATGAGATGGTATATTTTTTTGCATTTAACTCGGATTAATTCAACGGAAAATCGAAAATTACTCTGGCATGATTCAAATTGTATGGATTCAGATGTCGCACATCGAAATGTAGAGCCTCGAGAAACCGAATTTTGCCCCAATCTTCTCAGTGTTCAAGATAAAAAGCGTAATAGATTTTCCTAACAAGCAAAACGATTCAGAGAACGCTTGATTTTAAATGGGAACACAGGCGAAATCATGTAAGTTTTCATGAATAGAGCATATAAACGGAGAAAGACTATATGGGATAACTATTTTGCAACCAGAATCTCAATTTGTCTTTATTTGCTATCCAGGGGACTTTTGTAAAATTCCACGAAGTGTTAATGTGAAAAAACTTTCTTACTGCCGCATTCGATACATAATACAAGAACATGAGAAGCATTATTCCTCATTTGGTTCAAAAATTTCGAATCACTTTCCACATTTACCTTCTCCCTTCGAAACTGACTCATTCAAAACCAGTTTTCACAGTAAATTCATCAACTCTCACTAAATCGCAATTCTCCTCTTAACCCCTCAACGTGGCTTCACTTGAAAAAGTTATTGTAGAAGGTTTTCATTAAGTTCCAGCTTATCATTGCTCGAGAGTATCCACTTTACAAAATTAGATTTGAGAGCCTCTAAATATTATTATTGAGCCTCACTCCTATCTAAACGAACTTCCCTTCATCATTGATGAGCCACAGGTGATCATTTTCTAACTTTGTCGCACAGCATTATTAAGATAATTTTTCTTTTTGGGAGTTTTTTCCCCTTAGGCGCCAACTCCGGTGTTACTAAAAACAGAAATCTTAAATCAAGTGAAAAAAGAGCTGCTTCAAACTTTTTTCTCAATTTAGAATATTGCTCGAAAATTTACTTATTTCGTGAAACCTCTCTCTTTTCATCTCTTTCGTTGGATGTGTTTATAAAATTGCAGAATCATCTCATGATTTTACGCTTATTTTATTTATTTTAATAGACTAATCGTTTTTCCTGTTAATAAAGGCCTCAAGAATAGCTCCAAACATTCATTTAACAAAGAGTAATGGGAAATTGTGCAGCCTGTGCACAGGGAAGAGATGTTCCCAAAGACATTGAAACCAGAACAGAGGAAGGAATTGTAAGTTCATCTCATCTTTACAAAAAATAATCATTTATTCAGTCAGAAGACGAGATCGTCGTCCTGGATAACCGCGATGGATACTTCAGCAAAGATGATATCATCGCAATAACTCAAAAATACCCTGAGTATAAAGAATGGGAAAAACTTTCAAAGGAAGCGACTCTTGAACCCAAAGCACCTCAGAAGCAAATCAAGTAATTTGCTTGTCTACCTGCAACCTAAAGCTTGCTTTAGATGGAAAGAATCAGAATTGATTGGACATGGCTCTTTTGGAAGAGTCGTCTTAGGACTCAACCGTGAGACGGGAGAGTTGATGGCAGTCAAGCAAGTATATTTAGGAGGATTCAATTCAGACACCATCCAAGACGTAATGATTCTAAGCCATAATATCATAACAGCGTTTCAAAGAGAATACAAGCGTTGGAAATAGAGCTGGATCTGTTAAGCGAGTTCAGGCATAAGAACATTGTGCGGTACATAGGAAGTGCGAGGAATAAGGAATCACTCAGCATTTTTCTTGAGTACGTATCAGGTATTTGCAATGAACCAGTCATTTGCCGTATATATAATATATATTTATAAAGGCGGAACGATCGCAAGTTTGGTGGCGAAGTACGGGCCATTTAAAGAGAATATTATCAAACTTTACACGAAGCAGATCTTGGAGGGACTCGAGTACCTGCATGCCAGAAACATCATTCATAGAGGTAGGCTTACCAAATCCAGAACAAAGATAACTATTGCATAATACTTAGATATTAAAGGAGCAAATGTACTGGTTGACAATAACGGTGTTTGTAAACTCGCTGATTTCGGCAGCGCGAAAAAGATTAAAACTATTCTTGAAGGAGAGATGATGCATTCTCTGAAAGGTATTTAGTGGCGTGGAGATAATTAAAACTCTGGGTGATGTTATTAAGGCACTGCGAATTGGATGGCGCCAGAAGTAGTTCTACAGAAGAACTTGGGGAGATACAGTGATATATGGAGTATCGGTTGCGTAATCATCGAGATGGCTACTGGCAAACCGCCATGGTCAGGAACAAACCAAGTATTTGTTTTCCTCTTCTCAACATTCGAACTGTCTTGAATAGCTGATGACTATGTATCAAATCGGGAAATCAAAAGACCCTCCACCTTTACCTGAGGGTTTAAGTGCTGAATGCAAAGACTTTTTGAGCCTCTGTTTCAAGTATTTCTCGAAAACTTTATCACAAATTCATTAACTAAAATTTAAAAGGATTGAACCTAAAGAAAGAGCAAACGTGACTGCACTTCTAAGGCACAAGTTTTTGCAAGGAGCCGACCAGATAAGCAGTGAGGAAGGGAATTTATTGCTAGGGCAGAGGGGCCTTCATCCTCGGTTGAATTCAGATAAACTAAAAGGAAAATTAGCCTCCTCGAAATTAAGAGACACAGATGGAAAAAGGCAGAGCGCGGGGGATCTCTTGTCTCTGAATTCCTTGGCTTCGATTGATAATTCAAAAAACAATCAACTAAAAGATGACAAAAATGGGAGCAAGGACAGCATTGCTCTTTTCAAACAGAAAGGCTCTTTGGATAGAGAGAGCTTCGAAGATGATATTTTTAACGGGAAGTCGCCTGTCAAGGGTGGAAGGAACAAGGCGTTCACAGTTGATCCCTCAATCGCGTGGAGAAATCAAAAGAGTCTAGAGGATGATGAAGATAATAAGCCCAAAAGCAAGGGAGAGAACACTCTAAAATCTCTGGGTTCAGTTAAAGAAAAAGGCTCTGAAGATGTTGAGACTATCCAGAAGTAAAGGACTGAGAATAATGGATTTGTAGATTAACAGAATTTCTGTGATCATTTCGCAACAAATTATTAAAAAATTTAATTGAAGTCAGCGCAGCAAAGCCTTGATTTTACTCATGGATTCGAAGAGAGACAATATATTTTTCATGTGAAAGATTTCTTTGTTTCATTGAGGATTCATGAATATGTATGCAAAAATTTGTGTGTATTTTGTTAAGTTTTGAGATTTGATTCCATAAATCTTCAAAACAATTTGCATTCAATCGTCCTTCTTCTAAGGATTTATTCTAATAAACTCTCTTTTCATTTGGTAAAGCAATTGTTTATATATAGAATAGGCTTTGGAATATGGATTGTGGCTTAATTTTTCGATAAAAAAACATATTGTTGGTTGTGTGGTTCATGAGAAGAGGAAAGGAATGTGAGGCTATTTCGTTTGTTCCTCAGGATGCTTTCATTGCACAATCCAACTTTATCCCATAGAAATCGATAATACATGTATATGTATTTATTACAAAGTAATGTGTGGGCTTTCAGCCACAAAGATGCTATTTTTCATAATTATACTTTAACTCTTCTATTCAATCGCACTTCACTTCAAGACCTAAAGGCCTTTTGAAAATTTTAATTTCAATCATCAAAAGCCAGAAAGAATATATTGAATAGCCTTGATAGCAGATGGATCTAATTTTTCAACCAAGATTGAATGTGAGAATACTTTGTTGAACCATAGCTCTTCTCTCTCCAACTTTTGCAGACAGACCTACCCTTAGAGTCACACAATAATAAATAAAACCAAACAACTCAGTACGTTTAATTTGTCGGGATAATTTTAGGACATTGTACGTTTTAAACTATTTCAGATCAAAATAGAAAGCCATCTCTTTGAATTTCCTCATTAGAGAAGCAATCAAACATCTGCTGATAGCCCCTACAAGGAGACCGGATTTGGTATTTCCGATGCTTTTTTATCCTAAACAAACTTTTTCTATGCTTTCGACTGATCGTTACTCAGCATAGAACAAGCAGCTTCCTCATTTAGCTTGTTTGAAATGGTTTTGCCAAAGTTCTAGAGGTGATACTCTCTCAAATAACGTTAGGTATATCAAAATTAAATAATATCTAATTCGATAGCTTTGTAAAAAGAGGGATATTCAAAAAATAATAATTAAAGATTGAGGCGGACGCGGGATGTTTGAATAAATTCTCCCGGTTCTGATGAAACTATATATATGCCTGAATCGCGCACTAATTCCTATACAGATATATCAAAATGTTAATTTCACAAACTAGAGAATTTCTTACAACAAAACCAATCATGGAATGCCACTCATGTCGATCAGAAATCAAATTCTCTGAGCAACTCGCTCAACTCTGCAAAATTTGCCATTTAGACGTAACCCCTTTGACTCGTCTTCTCTAATGTTCATTCTAGGTATGCCATGATTGTTACCAACACTTGAAATTGAAACTCACACGCTGCCAAAATTGCGACTCACTTCTCGACTCATTCAATTCGGACTTCGAGAACCCTCTCATGAAGTAAAGCAAGATGGTATTGACATCATATAACAACTTAATTTCAAGGCTATTGAATTTGAGACCACTTCATCCACATGGCTCAGTTGATTTTACAGCTCCAAATTCAACCAGACGTGCTACAATCCGTAACGTCAAAGCGCAATCCACTCCAGAAAACTATAGTTGTGGAAACAATGAGAGGTTGATATGCCAAGCAGACCTCCTTTTCAAGCAACTGCAGGTTAGTCTTGGCTTCTTTTCATTCCAGATTGATAGTTTTCGTTAGGGTGATGATTCTCAAGAGCGACTGAAGCATCTTTCTAGTCTCAGAGTCATCCAAAACAATTTGATTTATGTGATCGGAATCCCTCCAGAACTTGCGCATGAAGGAGTAAAAGGCTCTTGTTGACCTCTGATGCTTATATTTTAAAAAGATATTAGCACGCTATGGATACTTTGGACAATACGGGAAGATAATTAAGATAGCCATAAAACAGCAGCGGATATACAGCAATTGCAACTCAATGGGATCTTCTTATAGTGTCTACATCACCTACAGGGACCCTATCGAAGCAGCCGTTGCTATTATGGTAATAAACAAATCAAAGATGTTCTGGTGTTAAATGGTATTTTAGTGTGTTGATAACTGCCGAATCAGCGGGAGAACTCTGCATGCGTCACTTGGGACAACTAAGTAATCGCTCTCGTTAATGAAATTTGTTTAACTATTATGAAAGATATTGTGTGAATTTTCTAAAGGGGATTAAGTGCCACAATCTAGAGTGTCAGTACTTGCACTTTCAAAATGAAAGTCAAAGCGTTTTTACGAAAGTAATTACTGAAACTTGGGTTCAATTGCTGACTTCTTTGGTATTAGGAAGATGATGAAATTGATAACAAGGTTCTTTTCGCAAATTTAAAGAGGGTTGCAGCTCAGATTCTTCAGAGAGCAGGTGACTCAATCATGATACGAAAGGTCAATAATCCTGCCCTTCCTCCTTCAAGTTGTGTCTGGGACAAACTGAGGAGATATTTCTCTCATGAGCAGGATCCTATTCCACCGCTTTCTAAGCGCAGCTCATTCGATGGTCCAGCTGGTAAAACGAATGAATCAATAGGCAACTACGATGGAAGCCCAGTGAATTTGTCCATTTGCTCATTCGCAACCAGCTCTACCACAACCTCTCACTTCGAAGAAAACGAAAAATCCATTGGGAAATTGCTACCCAGCGGACTTGGCATTGATGAACTAGCACTCTCCGGAAGCAGCGTTGCTTCTGACGAGGAAATTGATGGGAATAACTCAAAACACTCTGCAACCAACCCATTCCAACAGGAGGTTCTCAGCCCTTTAAGTCTTTTGCAGGTGCCGTCTATCACGACCAAAATGAGCAGACTTCCTTCAAATCCGAGCTCTACAATCTCATCGAAGACAAGTTGCGACGACTTAGATAAGAAAATCTATAACGATTTAATCTCCTCTCAGCACAAAAGCACCTCAAGGTTCGATTTCGCTCAAGGAAACCAAACACAAAATTTTGAAGAGCTTATTGACTTCAACGAATTAATTCATACTCCTGAAGTCAGCAACCATTCTGGGAAAGACCAAGCTACACTGTTCAAAAGCTCGAAACGACTTTTTGAAGACTCATCTCCAACGATTAAAGAAACGTCCGGAAAAGAATTCCAGCAGAGTTTCCCTGTTCAGGAGGCCAGCGAAACAACTGGTTTTCAAGCCATTATGGGCTATTTGGAAAGCAGTATTCTTAAAAAGAATAGCGGAGGAGAGCCCGTGAAGAGAGCGTCTGTCAACTCCGGGGTTATTTCATTGAAACCATGCAGCCTCAATCCTAAAGTGGAGAATGGTCATTTCGGAAGGATTTCTAATCCGATGAAATCAATTATCAGAATTAACCAATAATTCGCTGCATTATGAAACCGATCCTGTGATAATAATAAGCTCAGGACCTTTTGGACTCTCTTTGCTTGCTTTTATCACTATTTGCAAATACTCTAACAGATCGAGAGCGAGGAAAATTAAAAATAATTATGTAACAAATAGAGAAAATCACAAATCTTTTCCTTCACATCTGATGTGGTGGGATATAAGCTGCCTCGCTTTTGATTCAGCTATTTTTGAGAGTTATTTATATATATATTTTTATGAGTTTACATTAATAGAATATTTTTTGTGTAAAATGAGCCATGAGGTGTTTATAAATTAGACCCCAATACTCATAAGGAAATTAGTTCCAAGTCGAAAACTGCAAAGAGAGAAAGTCAGTTTATTTTTCAGTTTTTTAAAAGTAAACGTATGAATATTAATTAATATATTTACATCTCATGAGTGTAGTTTCTTTATGACAACTTCTCAAGAGATAATATTTATGAGGAATTCACTTGGGAATTAGACCTCAACTAAACACAATCAGCACTTGCTAATAACTTTCTTCTTCGAAGTCCAATATTTCTGGAAGCCGAAACACCAAAAAAACCTCTGCGAATTAGTGGTTCGCCAATCAATGGCTGATTGATTGCTGGGAAACCTTCCTAGTATAATGCACATTTCCCGAGTATAACTGTCAGGGATCTATCAAGAGTGACAGCTATTTTTTAGCTATACAAATTCTCCAAGGTGATTATCCTTCATAAAGTGATGTAGATCATTTTTTAAGTGGCTTAGCAAATACATCACTTGCCAAAAATCATTTGAGAATCTAATTTTTCACTTCCCAAGACCAAGAAAGGTTCCTCTAAATTCCATTTGAATGGCAATTCTTTCTAATTACTCAATTTCCTTCTAAAACTCCATATTTCCACTTTAATAACTGTAATTCTCCTGCTTAATCATAGCAATATTCGATTCTTTCATCTTCATGCTCTTCGTGAGGTATTTTGAATTTCTGATCTCAAAAAAAGCGTATAGCTTTCCGTTTTATTTCTAATGTAGCATGTTAATTTTCTTATACGTTTTATAATTCGTTCTGATTTAAAATACCATCTCAACTCCCGAATTACTAATCACGCTAAACTTCGCTTCCTCGATTTTCACCATAAGTCTTGTTGTTACATTTGACCATCCAGGCGCAATCCTCTCTCTGATCATTGTAACTATCTTTTTTGAATTCTTTCTCTATCTTAGAAACAGACAGAGTTAAAAATATCACTCGGTAATAAATAAATTTGCGTTTTTTTACTTAAATATAAGCTGTCTGTTTTTTCGGTTCCTTATTTTGATTCCATATTAGAATCAATATAATTATACGTGTATTCTCAATACCTCTCTAGCACTACCCCAGCTTCTTTCATGACGACAAAGCCTCCTAACTATTCTCTACTCATTATCGCTTCTTACCTGCCAATGACGGTTCTTGTTGGTCTCATCACCTTCATTTACACAGTTTACCTCACTGTATGCCAATACATGTTGAATTTGACTCACAGACCACTTTGATAGACCTATCTCGAGGACTTGATTTCCAATAGCTACAACTATCAGTCATATCAGCAATCGGAGGCTCATCCGACAACCCTGATAATGATCCATCAGATCAGTCAATACACGAATTCGTTTGCAGAAACCTTCGCGATGTTATCCGGTACGGGATTTACGTCAATGCAAAAAGGGATCACTTATGCCTTGGTTCTTCATTTTCTGCTACTGATGTTCATGATTTCTATGATCAGAGTTATGAAGACAAATCCAGGGACCGTTCCTGAAGTATTTTTCAAAGTTTTTCTCCTCAATAAGCCTAAACTTGCGATAGGATTGGAATTCTGCGACAGAAAGAGAACTGACTGAAATTGTGGAGATTGAAAAGAAAATATTAAGGAACATCAGAGTCGAGGTGAGAAAAAGAAAAAAACAAGAGGGTATTCAATCGAAAGAGAGGAGTGTATTATATTATTTATAGAAGCAGAGCGGAAACTGCTTGGAGAAGTGAGAAATGACACAAGACCTGATATTGAAAATCTTCCCGATAGTAAATTCAATTGTTAAGAAATCATGGTCCTAATAAATTGAAGTCGATGAAGCCGGAGAATACGAGCAGAGCTTGCCTGACGAAAACCTCGATGAACCATCTTCCGGGAGGAAACACCGCGGTCAAGCCGAATTTCAAAAACAGGGAGGGCCTAACACTTCAGAACTCAATGGGAAATTAGGTACGGAACCTGATCCATTGGACTTTGATGAGGGAGCAGATTCAATGGATGAGGAGACAGAGCATCTGACTAACGAAAAAATCCAAAACCTTGCGATAATGAGCGCGTTGAAGAGAAGCAACAAGCGTTTTTGCAACCATTGCCAGAAATTCAAGCCTGAGCGAGCACATCATTGCCGTCAGTGCGGTACTTGTGTGTTGAAGATGGATCATCATTGCCCTTGGGTTTCCAGCTGCATTGGGTTCTATAACTACAAGTACTTCATGAACATGGTCTTTTATGGAGGTAATATTGCAAGTCCTTAACTCTTTTATGTATATTTTTGTTTCAGCCCTGATACTGCTGTTGGCTGCCATTACTTATTCAGAGCTGATTCAAGACACAATCTTCGATCCATCGGTAAGCTCATATGTTTCGATGGTTTTCTGACGCTAATCATTTTGAATAGATTTCTTCGATTCAATTATATATTATGCTTCTCAGCTATATGCTAAGCTGGTGCCTTGGATTTCTCATTACACTCTTCTTTATGTTCCATATGTGGTAAGCACCTTGCTTTCCTACTAATTCCTTAATATAACTACCTATCAGGTTGATATTGTCTGGTAACACAACCCTTGAGTTCTGCGAGAAGAAAAAGAGTTTGAAATACAATTTTGGGTACTACGGAAATCTTCGAAGAGTATTTGGAAACAACTGGCTGACTTGGATGCTTCCAATAAGTAATTTCTAATTTTAATCTAGTTGTTGAATATACCATTCATGTAGTGCCTTACACAGAGGGACGTGGAGTCGTCTTCAATTGAGCATTCTGATGATAATATTTTTTTCCTCCTTTGTAATTTTAGTACTCATATTTATTACATTAGTTTATTCTCTCAAAATATTGATTGTTGCTCTGTCTCCATATACATATTCTTGTCCCATGAGCCAATTTATGTAATTGAAAGGGGTCCGATCTATTCATACATAGATCTAAAATGAACCAAAAAAAAAAAGGAACTTTCTCTAACAAATTATAATCAAAGTTTGTTTCAAGGATAGAATGGAAAAGACGATAAATCTACAATAAATTTGAAGAGCTGTACTTGAGAATTTGGAAAGAATAATTACGAAAACTTTTCAGCTAGTAAGTTTGTAACTCCTTAAATTTACTTACAACTAAAAAAGCATTGATTTATCTGTATTAGTCACTATTGAATTTATACATCGCATTTTCTGCAATAACGACAAGCGAATATATAAGTTTGAATTTATAGGCAAAGTTATAGTTCTAATATGATTCGCATCGATAAATACTTACCATGGATGTAGAGCGAATACTTATTCGGGAATCAATCATAAGATTTTCGAAAGTTCTAATTCTAAATGCAAACTAGCAATGAATGCAGAATCTCTATCATTACTTAGTCTTAATAGATTTCGCGTTTTGTTGGCATATCATCAACGACATCGTCGTTGCTAGTAGCCAGAACAAACTTCTATTCGATTGGTTTCTCAAACTTTTTGAGTTCAGAAGCAACCTTGCGATTAAGTTCATCGATTTATAAATCACAAGCTTTCGATTTTTCGGCGTAGGGGTGCATTCATCTAAACCACCAAAAGACAAACGCGGACTTATCGTCCTTGACGTCAGAGCTCGCCAGCTGTGTCTAGTGAATTGAGTCTCCGGAGTAGCAACACCGCTTCTTCTTTCATCAGAATCTTCGACTCTTATCTCCATATTTGTCGTTAAAAACTTATTATTGTGGCGGCCTTTCACCTGCTCAGGCGCATCGCTTACTGAGAGATTTATTTTAGGCATGTCGTATTTGTAGCTTATTTCCGATTCATCAGCTGTTTCTTCCATATCACGTAGCCTCTCCGTAAGATTCTTGATTTCATTGAGTGCGCTAGAAAGTTCTGTCTCCTTTGCTTCGAGAGCGCTCCTTGCAACGTCCACCTGTTCTAACAGTTTCGCGTTTTCGAGCTCAATCGCTTCTACTTTTGCAGCATATTCGGTTCTTAGCTGCAAATTTAACTGAATCTGTTCCTCAAGCTCCATTTGATGTTTTCGCTGCAAGTCTTCGATCTGACTACACTGTTTGCTCTCAAATTCTTTCAGGGTCGCTTCCAGCTGTCTTAGACTCTCCTCTTTGTTATTCAATTCCTCTCGAAGGGCCAGATAATCAGGTTTTTGAGGGCTTCTAAAGGGTCTAGAGGTAGTGGGGTAATCTTCCTGTGTGATTAGGGTGAAGTCTGTGGGTCTTTCTATTTGAGAAAACTTTTCCAGGGCAGTCGGTGGGCTGTGTATGACATCAAGGCCAGTGTCTGCGCATTCTCGAATGTCGTTCAAACAATCAATGATGGCTTTTTTGTCCATGGGCTTTTCCTCAGCTGAAGCCGCAATCATTTTGATCTTTCTCATGAGGATAGTTATCTCCTCAGCTTTAGCCTTGTCCGAGGCTAGGCAACCTCCCATGATATACTCAATTTTATATCGAAAAACACGATTATGAAATAATTGTAGTTAAATTTTTTTAAATACGCTGTTTACGTCAGTTCAGATAGAGGAGTAGACTTGGGAAGTAATTTTTTTACAATGAGTTATTAGAGAGTTTTAAGGAAAACTGGTTAATAAAATTCCGTCAGCAAGTATAAGAATCATTGCTGCAAACCTACAGTACTGACGGCGACCAGTAGGCTCTTTTGCCCTGCTAGCCTTCAAATTTGTTGAACTCGTCCTGATGTTTTAAGCTCGTAGAGCTTATTCATAAAATGCTAGAGGTTTAAAAAAATTATTTGATAGCCAGCCAGCTAAAGTTGCCTTGACTATGAAACAGCACATGTGTTCTCTTAGTAATAATAAGGAAGATATAGAAAAACTAAGCCATCTATTTATAACAGCAATTAGTGATCTATATCACAAGGAAGAGCGAGTCGATGTAACATGAATTCGCTGCTTTAGTTGACACTAGATCTATCAGAATAGGGAGAACTCTACAATAGAAGCTTTAGACTCATTTACATATTGTGAATCAAATAAATGTCTGTATCGTTGATACAATTGATTTTACGTGATTGGATTTAGAAATCTATATGAAGTATGAAGTACTTATCATTTTGCTGCCCTCCTAGCCTTCAATAAACGTGATGCTACATATGAAGTGATAACACTAACTAAGGTCACATTATAATAGACGCAAACGCCTTTCTTCATTAATTTCAATTTCTTGAGGTTAATAGCGCAAACTGACAATATAGCGAGCAAAATTACGAGCAATATATATATATCATTGTATCGGATGTCAATAACCGCCCAAGCACAATTTCCCAATACAAATTTTACAATAAAAAGTTATAAATTTTGCTGTTATATGATTCACTTCTCAATATAAAAGTCTTGAAACTTCTCTCTTGTTCATAGAATGTGAGTCGTTTGCATTACCTTATATATCTTAATGAGTTTCTCAAAATCAATTCGAGATTATCGTTTCCTTGCTACTTCAGCCAAGATATATAAGAAGAGTCCGATTATATCTACATACAACATCAGCGCTCCCATAGTATAGTCGTCGATAGCCAGCTTATGGGTATGTCCTCCAACGATCAACTGTGTATCAAATATGATATAGAATCCGTAGACTATCACTCCCAACAGACAGTAGAAGGAGTGAAGAAGATTGTATGACTGGAAACAAGCGAACATGCCGAAAAGTAAAAATGCAACAATGAACACTGTTATCATACCTCCTTTGAAAGTAAAATCTGTTTTGGTGAGCGCAGCATACAGAGTGAGTCCAATGGTGACGCCGAGTGTCATTATCGCGGCAGTCAAGACGGAAGTACCTTCTCCGATCAGAGTGAACTCCACGCAAATTTTAGCCACGATCAGAGACTCGCTCAGAGTGAAAATTCCCAGGAAAATGAAATTGTATGGCACCTGTTGTGAATAGCAAAAGATGAGAAGAACACTGGTGATATTCACTGCAATGCAGAGCCAACATATCCAGTTATTTGTGCTCAAGAAAGCGCCGAAGCCGGAATAAGGGGTTGCCATAGCAATAGCGGAGATTAACACCGTGAGTGTCAATTGGACTGCAATGATTCCATATACCTTCCTGATGAAGCCGAGGCGTGTCGAAGCAGCATCGAATCCAACGGAGGGGCTGTCTACAATTTCAGACTTGTTATGGTGGTGGATTGGATCAATTGTGAGTTCAACGTCAGCCATTTCGAGATCAGTCGTGAGTGATTACTTGCACTCTGAAAATTAATTGATAAATAATTTCGTAAGAAACTGAGAAAAATAATCTTTTCTCAAGATTGAGCCGGCTTGAAATGAGCTGCTTATCTATCTATCCCATAAAAGAAAAAAACTGCTGTAGTGCTGTTTTGCATGTTTCGAAAGGCAATCATCGGGCAACAGGGGGTGATAATCAAAGATTTTGAGCAACATTTTCATATATTAAAAGAGATTGAGTCTTTGACAATTATTGGCAATGGACGTGAAGTAGAAAAGTGTGCTCAAACGATACTTTATTTTCATTGATTGGTAAGAGAGGAAAGCCGAGCTTTGAGGGGGGAATTGTTGCTTGATAACTTGTATTGAGGTTGGGTTTACTGAAATATTTCAGTAAAACAGATCACAGATAATATTAAAATATATGGAAACAGGTGGTCTTTTAGAGTCCTGATTAGTTGTTTGCTATTTGTCGTTATGAAGAGAAGCGCGATACAAGTCAGGAAGTCCCACGGAAGCTGCTTGGAGGTGTTTTGAGTGGTGATTGCCTGCTTTGAGTTTGTTACAATCCGATGTAGATTTCATTCGTAGTGAGAACTTGCATAAAGTTTTGCACTCAGCCTCGTGTAATTTCGTGCATTGACAACAAGCAATTTCCGCTCACATAAGGGGGCAAGAGCAACCTGCGTTCGACTCTGTAGAGGACAAGTGAGTACTCTGAGATCTGATGAGTCGAGAGGAGTGAGCTTTAACGTTTCTTTAATGATCGAAAGCTTGATGCTACACAATAACTAAGAATTGCTTGCGTTTCGAATCTTGATTGTTGTATATTGAGAACAACAAAGCGTTTTAGAGGAAAACACATCATAATAAACATCAGATGTTATACTCTACCATAAACAAACTAAATAAGCAATACTTCTTCGAGAAGCATGACAATAACAGCCATAACAACAAGGCTTTCTGGTATTAACTAACCCTCTAACAATTTTATTTGATGAATTTCGTGAACTTTGTTTGATGGCACCGAATCAAGAAATTTTAACCAAATAAATCTGTCGGCTCCATGGATAGAAGTTATTTCTTCAGATATAGCAGCTAATCTCATCTATTGCTTTCATCTTCTTAAAATCAATATTTAATCCATACTGATAAGATTTGCTGCGAATCATCTCTATCGGTCAGAAGAACAATATAATTTAATTTGGCCACTTGGGAGAAGGGAAAAAAATTATCATAATCGTAATCTCAATAAAAGAAAGCAAAATTGGATAATAAGGCAAATCAATACTCACGCAGATATGGTTGAAAAAGAAGAAACCAAGAGCGACTCCAAATTGATATTTTTTGACATCGGTGCCAACCTAATGGGTACAGTGGATCCTTGTACACCATTCTGAATTTCAATAGACCACAAATACTTCGATAAAAAAACACAAGAACCGGATGTTGATGATGTAATTGCACGCGCAAAAGCTGCAGGCGTCAAAAAGTTGTTAATAACCGGTGAGTTAGACCGTTTGTATCTGAGGCGTTATCTTTTGTTTTTTTCATAGGCGGAAGCATGAAAGAAGCTGAAGCTTCATATAAATTGTCTTTGAAAGATCCTGATTTTTATTGTACAGTTGGAGTTCATCCATGCCGCGCAAATGTAGTCACTCTCACTCTGGACTATATATGATTCATTGGTTAAATTAGGAAGTAGAAAAGGACGGCAAGACTCAAAAAGAGTACTTTGATGAAATGGATAAACTTATCACAAGGTATGGAAGCAAATGTGTTGCCGTTGGAGAATGTGGACTGGGTAGAAGAATATTTTATACTGACAATGAAGAACTCTAATATATGCTAGATTACGATCGCCTGCATTTCTCTTCAAAGGAAGATCAATTGAAGCATTTCCCACCTCATTTCGATCTTGCTGAAAAGCACAATCTTCCTATGTATTTACATGATCGAAATACTGGGTCCGATTTCTATGGTGAGCCGCATTAGTAATTTTGAGTTTTAACTGGTCTATATCATCCACAGATCTCGTGAAAGCAAACAGAAAGAGATTCCCTACCGGAGTGGTTCACTGTTTCTCAGGCAGCCTAGAAGAGTTAAAGCAAATCATCGAGCTTGACCTTTATATTGGTAAAAACACAGTGATGATGAACAACTAATCATGAAACAGGTGTAACCGGCTGCTCTTTCAAGACCGAAGAGCAGTTAGAAGTCATGAAAAAAATTCCTCTTGATAGACTAATGCTTGAGACAGGTACGAGTTGTTTTTTTATTAACAAAAACTGTGAAATGATTGTGTGCTCAGATTGTCCATATTGCGAGATCAGAAACTCGCATGCAAGTTCGAAGTACATAAAAACAAAGTTCCCAGACAAACCCAGGGGGAGAAATGAGCCATGCATGATAAAGTATAATGTTTAATTATATATCAGATAAAACTTACTGCTAACGTATCCAGGCAAGTGTCTGAAGTTATGGCAGCTATAATGGATATCCCTGAAGAAGAAATAGTGAAAGCAGCATATGAAAATACTTTGAAAATGTTCCGGTTGAAAGATTAAACAACAGCCCAGCGACATTTCATTTCAAAATAAATAAAATAGTCACCCGTGTAGGATTAGTTGTTTGTATATTTCTGAACGAAAAATGTGCTAGTTAACGGGAGTTTGAACTCATCATTGTCGATGTGGCGATGTAGTTACTTTTGAAGATTGCTGTGAATGTGGATACTCTGAATCTTTTCATCAACAACAAATGATCTATTTTATGTCATAGAAAATAAGAGTTTGATATACGCATAAGCACAAAAACCATCGACTTACACTACATTTTTATAAGCAATTCAGCTACTTGAGCGATACCTGATGAGCTGGATTCAGAACAACTCGAATAAATACGATGACGACGATGAATCTAATTCGTTGAGGCTCGTCCTTACCTCAGCCTTTAGCCTAAAAATTTTCTTTCAATTTATCAGGTGAATAGCTCTGTAAAATTTCTTAAACTAGTCAAGTTTTTTAAAGTCAATTTAATTAACTCATTTAAACTTTCCAATCAATGGAACAGATACAGCAAGCAATCACCACACACTCAACCTCCCGACAAGAACTTCTTGCACAAGCAAGCGCCTTAAGGGGTGAACGGCCAACTCTGAGCAAAGCAGAAACTCTCCTAAACCAAAAACTCGTTGATGCCTCCAAAGATTTGAAGGGAAAGCTATCTAAAGAATTCTACACGAACCCATTGAAATTCAGAGACTTAATAGAAGGCTCTGAGCTTTACAAACTACTGAAACCCTTACCAAAAGGCTCACTTCACCACGGGCATCTTGCTTGCTTTGGTCCGCCAAAATTTGTAAATTCCTCATCATCTTTTCCTTGCTCAATAACTCACAAAAGTTCCTGGATACTATCTTAAGCAAGCCAGAGTGGTTTAAATTAGACACCAAAGCAAAACGTATTTACTTTTACAAGGTAAAACTAAGAGATTTATCCCCTCAGAACTAAAATCTGTCCATAGGCAAAGGAGGCGGCAGAACTGCCGGATTTTAAGGCATTGGCTGATAAACTTACAAAAGAGGAATTTTATGCAGAGTTCACGGGTTACTTTGCCCTTACTCTTGTGGACATTAACGAGTCGGCGGAGATGTGGCCCTCTTTCCAACATAAAGTCAGCAATAGAATGAGCATTATGTGTTACAAGGATTTTTATCGATCCTATATACGAGATACCTGCGAATTTGCGCTGGAAGATAAGATTTTCAATTTGCAGATGAGAATCTTTCTCGGAGTTGCAAAGAATGAGGTAATGGAATAAATTGATCAATGAAAGTTTGAAAATACGGCATAGAATTTAGAAAATATCCCTCTTGAAGAGGAAATGCAGATGTATATTGATGTCGAGAGAGAAATTCAAGCAAAACATCCTGAATTCAGTTTCACGGCTATCGTCCAAGGTCTGCGCTTTTGGCCTGTGACTCAACTCAGAGAATACATTGAGAAGGCAATACAGATGAAAAAGAAGTTCCCTGATTTGATAATTGGTTTTGATGTTGTCGCGGTAATTGCATTTGTCTGGAATTAGAGTATTTAATATCATATTGCTTATGAAGGATGAAGACACTAGGAAGCTAGGAGATCTTTGCAACTTGTTTGTAGAATATCGCGAGGAAGTCAAAAAGCAGGAAATTCAAAATTTTGACTACTTTCTTCATGGTAAAACTCAATTTCAGGAGCAAGCATTCTTAAACAGAGGTTTTCAGCGGGAGAGTCTCTAATGACTTCGAATGATAACATCATCGACGCTGTTTTGTTGGATTGCCCGCGAATTGGCCATGGATTGAATCTATACCGATTCCCAGTGCTATTTGAAAGAATTAGAAAACACAACGTATGCATTGAATGGAATCCTTTGAGCAATCAAGTAAGCCGTCAGTTATTCGTCGGTTCAGGCTGTAATTCTGCTATTAATAGATTTTGCGATATGTAAAAGATTTGAGAAATCATCCACACTTCGGAATGGTGGAGCATGGGATTAAATTTTCCATAAGCAGCGATGATCCTGGAATTTTTGGAACGGATGCTGTAACTTGGGACTTTGTCAGTTTAGTCCTTGCATTCGATTTTGGTAAGTTCTAATATTGAGGAGGAATTTTGTTCATTCAGATGATTAGATCTGCCGGTACTCAAGCAATTTATTAAGAACAGTGTGGATTATAGTCAAATTCCAGAGCGACAAAAGGAGAAACTACAAGCAAGCTGGGAGCAGGCTTGGGATGCACATATGATTAACATTGTAGAATAAAGCGTTTGAGTCGATTCTCTCCTTTGCTTCAAAGATACAGGATGTCTTGACCACTGTGACAAAAACGTTGTTGCTCTTTCAGCGTCAAATTCATGTTTTATTTATGAAATTGTGGTGAGTTAGTTACGCTTACTTAAAGATTGAATTCCTGATGCAATTCCAAGCTTTAACAGACAACCTTGAATAAAACTCTTTTTTGCAATTTTCGTTCATCATAGTTTTTAAGTTGTAAATTCAGCAGAAGACATTATGAAAAGCCAATAGCACTTACTTTCTTCTGTAAATTCCATTGGGAGAGCTTCTAATTTCACAGAATGCTCAAGTCTTACCGATCAGGCTATGATCAAAAATAATCAGTTTAAAGTGAGAGAATATTTAATTCAAGTATTGCTTTACTCAAGCCTCAAAAAATCTTTTGAAAAGCCTTGCTTATTATGGAATCTGGTACATAAACACCTTCTTTGCGATACACACTGCGTTCTCACATTCCACCTCTCATGACCATATCCTTAATAATGATTATTCTCCATTTTCTTCCTAATAATAATCCTTCGTTAGGGTCCGAAGCTTCAAAACTGCTCGTATATTGCTCCAGCCAAAGCAGAGAGATCCAAGTATGTGAGCTAGAAACCAAACGAAAGTACGCCAGCTTCAGGAGCTTTCAGTTAGAAAAAGAAAATCGTAAACAATCCTTCTAAAATTCGCATTGAGTTACAATAAAAAGGTTGGGACACATTTCATCGAATTGTGAAAGAAATCACAAACACAAAGTTGCTAGTCACTATTCAGCGATGCTTTGAGCAATTCAATTTCTTCAATTCTCAATCAGCAACTCTGGAGATATTCGATATCTCTCGAAAAGGAAAAGCGAGCAGAATTTATTCCTCTGAGATACTCACTGGCGGTATAATTTGACTTTATTCGCTCTTTCATCCGAGATGCTTCCACCTCTCTTTATTGAAACATCTTCCGCCAAATTTCTTTTCATCCATTCAGCGCGTGTCTCTCATTCTTGCTTTCAACTAGGCATTAGTGAAATTATCGCGTACAATTTGCGAAGAAATCTTCTTGGTGCGATTTCAATTGATGGAAAAATATCTTTCCATCTTTTTAGCGTGGAACAATGCAAACGTAAGGGAAACTATAATGCAAGACTCTTGAGGAAATCAAAGTGGTACCATCATTATAGTGGTAAATGCAAGTTCGCATTGTTTTCTTTCGGACTTTGACTGGAGATTATCCTTGCCATTCATTCTGAACTAGATAAAATATTTGTTTTCTAGGGAGGAATCCCACTGATTTAGATTTTAACCTGGAGGGATCCTCTGTGGCTAGCATATTAGGCGATAGGCAGTGCACAATATCAGCTATAGACTCTCACAAAACGTTCACAAAGACAATTGGCAAAAAATTTGGTAATTTCTATTTCTCATAACTTTCATGCTTTCTTACTCTCCATTCAATCCTCTTCTCTGAACTGTCTTCCGAACTGATAAATAGCTCATCCCTTTAATCTATATCTCCTAAAATAGATGAACATGGTCGGTGCAGATGGAGCACGAATATCGGTGAGCCATGCATATTCTTAAAGTATGATGAAAATCGGGTGAATCTTCTTGATCTTGAGAAACAAGAGCTCCTTATGAAAGACTCAAATACATGTAATTTCGAAAGATATCTTTCGTTTTTGCTTAATTTGACGAAATTATTTTTTGATAAATAGATTTTGATAGCGAGAGCACATATTGGATAGAGACTTGTCCAAACGATGCAAATTTGCTTGTAGGAGGCGGAACTGATCGTAAAATCAATGTTTTCGATCGGCGTGATCCCTGCCTCATTGCATCATATGGAACGTTCCATGGAGGTAGAAAATCATTATTTTCAATCATTAATAAACTACGATAAACCTTTCTAGATTCTATTCGATGTATTCGATGGGATCTCAGCGGGAAATTGCTGGCAAGCGCATCGGATGACGGAAGCGCGAAAGTTATCGATATGAGGAAGGGGAAGGCAATTGCAACCATAACGACATCAAAGCTAGGTGATAATTTTTTTTCCCCAAATGTGTGTAACTTATTAAATCTGATAAGATCCTCCAACTTCAGTCTGCTTTATTTAAAGGAATATCATGCTAGATGGAGATACGGAGTAAAGAAAAGTTTGAAAGACCATTGTAGAAACTCGCAACAAGAAATGAATATTTGGTAGAATATGAATATTTTGCCATTACTTGCAGATTAAACGCATCCTGTAGATGGAACGAAAATTTGTTTTTGTAGAACTCAGATTCAAAATCAAAAAAGAGCTTAAATTGTCTTGTCCTCGTTGAAGTCCAAATTTATGATAAAACCCCAAAAAGAGCTTAATGCTAAAGGTGCTTGGTTGGAATAAATGAGAAATGAGTTAGTCAGCTTGCTCATACTTTCTTCATTAGTGTCATTCTGTGGCCATAAGCTATAAGTTTTACTGAAGCATTCTACAACCAATGAAATTCATACATTTCAAATCCTGAATTAAGTCGTTAAGACACAGTTCTGAGGCCAAATAAACGTAATAAATTAGACTTCGTATTCTTAAATAAATCAGAGAATTGTGGAAAAAATCGAAATTCAATACAAAGAGAAGCATACTGAGAATCTGACTTATCAAATAAGGCAGCCAAAACCTAATGTTGAATAAGTTGCGCAAAGGAGAGCGTTTAGTCTCGAAGAAAAAGTTTAGACTCCTCGATGAAGAAGTCCGAGGTGGCAGTTCGCTGATTTTACAGTGCTTTATTGACGAATATGATCACAAATGGCTTGGAAAATGTTCAATAAACACTCTAGAGAATGGAGTCTTTATTGAAGGCTACTCTGAAGAATATTATGAAAAGTGCAACTTCGAGGATTATAAAGAACTCCTCTCTATGAAATTATATTCGTTGTTTCATGTCAATACGCCGGAGACAACTCTGAGCCTCAAATATTTGAGCCCAAAAAATCAGCAAAAGTACGCCGATACCTTCGAGTTTTTAGAATACCAAAGAATGCATGTCATGTCAAAGTACCTTAACGAATTCCAACTGCTTGGAGAAAATTTCATTGAAAACTACAAGCAAAACAACAGAGTCAGACCATATTTTCATGTTAGCAAAGAGCAGATACCACTTATAGGCTTCGGTAGAGCCATTGTTGTCGCAATATTACTACACGATTTTGATTGTGTTGGTAATTCTGGCGGAAACATGGGCTACATTGTCAACCATGAGAAGAAATGTGCAGAAATATTTAAAATTGACCCTGGCTTTGCACTAGATTTCGAATTTGACGATATGAAGAATGACCCAAAGAAGAGGCAAGCTATACTCGGGACCAATGGAAGTCGACTCAGCGACTCCGATCTCGCAGCGAATGATAAGGACGAGGTTATACAAACGGTAATGGAGATTCTGGAAACATCAGATGCTAAAATTGAGGAGGTGTTTCAAGATTTTGTGGTGCTTGATGACAGATTTGAAATGATCTTGAAGAATCTACTTGACCGAAAGAAAAACCTATTGAGCGCCTTTTCAACTGAGGTCAGAAATTTGATTATAGCGCAAATCGAGGCTGATACGGTCTCGAAGGCGGAGAAATTAATGGGGAACTGGGGAAATACAGACCAATTGCCATTCCAGCAGCAGCCAGAAGTAAACCCCAAGTTGGTATTAAACAGCTCTCGACTGAATGCGATTAGTTTCCCAAGGAACGAGTGTTTCGTTGGAAGAGACTCGGAATTGAGGCGAATAAAAGAGTTATTTTCTCACAATCGTGGAGTTGCTGGATGCGCTATTGTTGGCGGTGCTGGTTTGGGTAAATCGCATTTAGCCGTAGAATATGTCAACAGAAACCGCGAAGAATTATATTCTCGAATTATATGGTTAAATGCGGAGCAAGATGGATTGGTGTCTAACCAGATTCGATTTTATTTAGATTCATTCTTCAGCATTCGTTCTGATTCTCAATTGAGGGACGAAAATTCAATTCTGAATAACTTTTATCAAGTATTGAACGCGGAGTGCTTGTCTCATAGAGACCAGAAAAAGAAAGTTTGCATTGTGTTTGACAATGCAGAAAACATGAAACAAATCGAGAACTATCTGCCAAATACAAAACTACTCCCAGCTCTAAATGTTGACTTTCTCATTACTTCTCGCTATCAAATATGGGAAAAGCCATTCTATATGAAAATTGAGATGCCTGACTTCGGAGCAGAAGAAATTCAAAAATATATCGAAAATTATTTCCCTAACATTGAATCGAAAGAAAATAGGGATCAATTGCCGCAGGAGATTGATAAGCTCAGTACCCTGCTTGGAGGTCTACCTTTGGCGGTTTCTCAAGCGATCGCCTACATTCAGCAAACAGGAATAAGTTTTTCTCAATTCTGCGAATTCGTCCATGAAGCGAACCAAAAGCCTACAGTAATGCCCGGCGAGACAGAAAAAGAATACAAAAACCTGAATTTCGCTTCCTCAACGTTGACCCTAGCGCTAGCTAATTTACGGTCAAGAAATCATCATGTAGAACCTATCTTGGATATATTGGCTTATCTTTCTCCGGAAAGTATAAGCGAAAGCCTATTACAAGAAGGCTGGAATCAGTTCGGCAGCAAAAGTGGGAGTGAAGAGTTTACTGAAGCTTTGAACCTCTTATCTTTATATTCATTTATAACCTTCGACTCCACCAAACCTATGCAAGACAAATTCAAAGATAGTGATCGTATATCGATAGAAGCCAACGAATCAGCTCGAGCGATCAAAATACATCGGTTAACACAGCAAGTCATACGACTTAACCATCAAAAAAGCGGCATTTATCAGAACAGGTGTCAAAAAATATTTGATTGGGTATTATTGAGACTAAAATTTAAAGAAACGGATGCGGAAGATATGAAAAGAGCAGGCTTTTACATTCCTCACGCAATGCATTTGGAAAAGCTTGTGAGCCATATCAGCAATGAGAAAATGGCTGATTTGTTTGATAGAATCGGACTTCAGATGAATTTGACAGCTGGAAACTATGACGTAGTGAGGGAATACTATGAAAAATCTCTTGAAATCAAAGAAGAGATCTATGGCAGGGATCATCTTCAAACGGCGATGACCTTAAATAACCTTGGTAACTTAATGGGAACTCTAAGAAATTTTGAAAAGATGAAAGCCTATCTTACGCGAGCACTAGATATCCACGAAAGACATTTTGGCAAGCAACACCCTGAAGTTGCTATAACGCTAGGAAATCTTGGTAGGGCATGGGGATGTTTAGGCGATTATCACAAAGAAAAAAAGCTGTTATCGAAATCTCTGAAAATTTATGAAAAGCACTATGGAAAATACCACCGTTTTACTGGAAAAGCTCTAGCAATGCTTGGATTTGCATTGGAAGCTACAGAAGATTACGTAAAAAAGCAGGATTATTTGATTCAGTCACTAAATATTTTAGAGCAGTACTATGGAAAAAACCATCCTCAAATCGGGTGCATATTATATGAACTTGGAACCGTATGGGGATCTGTAGGCAATTATGAAAAACAAAAGGAAATCTTATCTAGGGTGTTGGAAATTTATTTAACATATTATGGAAAAGACCCCATTCAGACAGGAATGGCACTGGAAAAACTCGGAAACTCATGGGGCGCTTTAGGCGATTATGAGAAGCAAAAAGATTTCTTGTCGCAAGGTCTGGAAATATTTGAAAAGTATTATGGCAAAGACCATCCTGAAACTGGAAAGATCGTGAAGTATCTTGCAGTTGCATGGAAGTCTCTAGGGAATTATCAGGAGGCAGCAGATCTCTTGACGCGAGCATTGATAGCTGATGAGAAGAACTACGGGGATACTCATTTTCAAACGGCTACCACCCTGCATAACCTGGGCTGCGCATTGGGAACTTTAGGGAATTATGAAAAACAAAGAGACTTCCTCACGAGGGCACTGCCAATTTTTGAAACATATTATGGCAAAGAGCACGTTCAGACGGGCCTTGTTCTAAGCAATCTTAGTAATGCATGGGGAACTTTAGGCAATATGGAAAAACAGAAAGAGCTCTTGACGCTGACTCTCATGATATATGAAAAAAACTATGGTGAAGAACATCTTCGGACTGCATTGACTCGAGTAAAACTTGCGGGTGCATGGGGTTCTTTGGGTATTGTTGAGAAACAAAAAGAGCTTTTAAGTCAAGCTCTTCCAACTTTGAAGAAATATTATCCTTTGGATCACCCATTCGTTTCTCAGATACAAGCAACTTATGATCTGGACCAGCGAATGAATTACAAAAAAGAAACAAATTTGGATAATAATAAAGAAAGTAAATAGTAAAGTAGAGCTTCAAATCTGTAGAAAAAGCTTTTGTTTGGTTTTTCATAAAGTAAATCGCTGTAAGGTTTTGTCTGTTCAGATAGAATATATATGACTTTATTTTGACTTTAGTTGCTAAAAATAATGATATTAGCACTTTTAATGATGAAAAATATGCACAAAAATTCATGGGTTCTTATGTACAGAGTCACAGGAAGGCGAAAATACCATTCAACAAAGGAATATTATGTATCGTAGATATTTTCCAAAATTTAATGTAAGTCTAACTTTTCGTATTGTCTTTGATTGTCTCTGGTTGATGAAACCAGTCCAATTTTCAGGGCAAATCAATTCATTGAGCCTGTATCATAATTATTCGATTTATCCAATTAAAGTTTGCAGAATTTAAAACCATATCTCACTACACATATAGATGTATAGATTGAATAACCAATAAACTCTTCCAAAGTCCTCGAATTCAGACCAGCCTTTACAAAGAACCAACAAGCAGGCACCTTCCCTTATTATTCCTGGACTAATCCTTTAATTCAAGGTGCTAATTCTTGATTTAGATGAAACCCTTGCCTATTGCAGATGGATAAATTAGAAACAGCAACCTGCGTCACAAGAGTACTCAACTTCGCCCAGAGTCCTGTTACTAACTTGATTTCCTTTCTTTAGTTAAAAACAAAAGGAATTTCGCTGCTCATCAAGAATTAATCAGATGAGATCTTAGTGATTGAATAGTTTTGAGACGCATCCAACGACTCCGGGCTTTGTGAGTTCCTTAGAGGGCTATCCAAACCTGAAGAAATTTGATGTTTATTTCCACAAATTCAGCGATCCAAAGCAAGGCACTTTGATGACCACGAAAAGCTTTGGATTGTAGCTTTCAACATCAAAGCTCATTCAGCTCCTCAATGACCAATACAAGACAAAGATAAGGACTGTAAGAGAAGCGAAGTGATCAGGAAAGCATTGAAAACGCAGAAGAAGTCCAAAATCATAAAAACCTTCTCATCAAAGATCGCAGCGATGACCTTCTCAAACGATGACTGAATCATAAGAAAAGTTGAATTCAGAGTATTAATTTCTCTCTTGTGATCACAAAGCAGTACATTTCCCCTCTTGTTGATGAAATTAAAACGGAATTCATAATGTAGCATACCATTAAATCTGCAGCTTTTTTGAATTTGATCAAAGTTTTGAATCATTTCTTGAAATCGATCTCCAAGAGAGAGAGAACAGAGAGCAAATGAATTACTTTATTGAAATTGAGTGAATAATTTCACATTTAGATGAGTATTAGAATCATAAGTGAATAAACCAAACGACATGATGAATTAAAATTGCAATCACCGATTTCAAGATTTGAAGAACCGTTAACGACATGGTACGATAATTTATGAGGGTTTGTGTCAATTGAAATGGATTTTAAAATCTTTTTTCACATATCAATTTCAAAAATAAATAATGGCTCCATTGGGAAATTTGAAATAGGTAACTCTTAACAAGAAAGAGAGCTTAAAGCTCCCTCTATTAGCTTCTGAAAGGAAAGAAACTTAGGATTCATTCTTCAGGATGAGATTATCAACAAATTTTGTCTTTCGAAAGCATAATATCTTCAAATGAATTATATGTGAAACTGGCACTATTGAACGGTATTGTAAGCTTTATCAGTGCCTGATGAGAGCTTCAGGCTCCTTTCGCCCATTCTATTCAGCTTATTCGGTCTCATATTGATATCTTTTCATGTGGGATTGTGGATTTAAGCATTTTTTAAAAATTACTGAACAACTACGCACAACATTATTAGTCTTCCGAAGCGAATATCTAAATTTGTGGTGGAGAAGTTCTCTATGGTTGCATTGCTTACAAAAATTGGGAAAAATATGAGAGTTACAAACGATTTAGATCTAATTGCAGAAAACTGATAGCTTATTCTGCTCCTTCAAAAAAAAGAGAGAGGCATTCTTACGTAATTACTTGCTATTGCTGAGAAATGGCTGTGCTAGATGATCCAGCAATAGAGTTTAACAGG
>ENA-UOTX01000130-UOTX01000130.1-compost-metagenome-genome-assembly--contig:-NODE-130-length-83245-cov-9.220770_pt1 | contig 83245 bp, 55 predicted proteins | sample MGYA00238143_ERZ746982 | MGnify/ENA primary metagenome ERZ746982 (study PRJEB28758, sample SAMN06268862) | compost metagenome | isolation source: single cell | place: USA: California, Emeryville, Joint... | reverse complement strand
GAAGATTTGGCTGCTTTGGAGAAGGATTACGAAGAAGTCGGTGTCGAAACCGCTGAAGGTGAAGGTGAAGAAGAAGGCTACAACTAATCAGCTTTCATATTCTTTAACAACGATAAGTATTGAAAATATTATTCCTTGCAGATCTACATATTTCTACATGATATTCAATACTTGAAGCTGACAAAGAAATACAAAACTAACAAAATCTCTGTTCTTTAAGGTAGTTGAACTATTTTTCCATTATTAGGATGGTAAAATGACACCCATCTGCAGTTATACGTTAGAAGTTTTGCTCTCAGTCTAAGTCTGAGGGTTCAGCATAACTCATTTCATAAAACTTCAGCTTGTTTAATCAGTTTTGCGAAGAGCTGTACAGTTGGGGATTTTAGATGATCTCTAACCCAAACAACACAGGGAATCTTTTATCACGATCTTTTTCCAGCTAGAACACCTTAGCTTAACACTGACAAACAATATTAAATATCTGAAAATGTTCTTTCTGTGTGTTGAGACTGACCATTTCGTTCCAAGCGTCCTATTTTACACTCTTTTTAAATTTTTCTGTCCTCAGAAATACATCTACTAAAGTAAAATTTTGTTGAAAATAGTGAACTGAATATTCTTAGGTTAAATACTCGTTGAAATTGATTGAATCCTATATATCTTTATAAATAAAAAATTCTAGTTGAAAAATTCCTTATTCTGCTCTCATGGTGAGTAAAAGAGACGAACAGGACGTTCAAGAGCCATCACCGACTGGTATCCATTGAAAGATTCCTTCAGTCTTTTAATCTGCATCGCATTTGTTGGGTATGGCCAGGCATTTCTCCACAGAATCGGGTGATTTGGTGTACTGAAAGAGATAATGAGATTTCCGTTGTAGATCTCACGACAAATAAGTTGCGTAAGTGTTTCCAAGGGACCAAACTACCAGTTGGTGAGTAAACTTCAATCAGCTCACTAACTCTGATGTCAATTCTTGAAAATAGGCAAGAACACATCATGTGTTCAAACGATTAACGGATCTGATTATATCATCTCCGCTAAATTATCTTCTCAAAAAATGGGCAATTTCGAAATTTTTGACATAAGAGGAAGACCTAAGGTGATCTATTCTCTGAATGGGATGAAAAGTAAAGAATCTAGGAATCCGTTTTGAGAAAATTTGTTGCCTCAATAGGTGATGGATGCTGTGAAATCGCTTACAACTCTCGAAGAAATCTTGCAGCCCTTTTCTCAGCTAAAGAGGAGTATGAGTATCAACTAGTGGATTGTAACTGTATGGAACTCGCTAAGAAAGCCAAGTGGATTTCTACTCACAGCTGTAATACCCACATCGTGCAAAACAAAAAAAAAAACTGAATTCTACTATTCACAAGCTCACAACACAAGTGCTGATATCAACCTAAGCGGCGAATTAATCTCTACTGTTGATGCCGATGGGTACTTAGGTATCTCTCAGGTGGATTCTGGAAAACTTCTTTTCCAAGAACAGATAAGAAGTACAGCCAAGGGTACGACCTTCTAATCAAGCTAGTTTTCATTAATATGAGGCATTTAGGTTCGTTTAATCGCTGTCGTTGGAACCCTATTCTTGAAAATAATGTTCTAGCTGTTGTGCTGGATAGCATACACCTCGTCTTCGTTGACGCTGAAAAAATGAGTTCTAAACTGAAGGAGCCATTCAAATTCCATCAAGGTAATTCTAGTCCATTATCATTTGTTTGTTCTTAATGTAAATTGGAATTGAGAAAGATCTAGAATGTATTGATTGGCGTAACGATGGGAATATAATTGCTTGCGGATCAGCAGATTGGTCGATGAGAATCTTTGACGCAAGAACTAACCAAATCATAGAAAAAATCACCGATGTACATAATGGTAGATCGCATAGCTCATAAATATAAGCTCACTCCATCAGGTTCTATTAGATGCGTGAGGTGGAATGAAGCAGGTACTCTTCTAGCTGCGGGATCAGCTGATTCGACTATGAGCGTGACCGAATTTAGCTCCAAAAAAGTGCTCTACAAATCGAACCCTCTTTCACTTCAAAGTAACTATAATTCTAATGAAGTGCTTTTTCAATAATTACAATCACTAATTCAGATGCGATCCCATCAATTTCTTTTTTAGACTCATGAAATGATCGATACTCTATCGTTGCAGACTATAATCGATAAGTTTCTCTATTTTGTTGCGTAACGAATGAGAGAAAATTTTTTGCTTTGAGAAAACTAGTAAAAGCTCATTGTTCATATTGATCGATTATTTGTTGGAAACTTAATTATTATAGCACACCATTCAAACATTTCTTCCTTTTAAGTGATAGATGGCTTATTGATACGCTCCTCTTTTAACAAAATATTTTCAAAATCAGCTTTCTTACTGATAGATCCAATGAGAGATGGGTTATGAATAACTTTGAGCTTTTTTAGTCAAGACATATCGGACTTCAGTAAGCAAGCTTTTTGAAATCAGATATGCATTTTGCACATTGATTTTGCTGTAGAGATAAGTATCATTTTGATGCGTATCAATAATTAATTATATTTGGATTCAACCGATCAAAATGGTGGAGGAATCTTCGAAATCCGATTGGAATCAGAAAGAAATCAACCCAAAAGGACTTTCAGCTAAAACATATGATAGTATGCAAGCATATGCTTTATTTATTCTGACTTTATGCCTTCTTTTAGCTGAAGTTACGCAGAATCGCGTAGCTTGGTGCATGGGAAGAAGCAACCAAGTTTTTATTTATGATCTAGTTCCCAATAAGTTAACACATCAATTTCAAGGGGCAAAACTAAAACTAGTGAATGGTACAACAATCGAATTCATCTCTCCATATTCAGATCGTATATTGAAATCCAGGCGGAAAAAATTCATCTCTTCAAAAAATAAATGGATCCAGTCACATAATTTCGATGCACCACAATTTTGAAATCTTTGAAATTGGAAAGCGAGTCACTAAAATTTACTTTTTCGAAAAAATCAACGGAAGTGAGTACATTCAATTCGTCGTTGAAACTCATAATAATTTTGGCCTGATATAAAGAGGTTGGAGGAGGTGAAATCGCATATAATCCTAAAAGAAACATTGCCGCTCTTTTATCAGTTGAAAATCAATTCGAATACCATTTAGTTGATTGTTCCCGCTTTGATCTCGCAAAAAGAGCAAAATGGCAACCTAAGCATGAAAGTAACTGTCAACTCAAGTCATCCATTCCACTCACTTGATGCATCTCTTTCCAGGTGGCATTTCAAGTTTGAATTTCAATCCCAATGGCGAGTTAATCGCAGCCATCGACTATTTCGGAAATTTAGTGATTTCCGATGTCGATTCTGGAAGATTTATCTTTCATCAGAAAGATATACAGGATTATGGTAACCTTTTATGAAATCGTTCATCATTCATGGCTCAGAGCTGTACAGCCGATGTCGTTGGAATCCAGTCGCCGAAAACAATTCCCTTGCCGTGACATCCAATGGGCATTCATTCACGTTATTTGATACGGAAAGAATGAGTTTCAAAACCAAAGAGTCATTTGACTTTGATACAGGTAATCTCATCATGAAAAACGATCTCTCGAACAATTTTCCAAAATCCATGAGTTAGAATTGCACTGGATCGATTGGCGTAATGATGGGAACCTAATCGCTTGTGGAGATACAAATGGTAACATGCGGATATATGACGCAAGAGTAAATGAAATAGTAGAAACTTTTGAAAAGATTCATGCAGGTAGTTACATATCACACATTAACCTAATATATATAATAATTGCTTGTTGAAGAATGTATTAGATGTGTCAGATGGAATGAAGCGGGCACGCTTCTTGTAACTGGGTCTGATGATTGCACGGTAAATGTGATTGATTTCAACTCCAAAAAAATACTCTACAAGTCTCAAATTGATGAGTCAGATCCAAGTAATTTGATTTTTATTGACACAAGCTTCATAATTTTTTCGAAGGTTGGATCTGGTCTGTCTCTTTTCTGGACTCTTGAAAGAATGGATTGATAGCACTCGTTAACAAAGGGTATACTGAGTTTTGTCCAAATTGCATGCATCATGCTCGTTTTTACTAAAGCGGCGCTATTTGACTTCATAGATCAAATAATCTGATTTGAGGGGAATTGAAGTTACATACATCGCTTCTTATTTTTACGGTCAAAATGTATCTGAATGTCTAAAAGAAGCGAGTATAAAGGGAGTTGACTATTCTTGATTTAATTCATAAATATCTCTCTACCGGAAGTGTCTGCGTTTATAATTCTATATGACTCAGGATGGACGCTAAAGCTCTCTAAACTTCGGAGCCAGTTGCTGATCCCTTACACACTTCATATATCCTATGATTTGGTGCACAGAAAAATGCAATCAAATTATTAAGGAGGCGTCTAATATCTGGCAAAATGATGAATAATGAATTGACTCCATGGAGCTACGATTAAAGAGATTAAAGAGTGTAAAATTAATAGAAGTAAAACCAAGAAAGTAATACAAATGCTCAGGATTCTCGAGAGATGGTTACTTAGCTCTACTTGTGGTATTACAATTTCCCAGATTTTTCATTCAGATTTCCTCTCTTGAAAACAATAGAAATCTAACGTTCGCCACTAACCTCAAACAATTCGCCATTGAGTTCTTCAGTATAATCTTCAAAACTTTAGCGCGATACGAGATGAAACGAAGTTGCATATGATGAATGCTAGCTAGAACTGAATTTAGCTATCGTGTTGTGGATATCAAGTCAGATATCATCATCAGAAAAAACTATGAACATTGCAAGCGTTAGCAGCTTTGAACAAATTTCTTTTTTCAAGGAATTTCTTTTCATCAATAGGACAAAATTAAACTGGAATACCAACGCAACCTCGTCTACGCTCTTTCTTCATCCAGCCATTGCTGCTAAGCTGCTATTCAATTCTAGATTAGTCTTTCTCGGAGTGAATTAATGAGGCTTTATTACAGCATCCTCAAAAACATATTAATACAAAATGAACTCATTGCGGTGAATACAAGCAGATTTATTAATAATTAACGGATGCTTTGAGCAGCAAGATTCAAATTGGAATGGAGGAATAACTAGGAATACGCATTCTATATTCTATGGCAAGGAAAGTTACCTTCAAAATAAGTTTCCACTATATTAGTGCGTGACTCACTGAGTTTCCTGTCCAGGCGAAAGGGAAAGTCTTTCGGCTGTGATTATCTTATTTCCTCAAGAAGCACAGACAAAATCCTCATACTATAGTTTCTGCATGAAATATTTCAGCAACCTGGTTAGCCTTGAAGAATCCAGTAAAAATTAATTGCCAGCTTACTGCAGGATGAAGTAATTTTATTTAGATAAAACACACTTATTCAGATACAATATTTATTTTCTTTTCGAAGGAAATTTCCTTTGTGACGAATTCGAAATGGGCGCCTTAATCTTCAAAAAGAAGAAAGAGAAACTCGAACAAATCCCAACCTCCCTCTGGGATATCACCGTTTTTGACATCGATGGACACGAAATGAAACTTTCAGAATTTAAAAACCACAAAGCTCTCATCATCGTCAATGTTGCTTCAAAATGCGAGCTAACGCGCAGTCAGTACAAAGGATTGGTCACTCTGCATGAGAAATACAGGGATCAAGGCTTAGAAATTTTAGCTTTTCCATGCAATCAGTTTTGGGGCCAGGAAAACAAGTGCGAACTGGATATCAAAGCTTTTGTGACGAAAAAATTTAATGCAAAATTCAAATTGTTTTCTAAAATCGAAGTGAATGGACCGCACTGTCATCCGCTTTACAAGTATTTACGGGCTGAATCCAAGCTATACGATAATGCGAAGAAAACCTATCAAGAAATCCCATGGAACTTCACTAAATTCCTTGTAAATAATGAAGGAAAAGTCGTGAATATGTATAATCCTCAGGTGCAACCCGAGAAAATTGGGAACGATATCGAGGTTCTGTTGAATTAAATCCACTTATTGATAATTAGACTACTCTGATGTTTTATTATCGTAGGTACTGATGTAATTGTAGTAGTACCTTCAATAAGGTAAAAGAAGAAAAAAAGAAATAGATATTAGTTGTAATCTATATATCAGAAGTTTTTTTGGTTCAGAACAATTATAAGTTGGAGAGGCAAAAAGCAAAGTTAATATGCCTTATTATTAATATTTTATGGCTTTGCAAAGTAAAACTTTAATTGCCAATGAAATCTTGCTGGTCTCCTTGACTTTGAAGCTCAAAACTGTTTAGAAAATCAAATTTAAAAAATACCAATGAGAGGTTTTAAAGGGCCTTTCCTCTGCTGTTGTGAATAATTTTGGCCAATTTCATTTGACGAAATGCTAGCGAAGCACTCAACAATTTTTGCCTTCAAAATGCCGTAAAACGAAAAATCCGTCGAACATCATATCTTAAAATATAGAAATTTCGGTTTTACACTTTTAGACTTTTAGACTTTCATTTGTTTCTTTCTATTGCAAGGCAAGCTGGTTAGAATAGCCAACCATGAATAAACAGACAAGAGAATGATGATTTCCCTCTGATAGTAGCTTGCTTCGAAGCTCATTCAGTACAGGCAGACGATTAAAATTTATTTTGCTTCAGTAGTTATTAATTCTGAGCTCCATTCAGTCAAATTTCAAGAAACTAATTTTTATCACAGCAAGGTTAAAATCTTGTTCAGTAAAGGAACCATCGAAGCAAACCAGCAGATCAGCAAACCACTTTCCGAAAGGCATCAAGCAATACTGATTACTGACTCTACGTGGCAGAACTATTTTAATGACCACAGTCCTAGCTGCAACTCCGAAGAATCAGTAGAAGCCTACCCCATCTCGAGCGCTAATTTTATTTTGAAATTCGCTTTCTTGAATGCTTTTTGCCTCACCTTGCCTCATAATCCACATGATTTCGCATTTGGACAAATAGAAAGTCTTAAATTACTCGCCTTTAATAAGTCAAATTTTCTTTTTCGGTTTGAATGCTTGAATCACGCCTGAAAAATTAATACAAGATTCAGAGTTCTACTCTATATAAACTTTAACTATTAAAACAAAACAAAATAATTGAATTTTTGTATTTTTCAATGGGAATCATCTTTTTCAAAAAGAAAAGAGAGAAACTTGATGCCATCCCAGACAATCTATGGGATATCGAAGTAGTCGATATTGACGGGAAGAAGATGAAGCTCGAAGTATTCCGAGGGTATAAAGCCTTGATCATCGTCAACGTCGCTTCAAGCTGCGGGCTGACGAGGACACAATACAAAGGACTAGTCAAGCTCCATGAGAAGTATAGAGACCAAGGTCTTGAGATATTGGCGTTCCCATGCAATCAGTTCATGTGGCAAGAACACCGCTGTGAGCTAGAGATCAAGACGTTCGTTACGAAGAAGTTTGGTGCTTCGTTCAAATTGTTTGCCAAAATCCAAGTGAATGGGCCGAACTGCCACCCGCTCTTTAAGTATTTAAGAGCAGGATCCATCCTCTACGACCCGAAAAAGAAGACGTTTCAGGAGATTCCATGGAACTTTGCAAAGTTTCTTGTTAATTCAGAAGGGAAGGTTCTGAAGATGTATGAGCCACCTGTAAAGCCGGAAGTGATTGAGAAAGAATTGGAGTCATTGCTGAAGTCCTCGCCGGAACAGAAACCAGAAGAGCTTGTGAAAAGTAATTCAGGAATTTCTTCTAATGAAAATTTTAGTCGAAATTTTGTGTGAGAATTATTAATTTAATTAAGAAATGAGGATTTTGAGATTTGCATTCAATAAGAGTGGCTGCTGAGACCGATTATTCTTATTTTCGGAAGCTTACATTGCTTTGTTCTCTTTAATAATTCTTGATCGTTATATGGATTTAGCTATGCTATTGCTTATAACTGAGGTTTAAATTGCCTATTGTTGTTGGTGTTATAAGATAAAACGTCATCCATGTTGTATTAATCATAACCGAATTAATTTCGACGACCTGAAAGAGAATGATAATCAGTTTCTGAAGTGCTGGCTTTCAGCGTGTACTGCAAATACTGTTTGGCTACTCCTCTCTCCAGTAGGCGTGAAACTAGATAATGAGACAAATATAATGGACCATAAATGGCTAAAACGGCATGAAATCACGTCTACAAATGTCCCAGTGCTAGTTCAATGTTCTTTTACTCTCACTGATAATTCAGTAAATCCGTCAAAAATATCTATGCTTCACAAAAGGTGAGTACAGGCAAGGCAGTTCACATCAGCTAAATGTGAGATATCTCTACAATTTACAGTAGCAAGCAGAAGTGTTGCTAATGTAATGTTCTGTATATTGGTTTATTTGCCAGTTTTTCTCCTCATGTTATATTCGGTCGGAATCAGGTTAATCTCATCAGATATTAAAGCAATTAAGCTAATTCGCCGGTTTAGAACACGCCTTGTTGATCTCTACAAATTCCAGTAAGATACGGCAAGATCCCTTACCATAAAGAGCGCAAAATAGTGTTTAGTCATTAACTTGCTTGTAAAAAAAAATTATCCTTCAAATTTAAATGATTTCTTCATTAAGCTTCTCTGGTTACTGAACCAAAACTCCAGTTAAAAAAAATCTCAGACAAATTTACTTCAGAAAAAAATTTGGTAAAATCATTAATGGGCACAATAGCTTTCAAAAAGAAAAAAGAGAGACTTGACTCTATCCCAAACTGCCTCTGGGATATCGAAGTCGTCGATATCGACGGCAAACGCATGAAACTCTCAGAATTTAAAGACAAAAAAGCTCTCATCATCGTCAATGTTGCTTCTAGCTGCGGATTGACTCATAGTCAGTATAGAGGTCTAGTCAAACTTCATCAGAAGTACAGGAACCGCGGTCTGGAGATATTAGCGTTTCCATGCAATCAGTTCATGCATCAGGAACACCGCTGCGAGCTTGAGATCAAAACGTTTGTGAGAAAAAAATACAATGCCGAGTTTCCGCTGTTCTCGAAAATCGAAGTGAACGGCTCGAAGTGCCATCCGCTTTACAAGTACCTGAGAGCTGGGTCTATACTCCATGATCCTGTGAAGAACACATTCCAGGCGATCCCCTGGAATTTTGCAAAGTTTCTTGTTAATTCAGAAGGAAAAGTCGTCAAGATGTACGAGCCTCGAACCTCGCCTGAAGTAATAGAGAAGGAGCTCGAGCAGATGCTAAAATAAATTCGAAGCAATCATCAAAGGCTCTTCAATGGAGATCATTTATAGTCTCATTCACAATATTTCATATGTAGAGAGAGAGAGCTAGTTTTCAGATTATTTGGGATCTGTAAATGTGATTAATGATGCTTTCATCGCTTTAGTCCGATTGAGGAACTTGTCTATTATATTTACCATGCATGACTATTAAGTAATTGAGTAATTCATATATTAGTATCATTTATGAATGAAAATTAAATATCAACGCAGTGAAATCTCATCCTCAGCCTCTAACACGATAGACAGTATTTGTCTGGGATTGACCATGAACCTGGATATAATACATTTGCGTTTTCTCTGAAGTCAATGTTGTTGGAATCTATCAATATGAAGCTGGTTCCTTTCAGATGCAATGGTCCTATTTGAAAACGAGAGTCATAATGTGCCTCTACTCATCATGAAGAATGATTTATTTTTGCTATTTCTGAGATGATTGATTCAAACGCAAAATGCTATCATTTGAAAATGTTTTATGATTAAATGCGCACTCATTTTATGGACCTTTTCCGGCACATGTGTGAAAGCTCTAATTTTGAAACTCTTGCTATTGCTTCCTCTTTAAATTAGAAATTACCCGAGCTTCAAATTATCGCAGCATCAAATTATCGCAGCATCAAATTCTTCGAACCCAAACAAATGAAGATGAATAAAGTTAGAGATAGAGAACGGCGAGGAACTTTCCACGAGAAAAAACATGAACGATTGGAATGAAAACTGCTGTTAATTTTGCCGGAAATACTGGTTATTCACCTCAATGAGTTTATTCTTGCCTTCTTGTCTCCTTTACTGCCGCCAATAAATTCGTTACGCGTCTGAAACTTTCCAGGGAGGAAGTCGTTTCCTCCGCTGATTAAGTATCATAACGAACAGGAAGCTGATAAAGACAGAAAACAGTTTCCGCGCACATTATTTTCATTCAATTAAAGCGTTATCTGCAGAAATCTTGCTTTAAATTACTGAACCAATTTCTAAATTTAACTGCAAAAATGAGGTTTTAAGAGTAAGATTTAAACCTCGTGAAACAAAAATTTCGAACAATGGGAACTCTTGCCTTCAAAAGGAAAAAAGAGAAATTAAACGTTATCCCAAACTCGCTTTGGGACATCGAAGTAGTTGATATCGATGGAAAGAAGATGAAACTTGCAGAGTTTAGAGGACATAAAGCTCTAATCATTGTGAATGTAGCTTCACACTGCGGATTGACCAATGTGCAATACAAAGGGTTGGTCAAATTGCATGAAAAATATAAAGATCGAGGACTAGAGATCCTGGCCTTCCCATGCAATCAGTTTATGCATCAGGAAAGAGGTTGTGAGTTGAAGATTAAAAACTTCGTGACGAAGAAATTCAACGCAACTTTCAAGCTGTTTTCTAAGGTTCAAGTGAACGGCCCGAACTGTCATCCGCTTTTTAAGTATCTCAGAGCTGGGTCTATACTCTACGATCCTGAAAAGAAGACATTCCAGGAGATTCCATGGAACTTTGCAAAGTTTCTTGTTAATTCAGAAGGAAAAGTCGTCAAGATGTACGAACCTCCGGTAAAGCCTGAAGTAATAGAGAGAGAGCTAGAGTCTCTGTTGAGGTAGTGTGCAGAAATTTATCTATATATATAATGAGTAAAAGTTAATTTTCGCAGAATCATTTTCTGATTGTCGTAATGGATAAATTCCGGATCTATTCTTGAGGTCGTTTATAATAGGACCAATCTAAACACAATGTTCTTAGCATGTAAGTATGAACTTAATATAATATCATAAAAAATTGAAGGTTGATGTCTATCTTTGTAAGATGAGTTTTTGTTAATCCAACCTCAGATATATTTACCCTTTTTTATCCTTTGAATTCAATGCAGAAAGAAAGAAAATAATGTTGCCATGATATTTCTCTGATTTTACGGAGAATTTGAAAAACTAAGTTGTTAACTTGAGCCTTGGAATCTGATCTCAATTTTGACATCAGACAGTTGTTAGGGAAAGCGAGACACCGAGACATTTCATTTAATAGGATAGATAAGTGATTAGTTGCAAATAGAAAAATCTAATTTTTAATTTTATTAACGTGAAAAGCAATTCTAAACTGAAACTTAAAACGTTTTAAAACTCACCAATCCTCAATCGTAAGCTCAACTCTTTCCACTGTCTCCTCTTGTGTCATGTAGTAACTTAAATTATTGTTCATTCGTTCTAAAAGATTACCCAGAGCGATAAACGCATTGAATATTACGATTCTGGAAAATTAATTAATAACTTTCAATTTACAAACTCACCCAGCCAAATTATCAAAATAACGGAATTTTTTGTTTAATGGGTTGCTGTTCAAGTAATACCTCGAGCAGTTGTGGCAAACAAAACACCGACGCCTCTGCGAAATTATTAATAGAAGGAGATCCAACTCCCGCCACTCCCGAGAACCTCAAAATCAAGTTCGATCCAATCAAGATGCATTCACCAACGGCTCTTCAAGGGAAATTCCTTCGCGCTGAGCCAACAATAGAAAATCAGATTGTCCTACAGAAGCTCAAAGAGTATGGCGACTTTCAATATGATTTAGATGACCCAGAGGACCGAAAGCTCCCTTTAATCGGCCCTTTCGAGTTTGATAACCAAGAAATATATATCGGTCAATGGCGAAACGGTCTTAGACACGGAAAAGGACGGGCTATCCTTCCAGACGGGACCTACTTCGAAGGTCTTTGGAAAAGTAATAGAAGATGTGGCAGAGGAAGGATGATTTATCCGGAAGGAGACATCTATGAGGGAGAGTGGTTAAACGATAAGTGCCATGGATTCGGCAAATTCATTTCCGTTGATGGTTCGACATATACAGGCGATTGGTACGAAGGAATCCAGCAAGGCAATGGCGTTGAATGCTGGAACGATGGCACTAAGTACGAAGGAAAATATTTCCAAGGGAAAAAACATGGGCAAGGAAAGATGTATTTCCCTGATGGATCCTATTACGAAGGCGATTTCTTCGACGGTGTTTTTCAAGGCCGAGGCGTTTACGTTTGGGCAGACGGAATGAGATATGAGGGCGAATGGTTAAAAAATCAAAAACATGGTCAAGGCCACGTCACATGGCCTGATGGAAGGAAATATCGCGGACAATATGACCAGGACGTAAAGCACGGGTTCGGGATCTTCGAATGGAATGATGGGCAAAGGTATGAGGGCAGCTGGGTCGATGGGAAACAGAACGGAATAGGCATTTTCGTAGACAAGAAAGGTACAAAGAGAAAAGGAGAATGGAGAGAAGGAAAGCGCATTCGGTGGCTAGATCGCGATGATGCTATGGTAGCACCCGGAAAACTGTTAGAAATCAGCACTCAAACCGTATAAACGCTAAGATTTTGCTTTATTCTATGTTATACTTTGCATAAAACCCTATTCTCTTTGTGGTACGAAATACTAAGTACATTTTTTCACGAACAATCAGAAGAGTGTCCGTTCATTGTTAAATTCGATATCTAAAACGAAAAAAAGCTATGAAAACGGATCTTGAAGACATTTTTTTGTTGGTTGGTTAATATTATGTTGGGAGTATTGTTCTCCGTAATTGTTTGTCGGACAAATAGCAAATAGCAAGCCCATATATAACAATTCTTCTTCAACATTATACATATTATAATAGAAATACGTATAAACAAGGCAAAATTATATACCGGATCGAAAAAGTAGCTGCTCTTCTGCGATATAATGCCGACCTTATCAGAGGTTCATGTCGTGAACGATAGATTCTTGTCATTCAAAGAGTTGAGGACAGCGATAAGCGGATGTTGCTTCAAGTTCGCTTGAAGCGCCTCCAGCAATTTTTGATAGCCTTGGATCTGTTGCTTTAGCATCGCATTCTCCTCGAAAATGCTTTGCACAGTCTGCAACAAAGAATCTTTCTCGTTTGACTCCTGAGCAAGAGAAGAAAGGCCAAAGTCTTTCTCTTCATTTCTTGGTATCTGTTGAGGTTGTGACTGAGGAGGATTCATAAGGAGACCTAGAAGTTCAGAATTCATTGAAGAATTTTCAGGAAGTCTCAAATTTGCGTCATTGCTTTCTTTCTTTTGAATTTTGGAGATACTTGGCTCGAAGGTCTCTAACTCGTTGGAATTAGGACTTGACGCGGTGAGCTCTTGCTCAGAGTATCTTTTCCCGCTTTGATAGTCCTCGGAGCTGTTAGGAGACAGCGGACAACTGCCCGCTGTGCTACAAGTGCTCAGAGTGCAGCAGTGTTTGAATTGTGTCGTTTTGGAGCTTTTTCCTTCTAAGAATCTGTTGCTTAATAAACAAGACAGCGGAGTTTTAATTTACTTGATGTGTCATTTTGTGCTTTCTTCGATTTCTTCTGTTTCCGAGTTTCGTTACTAAGTCCAGCCTTCTTATATGTCTCATCATTGGAGACAAAAGGAACAAAACAAGTACTTTCTTTCATAGGAGCGTTCTTCTTTGACTCTTTATCGAAGGACTGAGGCAGATTTTGATAAAGCCCCTCATTCTTGTGAATCCCATTGAATGCGTCAAATTCTGGCAAGGCTTGGCGTGTCGTTGTGAATTGCTCGTATGGCAAAGGAATCGCTTGCTCTAAAAAATCAAAATTAAAAATGCGACATGGGTTGAGGAGTACCTTGCATGGGCTGGAAGTAAAACTCGTCGATATTCATTTCGGGAAGACTTGAAAACCACTCTTGCATTTTGGAAAAATCTATATAATCTGAAATTTGTATTCTTAGTTTCTTTTTCTTAATTGATTATAACTTTCCAGTCTTGGCGTTCGATTAAATTAATTAGCGTTTTGGAAGCACGGTGACGTGCTACTGACTTTTAGTATTTTAATTGATACCGTATTAAAAGCCATGCACCTCCAAAAAAGGACTCTCTTAGCTTTGACTCAGACGAAAAGAATTCCTCACGAAAACACACATAGCTGACGCCATTCCAACTGCCAATTTTTTTCGAGCCGTAAACCCGGATAATAGCTGTTTCAAAAAAAGTCTCTAAAATTAGCGTAATTCAACTAGTTTCACCTTCAAGAGCCGCTACAATCAGCTATCCTCGCTCTTGGGGAGAGAGGCAACTCACCCAAGAGTTTGAGAGAAATGAAAATTTTTTTTGAATTTCAAATTAAGCTATTTGAATGATTCTTTATCACTAAATCTCAGATAGAAAGAAAGAATTGCGCGGAGGCGCTAGCGAGGGGCATGGATGGCACTGTTCACCCGCTCTCTTGAGACTGAAACTTAATGTAATATCAGAGTAAATCATCCTAAGGAAGTTATCTTCCTTCCGAAGAAATTTGATAAGGAAACGAATTTAATCTGAAGTTGAAAAAAAATTTTCTAAAGCAAAAACATCTAGGCGATTTTGAGTTTTCGACCTTGTTGATATCGTTTATTTTTTATTTTTTATCACTCTCTCGAGCCCTATTGGCCTCTTATTTGGTTGTTTCTCTTGCCAGTCCTCATATTCTTGTGTTAGGCTTCTAATCTCTTAGTTTCTACTTTCTCATTGCGAAAAGAAAAATTTTTTTGGGGGTAGAGGCTTCGCAAAATTATGAGCAGCAAGCACTTATTAAATCAGAAGACAATTGATATAAAGCAAGAATAAACACTAAAGTTGAACAGGAATTATAATAATAGATACGACTAGTTCTATCTAAACTATGAAGACACTTCAAAGTCTTCATATTCGGATAAAAGGCCCCCAATAAGCTCGATCCGTTCGTCGCTTACCCGAGACTTCACCCATAACTTGAAAAATTAATCTGTCACTCGTTTATTTGTAAGAACACAATGAGTAGGAGTGCGAGCGACTTTGTACATGTAATTGCTCGCACTGATGATCCTTCGTGTTTAAGTTGTGGTGTAGGTCGTTGTTAGGGAATTTATCATAGAGATCAGTGGGTTTTGTCCCAGGCCTATTCGGCAAATCTCAACTATCTTCTGATAGATCTGGATGTGTTGTTTCAGCACAATATTCTCGTCCAAGATATCGCTTATCTTCTTCAATAGCGAGGTCTGGTCTTTCTTACAATCGCTCTTTGGGTCGGTCTTAGAGGTGTCTAGACCCAAGGCAGACTTTAACCCTTCTATTTGGAGGATATCAAGAGGCGGTTTCTTTAGCTTCTCGGCGAGGTTCGTGATCGCCTCTTGGTTCGAAGACAGTGGCGAGAGGTTGGTGCTGTTCTCTTGCGGCTGCTCTAAATGCACGCGTTTTGAAATCGCAGGCTCCAAGTGGAATGAATCATTCATCATAGGAATGTATTCAGAGGCAGAACTCTCCTTATACACTTCATCGTCTTGGCCTTGGCTGTGGGGTTGGCTTTGTCCTTGGCCTTGGAACTGAGGGCAATATACAAGATTTTCATGCACTCTAACTCGTCTTTTGTGTTGATTGAGTTGTGTTGGTGTTAAGAAAGCTTGGCTGCAGCCTTTAAAAAAATGAAATCAAAAATTTGAAGGGAAAAAAAATGATTACCAGGAAAGTCGCAGCGGTAGACCTTGTCGTTCTTATGCTTGAGGATGTGGTACCGAAGGCCAGCTTTAGTCGAGAAGGGATATTTGCAAGACTCCACGGGGCAAACGAAAGGTTTTTCCCCGGTGTGTAAGCGCATGTGAGTTTTTAAGGCGTCACTCCGCTTGAAGGACTTATTGCAAATTTGCGTATAAGGACAGCGGTAAGGCCTTTGCTCGTCATGCGCGCTGAAATGCCTTTGGTACTCAGAACTAAATCTAAAGATTTTGTCACAACGAGGGTAGTCGCACTTAAACGTGCTCATCTCGGCCTCATTTGCGTCTGAAAAAGATGGTTAGAGAAATGATATTGAGAGAAAATGGTTACTCTGAATGCCCTGGTAATTAGCTTCACATAGACCAGCTTCTCCATGGCTTAGGTAGTCTTCCATTGCTTCTCGGTAGGGATTTAATTTGTTATTGTAGCAAGAATAAATGTTTATAAACCAAAATCACAATCGCGCCCCTATTTATAAACGTTTTTCCACTGTCCCTACATTAATACGGTATCAAAATAGAAATTATTGGATTCTCCGAAAATTCTGCAGAAATCAATCAAATTTCCCCTCAGTCCCTCCAACTAAACCTCTTCAACAGGTTCTCGAGGGTTCTTGCGGATAGTCGCTCGAATTTGTGGTTGAAAGTGACATAAACCCTCATTTTTCGGTATTTTTAGGCAAGTGTAGTAAGAATTTTAAAATCCTAATTTTAAGGCACTGAATTGGATTAATGAGTTTCGATCAATTCTTTTAATTAAACGGACTAAATTTTATGGGTGTTAGAATACATTTTATTCTATTGAATGAGAGGTTCCAAGAGCTTTAACTGCAAATTATTAGGCAGGCCGTGAAGAGAATGGATAAGATGAGGATGATCTCTCGTTTTTGGTTTTCTGGGATGATGAATAGTGCTTTTACTTCGAATAGAATCGAAAATAAAAGAGTTATGGATCCATCGTCAAGCCGAAAACATTTTAAGAGACTCCGGGTTCGAAACATTAATAAAATTTTATTACCTCTTGAAAATTGTTTCTCGATTAAAAATTCAGTAAAAAAGCGCTAAACGGCATGTTTGATCAAACGCCAGATAACGCTTGAATATTTGCTTCGTTTTTTATTTGGATAATAAACATGGAAATATTTTTTAAGGTTTTAGTTCTTAATGATGGCGTTTCTCAAGGATTCGAGTGGCAAAATAAGGATTCTCAACTGTTTTAGTGATAAAAGCTGAAAAAGTACTAGCCTTATTCCATAGCTTTCTGCTTAAAAGTGAATGTACAAATCTTAGAAATATTGGGTTCACCGTGTGATGTCGGAAAATTGAAAGATTCCGTCATGAATTTGACTACTCATCAGCTACAAAAGGAGTTTGATAAATTAATATGGAATTAGCAGGCCTTTTACCAAAAAAAAAAAGGGTCATTGTAAACCCACCTTGAGAAAAGAAAGTTTCCAGAAATGGAGGCTTGCGCCAAAGGTTTCTATTGGCCCAGCCCTACGCTGTTCAAACTAAGTGCCTCTTGTTATGTGATCTTAAACTTCGGTTAATGAGGCGCAATGAGACTGTTAGAGTCGTTTTAAACAAAATGATGCAGTTGATACTCCATTTTATGACAAATTTTAGTTTGAGGAGCAATGAGATCCAAATATTAGGTACCAGCTAGAGATTACTACGAAATGAAGAGGCTCACATTGGAATGATATTTTGGAAAAATTTGCCGCACTTAACCAAGATTTGAAATTACATCTAAGAGAATTACTAGACCACTACCAGACTATGTGCCAAACCAGTTAAAGGCTCGCATTTCCATTCCAGAGAAACCTAATGAGCATAACAAGAATTTCTTGGGTCTTTTGAAGTGGAGTCCTATTTATTCGAAGCTTTTTTTGGACAGTCTTTCAAAACAGAGACACCAAAAATTAAATTAATTTAGAATGCACCCACGTCACCTCCTTCAAAAAAAACCTGAAAAGATGAGGTTTTCTTATGATTTATTCGATGGGTGAATGAATTTTGCTTGGCAGTTTCCAAAAATCTTCCGGTATACGGGTTTTGCTGCTGGATTGCAATACTTCTAAGAACCAATAATGCATCCACAAAGTCCTGTAGTTCGAAAAAAAGAACCAACTAATAACTTGCGGCCTTTCACTAGCAATTTTTATCATGATACTCTCTTCTTCCTCCTCTAAGAGCCTATCAGGCTGACTATTTTCTCCTTAGTAGAATAATTTCGAAAATGTTAGCTACTGACACAATCAGTTAAAATTCAGCAAGTAGCTAAGAAATGGGCATATTCCCAATGATAATAATGCGTGGTCTTCGTTCGGCTAGAGCCAATAGCATCAATTCTATAGAAATGTTCTCATTAAAAGTAATCATCTTAGATATATAAGCAACTTAGTTGGATTTGACCAATGGCAGAAAATTGAGAGAATTGTTAAGATTACAGAGCATATTTTCCATGTTGTTTAGTAAAACTGGGAAGAGATGGCAATTTAAAACATTTACGAAGTAGATTCAAGGATCATTCAGAGCAACTATTCCTTGCCTTACAATTCAAAGATGAAATGTGTGATAAATGTGTGGGAGCCTTTTGCCATGAGATACAACGGTGCTAACTCGATATTGTGTTTTTTTTTTGTTCTTCTTGAATTATTTATGGGTAGTCGGTACCAATTACCAAAATAAAAATGAAAATACTCAATTCAAAAATCTAAGCCATAGGTCACTCCCTCTCGTCAATCGTGCCCTAAATACACACTAGATCATGGTATTTGTTAACTTTCTTAGCATCCTTTCAACGGCTATGCGTGAGAAAATAAAAAAAAAGTTACAATGAGAGTTTAAGGATACCTTGAAAGATTTTAAGCGAAAAAATTTATTTGCATCTCAAGATAAAAAAGAGCAATGATTTTTCTGATGATCCACATCGAAAACTTTCTTCACAATGGTCAATTTCATTTAAACTCATAAGAAAACTTCAATTTTAAGTTATCATAGCAAGTGAAAGTTATTGATAATGTATTCATATATAAAAACAGTGTTGCTTATAGTTAAACATGAAAAACATATTTGAAACTTGGCTTTGTACAAAAACACGAGAATATGAATTATCAAATTTAAAAACCTTTCAATATTCTTCATAAAAACATTACAAATCACAGTTCTTGAAGCAAGGCTGCTCGAAGTTCCCAGTATGATCAATCTCTTTGAGGATATCCCGATTGATGTCTTCAAGAACATGATCATCAATTAAATTTTCCACTTTATCGAATCCAAACACCAACTTCTTGCTCGACGAATAAAACACGAATTTCTTCGATTTGCTCTCTTCCGCCGGCGTCCTCGTAGCATCGATATCATCCAGAGGCGTTTCGAAGAACTCATCCTTCGGATAGCTGATGTACTCATCAGACTCTTCTTCCATATAGTTCGTTGAAGACGCTTTTCTTGGTTTTTTGCTTGGGCTTTCGCATTGGATGCTCTCTTCAGCTTTTTCCTTATTGCAACTCTCGTTCTCTTTGCCTATGAAAAAATCATACATGATTAAAGAAAACCGATCTAATATCATTTAAAAAACCATTTAAGTTAGCTTCTGCTCGTAAATGGTTGAACTTTTCGTAGCAATAGTCATACGTTTCTTTTATCGAAGCGTTTTGGAGGAAATCTTTGCTGAGGGAGTTATTGATTTTGCATACGTCTTCTAAAAAATCGAAAGTTTTCGTTGGGATCACTGTTTGTAGCACCATCGATTCCTGATAGGCTCTTGCCTCTTCGATATTTTTGATGTTTACTTTATGCTCTTTCTCTGTTTTTGGTGAGGTGATAGAAGAAACGACCTTATTCAAATTCGCTTCGATGGCTTCTGATGGCTGTTTCGAAAGCTCTGTGATATATGAATCAAGAACGGAGAATGGAGTTCCTTTGACAGGTGAGGTTAGCTCGATGGTGTTAATAAAAGGAAGCTTAAATGTGGGTGGACCTAGCTTAGGAAGCTCCATGAATATTTGAAAGTTTTGACCTAACGCACTAATCAGCTTCTACACGGGTTGAATTTAAATAAATTCTGAGAGGATAATTAACAGATACAACGGAATTTTAATTAGTTTCAGCAATCCGAATGAAAGGAATTAAGAATCGTTACATTGCTCTCTGAAGCAAAGAGCATTGAATATTCGCTTCTTCCAATTATTACATTGTACAATGTGTGACTCAAGATTTGTTAGCACTTAACCTCAAACTCTCAATCAAAAAAAAAAAAGGATTGTATAAGGGAGCTAATTTTTAAGAATTAGTTGATTTTCTTACAGGAAGAAGAAGCACGCAATAATAAATAAGGCCATTTTATGCTGTAACCAATATTAAACAGTGCACATACGAACAGTGGACCATTTGAGATCTGAATTTGAAAATGATAATATAATTTCGAAAAATAAGCTTGTTCATATCGTCCACATGTCTATTATTCATTACCAGAGCATCTGCCACCAAGACTGTCCAATTTCTTCTTTATTTTTTGGAGAGAAGTAAGTTTCGACAATAAAAATAATGCTCGTTTACCTTCTTGATCTTCGTATCCTATCGTTTGGTCGGTGGTTTGTTCTGTATCTACACTTATATCTTCTGAGTAGAACACTGGTTCGTTATCAAGCGCGTAAATGTATTGATTTCCTCTGAGGCTTCTAGATACTTGCAAGTCCACGTCTGGTTGCAGCGATAAAGATTCCATGGCAGTCTGAAGGCAGGTGGTTAGACCAGAAAAGTTTAGAAAATCGCTACTCGTCTGTCTTCTATTGCTGCGGATACAAGCGACAACAGCAACGCGAGCACAACCAAATAAATTAGCGAGGATTTTCCCATCAAAATGTTGGAGATTCTTCTAAGGATATTGATTTAAATAGAACAATAAAATACTTGTGTGTTTATCAATGCTTTAATCAAAGAATGAACCAAAAGGCAATCCCATTAAGGTTCATCTAGAGCTCATTCGCCCATGGGCTTTTATTGCTTATGAGTAAATTATCCCTTCATTATTCAAGAAACAGCTGAAGTCGATTTTTCCATTCAATTTTCATTATATTATTCCGAAAGTTTAACCAAAGCGATATTAAACATCAATGCTATCCTTCATTATCTCACATTTTACTCCGCAATGACAGAATAAATTAGAATCAATTGAAGTTTGTGGAGTCCGAACATCAAATCTCGAGTCGGATATTCTAATTCAGATGTACTAAAAAAAGTAAACAAAAAGTGCTATTCGGGCCATATCCTATAAAGCCAACCTATTCTACCTCCAAGCGTTTGTCAATAGTCAAATCCTAGCTTTTAAGGGTCTCGCTTGATCTTTCTGCGAACTGGAGGAAGATAAAAATTAATTTAAGTAGCCAAATAAAATGGGATGCACAGTTGGAAAAAATGAAATAAAACCTCATGTCTCAGTTTCACAAGTCAGACCACAGGAAACCAGAGCCTGTGACCTAGTAGAAGAAAGCAAAGCGCATGCGATATTGAGCAATTTAATTCGACAGGCTCAAGCGGAAGAAGAATCATCTCGTGGAATTGAAGTGGCGCCAGGGCTCAGGAAACTGAATTTAAAAAACCAAAAGCTTGGAGACCCCTCAGTTGTCGCTTTATCAAAATTTAATCTATTGTTTCTCGAATACCTTGATTTAAGTGATAATCCAATTGGTGAACTGGGTGCGCAAATTCTCAGTGAAAGGGGCAATTGGCCATGCTTAACGCTCCTAAATTTATCGTCCACGTTTATAGGCGACAAAGGAGTAGTAGAATTATGCAAGAATAACATCTGGAAGAACCTTACAAAACTCCATTTAACAGACAATAATATCGAATTCGAGGGAGCGTCAGCGCTAAGCACTTGCGACTCGTGGAGGAACCTCCAAGTCCTCGATTTATCTCGGAATAAGCTGGGGGACGTTGAAGTGTCAAGATTGGAGATGAATATTTCGTGGCCAGATCTCACAATACTGAATCTATCAGGAAATCATATCGGACCTGGAGGCGCAGCAGCGCTAGGCAAAAATACAACTTGGAAGAACCTTCGAGAACTCTATTTATTCAATAATAGGCTCGGCGCAGAGGGAGCGAAAGGATTAAGCAAGAACACGTCTTGGGCGAACCTAACCTCGCTTGATTTGCAGAGCAATGAGATCGGTGATGAAGGAATGGCAGGGTTCTGCAAGAATGATTTCTGGGTGAACCTTACAAAGTTGTATTCAGCAAAAAATAACATTAGTGATGAAGGAGCGACATCATTGAGTGAAAGTAACTGGGATCTTTATGTCCTCGATTTGTCGTACAATAATATTGGCGATAAGGGAGCCGCCGCGTTAGGCAAAAACCGCACCTGGAGGAATCTCAGTTCGATTTATTTAACGGGTAATCATATTGGGACTGAAGGAGCATTCTTATTATCCCAGAACATTGTATGGAATAATATCCAGCAATTTTATATATCATCGAATAAAATCGGAGAGGGGGGAGAAAGCGCTTTGAAGAAGAGATGGCCAATGATCAGACTATGAGAAGACAACGGAAATTGAAAGGAGAGGTTGTAGAAGAAGAAAAATTGCCTTTATCAACTGAAAAATTACTGTATATATTATATCTAGATAGGACAAAACAAATTGTGTATTTTGGTATGTATTAATATCCAATAGGAGCTTGTCATCAGGTGAAAACAAAAAAGCAAACAATTTTCTCCAATTCTTTTTGTGGTTCAAACGAATGTAAATTCGGAAAATACCTACATGTCCGATAGGTTAGGCTGTCAAGGTCTTTTCGCTTTGCCTGTGGTATTTTCAAAGATGTAGGAATTTTTTTGGCTAAAAAAAAAAAACCGTTAATATTTTACCAGAAAGAATCCATTCTGAATTTTCAGAGATGGTAATGTAAGTAATTTTCTTCTTTTGTTGCAACAGTTTGAGCACCCTATTTGAAGAATCATTTGGCATTTGTGTTTAATGGCAATTATCAACAAACCTGCAAAAAAAAAATCTGTGTTAGCAAGAGGCATATTCTGAAAATTCAACATTAAAGGTCAGGATCACTCAGATTTGAATTGGTAGCTCTTATGTTAATACATTTTTGAACTCATAACAAGCAACAATTTCAAACATTTCCGACATGTTTCTTTGAAGTATTATCTATCCTATTCTCTTCAATGTGCTGAGTTGTTATAATAAAATAACTTTCCCTCTTCCAGTCAGGCTAAAGCAAGAAGTTGTGCATGTTTTGTAACTACTTTAGAAACGATTTATTCGAGGTAAGGAGAAAGCAAATGACAGAAAACCTAGTTGAAGCTCTCTTTTTTTCTCAATCTTAGCTCTCTCAATGATTATTCAAACCTATAACTACCTGAAACCTATTGAAAGAGCTGCCCAGAAACTACTGAAAATTTTTGCAATTATTTTTTCTTACTCAAACCCAATGGGTGAGCAACTGTTCTCGAAACCTAAAAGAAACCTCAACACCGAGTGCAGGGTCACAATCTTGTGTGTGTAGGCTATGTAGGTGCTGTGTGTTTGCTTTTTTCAGATTCCTATTTCAATAATCAGTAAGACTGACTCTCTACCCAAGGACGTCTTCTCCATACAGTCTTACTACTTTGTCTTAAAATCTCATTCGAATATTTTCAGACAAATTTTAATGAAAGTTATTTTCAGGGTCCATTCTCATGAGAACTTCTTATCATCCCTTCATCAAATCTCTTGCTTTCTGATGCACATTTATTTGCTTCCTTATTCTGCGGATTTCGATATCATTCCTCTGGTCAGTTCACCACAGCTTTGTCCTTGCACATATCTCTCTTCCAGAGCCTTGTAGAGTCCGTGTTTCCTTTCGAATGGAAGGACGTTATTTCTGAATGAAAAAGATGAAAATGATTATAAATACTAATCTATTTGTATGAAAATATTTTGCAGATTCTTAATGCAAATAATTTTGCTTCTATCCTTCCATGTGATTGAATGGATTTTTCGAATTTTTCGAGAACCGGCGGTTAGGCGCTTCTTTCTCACAAAAAAGCACTAGTCCCCTCCTTTCTCCTCTTCAGCCTACTAGAAATCAATAACAGCATATACTCCAACGTTTTGCTTGGTGTTTGCTTAGCTAATTTCAAACAAAAACACCATTTTTTTGCTAAAAACAAATTGAAATAGTCCCTCTTATCTCTAGCCCATTCCCTCTCTTGGAATCTCCTGCGTGAAATCAAAATTTTTGGGTTCCTTAGTCTTGACGGAAAATTCGGCCCTTTCTTATTTTAATTTATCTTATCAGAAGAGACTTTGATTTTTTTATAATTGAATTTTTTTCCGTGCTGATGTCTCCTCTTCTATTGATTTCGCTCCTCAAATTTTTCACACAAATTCGCTCGCAATCGGACGTTGACAGTATTCCGCGTCCGTTTGTGCCGATTTACAAGGAAGAGCTCCCGCCACTCATCTACATGGAGATTTCATTCGATGTCTATTATTCAACGTGCTTAATTTGCGATTCAGTCTTTGTAGACTACAGCCTCCAACCCCTGACAGAATTAAACGATGTAAGCAGCGGATTTCATGGCAGGTCATATCTTGTCACCAATGTCAAAACGAACTATTCGCAAGTAGTAGTCGCATTCAGAGGGACCGATGATCTTTCCGATCTCGTCGCTGATGTATTGATGGCAGGAGGGTACAAGACACAGCAATTCGTGAGCGCTGAGAGATTTTTCAATGAGGCGTATGCGCTGTTTGGTGGCACATATCCAGTTACCTTGACGGGGCATAGTCTTGGTGGCTGTTTAGCGTATATCGAGGCGAGGAAGACGAATAATGTCGCTGTTATCTTTGATACCCCTGGCTGTGAGAACCTGGTCCCCAAAGCAGCGCCACAGGAAAGCTGTTCATTGGTTACTCGCTATGCTAACTTCCCAAACATTATCAACGGCTTTGGGAGAAGCTGCGGCGATTTGTTTAGAGTTCACCCTTGTCATGACCTTGAACGCTATGGCTTATGGCAGTATTGGAGAAATAGTCACGAAACCTTTCACGTCGCTTTAGTGCTTGCCACGGGTTTTGGGATAAGCCCGCTGTGGATCATCGGGAATTACTTGGCTTTTTTTTTCGCAAAGAAAGAGATCATGAGCATCTTGAAAGGACATACCCTCTATACGTTCGCAGAAGTGTTTGATAAAACGACCGGATATCCCTTGTACTATCAAAAGATTGACCCGGAAACTTGGATTCCTTACATCTCGTTGTATACATGTACTTTCACGGCGAATAACTCCAATGAGACTTCTCTAAACCAAACCACAGATTTCCCGAAGCTTCAAGCTGAAGAACCGAAGTTATCATTATTGAAGAAAATCTGGGCTTTATTTAGAGAGTTTTCGTTGGCTGGTGTCATCTGCATGATTAATATTTTCCTGAGGAGGAACCCTAAGTTCAAGTGGGAGCTCATTCAAGAAATTAGGAAAGCGATTGAGAAGCTTAAAGAGTTCAAAAGGGTGCAAGAAAAGGCCTTCGCTGGGGTTAAGAAAGAAGCTGACCAGCCATTACAATAAAACAGAAACATTTGTTCCTTTATTCATATGAATTTTACACATGTTAAATTGGTAATTCCAAAACGGAAATGCCTTACTTCGGAAAAAAAAGAGTATGTTACTGTTGATATATATATCTCTCTATCTAATTAAGATCCAGTTGCTATTTAATATGCAAAAGTTACTTTGTGTATGCAATACACATATATACGTGTCTATAAATTGATACTTCTACTTACACTTCATCCAGAATATCATACTTTTTCGTGATTTCTTAAAGCAACCTCTTAATGCATTGTTGGTAACATTTGCCCTTAGGCCCTCTTTCACAGAATTGCAACACAAGCAAATAATTAAGTGAATGCGGTGTAGTCGTTGGTTTGCTGTTGTTTTTCTGAAAAATTTTCCTTCGACACATAGGAGCACCTAATAATTTGCCTGAATGGAAAGGGGATATATTCAATTGCTATGTGAGCTGATGTAAGTTGTCCGCGCTATCAATATTTTTTTCGAACGATATGAGTATTGCAACGTATATATTACTTTTATACTGAATTAAGTAATAAATCTATAGAACCTTATCACTATGGCATTCGTAAGAGAGTTGAAAGGATCACTCAAACTGATCTTCAACTACATCGCAACCGACCTCCAAAAGAAGCCCAGAGCATTTAACATCGGGCTATTTACCGTCTTTTTGGTGGCGACCTTCCTGACGGCCTTATATTCAGGAATACAAGCAACTCCAGCGATATTTATCAAACTTGCAGAAGATCAAGCAGGCGACATTGATATAACATTGACGCCTCTCACTGGGTCGAATGATACAAGGCTGGCTAGCAATCCTTCAACGCTGTCGATGCCCTTGTTAAATTCCACCGATGTCGCTGCTCGTCTAAATGGAACAGTATCCATTCGAGGCGTTGCGCCTCGTTGGATGATGCCGGCAAAGTTTCTAAACCCTGACGATGAGACTAAACATGCTGCTGGCTTTCTAATCATCATTAATTCGCAACTGGAAAAAGACATTGGAATTGGAAGAAAGACTGATTTTGCTGAAGAGGTCCTCGGACCTGGAGAAGCCTGGTTGACTAAATCTGTAAACGATTTGCTGAAGCTGAGTGGTATATAATTCTATGCGTTTTTCTCATTAATTGACTTGTATTAGACACTAATGTGACTCTGAGCGTTGATGTGATCACTACATTAGTGAATTTGGGAATTTTGACAAATTCTGAAGGGGATCAAACTCATTCAGATGTTGCATTGACTATTAGCAAAATTATCGTCGACCAGATGGTTCTGAACGTGGCCGACATCTCGAATCTCACCACTGATCAAGCTACTAGTGCAATTCAAGCAACTATTGATCTTCTTCCTTTAGTAACTCGATCCGATGGGACAGTTAACTCCGATCTTCTAATAACCCTCCTCAGAGCGCAAGGAGTGAGCAGCGACCTAGTCGATTCGCTTGAAAATAGCGAGTTCATTGACAATATGCAGGCTTCAACGGTCGAAGACTTCCTCAGTCAATCCAAGCAGTTTATTGAAGATGCGAACACGACTGATTTCACAGCGATAAATAAAACAGCTGTTGCCTATCTGATCGCTCCTGCAGTCCAAGCCGCGTTGAATTACTCCTCGAATTACACCATCACTCAGCAGGTGGCGAGTCCCAACGGCAAATGGCAAGAAAACATCGGAAACGTTATGATGATCGATGCAGGGTACATTGTCAAAGACTTCCTTCAGCGATTTTTCGAGCAATTGAGGACTCAGGATTTTTCCAACGTTACGTCCGAGCCAACGACCGTTACTATAGGAGATCAGACTTTCACGATTACAAACGCCTCTAGTATCGTAAATACGCTAGCTCAGAACACTGAATTCCAAAACTCGATTCTTAACATTACAAACTATACCAGCTTAGACGCATTTGCACTGACTTCAAATATCGTACTTAATGATAAACTGGGAATATATTCTCAAGCAAACAGCATCAAAACGAATCTGATAGAGATCACAGATAAGATTATGGAAACCCTTGGGATAGACTACCCTGCAAGTGTCACCGCTCCGTTAGGAGACGCTGTTCAGACAGTCATTCTCATTAAACTTTTCATCGACAACACGTTTTTAATCATCATTTTCCTGCTTGTTATCCTCAGCGTACTGCTGATTTACTCGCTGATGAACTCGAACGTTGAAGAAAAAACCTACGAGTTTGGTATGCTGCGAGCACTTGGGTTCCTCAAGACGAATCTCATCAGTTTGATGGTCATTCAAGCGCTTTTCTTCGCTATTCCAGGTATGGTAATGGGTATGATGATCAGCTACGTCATCAATGCGATAGTCGAGTATGTTATCCTCAATTACACCAACCTATCGAAGAGCTATCAACTAGACGGCTGGGCGATTTTCTTGGGAATGGTGGTTTCGATAGGCATGCCGATTGTCTCGAATATCCTCCCTATTATGAGGGCTCTGTCAAAGACGCTGAGAGACTCGTTGAATATATATTCTCGAGTTATCAATGAGATCCACGTGCAGATTCTCAAGCTAGAGAAGATGGGACTTTCACCGACGCAGTTCCTTGTGGCGTCCATGCTCGTGATATTGGGTATAATCACGTATTACTTCGCGCCTTATGCAATTATCTTCCAAAATTTCGAGATGTTCCTTTATATTATGAACATAATTCTTATCCTTCTGATCCTCGGATACACGTTTTTCATCAACTTATCGCAGCCGTTTGTCGAAAGGCTTCTGCTTCGACTGATCCTTCTTTGCGTGAAGAGAGACAGAGTGCTTCAGACTGTGGTTTTAAAGAACTTTGAGTCCCATAAGCGCAGAAACACAAAGACCGCGCTTATGTTCAGTATTTCTCTCGCCTTTTTGATTTTCTCAGGTACGACGATAGCACTTCAATCGAATCTCATCGTCAATCAGCTCCGAGCCCAATTCGGCTCAGATTTCGTCATTATGAGCACATTAGGTGAGACCAAATACTTTGACGAGTACGGAATCCGCCAATTTATGGCTCAATACATGAATGACCACCCAGGTCGAATCAAAGATTACACTTTCACGACTGTAGCTCTAGACGATCTCCCTGGATTCAGCAGTCCAGATATTGCCCCTCTCGCTGAATATCCCGAAAGAAGTACGACCATTGTTGGAGTCGAGCAAAACTACCTCAACAGCATTTACGAGGATCTCATAATGATTAGTGAATACAACAAGAATCTAAGTTACTCAACCGTGGCTGAAGGGGTCGTAAACGTCGTTGATGGGTTATATACGAATGACAGCATGGCGCAACTGACTTCTTACGATCAATATAAACTGCTAGCCAATCAGGCCAACAACGCCACTTTGTCTTATTTAAATGCTGATAACAGTCTGGCTCCTATCAAGATGATCATCGCGGAAGGTTTGCGCTATATGATGTCCCTCACAGTAGATACACCGGCTAGAATCACCTCCGAATACATCAAATATCGAGGCGCTGTTAGAGCCTCTGCAGTGAAAATCCCCGGCTACTACTTCTCTGGTTACCGCCAGATCGCATTCTTCTCAACGACGTTAGTTTCGATGACAGATTTTAGAATCCTCGTTGATAACGCGATTAACAACGACTATACCAAAGGCACTAGACTAGCTGATATTACTCCTCCTAATTCTACATATGGGATTCCAAAATCAAAATTTTTGATGCGATTTGCGACTGAAGTCAACGCGACTGAGCGAGCGGAGCTGAAGAACATGCTATCGACGTATGTTCCGGGCATTTTTTCGCTTGTTGTTGATATGGTCTCCACCGCTGAGAGCATTTCTAACACGCTGGGCTTCCTGAATCTGTTTTTCCTCATTGTCGCTGCGATCTCATTGATACTATCGTTTTTCCTGATTTTGGTCTCGTTTGTAAGTAATATCAAAGAGAATGCATGGGAGTTCGGTGTGCTTCGAGCTATAGGGCTTGATAAGTCTCAGATGACGAGGATTTATATCTACGAAGCGCTCTGTTTGACGTTGGGAGCGTCCATTTTGGGAACTATTGTTGGGTTGGTGACGGCGATATCGATAGTGCAGCAGTTTAATTTGTTTATGGAAATGCCATTCCAGTTCAATTTCCCGTGGGCCGTGTTCTTCTTTAGTATCGTTCTGGCGGTTGTGACTTCTGTGCTGGGATCCAAATCCGCGCTTGATGTGATTAAGAAGAGGCAGATTTCATCAATTGTGAAAGGCTTAGATCAGTAAGATGCATCAGTTTTTTTTTGTTTGTTTTTAATTGAAGTGTAACTATGGGTTTCATTACTTCTGATATGTGTGCGAACAAAAATTAAATAAAAGATTGTGGAGTGAATATATTGATGTTTGATTGGTCTACATGACTTCCTCGTAAACTAACAAGAAACTCAATATTAAATATGCTCGCTAGCACAAATTTACAAGAGATACGTCATTATAACAAAGATGTAATGATGATATGAACAAACATATTATTACTAAATTAACATGTCTAAACAAGCTCCAAAATTTCCTTTATTCTCTGTTATTATTTATTTTCAGATTTCCCCTCTCTTGTTAAGCCTACGATGATATTCAGTTACTTCAAGTATGGGTCCTTTGGCTGACTTATCAGCTGCTCCTATGAAATATTGAGCTACAATGTATCAAGGCGCTGTTTCAAACCTACCTTAGAGGGTGTTAGATTAATATTACTGTTGCTTATTAAATTGTTACTTTTTTGTATTCTTGGAGATAAATCGAAATCCAACATATGTATGGTTTACTTTTTCTTATTCGTGTCCGGGGTATTCCATGCCCGAACAAAATTTCAACCCATCACAAACCATTAAAATTTCTATACTGTACTTATAAGCAAAAAAATAAAGAACGCACAAGATGGAGCTAATGAACTTAATTATCCTCGTCTTTATAATTCTACATACAACTGGCACATTGGCTTAATTGAGAGGCTTGCATTTTTGCTCCTTTCTTCAAAAGAACTCTACAAATACTTTGAGAGTCTTGGCAATAATAAACTCTCTCTTCAAATCTCGATAAAATATCAACGTCATTCAGTCAAGTTGCTCTCATTGGCGCTGAGTCGATCTGGGGCTGGATTTCCACAGGACATCTCTCCAAAATATTTTCTCATGAATCTCACGAACTCTTCTCTGTGGGAACCCAGATCAATCAATGGAAGATCATTTGCCACGACGTCGTGGATCAATATATCTTAAAAATAGCAAATAGAGTCATTTCACTTCCAGCCGATCGCTTTCGATGGCCCAATAATTGATTTATACATGAGTCTAATTTAAAATTCAAAGTTCTCAAAATAAAATTATTAGGTAGCTATTCCAGATACATGGTTGTTAGCAGCATCTCACGTAGCTACCAATTAATTAATTATGAGAGAAGTTTTGTTCCTAAAACCTCTCAGATTTACCTCATCATTTAAAGAGTCGCAAAGACATTACAATATAGATCCAAATCTTCTCATATCTAATGAGAACTAGAGTGTTTTTTCAATTGTATCTACCATCACAAATTTTTTCATCTTAAAAGTAGTCTTAGATCGAATGGAAACAATTTTTTCTTCTCTCTCGCCGAAATCTGATTGCCTGCGGCAAAGATATTTTTTTTTTCTCTCTCTCACTCTCATTCTCCGTGATGGGATTGAAAATACCACCCTTCGAATCCCCATGCTCGATTTAACTGGTATTGGATTCATGTTCAAACTACCATCTATGCGTAGAATTGTTCTTTTTAATTATTAATTCCATTCCATGAAACAGTTGCTTTTTTATTAAATAGCTTTTAGATGAAATATGCTTATAATTTCAAAGAGCGTGCACCTTCTGAAGTCCTAGCCCTCTGAAATTCCTCATAAAAGACAATCCAGGGTTTCTATCAGTGACTGTATAAAGATTCGCCAAGAAAATGCTCTCATTTTGGAGGCCGAGCATCATTTTTTCTTTCTCCTATATTGAGATTTAAAAAATCCGCCGCTAATTAATTCAAAAGCGACTTTAAATTTCTTTAATTTGACACCTCATTTTTCTTTAAATTCTTCGCAGTTTTCATATTTTAAAAAATAAAAATTTTATCAACTCGATTATCGACTCTCATCATGAATAAAACGATTCCGAATTTCTATTCCAAATGATATCTACCAATAACTTCCAAAAAAGTAAATATTTTTCAGCACTGAAATTGGGTACTTATTGAAAAGAGAGAATCTATCAGTTAATCATTAATAAATTTTCACAAACTTCTGAATATGAGCATTGACTTACAGCTCTCTAAGCTCAGAATGAAAATCACTGGGACATCCGATATCCGCGATTTCGAGATCCTACAGCCTTCCGCGCTGTTGGTATGCTTGACTCGCTATCTCGGAAAGATCGAAATTATCAATCTAAAAACTCGACGCTGCCTCCGAGTGTTGAGTCTGCATAAACCAAATGTAGTTTCGCTACATTTCAATAAAATGCTTGTGCATAACGCGGGAGTGTTGTGCTGTTTGCAAGCAAGAAAAATGTTCCAATCAAGCGTATTTATTTGCAACATCAAAACAAACCGAAATATTTCAATTCCATTCGAGTACTCAAACTCCACGAGATCAATCGCCTTGCTCGGTGACCTCTTGATAACAGCAGGCTTATCGAGTAAAATTCGCTTTTGGGAGATCACCACAGGCGAGTTCGTTGACGATATATGCTTCCAGCGAAACTCGGTTTGTGTGTCGAATCTGACTCCATGTGAGGAGAAACTGATGCTGGTTTGCGTTGAAGAGACCACAAACTCGATGTGGCTGGTGAGTCTGCAAAGCAAGAAGCTGGTGAGGTCGATCCCTTTGGACATCGATCGTAATGGCGCCATTTTGACGCCTTTCGGAAATAATTTCGCGAGTTTTATCCCGAATCAAAAAACTATCAGCTTTTGGAGCGTGGTTGAGGGACAACACGATCTCTTCAACTTCAAATTCCTTGACAAAACGCAAGTGGATAGCTTCTGTAGCTTTCACTTCATCGAGGAGGAGGAGGGCCAGACAGACCAAGTGCTTTATACCACAGCAACGGGTCTAAAATGCAGAAAGATCAGCACAAATCAGGTCGTTTCTGAAATAGATGTGAATTGGCAGCTAAAAGGCACCAAAAGATCTTATTTTAATGCACTTGAAGGAGGAAGAGCGATTCAAATTAGCAAAAAAAATGTGTTCCTTCATGATGGTGTGAATATCTTAGTGATATCATGAAGGATGCGACTTCGATACATACTACCATGTGTTAATTTTTTACTCTAATACATTTCTTCTAAAAAAATCCATCCGAATAAATCTTGCTTTATAAAATGTTCTGTTCGATTCTATAATGAACAACCCTAAAACAATCTTTTCCGCATCGCTTCTAAATACTAGCAAACTCTGCTTTTTGGTCTTATTACTAGCATTCCTTGGCCTGGTTCCCAGAGATTCATTGGCCCGTGGGTCTCTTGTTCTCATTAACTTTATTAATTTCCTGCAAAACCGTGGTTTATTTAGTAGAGCAACCCTCTTTTGATTATCATCACTATCACCTTCTGAACCTCTTGCAAAAACGCATGAATCCTCTAACTTAATGAGTTATTCTGAATGTTCAAGTCTAACGATCTTAATTGGACTTTCCAGTAACCCGCAGGATTTGTCTATTCAAGACCCGAAAAGTTTTGTTGATGTTTACCACACAAAAAAAAGTCGATGTTAGTTAAACTGCCTCTTTTACAATCAGTTACATTTGTTCTTTTCCTATCATTATTCAAGATTGTTACGATTTAATAATCGAAACTATTTTTGAATAATCAATTTTAGCTCCCAATATTCTTCGATATTACAAGGAAGAATTTGTATCATGCTTGCATTCTCTGAATTAATTTCGATTAGTAGGTGAAGTCTGTAAAGGTCAATTTCTATATCAAATTTTGATATGTTTCAAATTCATTTCACATAGTTTTTCTATTATTGTGCATGAAATCTCCGCAGATACTTTCCATCAAACTACATATAGTTTGAGTGATCAAATTCAATTCGTCTAATGAGCCTGCTCAACCGAAAACAGATAGTTAACCCTCCAGTCAAGGATAAACTGAGTCTTCAACGCTGGACCATCTGTGCGTATCGATATCCTTTGCCGAAGCGCTCATGTTTATCAATAAAAATTTCCTCTTTTCGAACCAGAAAAGAAATGAGCAATACTCACATCGAAGACACTGCCGCCTAAAATGAAAATTTCAGGTTTCTGCCTTTAGCAATATATTAATATTCATTTAAATTGTACGAAGTTGTAGCATTAACATTCTACCACCTTTGGTCTCTTTTCTTTCATCGGTTTACATGAAAACTTATCTACTCTCTCTCTCAATCTGGTTTTTTTTCTTCTTTCACAAACTCATAGCCACTCTATTCTCCGAAGATTCTTTAATAATTTACTAACTAAAAAAAGGGGTATTTGGGCTTTTGTTAAAAAAACCGTCTTCAAGGCCCTCAGGAAGACAGACGATAATATATTGGTACATTTGGTTTGCCGAAAATTAGCAGCTCTCATCTCAATCCCCAATCTATCTATCATTTTCAAGCCATGCTTTCTAGAAAGGCTAATCCCAATTATTGCAATCTTATAGTAAAATACTCTTTTGATTCGCTTCTATAATATTCCACAGTTTAATCTGCTGGACCTTCAGTATGATTATCCGGTAAACTGTCATAAAGATCAATTTTTCACATGTTCCTACAAAATATTCGAAAGATCTGAAATTTTCTTCTCATTAAAACCACCTAAACCAAAAACATACTTAATGCCTCTACCCTAACGGCTTTGCGATGGTCCCAGGCTACCCAAAAAATACCCTCCTGCTTTTTCATATAAATTTTTGTCATCGGACATTAGATTAAGGATAGCCCTGCTTGTTCCGTACTCTTTGCCTTCTTTTAGCGAAGTTTCTCATTTCCATTTCTAGAAGTTTCCCAAAACTCTATTGATTCATAAATATTAATTCGTTCACAGTCTCGAACATGGTATTTCGAATACAAATTAAAATTTTAATTGCAACCAATTGGAATCTTCACTACTAAATTCAATAAAAAAGAATGATGCCTTCTATACAGTAGAGTCTAATACCATTGTTAACCCGAGAATTTTCCAATCTTAATAATTCTTTTCTTCTCAAATTTTGTAAAAGCCATACTATTATTATTTCATTTTTATAAACTCAAAAATGTCTGACGATTCTATGTCCAAATCATGCTCGGCAAAGCAATCAGCCGAACGCATCCCGAAATTCGTGGGAATCATTTATCAGATGATAGAAGTAATAATTATCAGAGTTTCCTTAGTGGCTAATCTGTTCATAGGATCCACGATATCAAGAATACGTTGGCTGGAGCGCCGACGGCTGCGCTATGTTGATTAAGAAACCAACCGAATTCGCTGAGTACGTACTTCCGATCTTTTTCAAACACAACAACTTCTCCTCCTTTGTGAGACAGGTAACCAGCCCTCATGTCTTTACCCTTTTAATCTCACTATTCTTTGTAAAATTAGCTGAATTTGTACAGTTTCCGAAAGAAAAAGCACTATCCCTTTGACAACGCCTTCGTACACCCGATGTTCAAGAAGGGGCAAAAGGGACTCCTGAAGTACATCAAGCGCAAAGGAAACGATAAATTCCCGCTTCCTTCGCAAGATGCTTCAAGAGTACCAATGTACGGGGTCCAGGAAGAAAACACTTGCTATGAAGAACTCATCCGTCAGGTAGGTTAAACAGTTAGAACCTCGTCGCTGACGCCGTTACTGTCTTAGAACGCCTATTTAAAAAAAGTTCATCAAGATCTTTCCGAACACGTCCAAAACGTTGAAAAGAGGATAATGGAGCTGAACCAGCAAAATCAAGTGCTCGTGATGAAGTTCGAGAAGAAAAAGTAATGGTTTGCCACGAGTTTTCAATTAAAATATTTTTTGAAATTATTTTCAGACAAGATGAGGAATTACTGAAGAAAGTTGTCAAAGAACTCGGTGTGATCTATGGTACTGAAGCGATCAAACCTATTTTCAATGCCGTGATCCAGGAGTCTCATAACGGCAAATCCCTCGAAATTAAAGCCGATCAAAAGGCTATGGAAGGCTATTTCGAGGAGAAACTCGAAACCGATCATTCCACTGCCACTCAAGAGAAGGTAAAGAGACTCCGATAGTTTTTATCTTATATTGATGTGATTCCGCTAGAGTCTCGAAGAGATGGTTGCCGGCTTGAGTCCAAAGAGAATGAACACGAATTTTTCGAACTGCAGTTTCCAAAAGGCCATAATGCAGAAGAGGACTTCCCAGGGTCCACCAGGAGAGACTCATGAGATCTTCTTCGATGGGAATTTCAATCCCTTCCTGCAGAACTTCCAGGGAATTTCCAACTAAATTGTATACCGGCAGAACTAGCGGAAGCTTCTACATCCTCAAGCAAATTGCTACGGAAACAAATTCACAGTAAATGGATCCTCAAATGCTGTGCTCTAATTAATTTAGAAAGGTGTTTTGTGTATTGAGTGCTAAGAATTAATAAAGCTTTGTCATTGCTCCAAAACGCTGGCTATATATATATAGGGAGCAGCACTTATTATTTTTTATAAGTAATTAGTTGATTAATTATATGTCGATGCACACTAGTTTTTTGTGATTGTTTTGAAATCCGTGACTATCCATCTGTTGGCTCATATTTTTTGGGCTAAATCAACCTTGCCTAATGTAAACCTTCTAAATTCAAATACCTCCAAAAGTCTCTGCTTTAAATCTTAATAAATTATTTCAATGTGATTTGTCCTCCTTATCAAGAAGAGCATAGAAAAACTTACATTTTATGGATGGTTTAGGGTGGTCTTGATTGCTTTGTTTCAGCTCGAAATACCATGTATGGTGATTCTGATATCGAATGAATTACTTGAAGTAGATGCTGGTCGAGCGAATCTTTGGAAGTTCGAAATCAGCAACCCCTAATATTATTAAGAGCTAGTGTGATTCAATGCCGCAGTGTTCGTAAAATACTGACCTGAAGCAGACTCAGTATAGAAAAGCGAACTGACTATAGATGGTTTGGGAACCAGTCTGTAAAAATACTCTATTTGAGAGTCAGGGTGGATTACTTTTCATTAGGGCCAGCCTGGGCTCGAATCCAATGAAAAAAAGGATGAAATCCGTAAATTTCATATCATGTTAGATATATTTACTAGTCGTAAAAATGTTTGCTATCAGCAAAAAAACGTGTATAAGAGATTTTGTAGCAATCTCAGGTAAAAGCTAATAAGTGTAGGCCGAGCAGGCAAGAGATTTGAGCTCGCTGTAGGAAAATGCTATCTAACAAATTTATATTAGCGACGGAATTCGTTGAAGTATATGAATGAGTGTAGGCTTGGTGATTTAACAAATATTCACTTGGTCCATGGATACTGTTGAGGTCTTGTTGGTCTCAGCTCTTATTAAATATGATAGTTTGTAAAAGAAGAAGGTCAGCTCAAGAAGATACATGAGAAAATCAAATTTATCAGTTGCAAGGATGACTCCTCTTCTTGAAGTAGAGTGAGTGATTTCAGTGGTGGGATGAAAATTCATTCGCAAAGCAGCCGCTTTTCTGTTGGAAAGTGTTTTATCTTCAAATTTTCGATTTTGAGAAGTAATCTTCTCATATCAAGCCACTGGTATCCATATAATATTAAATACTTCAACTATACAGCAATAGCTAATGTTTTCTCATCAGAATCAGCCCTTCAATTTTCTTTTCGCAGATACTCTAAAAAATTTTTTGATAGACATTCTGTGCTATCATTTCTCAGGTTTGGTGAGCTTTATTCCTTTGGTGATGTTAGTATCTTAGTATGACTGATACTTTACAGCTGAATTCAGAATTCCAGACCTCTACTCTGCGGGACAAAAGGCTGCAGCCAACAAAAAAAAAAGTATCCAAAAACTCGGAATAAGATACAATCAACTTGAAGCAATAAATAATTTTTAAAATACCAACACGGATACAGGTTTTGAACCTCGAGTCATTCCTGCAAGTGTTAGATGAATTTGGTTAGCTTTGAGTCCTTAAACATTGACACCCTCAGACTCACCAAGCATTTCTCTCTTCCATCGAAGCCGTTCTCACAAAATCGAATTAGCATCACTCCTCTAAAGATCAAAGCAAGTCCAACAAGCTCACCGGTCTCTAACAACCTCAAAACTCCACTCCTGAGCGCACGTGACCATGTTGACAACTCCCTGCGTCACCGGCGCATAAAGACCCTCAATAACCTTCCAGATATTCAATTGCAAACGATTAATAAAACCACACAGCACACAACCGACACCAGTCCTCGAACAACCAGAAAAAAACCGTTAATAGTCTTAAGACCTTCAATTGAACCAATGGCTACCTCAGAGACTGACTTAAATTCTCATCAAGAATCGCCGAGCCCAAAGATTCGAACTCATAAACGCAGTATGACCCAAAAGCTTTTCTCTTCTAAAGGTAGTAGCACAGAGAGACAGCTCACACAAGCAGAGGGCCTCTTCTGGGGCAGAAAAAGCCCAGATCGTAAGTTGCGTCCCCAGCCATTATCAGATCTTTTTAAAGAAGTCTTGACTCCGGTACCTCGCCGAACCAACAGCTGTCGAAAGCGCGAAGGTCCAGACGACAAAGATCAGCTGATAAGCCAAATAACTAACTCGCAACTCTCCGCTCCAAGCGTTAAGAATGTCGCGGTCAAAACGGCAGCGGGGCTAAACTTCAAAAAGCCTTTGGAAATGAATGGTAGTCCAGAAAGCAATAAAAGTAAGCTAGAGATTCCACAGATCAATACTACTGCACGGAAACGCACACCAGCGAGACATTTTGAAACTGAAGTCCCAAGCCACCATCGGTTCGCGTCAGATACCATGTATTACGAAATTCATGGAGATCTCATCTCGAAGAAAGTTGCTGAGAAATCGCTGAGATACAGGGCTGAAATGAATGGTGCATTAGATGAATATCGACAAAGAGTGAATGAAAACTTCCATAAGCGGTTTGGGTCCACCAAGCACACCCAAGAGCAGGGCACCGACACTATTCTCAGCAGCTTTCAAAACCTTGATTACGATGTGACAGCCCGAGGCTCTGTAGAATCTATCAACAAAATGCAAATTCGAGGCTCAATGACTAGAAGAACACTACAATCATTTCCTGAATTACAATGTGCTGGAGCTAGTCCCACGAGAAACTTGAGAGCTTCTTATCGGCCAGCAGCTGGGTTGCCTGACTCAGCTAAGTTGAAAATACCTGAAGGATTTCAAAAGAAAAGCCTGTCAGAAAAACAAGGGACGAAACAGAAAACACTTTACAATCCATTTGAGAGGAGGAAATCGAGTTCTTCTTCTATTGATTTAGCAGAAGAAGCTTTGCGTGATCTCATCGAATTGAAGCCTAAGATGGGAACGATTCTCCCTCCACAGAACCCGATTTTCAAGGAACCTGCTGTGCAGAGCCAACTGATGCAAGAGATTGTGACCGGAGATTTGAAATTGAAACTTGTTCGGCCGCAGCGAGTCAATTTTAAGTATGTTAGAGTGAAACTCGTCGAAGTTCTCAGGAATATGAAGCTGCTTAAACTACGGCCTCGAGAAGTAAGTTTGCATTGTTATTGAGGAAACCGACTCATTTATTTGGTAGTTAATGGAAAATCGGATTTTCAGTTCAACTCCCTACGAAAAGAAATACTCTAGAGAGCTTCTATCGGCTTGTAAAATAAACGATCAAGATACTGTGGCTCACTTATTGGAAAAGAGCAAGTATCTGGTGCATGACTTTGATAATGTAATTATAATATTGGCGCTGCTTTTGAGAGCGTAATCTGAATAATAAGATGCATATGACTCCGTTGCACTGGGCAGTGAAGCGCGGGAATTTCGCTATCTCGAAGATGCTGATTGATCACGGCGCCAATATCAATGCAAGTGATATGGTAAGTTTATTCTTGTGTTTTCCTTGAGGTAATTATATTGGGGATTAGATCGGAAGGACACCGCTGTTCTTTGCGATTAAATACAATTGTATTGATATAATGAAGGTAACCTATTGTTTCGATTTAGAGAGCTTATCGGATATTTTAGCTGTTATTACACTCATATTGTGATCCTTGGTCGACAGAAGAGTGCAATTATACTGAACTGTGCAAGAATAAGCCGGTAGCTAAATACTATCTGAGCAAGGCTCGACAAGTAAAATTACAAAATTTGGTTTCTTTTATTGGTGTTCCGAATAGATTCATATCATTTTGAAAATGGCTCCGCCTCAAGTAAGAGACACGTTGTGGCAAAAAGAGAGTCTGAAACTTATCCTCGATCCTCGTAATTCTTATGTAAAGCCAAATCCAGATGAGCTTGATTAAGATCAATCCGTAATTTTTTCAATTGTACTGTGACGTCTTTTAGCATTCCTGAGAGTAGAATGAGCTTTTTAATTCGTGAAAGGCTAGGCTAATTCAATTAGGATTTATAATCATCCCTGTCAATGTTTCATGTTTCGATAACCATTACCAACAAACATAATTGAAATTTTTCGTTAGCTCAATGAACTGGTTCTGTTTGTCACTTTTGCGCATAAGAGATAATTTTCTCACTATTGACGGTGTAGAATAACAGGACTTCGGAGCAAAATCAATGTTTGCCAAGTTGCTGTCAGTTATTCAATTTCATTCCTCTCAGGCTCATTTCGATCTTGAAAATTCAACGGTTTAATTAACAAAAACGATTAGTTTATTTTCAGTAGTTGACTAAATACCCAACTCTCTTCCCCTCATTTGCTACCACGATAAACTACTCCTTATTCGAGCTAATTCCTATCAAGCGCGTTTGAAAATATCTTGTGATTGACTCTCACGATAAAAAGTAATAAAAATGAATCACATTTTGCATGTATGAATGTTGAAAGCGACGAAAAAAAGTTCAGACGAACGAATTGTTTTACAAATACATTCAAATATCGCAAGAGGTAGAAAATAGTTTCGATCCAGAAGCCTCCAGAGCATTAACCAGATAATTTTCAACTGATAATGGCGACTTCTTGCTTATTTCGGTCTTTTCATTAATCTGAATCAGTCCATTGCTAAGCCAAATCAGTGTAAGCAGGGTCTTTGTGTGGATTCAATGTTTTGTCAACTCGATCAACGCAGAAGCAGCATCTTTCCTTTATAGGATACCAGAAAAACGCAAGGCAACCGAGAATTGCATGCAAGATAAATAAGATAACGGCATATATCATCTACAAAGTCAAGGAGGTAAGCCATTGATAACTGCGGATGATTTTACTGAGAAGAAACTTTTGACATGCTCAGAGCAGGTTTTTCCTCTTGGTTCTTTTCTCACTTCTGCAACTTCTGCTGAGCCTTTAATTTCTTCCTGATTGGCTCCTTTGGATTCCTCAAGGAGAGGCGTCTTATCTTTATCTGTCATCTCTCTAAAATTCTGAGTTTTTAATTCTTTATTGTCCGTTTGAAGGGGGTTTTTATTAAAGCCTTGAAAAAGTGTATTCACTTGAGCCTCAAATTAGAACGATAACGATAATAATACTCAAGTTTGTTAATTAATCAGCCAAATAACGGAAATTTATTTCATGAGATGGTGCATATCAGCAGTTGGCAACGTCTGTACATGATGTTTCAGACTCACTTACCTCCTTGTTCATGTCTTAGAGTAGCAAAATGAGGCACAATAATCTAGACATTGAAAGTTCAATAGACGCATCGATATATGGATATTGAGATACATAGTCTATCATATCCGCTGGGTATGGAGTTGGAAAACAATGTATAAACCTACAGAGGATAAAAAGCTCGCTTATAACCCATTGAGACATAATCAAATGCAAAAAAGTATCATTATTATTTTTTCTTTATCCAAACCATTAAACAACGTTAAGCATGCGCTTCTGATGCTCTACTATATTACTTTCAAGCAAGTCTTCATTCTCTTATTAAATGGAGGAAAGATTGTAATTCATGATGTTTAACTTCGTAAAATTACAATTATAATAGAAGGATGTGTTACATAAAATACAATGAAAAAATTCAAAATCATACTTGATTACCAAACAATGATCTCAATTCCAATTTACAGTCTCTTATTGAAACTATTTCCACAATAAAAAATCCAAAATTTAACTCCACACTTATTCGAATTTTCGTCTACTAAAATAATATAACAATTCCGCTGTCTCCAAAGTAAGTCGTTCAAAAATCAAATCGGAAACTTCTATATTTAACTCGGTGCGCTGATCATCATAAGTGACCCATTCTTCTTCTTTGTCATATACCTATTTAGGGAAAACATACACATTGAAACTGCATAATTAACAAAATAATTTACTTCAAATGCCAGCGCTTTTGATAGTCTTTCCTCCTTTATCTGAAGAAGCAGCTCATCCTTTTTCTCAGGACTGCTACCTTCCACATGCAGCATATTTCCTAAATACCCTGCTTGGAAAGTTGCCCAGAACAGCACCTTTTCTTTTGCTTTTTCCAAAATGATATCAGCTTCAGATTCATGCACCATCCGAGGAATCGCATGAGGAGTCGATTTCCAAGGATAAGGTATTCCGCGTACTGAATAAGGCCGGAAGTAGTCCAACGCTTCATTTAATGAATCAAACAAGGCTTTGTTATGAATAATCTCGATGTCGGAGATGAAATCAGTTCGGTCAGGCAATAGCTCCTATTATAAGAATACGTGTTGAAATAATACTTTGACAAGTGCACAAACCCTAATTTTTTCTTCTCCAGCGAGGTATATTTTGACACCAAGCACCGACTGAGCGTCATGGGCAGCAAACGCCTTTTCAGGACCTTCGATTATCGTGATATCATACCCATGTAGAGCAGCAAGCTTTTCTTTGGCTGAAAGTCCTGTTGGAAGGTTTAGATTCTCGTAGAGCTCTTGTCTAAAATTCGCTTGGGTGAGAAATATTAATTGAGATTGTATTGAAATCCTTGAGTTTACTTCTAATCAAATCAGAAAGGAAATCAAGGTAATCCTTGACCGCAGCTAGACTGGTGGGTATTCCAAACTCATTCTGTATCGGTGCTATATTATGGGATAGACAGGCGATGAGTTGAATCGCGATTTATAATTTTATCTTACAAGGTTGTTGAAGCACTGATTGGAAATCTGGTGGTCCGGCGAGGTAGTTGGGGACCTTTTCCTCGGTCATTTGAGGCACTTTTGTTGGGAATGACTCAACGGCTTTATAGGCGGCGTTGTATTTATGGATGTTTTTATCTTGCTTCTCAATGAGATCACTGAGAGACGACTGTGGCTTTTGCTGATGAGAAGTCTCTTGAGGTTGAGTAGACGCTGCAACTACAACACAATTGGGTTATTTTAGTTGAGAAAACAAATATTTACTCCTTTCAATTTGTAGGATACACCAATCGACAGTCTCCGCGACTGCCAAGTTAATCTCTTCTTCTTCATCCTGCGGACGAGGGCTTTCTTCCTTCGCTTCGATCTCTTCTGGAATATCGGTCAGATACCCAGTCTCATAACCTCTCAGCTCGTTCATCCCCATGTTATATACCCTTGCACGCTCTCTCCGAGGGATTTCAGTGAGGGCTTCTAATTAATACTCTCTTAGAAAACAATTTAAATCAATTTGCTACGTGGAGGGTTTTCAAGGACGTCCTCTTCAATATAGATCTCATCTTGTGCTTTCGTCTCATTAACTTTCGCGAGCGTTTTCATATAAGTCTCGTACTGTTCCTCATATATCTCCAACCCATTGTTTGCCTCCCTATAGTAGATAAATTGGTTTAAAAACCGCTTTCATTCAGAAAAAGTTTCTTTACTCTACAAATTCCTCTGACTGCGGGTCATTGAGTAACATTTGCGAATTAGAGACTCTTGAGAAAGGTTCACCAAGTGTTTTGATCTGAGAATTGGAAGTGTATTGATGTTCCAATACTTGAATTTGATGATCTATTGCCTGATGATCGTCTTCGCCATCCTCAATCCGCATTTCAGTCCTCTCATTCTGAGACGGGCTTTCCTTCCCAAGCTCAGACTTTTCCGCGCGCTCTTTTATCGTATCTTCAACGTAATCGCGTGAAGGTGACTGCGGTGTGACATTGCCTTCTCGTTTGATTTCTCCTTTCAGGTGCTCGTTTATTTCAAACTCATCGACAATTTTAATGCTCTTAGATCCTATCGGCGAGCCCAGCTTTGGTCTGTTTCCTCGGCTTATGTCAGAGTAAACCAAATCTCCCTCGATATCAGCCGGCAAAGGCTCGCTTTCTAAGTCCGAAAACGAGTTTGCTTTAGGCGATTGAATGTCTGTGAAATTAAATCGGTTATCTCCACCGCCGCTGGGACTAGCGACCCTCTTCATGAATATGATATCTCTATGGGTCTGTAATGAGAGTACAGTTAAATACATCAATGAAATGAAGTTATTGCTGTTACTCTTTTGATGGTATCGTTAAAATGCGACCAGCCTTTTTGAAGCGCCTTTTTGCTTATTTGTATCTGCTCTTTCTCCTTATTAATCCATTTTTCAAGCTCATTTCTTTTCGATTGGAATGATTTTGGAGACACCCGGTTGTTTTGTAGTTCCTGGTTGAGTCTGTCCATTTGTTTCTTATGTCGATAGTCCAGCACCTGTTCGCGCATTTTAATCAGCTTTTCCATATTTTCTTGCCGTAAAAGCTCTTTGAATTTCCTTTCTGTGAATTCTTTAAATGGGTCGTGCTCGAAAATACTGAGACTCTCGTTCCCTTCAACGTTAAAGATCTCTTCATCGCCCTCGCTGGCATCGTTGCCGTCCAACACCCTGAGGAAATCATTAATTTATTTTTTGAAAGATGAGATAAAAATTACTGTGATTTGGATATCTTTTCTCTCACTAACACTTCCGAGCCGAGTAGCATCCTCATCTGGCTGAGGTCTAATGCCATTTTTTGTCTCGCGTTTCCTTCAGAAAGACTAGTCAGCGGTCCTTCTACGCGGTTGGCTTGGGATTCTTCAGAGTTGATCATTTCAGTGTCGATCACGAGATTCGATTTTTTTCCAAAGTGGGGAAGGGATTTATTTGCTTTATTTCTCGTTTCTGTTGGAGAGGGTATCATGTGGATCGGTCTATCAGAATGAACGTAATTTTGGCATTCTTCTCCGACTAGCACAACATTAAGATTGAACATAAATGCCTAAGAATTCAAAATTACCATTTAAACTGTCGAATTTAGCCGCCAGTGTATTTGCCTTAGGGGCAGAAGTTTTAAAAGTAAAGCTCTTTGCATTTTGCCCTTTCGGAGAAACCTTGAAAATAATGCTCTGCTGAACTCCAGATGTCGTCCTATTGGATTGGAGACTATCTATCTGAGGTACTCGGATCGCCTCTTCCAAATTTTTTTTGTTAGTCTCGAGTTTCTTTTCCATCGCCTCTATCATACTCATGGCGGACTGAGTCAACTTCCCACCCTCAGCTGTCTTCAGCTGGTGTAGTTGATGAAGGATCTCGTCCCATTTCTCGACCTGCTCCTCCTTCAGCTTGCTCAGTTGCTCCACCAACTCGACCGTGGTATCCTTACCAGACTGCCCAATTGAATAATTCATCGAGATCGGCTCTTTATCATCCCAAAAAGTCTGAATACCTTCTTCTACAAGCTCTCTTTTGCCTTCCTCTTCATCTTCTTCGGTGCTAGCCACTGGGAAGTGTCCTTCCAGCCACTGCCGCATTCCTTCTCCAATTTTATCTATACTTTCTTCACTTCGCAGGTCATTATCTCTTCTGCTTCTGCTCGAATCAATCACCTGCTTGATTGGAGAATCCGTTAAGCTAACCTTTTGAGAAAACTCGTAGTTATTATCTTTTCTTAGAGTCACGGCGTGACTGCTGCTTTCTGACTCCAACTCTTCGATGAGATTCTCTTGCTCTTTCCTCTGAGGAAGATTTTTCTTTTCAGCCTCCTGTTTCTTCTGAGTCCAGTTAATAAATGGCTGCTTGACTTCCCTTTGTAATTTTTCAAGGTCTTCTGGGTTCACCTTCGGCTTTGGATTTTTAATGAAATTATAAGCCCATTCTGCAGATGCATGCTCCCCCTCCTGAGATTTCTCTGCTGACGCCTCTCTTCCCTGCGGAAATTCGTATAATTCGTTATTCGGAGAGTCAATCAGCTCTTGAGGCGAGTTATGGTGTCGTAGATTACAGTTGGGGGTGGATTCTCCATCATCTTCAATCAAATGATTCGATTCTTCGCTCTGGATCGTAGAGATGACGACCATTTTCTCCCCAGACATATTTATCGGATGTGTAATCATTGGGCTATACTCGCGTCCACCTCGATCAGTATCTCGTTCTCTGTCTCTCAAATCACTTCCTTGCTCCGAAGGCTCCTGGTCAGTCCTCCTTGAGCTTTGATTTTCTGCTTGGTGTTGGAGCTTCCCAAGCCTCTCTAACTCCTGGAGATAATAACCTTTAGATTCCTCCCCAGTCGCTCCGATTTCCTTATTAATGCCGGAATCTGGATTCTCGTGTCTCTCTGAGATAGGCTCTGGCTGTTCCTCTAATCCACCCTCTGGCGAAACTCCTTCTTTGTGTCTAAGTCTCAGGTTTTGAGTTTGGAAATCAGGTTGTTCTTTAGTTTTATCATAGATTTCAGTCGGTATCTCAAGACTTGAGCCTTCAACTTTATAGGCTCTATCATAGTGAGAGTTTAAATAAACTTCTTCGGCTTCCTGATCTTCGTTCAGTGATTGCTCTACTTCATGGACATCCTCGGCCTGTTGCTGCTCGTCCTCGTCCACTTCCTCCTCCTGCTCATAGGGTTGGTCGAATGCAGCATCACCTTCTAAAACCACTATTGGGTCATGTTGGTGATTGTGACTTGGCTTCTTTCCTCTCTGTGGGTCTTCCTCCTCGATTTCGGCATCAAGGTACTTGTTCTCTTCTCGTTTCAAAAACTCTCTTTCAGCTTCTTGCTCATCGTTCTGCTGGCTTTCAATAAGTCTCATTTCTTCTTTCTGCCGCTCAATTAAATTCATCAAACTAATTGCCTGATTGTCAATGTGACTCGGCAATGGCGATTCTGATCTTTCCGCTTGTCGAACTGACCCATATTCTTTGCCTTTCCCCTGCGTTTCTCTAGCGTTTCGCTTGTTTTGAGAGTCATTAGCCACGTTTCCAGCCAAATTTTTTCTCACTTGAGTTGTTTGTTTCCCACCTGCCTGTTTTCTCTCAGCTTCTTGCTGGATCCTTGCCTGATGGAGAATTCTTTCAATGAGATGCTTATGCTGCTGTAGACCTTCAATGCTATGTATCTCTTCCTCCTCCTCGCTCTCTTCTTCATCATTTTGGTCGTCTGAGATATTCTCCTCGGCCTCTTCCCTCGCGGGCCGCTGTTGATAGACTGGTTGTGAGTATTTTTCGCTCTGAGAGCCCTTTTTATGCTTATTAGCAGGACTATAACGGTTGTTAACAGCAATTTCATCTGGCCCATATCGCTCATGTCTGCGATTCGTATCCATTTGCCCCAATGCCATTTCGTCTTCATCATGATTGCAAAGCTGCTCGAAATAGTCCCGTAGCAGTTTCCGCGTCAAATAACCTCTGAAATTCTTTTGAATAAAAATCGCTGCTGCTTCAATTATTTCAAAATTATGCACTTCAGAGTTTTCTTCTTCTCCTTCTTCTTCATCCTCCCTTCCTCTTTCCTCTGCTGCTATTGCTTCCTCCTCCTCGTATGAGTCTAGATGGTCGTAAGACTCTTGATACCGATTTGAGCCTTGATCCTTATAAACTCGAAAAACCCCTCTACTATCAGAGTGTAATTTGAAACTTTCTTGTGTAGGCAGCGCATTTGGTGGACTCCGATGAGCTTTATCACGCCTAATGCCTTTATTATTCGTTGCCTCTGCCCTCTGAGGCGTGGGTTTTCTTGCGATGGGCTTTTTGATTCTCTTCGGACCCTGATGGGATTGTTGTGTCCTCACTCCTTTATTTTTTTGTACTGCATTATTCGATGATGTTTTTAGGCCCTGAACGCCTCTATCTAACCGCGCTGAGGAATCAGAGCTTTTTTGCGCTTGGTGCCTTGCAGACACAGCATGCAAGCTCATCTGAGGACTCAAGGGATTAGTTCCTTGACTTTGATACTGGTTTAGCTGCCTTGAGCTGACAGCATGCCTAGAGTCATTATAAAAATTTGAATGGCCTTCATCGTGTTCGCTTATGAGCATATTAAACGAGTGCTGGCCTGAAAATTGATCATGAGTAAACCCTTCCACAGGAGATTCTTCCGTTCGAATCACGAGCCCTTCATTCGGTCTACGGGTCTTAATGACTCCTTCCGATGATTTCGGTTTCAGCTTTTTCCTTTGAAAATCGGCTGATGAGGCAAAACGTTTTTTCTTTTTATCTTTCAGCATCTGGATATGACTCTTTGCAACTGAATACATCCCACCATTTTCCTTTATCATCTTGCTCTGTTCATCAAGTTTATTCATGGCTGGTTTGTCTACAGTGGGTCGTTTGATATTATTTCGTGGTTGCGGTTTGGTTCTTGAACTGAGAAAATCCTCATGCTGATTTAAATTCCTTGATGAGTTCTGAGCAATCTGTCCGCCTTGGTAGTTGATATTCAACTTCTTCAACTGCTCTCTGTCTCTTTTCTCTATCAACACATGAAATAAACCATTGAGCATCGGTTCAAATCACTCGATTTACTGTTAATTAAATTTGCAACGATCCCTGAGCTATTCACAACAGGTTTCTTCAGATGATCCTCAATAGTGACTCTAAAATCCAAATATTTTATTACAACCTATTCGTCGGGACACACTGCGCTTACTTTCGAGAATTCGTTGACCGCTCTCGCGATGAGCGCTCCTGACTCCTGTTTTGCGGACTCGAAAGAATACGCCGCTGATCAGACCCCCACGGTAAACTCGCTTGATATTTCTTATGCCCAAAATGCCTCAGGTTATTCTCTCTGACGCGTTGATTTTCCAACTTCAGCGCCAGCTGCTTTTCTAACCCGCCCTTTTTCACATTTTCCTCCCTTTCACGTACTCTTTTCATATCCTGCAGCGCTTTTTTCGCGTTCTCTTTCACTAATTTCTCAATATCGAAATGTATTGCTGATTTTCCTGTCCCTTCAATCGAATGCTGCTCTATACTGTCTTCTTCTGGCTCTATTAGTTTTCAACAAATGAATTCTCCAAACTGATGGTATTTATCAATACTTTTCAAATTGGGCCTTGACTTTACATGAGCGTTTTGCGACGGTAAATTGATTGGAAGCGTCATATTTATATTTTCTCTTGGCTCTTGCCTGCTTGAGAGTAGTTTTTGACTGCGTGGATTGCTCGGGGATAAAGAACTAACTTTTTGCTGAGTTATGGGCACGTATATTGATCTGATTGAGGGCGGGTTTGTTTTATTTTCAGGTGATCTCAAGTTCCTCACACTCTGGGAATTCCCTTTGCTAGCCAGATATTCTATTGGCTGTATTGCTAACTCGAGCCTTTCTTTCTTGAATGGAGCAGGCTGCCGTTTGACTATCTGATGCTTTTCGAGAGATTTCCTTTGCGGCTTTTCGACAGTAATCATTTGTGGGTTGAAATCTTATGAGCCAATGTGAATATTTCAAAAAATTTGAAATGTTACTTGAGTTTTTTTGAAGCTGCTCTGGTATTTTGATAATCTTTTCAATCTTTTTGCAAGTAATGGTTTTGTCGTCAGTGAGTGTGACGCTGAGGTTTGAAAACGAAATTTTAAAGAGTGAATTGAAACTTTTTACGCTCGCGCGGAAGGAGATGAGAGAACTGACCTGAGAGTTTCCTGTGTGGTGTGTACCCGATCTTGCGCTGAGTTTATATTCGACATCATACGTAAGCGAGATGGTGAGTCAAACATTTTGCTGATGTTTAGCCGGATAGACGATTTATTTCTTTTTGAATTTATCAAACCTTGGTTTAATGAATTAAAGCCGCGAGGGAAAATCAAGGAACTTTCAAATCTTTCTTCTAAAGATATACTCAATCACATTGAAAGATCTGAAAGATGAAAGCTTCTTTATTTCAAACGGAATCTTTTGTTTCAATTTGCAAGAAGCGAATGAATGAAAGGAAGACACCATGTAAACAATAAGATGAAAGGTGGTTGATCAATTTTTTAGTTGAATGAAATAATACATCCATTTATGTTTCAAATAGAACCAATCAGACGAGTTGAAAGTAGGATTATAACGTTCTCTAGTTATGTGTACTCATAGTGACGAAACCGCAAATTCAATTAGTATCTATGCTTGAAAGATATCCATAGTGTCAGAATTCGCTATTCCAATATGAAAATATCTCACAATGACATACTACATAAGCACAAATCTGAGAAGTCAATGCTATAAGTATCAGAGAAGGTCAACGTCACGCTGACATATTAAAGGCAACCTGCGATTTTTTCATTTTTTTATTTTTCAACGCAACGAGCATCTATTCAGTATTTCCAGTTGTCGTTTGATAATTATTTGATGCCAATGATAGATATATTTGTTTTCACTTGCTGGATAAGTAGGAAATTAATTAATTATTCTAATTAGAATCCCTCGAAATTAGCAAATGGTAAGTGTATCAATGATTTCTTGCTTCTCTTACACCGTAAAAATTCCAGCATTATATCGACGATACCGAAAAGGACGAAATTTTAGACAAACTAAAGCACGTCCCAGAAAATAGCGTAAAATTTGCATTATCCAAATGTTTCGATTGAAATATTATCTCGCAGTGCTGCTTTGACTGCGCTAAGAAAAATCCCAGATGGGCCTCCGTTTCATTTGGTATAATTAAATACTAATATTTGATCTCAACTTCTCCCAAGGGATTTTTATCTGTTTAGACTGCACAGGAAAACACAGAGAATACGGATCGCAAGTTTCCGCTGTTCGGTAAAACTCAAGAAATTTGTGCAATGTATCACACATTACAGGTCTCTAACTTTTGACTCTTGGACAAGGCGAGAAATCAGCTTCTTGGAGGTGGGAGGCAATAAACATGCTGCAGAGTACTTCAAAAACCACGGGCTCTCCAAGCCTTACGATTATAAATCTCTTGCTGCACAGAAATATAAGCAAGAGCTAAATGTAAAAGTAACAACGAAATTTTTCTTCGCCCTTGAGTCTAATTGGATAAAAGGTAGACGCCTTGATTCTCGAAACAATCAACGAGAAAAAGGCTGGAAGCTTCGAGACCAGCAAGAAAGAACCAGAAAAACAAGTGGATAAGACTGATGATTTCTTTGAGATCTCTCACTCTGAGAAACATGGTAAGCATTTAGCGTTATCTGGTCCTAAATGCCATTTCTACAGATGCGGGATTTATTGACAAGAATGCAACGAAAGCCCACAATTTCAATGTTGAATTTACAAACAAAGGATCCCACTTGGCCAAGAAAGGGCTCCATGCGAGAAAAATCGAGAACTTTGACCTAGAAGGCCTCTCTTTGCAAGAAACAGGGCAGTATGAATACTTCTTGTCCGAAAAACAATAAACGGGTTCTCTCTTCTATGATTTAGACCGGAGACACAAGAAATGCATGGCGGAGAAAGCAACCCTTTCAGTTTTGAAACCGATACTGCTCAGGGCTACGAAACGTTTGATTTTGGTGGAGGACATGAAATCGAAGATAAGATGAAGAAATTCGAGAGAGACCATGCAAAGGCGATATCGTCGGAGAAACTTTATGGCCACCCGTAACTACAATTTTCTTCGAGTTTTTTGCTCATCAGTTTGTTCTAGTATCGAGAACACAACTATTGGTGATGTAAGCAAATACGCTACTTCGCAGTCGATATCAAGCGATCAGATGTTTGGGCTTGAGAAGCCAGTAAAAGAGCATAAAAGTAATTGCTAATAGCAAACACAGTTAATTTATTCCCCATACTAGCGATGAACAAGATAAAAGAGGTTGCCTCGAACTTCGGAGGAAAGGTAAGCAAATTCTCACCCCCATTATCTCTCAAACGTTTTAAAGATAAAAGATAAAGCCGGAGTGATAAAGGACAAGGCTGGAGGGTTGATCAAGAAGTTCCGAGGATCAGAATCGTCGGTTTAAGAAATTAACTCACTTTCTTAATGAGAGGAAATACGAAATTCTCATTATATGACCCTATAAATGACACATTATATATATCTATATACATTCCATGCATTATTCACTCTTCAAATTTAACAGTAAGGACGATTAATTTGCTTCATAATTATACTCGTACTCTGTTCATTCACGTAGATGAACCTGCTATTTGTACGAAAACTCTATAAACTGAGCTCTTTCCGGCTTCTCTGTGAGTTTCATGCTGTTACGCCAGATCCTTTTCTCGTTCACAAATAGTGAATTGCCGTTAGGCATTTATTAAAGAATTATTAACTTCTGCTGATTATAATATTAACTAAAAGCCTCGACACATAAAACGCGCTTTTTTAGATGAATGCTTCCACTCTCGAGAAACTCGAGCAACTGATCCTCAAACCTTCCAATTTACAAAACCAAATTTCATCTAACCCTCATGCCGACATCCTTGATAAAAGCTTCGCGACAAAAAAACGCCTATTGCTAAAAAAAGGCAGGACTTTTGGCTTCACGATAAGAAGATGGTATACAATCGTTGGATTCGAACTCTTGCTGTATCAATCAAAGCAGAGCATCAAGCCAAAGAAAATAAAATCGCTACACGGTGCCAAAGTGAAAAGTGATGGAAAAGTTATCAATAAAGAGAAACATCTCGGGTTGAACCTCCTCCTTGCCGACCATTCCTCTGTCTGGCTTGCTGTTGACAACGAGACTGAGAAGCAGCAATTGCTAATGCTCTTAAATCCTGGGATCGACAACCCACCTGCACCGAAATCGCGTTTGCAAGAGTCAAAATCGGTGGCTACACTGGGACTTGAGGTCTCTGAGTCAAAAGATGTGTCTGTGACGTCGAATGGAATTATAACGATATTTGATGATGCGGATGTCTTTGAAGATCTCAATGAAGAAACATCATTCGCGAAGACCGTTACGAGTTATTCGCTTTCAATGACAAAACTCAAAACCGAGGTCGATACTCAGTCTAGACTCAACAGTGCTAGGAAAATACTGCAATATCGCGATCCATCTTACAGTATTCAGACTCTGGCGGAAAACAACGAGAAGGGAATGTCGCTCCTTGAGAGATTATGCGCGGAAAATGGGATTATTACATGTAAACGGTCAGATCCGCCGTCCTATCCTGATGAATTGCTGAAAAGTTACAGCAATGGAAATCAGACTTTTGCAAGAGTGCCTCCTCTGAAATGGAAAGGGCCAGGGAGCAAAGGCGTGGATATGATTTTAGATGGGTTAATAGACTCAAACTCAGGATCAGACATCCAAAGGAGCGTTCCAACTGCTAATGGTTCCTTGGCGCACATGCCTAATAAAGGTTCGCCTCATAAAAGAATGAAGAGTAAGGTATCTCATGTTCGATCACTTTCTGAGGTTGAGAGGGCAAAGCACAGTTTTCCTGATGCTGAATTCGTTGGGAGTGAGCAAAGGAGACCAATTGAGCAATTTCTCGAGGGCTCGCTCAAGCTGGATAAAGAAAACGCGGGCTGTGACTTCATGCGGTTTTCTCTGATGATGTGCAATGATTCAAAAACCGCCAACGCATTCAACAAGGCCAACGACGACATCTTCACCCTCAACGCCACTCTAAACACCTTTGGGCCGCGTGTCACGGGCAATTCAAAGTATTTCGATCAGTTCAAAGACATCGGTGCCGAGGACGCCTTACTCAGCCAAACACTCACGCTGATTCCTGATGCGAAGGATCTAACAGAAGATTATAAAATATTATCGAGTTTAGATGCGAAGAAAGGCGATTTTCCCAGCGAGGGTCCGAAAAAACTGACGATAGGCCTTCCACCAGAGCGGAGGTTCGGCTTAAGGAAGTCGCTACTGACCAAGCTAGTTCATTTGATCGATACTCGTTGCCAAGAAAGCCAAAATTATGATTCCTCGAAACTTGCGGGGATGTCTGCGGATGAAGCATTAAATCTAATGTACCAGTTCAGAATCAAAGAAGCTCGAGAGGTCTACAAGCATCTCTCAACGACTGATTTCAGGCACCGCCTCTCCGTTATCGAATGCGATTTGTTGCTTCTCGGCTTAAACGGCAGCCGCAAAGAAATCACCGATGTATTGACCCATGTAAGTGAATTTCAAGCTCTGTTAAATCAGAATCAGGCTCCTCAGAAGAAAAACCTGAACGATTTTGTCAATCATGAGGTGATGCGAGCTGAAAGCAACTTAATAAAAGCGTTTGTCAACGGCATCCTTGGGAACAAACTCCAGTTTCTGTTATGCGTGTCCGAATCCTGGTCGATTTTCAAAAAGCTTGATATTCTATTGGAAAACAAAAAAGTCAATGACACTGTCGATAGCAGCAACAGAAACCGAGTCCTGTTTGGAACAGGACTATTTAACCTCGTCTTCTCGCTCATCCCATCAAACTTGCTGAAAGTCATGCGAATAATAGGCTTTACTCCTAACCGTGCACTCGGAATCAAAAAACTAGAGAAATGCTGGAAAAACAACACGATACGGTCTCCTCACGCCGCTGTCCTTCTCTGCGTCTACCATTTAGAATTCGGGTCGGAGGTATTGCATGCCTGTAAAATCGTCGAATCGGCATTAACGCAATATCCTCACATCCCATACTTCCTGTGGTTAGGTGCAGTGCTTTCATGGAAATTCTGCCAGGTAAACTTTATTCATTGCTTTATGGCTTAATCATTGAACAATTAGAACGAAGAGGCCAAATTAATGCTAAAACTCGGAGTAAAGATGTCCAAGCAGCAAATCAGCAACCCAATTTATTTCAACTATGAGGTCGGATGCAACCAATTCCTCTCCAGAAACTGGGCCGAATCGAAAAAAATCTTTGAGCATGTTGCGAAAAGCTCGATTCGCAAGGAATTCCTCGAAACTTTCGATCAGGAGTTCTTAAAAACTCTCAATGGGCTCAAAGCCAAAGGCATTGCCACTGATGTAGAATATCGTCCCTTCCCTATCGAAATTAACGATGATTATGCCATTTTCCCTCATTCATTCCACTCTTTGCTAAAAATCGCGGCTTGCTGCTACGAGCTGAAAAACGAGGCGCAATGCAAGTACTGGCTTGTCGCAGCGTTGGTCGTGCATAAGAAACACACGAATCTCAGAACGAAAAATGAAGAAGAGTTTGTAAAGTTAACAGAAAGGTTCCTAAGGAGGAAGTCTCTGAATATGCTGACGTTTGAGCTTTACTACTTTTTGAAGCATTTGCCGAAGCTGGCAGACAATGCGCTCAGAGAAATGGTGGAAACTAGTGCGAATTATCTTGAGAAATTACAGAAGGAGAATTCTGAGCTCAAAGGAGACGTGCTTGGCGAGTTTATGAGTGGGATGTTGATAATCGTGGTTAATAATTGTCTGATGGGAGAGACAGCGCTAGCAATTAGTGATATTGATAAGATCCTTCCGTTAATTGAGAAGTTGGAGGAGGATTATAGGTATTTGGGACATCATTTGTTATATTGGCTTGGGAGAGGTCTGATGGTGGAAAACCGTACTCAGGAAGGACAAGATTGCTTTAAAAGAGCTTTGAAATGGAAAAAGTGTATCTTTAACATCAACGATAAGATAAAGACGGCAATGCAGCAACAATCTCTGCTATAAGTTGGTAAGAGCGCTGAAGTATTTTACAGAACCTGAGTTCATAAATAACTGACAGTGATCTCATTCGATTCAATTTCTGGTTTCAATTTACCAAGAGATGTAATGAAATAAAATGTTTTATGGAGATGTGATACACTTGGAGAATTTTTTTATCTTATAATTTCAAACTTTTTGTTTTTTCAATCTATTTGAAGCGCACTAAATAGATACATATATAATTGTGAATTATTTACCGGGCAAGTACTCACGCAAAATAGACGCTCAGATATTATTATAATATTATGGTTTTTATCAGAATTTAGATAGTTAATAACTGGATTGAAAGGTATTTGGGATCAATGTCCAGAGCCTATGAGATATCAGTAATATGAATAGACCTGAGAATAAAAAGCGTGTCACAGATGATTGATTCTTTTTATGAACTTTTCGTAGTCACTTAAAATAAATATCTTATAAAGGGTTGTTTAGACTATTTCAACCACTTTAGTAATGAAAGCAAATTTAAATGATGAATTTTTCATCTTGAAGTCTGAGGGACAATAAAAATATATTTCAATACTTCGATAAACAACTATTAAATAAATTTCATTTAATTCATAATTGGATAGTTGACATCTCTTTCTAAGTCATTCTCTCGCTTCTTCATCACTGATATACTCTCCAAAACTAAGTACCGTAAGATTCTTCCATGAGACATTCTTGCTTAATACTGTCGCTGCTTCATCACTGATATTATTCGATGATAAATTGAGTGTTGTGAGATTTGGCCGATTCGTCTTCTCGCTAGCTCCCTCTCTGCTGATCATATTTTTTGTTAAGTTGAGAGATTCGAGATTCAGAAGTGTATGTTCTGATAAAATTTCTATTCCGAGTCTCCCATAGAAATGGAATCAAAATTTAAGTACTTGACTCTTTATTTTCATTAGCTTTTATCAGCTATTTTGCTCGAGACGAGCCTCCTTCTTGATTGCTTTACCCACTTCTCAATCTGGTTAAATCGTTCCTTTGTGATCCATGTTGCACTATTGTAAGTTCCCTCCCCTGCACTTCCTAAGGCATGAATTCCGATGACATAATACTCATCAGTGTCTCCCACTTGATAAAAGACTCCGCTGCCACTCTGACCAGGTGTTGTCAAAATATCTTCATAATTGATCAGAACCTCTTCATTCTTTCCATCTGCAAAAGACCACTTCTTTCCTTTCATTCCCCACAACTGATGACGTCCTTCTCCGGAAAGAATTTTCAATTTATTTTTTTTATCTTTTGTTCGAACGGATCCTGGATACCCGATGATGTTCAGTTCTTTTCCTTTAAGCAATTGCTTTTCGGCAACATGTAATCCAAAATATCCTGCAAAGGCGCCTGGAATTCCGTCAAGCACAAGCAAGGCATAATCTTCTTTTTCCCACGTTTTGAGAAACTCATCAGGCACGTATGATTCGATGACTTTGAACTTTCCAAAAGGCATTTCTTGTTCATTTATGCCTGGAATAAATTCAATGCCAGAATATTTTTGTTTTGTAGCTCTGTAGTCATAAATATTATGGGCCGCTGTCAGTACTAGGTCAGCTCCAATCAGTATTCCTGTGGCAGTTCTATAACTTCCTTTTCCGAGATCGATCCTTACAATTCCATGAACACTATAAGGAAACGAGGAAGTATCTTCAAATCGAGTTCGAAGTTCTCGATCAAATTTTTTCAGATCCATCGAATCATCATCGTCATCGTCCTCTTTAATCGGGTCAGATTCGAATTTGAATGTTTCAAAATCTTGCATTCGAATAATGTTGTCCAACTTTGGCCGAAAACACAGAGTTTTGATCTGATTCTTCTCCTGTGAAACAACAATTAATTGAGATTTCTCCTCGGCTATCTGTTTCAAATCTTCTTGACTTGTTAGCTCATCAATCAAATATATTATATGCGGTGTTTGGTTCTTTTCTTCAACTTTTTCTTCCACCTTTCTGATTATATCATTCACTTTACTTCGTGCATTTGCATCGAAGAATGAATCTGGTGTTATTTTCGCAAGTGAAAAATCCTCCTTTCGGGAGGTTATGCCTAATTCCTTTTGGTTCTTTTTCCTGTCTGTTTGCTTCCTCTCTTCCATTCCGAATCTATTCCTCAATTTAATTTACTTTGAGACCTTATTAAACTTCGGTACTACCAAAGTTAATCAGATCTCAGAAAGAAATAGGCCTAGAAGTCAGCCCATTGAATCCAAAATTTAAAAAAGATAAACCCGCTATTCTAATATCAACTCTGGAAATAGAAGGGCTTTGACAGAATTTCACAAGAACTCATCCATTAGAAGAGGTTTGACTTTCAAGTGTCTTTTTCTTACAACCCAAATTCATAAATGATTTTTCATTCTCAACAACCTGACTCATTCTCAGCATCAATATAGATAATGGCTGAATTCGTACTGGAAGGAGTTCATAATTCCCCACCTAATAAGTAATGAAAAAGAAAAATGAGAGAATCGAAGTATTCATGAAAACACTGCAAGTTAAGAGAGTGATAATTTATCAATGGAATAGCGCCATGAGACTTTCCAGCATTCTAACATAAAGTTGAGATGCTCAAAATTTGCGATCTGGGATAGTTAGTGCTGTCGTTTGCACATACCACCACCATCTATCCAAACTAAGGGAGAATGAACATGTATTTACTTTAATAAAGAGTCTCGAAAGACCCAAATCCTTAATTGAGAATACGAAATATAAGTAAAATTTACATTGAACTTATTTAATAATGACAACAAACAAACAGCTTGCTGGTTATAAGCAGCAGCAATGACATATATAATAACCGTGTGGCTGTGTTTTAAGTTATGAAACACAGTATCAGTCACTTGAAAGAGTTCGTACGTCTATGTCTGGTAGTTAGAGGATGCTTCATTCTTTCAGCTTCTGTTTTCAGAGAAAATGGCGTGTCTCTTGGAGTGCTCAGCAAATATTTATCCAAAGGATCAGTTGATAACGCCGACGATCTCGTCGACGAAAAGGCTGTTTTTAAATATTGGAGCTTCGGCACTTTCGATAGCATCACTTGGAAAGACCCTTGCGTATTAGCCATTTTATTTGAGCTTTCAACTGGCTCCCCAACTTCCGTTGACATCGTGTTCGGCACACTTGCCTGTCTCGAATGAAAATACCTTAATGTCGGCTTGGTACTTGCTCGCGAAACAGAATTTTCACGCTTTGTTAAAAACTCAGTTAGTCTTTCACTCAATGGCTTTGTCTTCTCACTGGTAGCTAACAAACCGCTTAAGTATCACTATATCTATTGATCAAATTACCAATAATTCGTTTGCTTTTCAAGGAATCAGGCGTCATCATCCTCTTTGGAGTTGATTGTACTGTTGGAGTCGATCCTTTCTTCAGATCTTAGTAATTATTAGCAACGTCCGAATATATATCAACTCTCACCATTGAAATCCAATAAAAACTTTGATTTTTTCCGTTCTTCTTGCAACTAAAAAAGAAGAAAAAAATTTAATTCGTTTCATAGAAAAATGCTTACTTTCTTCGCGATAATTTGTTTCTCAAGATCGATTTTCCTTTGATTAACACTCAACCGATATTCTCGCTCCGTTTTTATTCCGCTGACTGACCGTGAGTCTTCTGATCCACCATCTCTTAGATCATGCTCAATGGACGAATCAGAATCCTCTTCAAGACCAAAACACTTCAGCGGGTGCTTTTTGTTGAATTGAGTCAGCCGAAGCTTTTGCTGCTCATATATCATTCTTCTTTTCTCGAGCCCATCAGGCGAGTTCTCGTTTATTTTATCGTCAATCTCCTCCACTTGCTTCTTTACCTCAATATTCATCATTGTCATCTATATTTTCATTAGAACTCCATCGATCTTCTACAAAAAGTAATTTACTTTATTCCTCTCTCTTAAAATATCTGGTCTGAGGGCTCCACGGCCGACGGTGATAAAATCTCCTCGGCTGTATTTAGTTTGTAGATGGCCCTCTTTGCTTACCCCGATATCGACCATGCAAGTATCGCAGACAGTGGTCACGGTTTTCAGAAATGACATATCTAGTTTCATCATTCGATAGGCTTCGTCTCGCATTGTGGGATGGATGTTCTTTATCACGGGCGGAATAACGCAGTTGAGTTTGAAATATTTTTTATCACCCTCCATAGTTTCTCCTGCTCGAGCGTCGCGGTCGGTGATCGCTCCCTGTTCAATCGGATTCGCATAAAGGATCTTATCGCCTCGTGGCATGAAACCGAGGTGATCGTACTCGAAGGCGTCGATTAGAGTCTTGTATGAAATTTCATAGATGTGCTGCTGATCTTTGTTGAACAATATGAATGATTCCATTATATATAATCAGATTGTTGTTCATCATTACCAAAAACTTTCAAGCATTTCATGCATTTGAAATCCTTGTGCATTTTAACCGGACGATGGATTGTCGACATCACGTCTGTTTTGACATCATCTGGAGCCTTTTCGTAAATGTTATTTTGTCAGGAAGCACTCTTAGAGGTGTGTTACCTTGAACTGAAAATTCAGATCTACAGGTATATAAGTCTTTGGAAAACTGAACCCTCTGAGGCTGGTTTTATTGTTCTCATTGGGATAATTCTAAACACGTCATTTAGACCTTTCCTAGTTGAGTGAAAGTTACTTTTGTGACGTACTCTCCTTGTTCTAGACGAAGCGAGCTACAGAAGAGCAGCCAGATCCTATCCTTTGGATCTATTTTGAAATTGAGCACTTGTCTCGCAATTTGCATCTGCTCAAACGTGATATTCATAAAATGCTATAATTCACATAAATCAAGCTTCAATCTGGGAAAATCAACGTACTTGGGCTATATTGTGGCAGATTTTTTGAATCTTGTTAGGGACGACATATCCTCTCAATGGGACTATCAACTTTTTTTAGATTTTCATAACTATTTCGAAGAATACCGGTTCTCGCATGGAAATCTTCAGCTTCGAATGTGAACGCGCGCTCATACACATCATAATTTTGGTCGTTTATCTTTTTAATTGATTCTTTTTTCTCGAAGAACACCAGCTTGGGACTCCATACTGCTCGAATCATAACTATCACCCGAAAAAAGCCAATCAGAAAACCCATTCCGCACTTATAATATCGCTTACAATTATGCTCGCCTTTCGGTTGCACGAACTTCTGCAGTATCCCAGTATAGAGCTGATGCTGCGCCTTAGTAAAAGCGACTAATTACACAAATAACTCATACAAACCACAGATAATACTGCTTACTGAACTCCTCCTTATTCATGTACCTGAACGTTTGTTCACGGGTCCCATCCCCTTTCGGCTTCGTCGAGATAAAACAGCAAACGATCCCACAAGGAGGAATCTTTCTCAAAAATGACTCTCTAATGTTCTCCCATGTCAACTTCTCTTTGGACTTTATCCGGATCAGCCCTTGCTGCATGAAATACCACGAGACTGGCTGATCGAATTTGACAACGACGGTTTCTGGGATGTACACTGAAGGGACTATCGAGACAATCAGGTTATTTCTAAAGAGAGAAACGATCGAATACTGGTCCCAAAAACAGGATCTCTCGTCCAAAGAAATGGGTAAAAATTCTCGAGGACTCCGTCACCTTCCAACGAGAACAACGCATCGCGTTTCGGTCCCGATTTCATTATGATTTATGTTTTAAGTTATACTCTGATGATCTGGTTTTATTAAATTTTATTCGAATAAAATGCTATCTGAAATCTGCCCATTATGAAAACAAACAACCATTATATGAATTGTTTAAAACACGCTTTCTTCTACATCCATTTCATCATCTTTCTTCTCTGGAGACTTTGCTCCTTCGTTATCATTGTTCTCATTATCGCTTCCCGCGGCCGATCGCTTTTGCTCTCTATCGCTCATGTAAGCTCTCTCTTCGCCCTCATCTTCATCGCCCTGTTTCAGCTCATAAACGCCTTCTTCATCTCTATGTCTCATCTTCATGAGCCTGCCTTTCTTCTTTCTAGGCTCCTCATCTTCGCCTCTTTCTTCTGGCTCGTCTTCAGGAGGATTCTCGCCGCCTTCTTCATCGGCACCGCCCGGAAGTTCATTGAAGATTCCTCTTCCTTTAAGCTTTTTAAGCCGTCCACCTTTCTCCTTTCTCTCTTTCCTTTCTTTCCTCTTTTCTCTTCTCTTCCTCCTTCTCTCCTTGCTTTCCTCATCCATTGAGTCCCCACCAGCATCTTCTGGCTCGCTTTCGTCATTGAACACCTCCTCGAAGCTCTTATCGCCCTCGGAGGATTTTTTCTCATCTTCATCGTCGATGAAAGCGTCACCAGCTTCCTCTTCTTCGGCGCCTCTTTTTCCTTTGCTTTTCTTTTCGCCCTATGCAAATTAATACGCAAATGCCCACTTATATCATTAAAATTACCTTCTTTCCGCCTTTCTTTTTCTTCTCTTCTTTTTCACGAGCTTCCATTTCTTTCGCTCTCGCCCAGTCTTCAGCCATCTGAGCAGAGAGCTCAAGGGCCTTACGGGCTTTTTCCTCCAGAATTCTCTCGTTTTCTTCTTTCCTTCTCCTCTCTTCCTCCATTTTCTCTCGTTGCTATTTAGAATGAGTCAAAAATCAGCCACCACACGCTCTCTGATAAATAATTTACGATTTTCTCTCTCAACTTTCTTCTTTCTTCCATCTCTTTCTCCTTTTCTTCCTTCTTCGCTTTGTCTTCCTTGAGGTACAGATCGAAGGTTTCCTCATTCATTTCAATGAGCGAACGCTTATCGTAAGCCAATTTCTGCAATTTATCGTTCTCAGCGGAGACCTTCGAACGCAGACTAGGTATCGTGTCTACGATTCTTTCTCGGCTGATTCTATTCTGACCGTGTTGCGCGAGTCCTGAGATGACAAAGGCCAGAATTCTGGGGATAACTTTCAGATATTTCACAGCTTCCTTCGTTTCTTCGTAAACTCTGTCTTTCTTCGACTGAATTCTAAATGCGTAGAGCTAGAAAATCAGAGATTTAGTGATAACAAGAAATGAGAGGGGAGCATACCTGGTAAAAGGCGCAGAGGTTGTATCGATGGGAGATTTTCTCAGGGTTCTTCAATATTATCTTTTGGAAGGCTCTCTGTATATGATAGTTAGGAGAAAAGCATAGGTAGGTGTTTATTAACCTCTGCTTGCTTATAATGTTCCTGATACGTCGATCCGATGGCGAATAAGACCTCAATGTCTTCTTCATAGACCGTTGTTGTGGGTTTTGTTAAATAATTTAGGTACGTTGGAATCGCGAAATTAAAGCTTCTCTGTAATGGAAATTTTAAATTATTAAGGTCTGAGAGCATGTTTGCTAATCATACGCTTAAGAAATCGAGATGAGCCATGTTCAACATGATACGAGGGTCTTTCTGATTCACTTCGTGCACTTCTTGAAAAATTTTTTTGGCTTCGCGGAATCTACCGGTCTCGGCTAGAGCAACAGCCGATAGCAATGCCGCATAGTAATTATGTTCGTCAGTGTAAAGGACATGCTTTGAGCACTCGATCATGTTCTTCAAGTATCGCTCTATTAAGTAGGGATTTAAGTGTGAGAATACGAGAAAATATACTCTGCTCAAGGGCTTTGTCTCTAAAACGCAAGCTGATACCGTACTCGATGGTCGCTTGGAACAGTTTTGTGTAGTTATCATCAATAGAGTAACTTTGCTTGACTTTTGCGAGAACTGAGAGCGCTTTGCTTTCATCTCCCATGCTGTACAAAACGAACCCTTTCATGCAAAGTGGGTCTGTGACTCTATGCATTAAGCCGTGGTTTCCAGTCGCTTTGGATAGAGCGGTTATCTTGTCAATTGCCATGTCGCAGTACTCAAGCGATCGCATCAGAGCGCCTCTTCTGTAGGCGAGGTAAGAAAGCCTCAAGTACGCATCTGGGATGATTTGAATTAACGGTTAATTAACTAAAGCCATGCCAAAACGGTTTACCAAAATAAAATGGATTTTCTGCAATCAAGCGCTTGAAAATCTCAGTGGCTTCGCCGAATTTGGCCATCTCGTCATAGAGAACTCCCATGTTAAAGTCGATGTTCATCTTCAACGCCTAATTCACTGTTTAGTTGGTCTGTGAAACACTCTAATTTACCTTGTATTTCACATCATGAGAATTTTTCAGTGCAGGATCGTCTAAAATACTCGAAGCCTTCTTAAACGCCTCCTCAGCTTCCTGGAATAATCCTACGAAACCACATATTATTGCTTTGGCTCATAAAGCAATCAAGAATCTACTCTTCTTCATTCGGAGAATGCCGATGTTGTTGTAAATTTCTGGATGGATCTGGATTTTCTCCTCCATCTCTTCTGTTTTTTTGTTGAGGTTTTCCATGACTGATAGAGCCTTCTCATAGTCTAATTAATACGCAAATTTTATTGGTCGTTAGTATTTGAGATCTTACGAGTAAGTGACAGGTTGGGGTCGAAAGCTTCAAGGAAACTTGCGTATTCTATCATGCATTCATAATCCTGTTCATCATACTTAAGCGCTTCTTGATAGTACTTCATCGCATCGTTTTTGTTGTTCATCTTGGTCGACAAATACCCAAGGATCTATTCATATACGAATTCAATAACCCATCGCTCAATAAACATTACTCTATAACACTCGCCAATCTCTTGTTCCTGGCCGTTTTTCATAATATATTCGTAGCAAGCCATTGCTTGCTGATAATTCCTCTATTAAATCATCCATAAGCCAATTTAATCGTAGAGCGATAAAAATACGCCTTGGATGTAAAGCTGTCCACAAGCAAACTGCGCGAGGAGATTGCTCGGTGAGATCTGAATCGCCGCAGAGTAATGCTTTAGCGCGAGCTCCGCAGCTTTCGCGTTTGTTGCATTTGGAGCTTGGCGCGAACTTGGAATCTGGCGGTGGTGATAATAACCCAGAATGTAGTTGAATTTTGATTTGATCTCATAATAATCGAGCTTAAGTCCAAGCATCTTGCCCTTTTCTTGCTGAAGAATGACTGGGCTTTGACCAAGCACCTGGAGACCGAACTGCGCTAGCTTTTTCGACTATATTTACTCACTTTAAGCACTAAAATCCGCAGTTTCAGTTTACTTTTTCGAAATCTTCGGCGAACATATAATGCTCACTCAGCTCCAATAGCAGGACGTAATGGCGCTTATTCAGAGCCCAGGCTCTCTCAAGCATTTCGAAATATTGCTGGTAGTTCTTCTCTCTTTTGAAAATTATCGCTAGGCCGATCAACGCGTCTATATTGTCTTGGTCCTATATCACACGAACGCTTTAACCAATGAAACTGTGTTGAAAATTCTCACCATTTTTAAAATAACCATAAACGTCTTCTTTGCGTCCTCGATTCGATCGACATTGTAATAGCAGTATGCTATTCCGAGCCTCACGTTGACAGGGGCGTCAGTGTTCATCTGTAAGGCTTTCTTGTAATATCTGCACGCTTGGACGAAATTTTTCCTGCAAAATTCAACGCAGGCCTAGATGATATAAATTAGCCCTTAGATTACCCGGCGAAATCCAACTAATTTACCCTTCCGAGATGCGCGGTGACACTCCGGTCGTTGTTGAGCTGTCCGTTTTCGAAGTAGTTGAGCGCAGCATCAAATGAGCCTTGATAGAAGAGCAAATAGCCCTTCAATACGAAAAGAAGACTTTCATTGATCGTGATTCTGTCAGATTTGTTTAGCACGCTCAATACCTTTGCGAAGAGCTCTTCTCGCTTCGTTTTTTCTGTTTCTTTGGTCGCAAGTTTCAAATAATAAGCTGCTTGGCAATTCAGCAGCTTGATCTTTATTGTTTGCAGCTCTTCTTTGTCGTAGATCTTCTTATCGATCTCGGATTTGGTCAAGAAGTCGAGTATTTCCAAAAACTCATCGATGCGGTTTTTTGTGTAGAACATCAAGACGATCTTGTGCCAGTCGTAGAGAGTGATCCCTTTGGATGAAAGTATCTTGGCAAGTTCGGTAGCATCCACCTTAGGCGGGAAGTCAAGGGCAAATATCGCGTTCTTGTCGTCCTTGGAACGCAGGCATTCAATACATCTCTCACTGAAATATTCCATTGGTTAGAGTCTTTTGATTTCCCTCTCTTTTTCTTTTTTATAGCTTATCCAAATTTCAAGAATACAGAGATATTTCCTTCGAATTAAAATAGCCTTCGTTATAGAAACATAATAGTTACGAGACTTTTGTTCACGAGAAAGGAGGCAATATGGCTATTTCTCTTTCCCTCGCTCGATGGAAGCGATTACGTTTAGTACTCATGGGAGAGGTAATGTAGTTTAGGTATGAAATGTAGAAAAATAAACAGAGAAAGTATGCATTCGATGTGATATATGATGTTTGGTGCTGCATAATACGTGCGCTCTCGTCGCTTACTTTCAATTAGAGCCGCCCTCATTTGGAAACTAATTTCTTGAGGCCGGTTTGTCTCTAAGATTCTCAGATTGAAGTTAAACTCTTGTATCCTTTGATAATATTGATTATTTATCTTTTTAACTTACGGTGTTTTTGTTAATATTAGTTAGAGATTAAATGCCCACTCTCGTTATTTGAAAAAGTGGCATTGCGTACAAAACAATGCCTTCACGTTCCATCTCATTACTGAAAAGGATATAAGCTTATCATGCGCTCGAAGATAAGAAACTGGTATATTAGGAGGCAGTTGTACCTCAATCTCATCTCAAAATGGTAAAGCCGTAGTGCACCGAAAAATGAGTTCTAAAAAAGACGAATGAGTTAAATGGATTATAATTCGGCAAATTGCCATTGATGAGGCTTCGCAGCACACATTTTTCGGAGTTTTTTATAGGCGACTGTCAGTAGAGCTGGCCAGTGTATCTTTCTTTACAATACGTATCAGGAAACCGATTGATACAAGAAAAAAGTTGAGATGTAGCTGCAGCTGATCGCTAAAACCGGAAGAAATCAAAGTATTCGGGTGCTTAGGAACCGAGAAGAGGAAGATACTATTGAGAGCAACGCCCGAGAGATAAGTGCTTCGTCTAAGAAAGTGGAAGGCTGAAATTAAACTCCTGTCCTAGGCCTTTCAGAGGAAAACATATTGACCTAACCCAAGTGAGCATCAGCTCTGAACATAGCTCGAGAGAAAACAAAGTTTGATAGTGAACTTGCTCTTTTCCATTTAAACGAGATTTGAATTAAATTGGATAAGGTTTAGGAACTATTTTTGATTCACGCAATGAATCACACTTGAACAATCTTGAACAATTGCGGAGGGTTGCTTCTTAATAAAAAGAGCAAGGGCATGCCAGGAGCAGATCACTGCAAAATCTTATACCCATTTTTGTGAAACATTCAGAGAAAATTTCAAAAGCAAATCATTTGAAAGATATTTTATTGGCAGTCTCTGCTAGTTCCCTGATCTCCACTGGATGGTGAAAATTGTGCAACAGATTGATTCTTGTTGCCAAAGTTGTTTCTTACGCTCTGTCTTTGATCCAATAAACATAAAGTTTGTTTTTTACACTAGCTACCTGATAATCCATGGAAGAATATTGCTAACTATAACAAACTAATGTGAAAAGGCATTCTTGATCTATAGTCAACGTTGTCGTGATATTTATTCGCATTGTTAGTGAAATCCAATAGATTTAAGACCGACACATCAAGAAACTATTCGAATTGCGGTTATCTCAGTCAAATTAACTCCCTCAACGAATTGGTTGGTTGGTCTCTTGAGGAATGAATAGTATGCTAAATAAACTAAGGCTGTTAGTTCGCTGAAAATAGCAAGACAAAACTTCCGATTTAAGATTCTGGATAAAAGTCATTTTAAATTTGAACTTGGCTGAAAAAATGCAAGAGGCACTATTCGTCAGGCCATATCACGCCATGGACTACAAATCCTTGACCGGTTTTTCCATTCGTAAGATCGTGAAGTTCTATCCTTCTGTTTAGAAATTGAAATGGATGGCCAATTAAATCCTTAATGCGAATATCTTTAGGCTGTCATTTGCAAAATAATGCTTTTTTAGCACTTTACTATCAGCGTTCGCGCGATTTTTCATCTAAAGAGAGTCTGTGCTATAAGATTTAGTCTTTGTTTGCTGTTTTCTTCAAAACATATTTTGAATTCTTTACCAAAGTGTCCTTCAGGGCACAAAAACCATGCGTTCCTTCAAGAGCCAATTTCAATATCGTTTCCCAAAAGATTATATTTTCTCTCACGCCTGCTGTTGTGGACGAGAGAACTAATCAACAATTTGAAGCATTGAAATAATTAAAAAGCTTGCTGCATCGAAGAAAATCCCATAGCACACCCGAAGATGAACGGAAAACATCAAAGGTAGCTGCTTCTGTCTCCTCTCTTTGCTATTATCTGCTAATTGCTTCTTCCGAATGCGCTACAAATACCCGTAATAGCCAAATAAAATTAGAAAATTTTCTAAATCATTCAAATTACAGAAATAAAATTCAATAATTTTTGTGAAGTCTAAAGTGTCCACTAGAAAAAACACAAAAAACCTTATTTCAGTAAATCTACTGAAATGGAATCTTATATATCTAACCTGAAAATGCATATTTTACTAATAATGCATCACGGATCATTATTTAAGGGTGAAAGGGACTCTTTTAATAATTCACAACTATTCTGGGAATAACAAACAGAGGTATCCACTCTCAAGGACTCTAGTATTTACATATCTCTGCATTAACTTCAGGTTGAATGTCTTGTGTGAGCTGAATTATTATTGGCGATTAATTTCAGGTGCTTTTTTTTTTAAGAAATTTTTTTCATGGCCCTTGTCATGGAGCTCAGAGACAGCTTAAGACTGAAACTACTTTTTCGATTGTTTTCATGACTAAGAGTGTTAAATCAGTTAGTATCTCGTTGATGGTGACACTTCCTTCCCCTTTGAAGTCCCGAATTCGTCCGATTTGAAGATTCGAAGTACCCCAATGCAACCATACCTCCTCCGAAGAACTGCTAATGATATTATATAATTCTCGAATGACGATACGCATCATTTGCCGAACTAAAGGAGTCAACAACACCAAACCTTTTTGCTTGCTTGAGTAGCTTCTAGGCTTATTAGCCTTGAAGTCAAAATCTAGCAAAATGGCGAGAAAGACTGATGCAAAACGAGATGAGAACCAGAAGTGATCGGGAAGCTTCCTCAATAAATTGAACGCGAGTTTGAAACAGCCCTCAATTGGAGCGGTCCTTAGCCACTGAGGATTGAAGAAAGAAAATATTTTTACAATTCTTTGTAAATTTGTTTTCAGATTCTTTCTATATTTCTTATTTCAAGAGCGAAAATCCTTGATATTATTGTATCTTCATCTCCTCTATAGTTTTTAATTGATACTAATATATTTCTACAAAACGCTTGCTTGCAAGAATAAGAAATCTGTCTTTTTTGTAGAATAACTCCTTTTTCAATGTTCTTATAAGCATGGATATGATATATAGCTTTGACGCGTAAGCACATATCACAAGAATTCTCTCATTTCATCACAAATAAACAAATTGTAAACATAATTTCTTTTATTCAATATTAATACAACTTTAATCATAAACGTTATCAAACTTTATAATTTTCTTGTCGGTTTCGCATTATCTGAAGATGATAAAGCATACTGTCCTTTCGGAGGCAGAACGGTAGCTTTCTTTGGCGAGCTTATTGAGACCAGTCCCAAATACGCTATCATTCGCACCACAACAGACAGCGCCAGTAAAATTCCCACAGAAAACCCAATCCCTTGGTGTGTTCCGAGATTCTGCAGTGGGTCGCAACCATCGCAGATGTCAAGATTGTTGAACTCATTCTACAACAAATTTATTTGGTTTATAGTTCAAATACATAGATCTTTTACCACTGCGGCAGCCTGGAATGCGTATTTTGTCGGAGCTATATACTGGAACTCGTACAGGAAGTAAGGCACGTTGTCGGAAGTTACGAATATTCCAGAGAATAACATGCATGGAATTTGGATCAACGGTACCAGCGACATCGCCAACTCCAATGAAGGAATGAATGTTGAAATAAAGAGCCCGAAGCCCGCGCCTGAGATCGTGTTACAGATGGCAACTGCCACTATAGATGTTATATATAATAAGTTAGATAAATTGAATTATGTGGTATATTTACGCAGGATAAAGAATTTGTCAGCGACTCGGTCCAATCCAACGACGAAGTAACTTATCGAAACCAGCACAAAAGGCTGGGCTGCCAGCAACGGTAATTCAGCGGCTGCTTTCGCCCAAAAGTATGCTGAAGTTGAGTAGGTTTTATTCAGCCTTTCTCTGATGAAAATTGGCCTTTCACCTGAGACTATTCATCGGAAATTGATTTATAATGAGCATTCTTATAAGCAATTACATGTTCCAATTGATCCTTGCAGCCCGGCTAAAAAGCAAGAGATTGAGTAGAAAAAGAATAGTCCGTATCGATTCTGAACGCCGTTTCTGCCCTCTCCAGTCTTGAGATTACAGAATGATTACTTTTCTTTCTAAATAACAAGAATTTATATACTTGATTGGCTGATACCATGATAATGAAAGCGAAAATTATCTTCTGAATGATTTTGACCTTGATTTCCATAGGATTTCTGACCTCGTCTAAGCATTTTCGCACAAAGATATACCAAAACTGTTTCACCCAAGGCAATTTTTTCTGATCAGTCGTATCTACTGTATCTCCAATTAACCCTTCAAGTGCATTCCTTCTCATTCCCGAATTTTCATATGATTTATTGAAAATTTCAAGCCTTTCTTGAAACTTTGCTTCGATTTCTTGCTGACTCATGTCCAAGACAACTTTAGAAGCCGTTTTACTCTGGTTGCTCTCGAGAACTTCTATCAAAATGCCACTCTCGTTGATAATTTTCATGAAATAATCAGCTGGATTCGTTAGTTTGGGAGTAATAAAGCCGATCCCAGCGAAGTAATCAACCGCTTGAGCAGCTTTCCCTTGGTAAATGATGTTTCCCCTCACCAGGAGGATTAGCTCGTCAAAAAGCGTGTATATCTGAGAAGATGGCTGATGGATAGTGCTGACGACTGTCCTGCCCCACTTATTTGCTAGAGTCACCAAGAGTTTTATGACGTTCTCAGCTGTTTTCGAGTCCAAGCCTGTGGTCGGCTCGTCGAGGAAGATCATGGAAGGGTTGGTCATCAACTCAACGCCAATTGATGTTCTTTTGCGTTCTCCGCCTGAAAGCCCTCTGATGAGGTTATTACCGATCTTTGTGTTGGCAACATGCTTCAGTCCAAGGTCATTGAGCATTTCTTCAACCTATTCGAGATGAAAGTGAGTGAGTGACTCTTTTGCAATTTGGATGGTGATTAGTACTTTTTTCTTCTTTTCAGCGTAAGGGATAATCAATCGGAGGTTAGCAATAAACATCAGGGCTTCTACAATTTTTGTTAGTTCTCATATCAATTTTGAGCATTTAGAACCTCGAGGAGTCATTGTTGCTTGTAGGATATCATCTTGCATGATATACGCCACCACGTTTGCAATTTTCTCTAGAGAATCAATCTGGTGTCCGTTGACTTTAATAGCCCCGTGAATTGTGAGGTCTTTTCCAGAGATTCTCGCTGAAAGGAAATTCAGAAGCGTCGTTTTACCTGACCCTAATTTTTAGAAAAAATGTCAGAAAGTCTGCTCATCACTAGAAATAGTCGATTCCTACCTGAAGGACCCATAATGGCTGTGAATCTCCCATGCCTCACTGATCCAGAAATATTATTAATAATTGTTTTGATGCCTTGGACAGTCTTTTGTTTCCCGTTAACAACTTCTTTTTTGATCGTTTTGGCTTGTATATTTAAATTTTCCCATGAGAGATCTATGCTCTTGAAGCCTCGGGCTTTGGAGACATATTCTTCGGACTCAGTCAGCGGAGGAAGACTCTTCATTTCAATGAGGTCTTGGTTGAGTTTTGAATGTCCCGACCTAGGACTAGAGCTTATTTCGATGATTTTGTTTTCTGGTTTAATGTTCAAGTCGGAGTCTGGGTTCATCTGCCGGGCTTTGATTGGATTTTCCAAGGACAAAGGTGAGTTATTAGCATTAGAGAGATGGTCATCGGAAACTGGCAAAGGAATTTAGTTATAGCAAGAAAAGAAGTGGGAGATATATACTATGTTTAGGGACGATCTTAATATTTTCAAGGTGATCCATGGCGAGCTTTTTTTGTTTTTTTGTGAACTATTGATGGATTACATGTAAAGCTGTAATGTATAAATACTCGAACTAGTGATTCTTTGAATTCAATATTTATGTATAATTGGTTTAATTACATTGCTTTCGAAAATGACGTCATTGTATATACGTCACTTTGTAAGCTCAAATTATGTGAATTAATCGCTCCTCGATTCGCGCGAGTGCATCGCTTAGTCTTAAAGACCGAAGAATACCACCTCGTATGTGAGCGGCAAAGAAGTATGCCTAAGCATCTGATAAGTGAGAGTTGCAAGACTTTCATTCTCACTAAATTTAATTTCATAATGTCCAAAAAGATATTAGATTATCTGCCTGATTCGAGCATCTTAGAGAGGAATTTGTAAAATCAAAGAGCATGAACGTGCGTAAATGAGAAACAGAGAATGATAATAATACTACTGGTAAAATAGCTTCTAATTGGATAGCAAAACCCAGAAAATATTCTTGAAAACAGCGAACTGACATTATTTTAAACGATTGATAGTTGACTAATTGTATCCATCGCAGCCTGGACTACCTTCGATCGATTTCTAGAGTCCGACAGAAATTTGGGTCTCTCTTTGGCTGTTCCACTAGTTATTACACACAATCATGGAAAGGATCACTGGTTTAGCATACAATAAGGCAGATGTTTTCAATTTCTTTTCAATCATCAGCAATTCAAAACCAAATTTTCTGAGTTTTCATAGTTTTGAAATCGAATTATGAGAAATATCTGAATATTTTCAAATTTCTTTCAATTAAAACCAAACTATAACCCCAATGGCATGTTTTTATTACATTTTTCTTCGATGACTTGTCGAAAAAAACCCATTCGTCGTCAGAAACTTAAGAAAAATTTGTGTTTTGAATTAATTGAAATGATTCAACTACTCTAATTTAATTTTAGAAATAGAATCGATATTGAATTTGCTATATGAAACAGAAATTGTTATTTACAAGAAAATCATGCTGAATAGTGTTAACACATTCAGACTTTGTTTAGACAGATACTTGAGTTGAGCGTAATGAATTCGAGTTTGGTTTTCGAGTTCGTTTGGGTGTAAATTTCGCAGCTCGTGCCTCTCCCAAGGTTACGCTGCTGCTAACGGATAAATGCCCTCCACGATGGACCCATATAACCCCATTTTTTGTAGCGATGTTAAACTTATCGTCTGGAAAAGCGAGTTGTTTGTCGAGTTCCACATCCGGATCGAGTTCATTAGGGACGATTTTAAACGTATTGCCCATCTTGAGACTTGCTGTTGTAAATGACTTACTTCTTGGCTGAATTAGTTAATGTTTACACACAATCACATCTCTTTAAATATCGCCGAATTTAGTGACTCTCGAACCACGAATCACTTCAATCCAAATTCGTTGTAAAAATGGGGATTTGAATCACCCACTCGAAATGAATTGAAATTAAACCTCCTCGATGCTAAATGCTGTTACGATCTCTTTGAAACTAAGAATTTCTCTTCACGCGTATATATTATTCACTTGGTGAGACGAAATATATGTTTGAAGAGAGGCTCAAAAGTAGTGATAGAATGTTAACAACCTTGTTGGAATATGAGAAAAAACCAGATTTAGTCTCCGAAGTGAAAGATGAGAAAGTCCCGAAATAGTTGAATTGAATCACAATGAATCACCCAAATCAAATCCGATCAGCTCTGAAAATTTCAAGATTTATTTTTTTCATTCAAACTTGAGTCTTTGAAAGCAAGTAACTAAAAGGAAATCTTTAAAAAAAAACTATGTTAATATGAGAACCATTAGGTACTTATTATAAATATTGGGTTGGCGAGTTTCCTAAGCTCTTGTTTAAGAAAGTCTAATGCAATTTTGCCAGCAATTAGTATCTTTCGATTTAAGAGGTAATAATATAACCCAATGAACGATTTAAATAAAAACCTTTCGTATTCGTTCTAACCGTGACTATCGCCTTGGAAAATCTAAAATTCGCTCATAATTGAAGAATAGTATCTAAATTTGTTGGAATAAGCTTCATAATAAACTCGTTTGCTATATGGACAGAACTCTCTCAACCCAACCCTCACATTTTGTTTCGATAGATACAAATCGAGTGATTTGCCTTGTCTAACCTAACCTAACGAATTTTTTTGTTATCTCTCGTATCATTAATATAGAATCAAATTGCTGCCACAATGAAGATTCCAAACTATCTAATGAGTTATACCCAAGCATCATACCCATTATTACCTTTGTCTAGCTCTTCGATATTATATCTGGAGACATTCTTTCCGATTACTGCACTACCTTTGTACCGATATTTTTGGAGTTTGGGTTACTTTAGATTATTCCCAGTGTCGATGCCCCCTATTCCTCCACATCTTCTCCCATTTGCCTTTCAATTGACAGATCACAGAACTTTCTCAAACTTTCAAAAGAGGCATTTTCCTGCACGAATCAAAAAATATTCTTTCAAGAGAAACTCATCCCTCAGAGCGTCTTTCGGGTCAGGATCCTTAACTCATTGAAAGGAGCCTGAGAATCAATTGAGAGGGAGAAAAGAGTGCGATAGTTTTAGGAAGTAACAACACTTGGAATATTCTAAAGAAACATTTTTTGGTGCTGCAGGTTGCACGAATTCGGGTGAAGAGTGACTTGAAAAGCTTAAGATGCCTGTGCACATACAATGGCAAAGGGAGTCCTTAGTGTTTCTGTGGGAATAGGACACTTGGGGCTACTTTTTGTAACTTATTTCCAGAAAATAGGTTTTATGGTGAAGGCACAGCAGCAATTGGAAAGAATACACCATAGCTTGTTTCGTTTCCACACTCTTCGAGAGAAGAACAGGGCGGAAGAGCTGCTTTTGGAGACCCTGCTTTCTCTGCTGAAGACAGGTTCATTTTGCGATTCCGTTCTGGATTTGTTCTTCGCAATTAATTTAGCAATTTATTTATTTCTCTGAGTAGTGAATTAATTGATTTGCACGAACCTTTTTTGTTCGATATGTTAATTGTAATAGGATTTTGCAAGGTCTGATCAAGAGCTCAGTCAAAATTACTGAATTTGATAGAAATGATCAGAGTGTTGTTGTCTTCTCACTATATATTACAATAAGTTGATATTGAAAATCGGTAGCAATTATGTTTGGTTCAACTGATAATAGAAGGACACACATGGATGAGAAAAGTTTAGAGCATTTCTGAAATCGAGAATTATTTTTGCCGAGAGAGAGAAAGATTCTGAGGGAAAAAATTATTTTGCTATAAATACAAAGGGTTTTGGTCATTGTTGCACTCAACTCTAACCGATCTCTGAAAAAATCATTTGGAGTCATGCCGCTGCAGATTTTGTATTCCGAGAAATGAAAAGAATTTCATTGACTGAGCCCTTTGGTTCTAAGCGTCTTTGCTTGACATTAACAAGCCGAATTTTAAAGGCAAATAGAATCTTACGGTCGAAGAATAGCGATGGATTGATTGGTATCCTGAAGGTAGCTTGAATGTTTGCGGAGAAACGGATTAATCGGTCGAGATCTCTGATACTTGGTAAATCAGCAACTTTGCTATCATAGAGAAGCTTATTCGTTGCACGGCTAATGACAGGATAATACATGTGATAGAGTTCTATTCGAAGAATATCATTTCTTATTTTAATTGTTGAAGTACAGGTATATTCTCTTGAATTCATATTAATCGCTAATCACTAGTGCTTTTCAAGCGGTTCGATTGAGTCGATATGGTTTAAGCATTGGTGAGGTATGAACCTGACAACAGAAATTCTTGTTACAATAATTATTTTCAACCAATCATCCCATGGAGGTAATTAATTCACTATAATTGGAAATTTTCGAAGCTTTGGGTGACGCTATTGAATCAAGAATTACAGGTCATGCCTGAAAATGGTAGGTTCTACTTAGTCATAACAAAGATTTTATGTTCACATTAATTTCTAGAGTTCACTAACCTCATTTAATAGCAAATGTGAGTCCTCAACAATTATCAGATTTAATTTAATTTATTGGAATATCACAATTCTGAAGAAGCTCCAATACTCCAATACTGTGTAAAACCTATTCACGATGATATCCAAACAACAGCAAGCCTCATCAGGTAAAACTTCACTCTCCAAGCCAATTCAATAACTGCATCTTATTTCATTCATTAGATACCTCTTCCTTGAATCGGATAATGTGGTGCACTGGAAAAACCTGATTTAACATCATATAAGATGCTACATCGCTTTCAAGGAACCAAACTAAGAGAAAAACGTAAAACGGTTGCTGTCAGATCTGAGATACTAACATATTATTCAGGAGGAAATTCTTCATTTGTTCAAATGATTGTTGGAACAGACAGCATAATCTCAGCTCAAGACTTCAGTTACCGAGTAGAGAATTTTCAAATCTTCAACCCTTGGGAAAATTGCCACCAGAATTTTTCCTTTGGGGAAATTTCCGAGCCCTCGAATAAGTTTACATCATACAGCTAGGCATGGTGACGGTTTCATCGCATACAATTCCAGTAGGAATTTTGCAGCACTCTTGCCAGTCCAGAACAAATACGAATACCATTTGTTTGATTGCACCAATTATGAAGTCATCAAAAAAGCTAAATGGCAGCAGAAGTGCTCTCATTCAGTGTATATCAGTGATGGTCATTTCAATCCTAATGGGAATTTAATTGCTACAACTGACTCCAGTGGGCGCTTGATCATATCTAATGTGGACAACGGAGAACTTGTCCATTTTGAGTGTAAATGGAGCACAGGTAAATTAAGAAGTTTCGAAGTGTTAGTAATGTTCGTTCAGATTCGTATAGCCGGTGCCGTTGGAATCCAATTAGTGAAAATAATTCTATTGCTGTGCCTTTTGATAGGCAAGATTTTGCCTTGCTGGACGCTGAAAAACTCAATTTTAAAACAAAACAGAAGCTTCCCTTCCTTGATTTTGGGAGGAAGAAATTTTCCGTTCAAATATTTGAAGAGGTTGACGATTTTAGAGGAAATATTTTCCCGATCTTTTTTAGTTCTTTCTATCATTTTCTTATTTTCTGGGAAAATAGCACTGAGAGTAGCTAAGGAGTTGTTGCTTGGAATTTGCGAGTAGCCGAATACAACTTGTGCAATGCATTCGCCTGCATCTAGAGCCTTGTTATATTTGCTGCAGAGGAAGAGAGTAAACTCGAAAAGATTGTAGGGTTTGAGCGCATCTTGGACCAGTTTGATAAAAAATGGATAGCTTTTGGCCAGAACTAGCAGAACCTTTGAATACAAAAGTTTTTCCAACTCAGCACAATTTTTTTCACCAAAGAGCTTAGCAGTCTCTTCTTTCACTTTGGCTGTTAAGTTGTCAATTTCCCTCCGCATTTCAGGTGATAAAAACGATGTCATTCGAAATATTTCCACAGCGTGACTGTCTTCCATTGAGAGAGTTTTTCCCACCTGTGGTTCTGAGCTTTTAATAGAAATCTTCAGCTGGCTGTTTGGACTATGATGACCTCACGTTGGGTTGAAGATTTTGATCGCCCTTGTAAGATGGCCTTAGTATCGGACTTGATAGTCAATAATGAATCAAATTAAAATCCATCTTCTTCTCAATACATTTTGACCCATCAAAGTTTCTATAGTTAGCAGAATCAATGCGCTAAGCGCACAAAGGCTTTCTATTTTTTGTTTCTGTTGATGAAACTAAACTGGATATAGATAGTTGTGATCGGCATTTTCTGGATGTAACTCACTTTGGATATGTTCCAATGAAAGTTTGAGAATACAATACTAATGGTACATTAATTTTTCCTTCTGGAGAGCATTGCGGTTGAGCTTTTGCAATGATTTTGATCATCTTCTTAGTATTATCAGATCAGATCAGATTAGAGTTATATTTGCTCGAGTGATGTATCATTGGTAACTGACTTCAAACGAATTAATCAAACATTGGTCCCTTGAAAAATTCACAAGTTCCGATTCTCCTTTTCTGTTACGTGTCGAGCTTGAACGCTGTACAGTTATTGGAGGGCGAAGAAATAGCTTTCTGAAAGGAAAAGAGTGATATCCAGAGTGAAAGTCTTAGATCCAGATATCATGAAGACAAATAATGCTGCTCGAGAACACGATTCGCTCAAAAAACGTTTTCCGGTTTAGAAAAGATGTAAAATAGTTCAAATTTTCATTGAAAAACTACATTACCGAGACAACAAGTTGGATTTGTCGCACCCTTCTCTGTAATAGCAATTTTCACAAGCAATCATAATCTGTACGAAGGCTACTGATTTCGAAATAGTTAATCAACTTATTTTTCAGATCAATTTCCTCATATTTCAAATTGAAAACTGAAGATACAGCTCTTAACACAAGATACATTTCAAATTTCAGAGATAAAAGCTATTTTATAAGGAATAACTACAAACTGGGTTTTTCATCATGTTAAGTTTTTTCTTTTGCATGAGGTTTGCACAACTTCGTGCTGTGATCGACTTATTGCTTAATAGCTACATTTTTGTAACAAGCAATTTCTTACATTAGTTCAATCTAAATGAATTTGATTCTGAATATTATACCCTCAAAAGCCATTCAAATCTCAGAAGTTTTCTAATTTTTGTTTAGTTTCATTTTCTTCTTCCTCTGCATTGCTTGAAAGGCAACTAAATTTTTTTTGGCAAGCTCTGAAAACTCTCATTAAGGTTAAACGCATGATTTCTAGAATCAACTTGTTGTGAATGGTTTCAATTATTAAGCGGAATTCTCTGACCAGGAGTCGAGTACACGCCTGAAATTTTTAATAGCCTTCTTGGACATTTCATTTACATTCATCACCAATTATAAATATGAAATTATGAGGATTCGCTAATTCCATCGGTGTTCTTTAAAAATTCTAAGATTTTGTTCAGAAATTTTTTTGCCTCTGCAGCGTCTTTCTTTGATAAAAGGAATGCATCAATGGCTGACTCCAGCTTCGGAATTTCACTTAATTGCATCTTCAAACGTAGCATCGTATTAGGGGATGCTAATATTTGTTTTAGGTCATGTTCTCTTTTTAACGCTGCTATTCTATCTGCCATTTCTTTAGCCATTGCGACCAAGATTGTGATATCGCCACTTTTCACGATATCTAGGCGTGTACGAAGCGCTTTTACCTTTTTGACTACTTCAGGATGCTTTTCTCCCTTGCCTGGTTTCTTCTTATCTTTTAATTTATATGCTATCAGTTCATCATCAAAGACTTCTTCTTGGTGATCGTTCTTTCGGACTGTCGCATTGCCACTACTGGAAATTGTGCGCTGGCAGGCATCGTAAGCGTCACAGATCACCTTTTTGGTATGGTTACTGAGGAATGATGCATTGCTATAATATTTTTTGGAGATAAGTCGGGGATTTTGATTCATTTGACCCATTAGCCTCAAGCAAGTGAGATGTCGAGCTCCAAAAGCAGAAAGCGAGCCTGAAACGCGACAGGTTTTCGCCAGCTGCTGTTCTTTTAGGGCTAACAGTTGCAATTTTGGCTTGAACAGGACAGAATCATTGCTATGGTTGCTTCCACAAATGGCACTGACTGTAGAAAGCGAACGCGAGAGCATGCGCTGGCATTCTGAGCTTGCAAAAGCAATGCCTGCTAGAGCAAATATGAAAATGACCAAGTTTTGCCTCATTCTCGGTAGTCTATTAAGACAATCGATTACTTTAATGATTTTCAAACTTACTCAAGAGCTTTATTGATTATCTATACGAGAATAGCACCGTTAAAGTACTTTCAAAGTTCATTGCTGTATGAAAGTGAGATCACATTGTTGGTCGAGCCAGAAGCAAAATTTATCTGCTCTTGTAAGTCAGTATAGGCAACCGCATGCTCTATAACTTGGTTGAGACATGCATCTTTTTAAATTGTTTACATTTTCCTCTGGGAGACCCGAAAGTGTATTACCATACAGAATATTAATTTTTTAAAAAGAAGAAGCCAATTCTTGAATGGACTTCTTTGAGGATTCATTAAATTCCCTCTCCAAACTTATTAATGAATATATAACATGAATTCAATGAGAAAAGTCTTTTTTGATACTCACCAAAGATTTCTGAATTCGTGTCTGGCTACCTATTTCCTTGGACTTACCTCTCATTCTTTAAATTTTCGAGATTTAAGTGTAACTTACTTAAGGCAATTTGACTCCGCTTAATTTTCTCTCTCAGAATTGAAAGTTTGGGTGGGTTGAATGGAAAGGGGTAAACTAACGTTGACCAACAGACTGTCTTTCTTTAGATTATCACAACAAACAGTTTGGTAGTTTCTCTTGATTGCTCATTCACTGTCAAGACTCTTATTATCAAATATTCATATACTTTATGGTTCGTAACCTAATAGAGTTTGAGATAGGTGCACAAATAATAGCATTGTTTTGAAAAATGCTGTGTAGAAAAAAAACACGTTGTTGTTATTCAGAGCAAGTAAAATCTAGTTAGTCTTTTTGAAGTGTCACGATTAATTTATTTCGCTAAATATCTTCCATAATTTTAAAGACATCACTACAAACATTAGCAGAACAAAGATATAATGAAAAGAAATGAGCTGCAGGAGGACGAGCCTTCATCAAGTAAGTCTTTAACCATGCAAAATAAGTTACTCACAAAATCTCATTACGAATTCATAGACATATCATCTTCGAATCGTGTAATTTGGTGTGAAGGAGAAACCAACGAAATTTTTATTTACGATTTAACGTCCAAGAAGCTATTGGCTCAATACCAAGGAGTCAAACTAAAAGAAGGTGCACTTCAACTGACTTATCATTCTGACTTAATGAAATTTAGGAGGAATTGCTTCATATGTTCAGTTGATTGATGGGACAGACCAAATAATTTCTGCTCAATATGACTATGGTGAGCGCTGCGCGAATTTCGGAATTTTGGATATTCAAAAGAAAGGCCAAGTAGTATATTCTTTTGAAGAAGTAGACGGAGGTATTATCAGTTTTTTTGTGTAGATTAAAATTTGATTCTCTTTGTAAAGATGTTGGTGAAGGGATGCTAGATTACAACCCAAAAAGAGGCCTTGCAGCTCTGTTACCTGTCACGAACAAAGTTGAATATCACTTGGTAGATTGCGCTCGCCTTTCTGTGGTGAAAAAAGTGAAATGGCAATCTGCGCATGCCACCACAGGGACTGGTGTTAAATTGCGTAAACTCTATAATACCAGCTGCAATTTCCATCCTGATGGCGGTTTAATCGCTACAATGGACTCTTCAGAAAATTTGTTAATCTCCAATGTCGACTCTGGTCAACTTTTGTATCATCAGCAGACTCAGTACAACACAGGTAATTTCTTAAAATTCTCCTATTACAAATCACCATTCAGATCGATACAGTCGCTGTCGTTGGAATCCAATAACCGGAAATAATTCTCTTGCTGGACTCTTCGGTGATCAACATTTCGCCCTACTAGACACTGAAAAGCCAGATTTCAAACCCAAGCAGGAATTCACATTTAGAGAGGGTATCACACTATACATCTATCAGAAAGTTTTGAAATAGACCTTTCATTATTATTAAGGATTAAGATGGATTGATTGGCGCAGCGATGGTAACCTAATCGCTTGTGGAAGCAAAGATTCTAGCGTGTATATCTATGATGCACGAATGAATGAGATCGTAGAAACGTTTTCTGGAGTGCATGCAGGTATACTGATAGCAACAGCAGCAGCAATTATAAATACTCTTATCTCTTCCAGACTTTGTAAGATGTGTGAAATGGAACAAGGCAGGCACACTTCTTGCGGCAGCCTCTGATGAGGGATTGGTCAGTGTGACCGAATTTAATTCGAAAAACGTTCTGTTTTCATCAGGCGCGGAATCTTCAAGTAAATTTGCTAAACTTTTTGCATCAGTAAATCTCTCTTTTTCAAGGTTGGATCTGGTCAGTAGCATTTTTGGACACTTGATTTGCTAATAACAGATGTAGTTGAGAGTATTACAAGGAATATTGTTGCACTTACTTCGCGTTTTTCAACGTTCGTTGCGAATGCTCAAAGCAGGTTTTTCTTTATTGTTAAGTGTTATATTGGACCACGATGCTCTATTTTTCATGAATGATTACAAATGAACCAGGATTCTTGAGCGTAATGCTAATAGCAATTGCATTCCTCTCAAAACGAAAAGAATTTTATGAATATTCTCGACACCATTCACACTGAAGGAGCTCCTACAATGAAATTATTATATAGAGCATTCTTACATTAAAACTCAACTTCATGGTTTCAAATTCAATTTGAAAATCCAAGTTCAGATATTACATCTGCATACAAAGTAAATAAAAAGGCTTATATTTTCATGGAGTAAGCTTATGTAACTGAAGATTTATCAAACTAAAGTTATTTCTTCTTAATTGACTTTCCTTCAAGGACAAGATCCAGCCCAAATGAAGTTAAAGGCTTGTCGACGATTTGCTAATTCACCACAAAAGCAAATAAGAATCAGTCATAAACCCAAAAAACTTACTTTGCTTTTATGAATGCACGTGAAGAGGCCAGTATCAATGTCTTTCTTGTTCTTCTTTTTGCTCATGCCATGGTCCACAATGACTTTAACCACATCTTCAAGGACCATTTTCACAAGTCTTTCCGTCACAGCCTAAAAGAATAATCCAAATTATCAACCAACTCATCGTTTTCAAGTCCTACTGTGCTGTAGTCCATCGCAGGCGATGAATTGATTTCTATCAGCCAACTATTGAAGTTCTCGTCGATCATGAAATCATAGCCATAGAGCTCCACGGAATTTTTCTTATTTTCAATCATATCTTGCACGGACTCGAGCGACCAAATGACGATTTTTTTCATATCAGGTTTGATTTTGTCTTGGAAAATATTCCTCGAAGGGTCAAGGTTCTAATTTCGCAAAATAATGTTTCAAAGGTGCTGAAGGAGACAAATTACCTTGAGATGGTCCTCAAAGTCCTGGCAGGTCCACATATTTCCTTCGATTTCTTCTTCTGCGTCGTCTTTGGAGTATTTAGTAACCGAATTATTCGTGAGATGGATGAATTTGTTATCCAGTTTCGTGGTATCGTAGTCCGCCGCTCCGAATCTAATGTAGCATTCGTCGTAGAACCACACGGTTAGCGGGTTCCAGTCGGTAACGAGGACCCATTGTCTGATATCAAACTGCGATAAATTATTTAAGAACCAGGCTTTCCATTATGAAATGTGTTACTTTTCTTTTCTTAATAATTAAAGGATTTTCAATATATTTCTGAACAACCCATTGTCCCGCATGTTTAGTATAATCGAGAATCTCGACGAGATTTTTCATGCAAACGATTCCGCGTCCGCGAGACAATCCTGCGGGTTTCACAATCCAAATGTTATCTGTTCCATTGATAAAGAATTGAGGGAATTTCTGGCTTAATTTCTCGAGCATTTTTCGAATCTATTTTAGCCGCTTGAAGCCTTTTTCCAAAAGCATTTTATTTACATTTTGAACAAACTCGTTATCGAAAGGATCCTCTTCCTCTTCTTCCTCCTCTTTCGTTTCTTCTCCTTCTGTCTTCGGTTTTTTCTTGCTTTTCTTTTTCTTTTTCGGCTTGACTACTTTTTGCTCCGAGTTGGTGATGCTACCTCCTACCTTATTCATCCAATTCTCATGCTTTTTCAACGCTTTCATATGGGAGAAATTCGATCATTTCAAATCATTTTCAACAAGTTACCTAACTGCTCTGCGGTCAATTCATCAGCCGCTAGAATCGCCCACTCTTCCGGTGTTATCAGCTGTTGAGTTATCCCTTTCTATATAATTTTCATAAGCCTGCTCAAGCACCATTTTCTATACCGGATCATCCAGCAGCTCGTCGATATCTTTGATTTTTCTCTCGCAGATGTTATACGCCGTTTGAGCCAGGGTTTCCATTGAAGTAATCGCTGAGTCCTTTTTGTCAGCGGCCATGATATATTTTTTTAGAACGGATTGAGCCTATACCACCCATTAATTAGCCCATAATCGCGAAATAAGCAGCTCACCTTGATTGTTTTAAATTCTTCGATATAGTCTTCCAGGTCATTAGGATCATTCAAATCGAAACAC
>ENA-UOTX01000129-UOTX01000129.1-compost-metagenome-genome-assembly--contig:-NODE-129-length-83508-cov-8.049430_pt1 | contig 83508 bp, 55 predicted proteins | sample MGYA00238143_ERZ746982 | MGnify/ENA primary metagenome ERZ746982 (study PRJEB28758, sample SAMN06268862) | compost metagenome | isolation source: single cell | place: USA: California, Emeryville, Joint... | reverse complement strand
ATTGATCTCGAACTTCCTGTTCTCCAACCCCAGTACCTAGCTAATGTGGTGAACTGGTTGGAGCAAGATTTGAAAGAAGCAAACGCTAACAGAGCTGAGAGACCTTGGATCATAGTTTATGGACATAGACCCATTTACTGCTCTGGCAAAGAAGAAAATGATGACTGTGTTAACAATCCAACCAGATTCCAAGCCATTGAGGAAGTGATGTACAAGTATGGTGTGGACATCTACTTCTCTGGTCACGTTCATGTATATGAGCGCAACCTTCCAGTCTACAAAGGTAAAGTCATGCCATACACTAATCCGGTTCTATCAGACAGAGCCAGTCATTACATTCAAGACCCACAAGCTCCAATGTACATCGTCGCAGGCATTCCAGGACACAGAAACTACCCTGCTGGTAAAAAACTCTACGCCGTTAAAGATTTCTGCGCTCGTCTTGACAGAGATTATTCCGTCGGAATGATTTCAGTCCAGAACAATACCCATCTTCTTTGGCAGATGATTCACACGAAACATGGAAAAACTGAAGATTATGTCTATTTGATCAAAACCAAGACTTCATACGCTGCAAAGTCTGCTCACCACTTCTTAGAAGGCGCTCAAGAAGTAGCAACTGCTACAAACGTGAAAGCTGGTGGAGAAGGATACGAATTATACTGGATTTCCTTGGTTGTGCTCGCATTGGTAGCCGTATCAGGATTCACCTACTTCAACCGTAGAAAGAACGCTCGTAAAGATAGAAAAACTCAATCTGATGATGAGTTGGGAACAAGCATGATCAATTAAGCTCCGAAAGGTTCAATTCCAAATGATTCGAAAGACAAAACTTTTGATTTCTACGGCAGACTTTACATATCTACATAATAGTAATCAAATTATTTCACAATAGCAAAAAATTAGAATCTTATTTCAAAAGAAGCTTAAATTTCAGCTTGATTCGATAATAACATCTAAGATATAATATTGAGAGTGAGTATCCGTGGAGGTAATTAAGAATGATATCGTAGAGATCACAATCTTTGCTATCTGCCAAAAAATTAACAAATTGCGGTGCTTTTGGACGATTCCACCTTTATATAGTCTTATTGGTGCGAGTGCATATGAAAATAACTGATATGGAATGAAAAATTCAATCAACGTGAATGCCGGATGGAGTATTAAGCATTCTAGTAATTATCCGAGGCTGACTTAACAACATTTTTGTTGACAATTAATATGAATGAATCTAATGGACTTATATCGGCATTAAGATTAATCCAAATCAAACACGCAATCAGTATAAACAACATAACTTTTATGAATAGTTATAGCTTCAAAGAAGAAGTGCACTCATAGTGAATGGTATTTAAGGACTAAAATAGCCGATAACAATTAACACTTAATCCAATCGGGTTTTTGGTTTGAGCTTGAAGTAATCGTAACACTCACTACGTGCTTGAATTGAAGTGCGGGAGAGACCTTCTCCCAAGGGAAAACTCCTCGCCAGATTTCGCTGCGCTTTTCATGGTTAGTAATGACCAAAAGCTTTTTCTCCATATTAATGTAAAACCCTGCCGTAACTTGAGGACCTGGGAATCTTTTCTTTTGGCCGATGCTTTCAAGGAATCTCTTTGAAAAATCAATTTTTTGGATAAACTCACTTGATTTTATGTGAGGATTAGGGCTCTCGACTCCTGCATACACGCAGCAGACAAGAGGATTGAAATGTAAAGTGTAATAGACCTCTCCTTTTTCCATGACTAGATCTCCGAAACACCAGCTCATCGTATTATTAACAGGTTGATACACAGTTTTATTATCGTCCTTGAGTTTATGAGAATCGTTAGAAGGAGTCAACCAGCCCCAGTCTACCGATTGACTAGCCTCAGTGGCTTTCGCTTGTTCTTCTCCCTCGACTTGGACGTATACTTTAGACCCGTTTGGAATTGCTTCGGGTACCAACACAAGAGGAATTCCTTCCTCATCAAGGTAAAAGAGAGTTGATGACTGAGCAATTTTAAGCAATCGTTTGACTAATTGGTCAATAGCATCAAGAGGAGTATTTTTGAAAAATGATATTTTTTGTTCGAAACTCTGGTAGTAAACTGAGATTGTCTTTTTCGAATCAACGGAAGTTTTAGATTCTTCTTCTACAGCCATATTGGAGTCAGTTGCAAGAGCGCGGCTATTGGGAGTGACTTTGGCTTTCTTGGGCTTAGTTGGAGACTTGTTCTCTTCACTTGAGGCTCTTGCTCTGCGATTGGTTGTGTTTTTATCGACTGGATTATTTTCCTTTAGCATTTTGAGTTTTTCTTCCCATTCGTTCTTGTTAGGCAAATTTTTCCAGTCTAGTGCGATCATGGCTGTTATTTCTGTTGGTTTAGTGTATTTATTAGCTTCTTTGTATTGTTCGAGCATTTCGGACTTGAAGAGGAAAAATGCTGAGGCTGGTAGCTTTTGTTTGCTTGCCCGAGTAAGAGGAGCTTTCTTGGAAGAGTTGGCCATTTCTCTGCGTCTCAGAGAGTAGGGAACTTTTTTATTGACCATATTTTCTATGTAAAGCTGTTTGAATTGATCTGTGACAGCAGAGACTTGCTTATAAGGCGGAGACAATAATACTATTCTAAAAAAATAATAATAGTTTAATTAACCTGCCCTTTCATTAATTAACATTGAAAAAATTGGGCTTCAATTGCATTTGCAACTTCTTCTGACCTTCTATATATTTACAACGCTGCCTGCAATGATTTCCATATGGTGAGCAGCAATCACTCTTTCGAACTACTTTGGTTTAATTCCATTGAGCCATATCGAGTTCCTCTTTTTCGAGTGTGTTCGATTCCATTCGAACTTTAAAGGGCCGTTTTGCGACCATTTGACGATAACATAATAAGAACTGATATAAAGAGCAGGTACTCTTTCAAGGTTACAATGTTACGTGGTTGTGATAGAATGTGCTTCCTCATTAGGTAAAATATATCTGTAAACAAAGGAAAGCAGTGTAAATACAAGCAATAATATGCAATAGATTATGAATTTGAAGGATGGAAGCATGAAGTCAACGTAGCTAATTTTCTAGAGTAAGAGAAATATTTAATATTGGCCATATAGAATTGATCGTGAGATAGTATGCTGTAAACTTTCTCTCAAACAGCGTCTCCATTACCTTTCTGCTCAGCTCCTGGAACATCTGCGTAATCATTGGATAGCATTCTCTTGAAGACTCATTTATAATTTTAGTTTCTACCAAGTTAATGTCAAAACCTAGAATAAATTCCAGGAACTCAGTATTAAAGAATTCCTTGGAGAGTGATTCCTCCTTGATACCTGCTTTTAAGTAAGTGTTGAGCAGTTTCAGAGACACTCTATCTTTGAAATATTTCTTGAGGTCGAGATTGCGTACCCTCTCGAGGTAATCACAAATTTTGTCTCCAAGAAATTTAGGGTAATTTTTGAAGAAATTGTATTTAGCTTGAGGTTTTCTTTTCTTAGCTGCTTTTGGCTTTTTCTTAGATTTCTTGGAGTTCTGCCTATCGGAGCAGGTTTCGAAACTTTTTTGGATCTTTTCAGAAAAAGATGCTGCGAAAATAATTCCTCCGGTTTTTTTGTCCTCATCAATTTGAATTATAATTGGTTGCGAGTTCTCAAGATCGTTTGGTGAAGGGTTTAGACACACAAGTTGGTTAATGAAACACTGTCGTTGTGATTGATCAGTGGTGAATAGATCTGAACTCTCTTGAGTTGAAGAGTCTCTGTCATAGGCGTCGGCAAATTTCTCAAAATTTGGAAACAGAAATTGGCTGCACTCAAGTTTTATTTTAGTCTGAGAGTTCGAGTCATAAAACTGATGAGCATTATTCTGTTTAGTGGTGCGTTGTGAGACTGGACTAGTATTACGACTTGGGTTGGTTTCTGAGGAATTTCAGTTATTTAGGCATAGGCAACCTATTTACCTTCACTACTGATTTCCATTGTCAAATCTAAAACGGAGGATCTCTCTTCAACATCGGTCAAAATGTTCTTATTCTTTCTTCTTTTTTCTTCAGCAAGAGTGCTCTTCATAGTATCTTGATATGCATTCGTAAAGCATGCTAGAGTCAATTGTTAAGTCCCGAAATTTTTGGAATTATTATTGTACATTGAAAATGATCTGGAACACTTGGTCCATTTTTTTCATAGGATATGAAATCTGGTTCCATTTTCTTGTGTTTGCGGATTTTTAAAATTTCTTTTATCATCATCAATCAGCTTCCGATTAATATAATCTCTTACTGAATCAGTAGTAGTCCTTCGAAATCGAGGGCTAGGGTAGGCCTAGAAATTGAGAAATATCGTAAATGATAAATGAAAATTACGAGCTCATGTACTAAATTTAGCTTCAGGCTAGAAGAATTATCGCTTTCTTCTCTAAGCTGGCAACCGCTGAAATAACAACACTCGATAATGAAAATTTTGGAATCATTTTCAATCATTCAGCATCAACGCAGAAACTCGAGGGCAAATCTATGAATGTTCCCAATTCGACATTGTATTTATGAATTCTCATGTGAAAAAACAAGAAGTTGTTCTCTTTCAGTCTGAAAATAGTCTCCTTTTTTGAAGTTAAATCCTCCTCTCTCCAGTGGTGTCAACAAATTGGTTTTTCATAAAATACTGAAGTGGTTCCTTTGTGAATAAGCTAATTCCCATCACCTGTGGTTTATTATCGGATGATACCTGAACCTTCGTACTCAAAACCCTCAGAGGGTGACATTTTATCGCAACACGAAATGTCTTTTCCAAGAGTGTTATTTTTATTCGCGAAAATCATGGTCATTAGTCAACCATTGAAATATGAATAAGCATTTTACGAGGTTATACTGCTGTATACTAGTCCTTCAATATGGAAATTTTAGTTTTAGATAGAATCATATTCGTCTGCAATACTGCTGGAAGCCATCAATAAAAAGAGAAACTCAAAAACTTATGCCGTCTCAGAACTCGAATCAGCCGCATGCTCCCTTTTTCTGCGGCCGTTAACGAACAAAAATAGAATCAGATCCTGATAAAATGCCATTTATTATTTCTGTTTTTCTAAATGAGATGGACAGAATCCTCATGTATCTGTCAAGAGGAAGTTCTTAGCTAAAAGGAGCCGTGGCATACATCAGCCTAGAATTTAACCCATATTGATATGCTGTAAAACTCTGAGGATCAGCTAGTAATATTATCCTAGAATTAAATTTAAAATTTCATATTCTCGGATTCACTCTTATTCTTCAAGGAAATTTGCTTTACGTCTCTTTCATAATTACCATCCAAAGAAGAGTCGACTCGAGCAATCATTACAGAATTAACTTTTCATAAAGCAACTTCTGGGTATCAAGTACTTAATATCAAATTAATGCCTTTACCATATAACATAACTCCAAGGCATGCAACTTTTGGAAAATCATCAAACATTCATTCAGAGACTCATTTTTTTCAGGATATTCATTCAATAAATATTTACTTTTTCACTTTCTTCTTCCCTTTGCTTTTGCCAATGTCGTCATCTTCCTCGGATTTACCTCGGCGACCTTTCTTACTTCCATGGTCTTTTTTACGGCCTCTACCGCCCTCATGCTTATCTTCCTTGTGTTTGCCTCCCTTCGCACCTTTGCTCTTTGATTTGCCTTTTTCTTTTCCTTTACTGTGGCCTCTTCTCTTGCTTTTGCCTTCGTATTTGGACCTTCCTTCGCGAGAAGGCTTGGATTTACTCTTCTCTTTAGATCTGCCTCCTCTTCCGCCTTTCTTTCCTTTCTTTAAGTATTTCTCGCCTTCTTCGATAGTATCAGCCATGGTTTTTGTCCTACGAGGGGCTTTTTTCATATCAATAAGCTCCTCGCCTTCTTCATCACCCTCATTTTCCTCTTCATCTTCAGGTTTATTATTCAAGATTTGCTCGGCTTCTTTAATCGTGTCGGCGATTGTTTTTGTTCTATGAACCTTTTTGCTCTTTTGACCCTTTCCCTTGCTTTTCCTAGCCCGTTCCTTGCTCTTTTTGCTGGAAGAGTCGCCGTTCTCTTTGAGCTGTTCTTCAGCTTCCTCCATCTTTTTCCTCGAGGACTTTTTCGACTGCCTCTCAGCCGTGTCAAGGACGTGTTTGAATTTCGAATCATTAAGATTTCGCTTTGGGCTTTCATATTCAGGATTTTCTTTGGGCGAAGATACTCCCTCTTCAGCTGGATACACGTCAAGAGAAATTTGCTTCACAATTGATCCACGTCTTGAAGGAGATTTTTCTCTTATTTCTTCATTCGCTTCAACAGGGAGTTTGGCTCCTGTTATAACAGGAGACGCTTTTGATGCTTTAAAGAGCAATTCGGCTTCTTCGGTCACAACTTTTGTTTGAGTAGTCTGTTCTTTAGTCGGAGTTTTTGCTTTTTTCTCAGTTTCCTGCCTGAAAGTTGAAGTTGAGATCGACTGTTCAAAACTTTGCCTGCGGAATCCTTGTGATTGAGATTGCGAATTTGACCTCTTGCCTTCCGATTGCTGTTCTCTGAGCTCCCTGCTGGTGCTGCTTTCACCTTGATCGAGATTCTCCAGGTCTGAGGTCTTCGATACAGATTTTTTAACTACAATAACTTTCTTTTTCGAAGAATGATTTGAATCGGCTCCTTCCCTGGCCTCTTCGTAAACAGAGTCTTTCTGAGTATCTTGCTTATTCAATTTCGCCTGGCTCGAAGCGTCTTTTTTATCTACAGACGTTTGGGTGTTCCCTCTTGATACCACAGGACTCTTCTCAGCGCTTCTGCGAGCTTTGGGAGAGTAGAGATCGTCATCGTCCCGCCTCACTTTTTGAAACGATGCGGTTTTGAGCTCCTGATTGTCAAGCTCATTGCTATCAAAACCAATACTGGCCTCTCTTTCTTGTTGACTCATTAACGCGATCTTTTTGAAGATTTTCGGGAAATTCAAATTTTTGAATTCTTAAAGATTAATTTGTTCTAAAGCTGTTTTTTAAAATCGCTGAGAGTAGACTTTGATTCCAAAAAACAAACTTTAATAAGCCCTGATAATAAGATCTATTGAGGTGCTGTTCTTATATCACAGCAAACAATTTCTCAAATGATATCTTGCACTCGGCAGTTTACCTATATAAGCGAGCCTTAATGAATTATAATTTGATGGAGAGCTAAGTTGTTTTTTTTTTTGTTAAATTCATCTTCAAAATTCTTTCGCCTTTAGTATCATGTGTAAATATGAATAATACAAGCAAAATTCATAGTAGAAATTCTAAATCATAGAATTGAAACAGAACAAATGAAAGAACACGAAAGACGGTTATTCCTCATAGAATTTTACAATCAAATGGTTAAGCTAATCCTCATTCTGAGTTCTGAAAAGATATACAAACCATAGCCAACGTCTCTAGAGAGGTGAGGTTCCGGACTTTACATAGTGTAATTTGAAACCCCATCTTGCAGATGCTGATTGTATTGGCCACTTTGACCGGCTTGTGGCATCTGGTAGTTGGTATATTGATTCAACGGATTCTCATGCAAGTTCTGATTGATCATATGGGGGTACTCCTGAATCACGTTTTGCGAATGATTAAACATCCCTTGCTGGCTCGTCTGCATATTCATATCATTCGCTGGTTGGTCTATTTTGCTATTGGCAGGTGGGTTATTATGGCTGAAATCACTACTAAACAACTGTGTGGATAGGTCATTTGATGAGTTATTATTTAATGGAGCACGCACCATCGGCTCCAAATAGCTACTCGCTTTGTTTAGAGCAGTCTCATGAGACATTAACAGTTGGAAATTATCATCAGGCATCTTCGAACTCTGCAGCATACTTCCTAAATCCATTGAAGGAGAAAATTTCAGAGAAGGCATCTCCTTGACACCACCGTGCATCGAACCCATTCCAAAACCATTCTGATTCAAATAATTTGAAGGCATGCCTTTATCTGCAGATTCTTTGCTAGTATACAAATCTAAGTGCTCTCCCGCGTTTGTAGCAGGGTCTTTGGTTGACCTTCCCATCATATTCATGGACATATCGGATTTGGTAGAAAGTATGGGGAAGATATTTTGATTTCCATGCGAATGACTCGGATCATAACCTCCTTCGAGGGATTCGCTCTGATTTCCTTCTTTGACGTTTTGGAGTAAATCTCCTGGTCGGGAGTTGTTTGCGACATTCTCAAAAACGTTTTGGTGTTGCAATGCTTGATTATTAGAGAAATCAGAAGGCATATTATTTCCTGCTGGAGCCATCATGTAATTATAACGAGAGTCTCCGTTCTGAAACTGCTGAGCTGGTTGCTGTTGCTGTTGTTTTCCTCCGTTCACAGAAATCAAGTTCATGTAATATCCTGAACTCGTTTCGGATGGGTTTGCTGCAGAAAACTGTGTTATTTGGTAGCTGTTTCTTGGGAATTCATTGATTTTGTTTTGGGAAGCCTGCTCGTTTTGTCCTTGGAATCTTTGAGTTGAGGTCACTTGAGGAAATACTCTCGCTACCTGGTTGAATACCATCGGAGACATTCCCTCAGTTTTTATCACTTTGCGGAGTTGTTCTAATCCAGCCGTTAATAACACGAAGACGAAAGCGACTTTTACCCATTAAATGAAGGTCCAGGGTGGTGTTGCCTCCCTCAAAGTGTTCTCCTGTGCCATGTCGCTTCTCTTTGTCGGCTCTTTTCTTCTTTTTTTTCTGATGCAGGCTCTCTAAACTGCGTTTCGCCTTTAAGAAATCCTTTAGACGCTCGATGTTTGACAGGATAAGCCTCTATTCATTTAACAATTCAAATTAATGATTTTGGCACAAATATCGAGAAAGTCATACCTTGTCATTGGCAGCAGATGCCATCATTAAGTTCTCTTGTATGAGTTGAATATTCCCAGGCAGATTGAGGGCCTTTTCTAAGCTGTCAAGATTTTTCTCGAAATCTTCTTGATGTATTTCTAACAATATATTAGACAATAGCACTCGTGTATGCGTACGTGTTGTCGGATGTGAAGGATCGTCGCTCTTGTGAAAAGAATGCTCGTCTAAAGCCGTTTTATGCTGATAAAGTTGCTCATTTCGTTGCCTAAGGGTTGAGAAATAATAATAATGATTTATGACCTTCAAACTCAATGACTACCTCTGATTAACTAACTCTGTTTGCAGAGTCTCGACCTGAGTCGAAAGCTCATCAACTCTTTTATTTAACTTGGAATTCGAGTCTTCAATTTCACTCATTCTGAGTTTCATCTTAATAAACTATTGCAGGCAAAAAGTTACAACTTTCATTCATAATTCCGAGCTTTTACCTCCCAATACAGCTCATTATTCCCGATTTGAGCTTTCGATTCTGATGTTGTCAATTCTCCGGGATCAGCACCTGTCCTGTGTCCCGATTCTTCAACAGTTGACGAATTCACTTCAATTTGGGCCATTCTATCGCTTTTAAAGGATCGTATTAGGTACAATAGAGGCTAATTGTGTTCTACTCTTTATTGGAGGCTGCTTTTATCAGAGTATTGGGATCTGTTTTAAACTTCGGGTGAAAGCACAGAATCTGATTATTTTGAATATTAAAGTGCTGGAAGCCTAGGGCTGCGAGCTAAAGGGCATAATTATAACGAAAGTAAACGGATCTTACATCTTTAATGAAAGAATCAAGATCATTGTGATTATAGTAAAGCGGAAGGACGTCATGTTTCATTTTTGGTACGTCTCTGATGATGAAAGCATCTCCGCCTTCGTTCCAAGAGAGGACGTCCAAGAATTCTGGATTCTAATTCCGCGAATGGGTTAGACTATGCTTTATCTCAAAAGTAGATATTTACTCTGAGAACACTCTGCAGATTTTGAAGAAATTCGGTTATCTTCTCGTCGCCTCTGGGGTTGAGCTCATTCCAAGGGTTGTTCTGGTAATTGTTCGCCATTTGTAACTTGTAATGCTGCTTAAAATGTGCCGGGAACCGAGTAATTTGCTCAAGTTAAAATAATTTAAACTGAATGAAGTTTTCGCATTAGAGGTGTCTGTCTTGTTGTCAATGCAATGCTCAAAAATTTAAAAGAAACCAGAATGTTTTCGAAAATATTCAAAATCCGAACTTTTTCACGAATTAAAAGTCTATAGCTGAGTAGCCCGAAAGGATAGGTATTTAATGTCATGAATTTGTAACAATTAGAGTCGCCGGACCGTTGCAAGAAAGTTCATAAAATGACACCTAGTCCACTGAAATTGAGAGAAAAGTTCAAGGGTATCCTAGAGGTTGAGCAAAATATCTAACTTCAAGCAGGATATAGTGCAGCCGTGCTTATGAATTCGTCCCATCTAATTTTAAAATATTTGGATAATACACAAAATACCGCATTTCAAAGTTGAATTTATTGCTAATTTGATTATTAAAGACAAAAGCAGCATTTATTTACCGAAAGATCTGTCTTCTGCTCAATTATTGTGAGAGAAAATGTTGGTTTATACTCTTTCCAATCGATATGTACTAATAAATTATTATTTTCATCTCTCATTTTCGATATTTGCGATAACATGCACTAAGTCGAAAGTCAGTAGCACAATGTGATCTAAAAATAATACTGATTGATAGTTTGGCGCTGCTTTAGCCATGAATTTTAAATTCTTACGATCGGCCGTGTCTGATAGAATATTCTCATAATTAGATTTGCTGTGGATTTGCCCATAAGAACAATTTATTTTCGGATTCTCTGTATTGCCTTATGCTTAAGTTGTGGAAGAGAGTTATGTTATCCTCGTTCTAAAGGAGGAAAACGATATGTTAACTTAAAATATTGTTTTATTTTTGAAAAAAAGGAAACGGCGTAACATTCTATCTGAGGGTTAAATGTTCAGAAAGTAGACAATGAAAATATTGTTTGAAGTATGAATATTCCTACTTTGGATGCGATGAAAATGCATTTCCTGCTGAATTTAATTGCAATAAATTTGAATTTAAAATTTTGAGAAGCATGATGAAATCTCCTGTTATTTATTTACTAACTGAGATTTTTATCTTTGATACTTTACATTAAGCAAGTGTAATATTTGGCATATAAAATAATAAGTGCCCACCTTGAAAAAATGTTTAGTAATTCGAAATTGAAGAGTAGGAATAGGATAAATGTATTGATTTTAGCCTCCTTTAACTTTGTTACAATTACAAACTCGAAATCAAGTGATTATAAATTCTGTTCATTGTAAATCACGTATGAATGTCAATTTTTCTGCCAGCAATTGAAGAATGAAATGAAACGCTCAAAATTTGTTGCCAATTTCCCTGTATTCTCCAGATTCGTCTGAAAGCCAAAATTTCTATACATTGATTGTGAAGAATGAAATAAATCTTAAAATATTGCTTGGAAGTATCATTAAATACCTTAGTTGCTCTATCCTTAGCTGATGATACTCAGAAAAATTATTTTCGAAGAGCTTTTCTTGATTGTTTAAAGTTTTTTCGGCATAAATTCATTCGATTTTGAAGATTATCTGTGGAATTTGGGAAAAGGAGTCTCTCTTTTCAATGGGGCTTCATAACCCTTCCTTTGAATTCTCATCTTTAAGTTAGAGTTCAATTTACGGTGCTAGAGTCAAGTCAAATCGAATGAGTTTTACTTTTCATAATCCTGACCTCTCTTCATTAAATGGGCAGAAAGCCCACAAACTGGGGGCCTGAAAAAGGGGCGAGCCGAGCAGTAACTCTATCGTAAGTCCTTACAAGGTTTTGTGAAAAATGTTACTAACATTATAAGCAATGCAAGAAACCAACAACAAGAATTCCCACCAGAAAATGGAATTATTTGAGAGCGAGAGACCGTTCGTTAAGTCTTCGACTGAGGACCAACAATTGTTCAAATTCATTCGAATAGATCACATATATCCTTGAAAAACCCGTTAATTTGAGGTATTGAGCCATCAATAATTTTATTTGAGTTCTTGAACAATTTCATAAGCCAAAGTTAGATGTATGAGAAATTACGCTTGAGATTTCGACAATTTTGAGAATGAAACTCAAGCTAGCACACTCGCTAACGTAATTATCTGAATCTGGGTCCTATTCAATGATTTAAAAACAAAGAAGAGCATCTTATTGTGTACCATATTCATTTTCAAGTATTAAGGCTCCATAGAACTATCTAATTAATCAATTTTCAACGATTTAATTTATACTCTTCGAAAACCAGCGGTGGAAGCCCATTTGCTTCATACAACATGGAAACTTAGGTTTATCTTCAGAAAAATCGACTAAGTTTCTTATCTCAGAAACAAAAAAGCCTAATACTCTATCTGAATTTATAAATTAATTAATCAAATTTCGTCTGGAAATTCGATTTGGGAGGCAATTCAGTATTTCGATTTTTACCTTTTCCCAAATAAAATTCCTTCAAATGAAGGTGTTCAGAAGCATGAAGCTGTTAGACCTTCTTAATAATCAATTCTAAGGTTTCCTGCGCAGCGTCCCTTTTCTTGATCCCAAATGAGAAAATTTAGCTCCATATATTGATCAGAAATGATACTATTCATTATGTAACACCATTTTTCAATCCCAGTACAACCTATCAAGGAGAAATCACAATTGCAGGACTTTGCACTCTAGCAACAGAAAATTTCCAAATTTCGAAACTCTTTGCTCCAAAATTGAAATTTCCTCAACAGAAATTCTTCTCTTAAAGGATTGGTTGGAACTTAATTATAACATATTTTCTGGATGATCAAAAAACTGAGTTTTTTGATTAGAACGTTCAAGAATTCAAGCAGAAACAACGATAAAGCAAACACAGAAAATTTCCAAATTTCGTATTCTTGATTGTAGTGCAGCCTCCAAAACGATCCACAATTGCAACTTCTATTGAAGCTCACAGCTATGGTACAACCTTCCATGGAAACATCCACCAGCAACGAGGATCTTACCGATAAAATCCTGAAATTAAACACGGAATTCTTTGTTGAAGAGAGACTTATTCAGAAAATTGAATGTAAAGTGCGCACGAAACCCTTGAAGATCTTCAAGAAAGATTCACTGAAGTTCTCAAGGCGTCTCTGCCGCTCAGTCCTTCGGTGTCTCGGTCAAGGACCTTTTTATCCTAAATTGATAGACATTTTAAGCTCATTAACCAAAATTCAACTCGCTTTTCTAGGTGGGTTATGCCTAGACGAGCAAAAATTGAGTCAAACTCTGCGCCCAGTGTTCATCCTTCTGTGGAAAGGCCAGAGAGAGACCCTTACCTATTGGAAAAACAAGAAAATATCTTTGATAACAGTGGCAGAATGGGACTCTATCTTCACTTTTAAAGGGTTTTGCGAGAGGATACGAGATATAATGAAGGATATACAGAGAGTGTTACTATTCACAGATGAGATTGACAAGCAAACTTTTGATGTTATTTTTTTTCGCCTGGTATTCACATTTCATCTGATGATCATCCACACTATACTATTCACAGAACTTTCTCAGGATTTCGAGTTTCATACAAAAGTGCGCAACGTGAAAGACTTTTTGCTGATGGCAACTGAGCCATGGCTGTACAAACATTACAATCATAGTAGCGGCATGTTCGCGCTTGAATGTTGTGGAAAGTGCAAAATTTGTCGATCATCGTTAGTATCTCGTAATTTTCTTGTGCTGTTGAGTGAAGCCAGGAAGAGGTTTGAGATAATTTGTGCGTTCTATCGGGCATTGATGTTGGATATAAATAACATATCGGATGAAAAAATGATGATTTTGCTAAACTATTGGAGCCAGAACAGCGGCAAGACATGGGGAAATGGATAGTCTCCTGATGATATTAAATATCCCAATTTTTCAGGTTTCCATTATATGGAATTGTGTTTATAGATAGTTACTTTTTACTGGATTCGACCAGATCATTGCTATGCTGTTTCAACTGTCTCCATTTATTTCAACAGCAAACTGTAATCTGTAGATATACCTTACATAAATATCAATGTAACCATGTTTGACGTTAAACTCCCTTGCTTGACCTATTGAGAGAAGATTGATAGGTAGTTTAATTGAATTGATAGCCTTGGTTAAAAATTCTGGAAAAGTTCTTACTTGTTTCTTCAGAGCTTTTCAATTATTCAAAGCTGAATTCTCTGTTAATAGGGACTCTTTGATCCAAAACAGCTCGTATTTGACAAAACTTTCGGAATTCGCATATATCTCGAATAATATATTCTCCGAAAATGCGATGTTTGTGAGATTTAGATATCCATTGACGTGCCTCTCACCTTATAAGATGGTATATTCTCAAATAACTCGCTGTGTTGCGTTGTCAGGAAGACTTGAGGGTTGGTAGAACTGGCAGTCCTCTTTTTGAATTCAACTAACTCAAGTTTGATTAAATTATCAAGAGAGTGGTCGAAAAGTTTAATCTAATTAGAAATTGGGACGTACACTGAACGGAATCAATAAATTTCGATAAATTCAGGTAAGTTCAATGCAAATTTCTGACATAAAAATATCAGAATTAGTATACTGCAACAATGAACAAATACAGCGTATTTACGACAGATAGAGTGGGATTGGTTCTAAAACATTCCATTTGCTTGTAGAGATACTTTTGCCTGTAAACTGATTTGTCCTTGCCATGTTTAAGGGGGAGTTTTTGTGGTGATGGCATATCATCCTCATGTAGAGAGAAAAGTTCCATCCAAGGTAGGTTCACAAAAAAATCATTAAGGATTACAGCTGAATACATAAAATCCTGTATAAGTTAGTTTATTCTTCTTTGACTAATTTTGACCCTTTGTAGTCACATTTTTGCTTCAACTGATAGCTTATTGGTCAGTTAAGTTATGGAGTCAATTCAGTTTATCAGTTGTAGGAACGTTTTATGAGTTTCCATGCGAGTTCTTATGTTTCGTTATGAGTAGGTTGAAAATTCTATAATAATTGGTTGTAAATTAAGTTCTTATCGCTCCTTCAAAACGGTTCGTAGTTTGTTTAATTCCACAGAATTTCTAGAATACCTTTTCTCATTCAATACCACCCTAAAAGGACTTCCGCAGAGGTAATTTCTCATGTAAACAAGTAGTAGCACCCAAATAAGAGCAGAAACGCGGATTCATGGCTGCCATCAAAAGAAATCATATTTGTATGGGAAAATGCGGGTCTTTCACACTCTCTCTCTTCAAATGCAAATAAGACTCTTACTCAAAGTAAACCGTCATTAACCTTCTTCTTTTAAGTCTCTTGCAATTTTTTTCGTCGGTGTTCTTTGAGAAATTACTCTGGAAGCTGAGAATTGTTTGTAATCTAGAAGCTTTTATCGACTAAACTTTTAGCCTCGAATTTCTCACTGAAAATTATGATTCTCTCTTAACACCATTGACTGAAATTTCTAATTCGAGAGAAAGTGAGATAAATTGCCATGCCACTTTTTTTTTCAGTAGAAGCTTCCTTCTATTGAGAAACTGCAAAGAATGAAAGAAAAATGACTCGAATTCCAGCTTTAAGCTCGCATTTGAGTTCACGCGTGCTTCCCAAACGTTCATATCACTAGTTTGAGAAGAGCGCTATACTCAATGGAATGTATCATAACTCTGATGAGGACATCAAATTACAAGAGGATCTTCTCGATGATAGTATTTAAACATGGAGAGACTAGTCAAAAGCCCCTTGAAAGGCTTTGCTCTGAAAATTCAGAAGGAAGAGGCCACATTCAAATGCAGATAGTGGATTATTGGCAATGAAATGAAATTCAAATGCAAAAAAAAAAAATGAAAACTCTTTTCTCATGACTAAAATTTCTGCTTAAGAATGAGCTAGTCGTCGTCAAAGATCATGAGGAGCCATTTATTTGATTTGTCAGATCACTGTTTTGAAGGAGAAAATGAATAAAATATAATCAATTTGCCTACTTTAAACAAACAGCTTTTTCCTTGGCGAAGAATCATGCAATTCAACCCGTAGCATGTCCTGGTCACCTTATAAGAAAGAATTTCTCAGCTCAGCACCGATTTAGTTGTGAGCTTTTAAGAGAGTGCCCAGTAACATCCGGTTCGGGAGAGGAAGAATCTGAAGTACTAAACGATCGGAATTAGAGATCTTTTATCTAATATTATTTTAGAAATTGATCAAAGACATCATATTACATGAAACTACTTTTGGCGAATCTGTAACTTGTAAAATGTAAAGAAAAAGGAGGAATTATCAAACTAAGATAGGTAATGATTCTTAACACAATTTCTTAGATTTTATCTGAAGCTAGTCAGGACAGTATTGAGATAAACAAGTAGATTTATTTGGGGAAAACTCTCAACAAAAAAAAAAACATGATGCTTATAATTTTCGGCTATGAAGACTAAATTGAGTACACTTACAAAAAATTAATGAGGTGGACAGATCTAATTGCGAAGGCAATGATGTCCCCCCTTAACTGAAGTTCTTTCGATTTCTTCGCCCAACCTCGGACTGGAATATTGAATATTGTGCGTTCTTTCAACGCAGACAATTTTGCTAGAGAATGGTGAATTAGCAAAGAAAAAGTTGTGTAGGCCAAATTAACCCGAGCGAGCAGTAGGAGGATTTGTGGCATTGATTCCAAAAAAAAAAAATGGTTAGCTCTTCGAAACAAAGGACTTCATCCTAAAAAATGTTCTAATTACGCATTTTCCAATTTTCAGCTCCTAAATCGAAATAAATAATTGAATCGCAATTTCAAAAACAAAGTTATCTTATGATCGACAAGCTTGAGTCCAAGAACGCCCAAGACGTCTTCAAAGCACGCTACAAATGGTGGTTTTTAGCAGTAGCATTGATTTGCGAGATCGCTCTCATGTACAACCTCCAAGCGCTATATACTATACAAGTTCCGATCCAAAAGATGTTCAACCTCGACGAAATCAAATACAGTCGAATTATGACATTCGAGTCTCTGCCTTCTGTTTTCGTACCAATAGTGGCGGGAATGCTGGCCGATAAATACGGAACTTCAATCGTTTTCGGAGTAGGAATGCTTGTTAACTATCTAGGACAGTTCATCGCGACGTATTCCTCAGATATCTTTAGCTACTGGCTCCTAATTGCTGGGAGAGTGCTCGTGGTATCTGGATTTAACATAACAAATGTCAGCAGGAACAAAATGTTCAAGAATTGGTTTAATAACCGCCAAATCGCGACAGCCCTTAGTGCTTGCAACGTAATTGATTACGTAGGAATTATCCTATGTGACATAGGTTATCCAAACATATACGAAAGGTACGATTCACTATTTGCGTCATTTATTGTCGGATCTGCTCTCGTGGTTGCAACGGCTGTATTCGGCATAGTTCAGGTCATCTTAAACGCAAGACTCTTAAAATTCGGAAACATCGAAAATCCTCACGACGTACCTGAGTCTGACAAATCCTTTAAAAATTTCCCTCTGGCATACTGGATACTTGTCCCTTGCTCAGTGTTTGGATTCCTTGGTTATTTTGGGACGAAAATCTACTCATCAAAATTCTTTCAAATAACCTTTCATTTTACAGGTGGAGAAGCCGGAATCATGCTGGCTTTTGCAATGGCTGCATCTGGAGTAATAACGTTCTTCTCGGGACTCTATATGGATAAGTATGGAAAAGTGAACGTTGCGAGCATTTTCGGTGCCTGTTTAATCGTATTTGGGACCTGTATATATATTATCTTCCCGCACTGCTTTAGATGTATTATGGCTGTTGCTCCTCTTGTTGTGATTTCTCTGGGAGGAGCTATAATACAGCTAATCGTGACGGTTGGTACTCTTAGGCTGATCAAAAGTGGGAGCTTGGGGTTGGCAATAGCGCTTGACAATGTACTGATCAACATACTTTTAATGACATATCCTATTGTCGGAGGATATCTTTCAGAAAAAACAATCCAGGAGTACGGCTACTTCTGGGTGTTCATATTTAACCTGATGCTTGGACTGATATGCCTAATGTTAGCAATTTGGTTGACCATAGTTGATAGGAAAGGAAACAAGGTGCTATCAGTGGTTATGCTTAGCGTAAGAAGTTCTTACGCCATAGTACCTGACGCTGGAAATCAAGTCATAAATGATGTTTCGAATTATGAGCACTTCACTTCCATGCAATCAGCCTTGCTAGTCAGCGAAGAAAATACCGCAAACGAATAAAACGCAGTTCATAGGAGGTATCTTGTCGGTGATAAGAATGTTTTTTTAAAAGCTCTGGTCTATGCTAGCTTAGGTTTATCGATAAATCTGCTGGATGAAGTTCTAATGAATATGTATTTTCACAAACTCCATATAAACCCAGGTTTGTTTGATTAATCACTCGAGTGATTTCCTTCAATGATGCCGTCCTGTCCAAGAGTTCTGTTTACATATATAAATCTCTTCGTATTCTTGATAACCTTTATGTAATCCAACACCTGCGCTAAAAGACAAACCTCCTCATAAAAAAATCTGTTTAAGCTTCTCAACTAAGTAGTGTTTCATTTTCACCTGAGAAAGCTCAGAAAAGAGAATATTCAATGAATATAACTGCAAGCTCCTAGTCCAAATTCAAAGGTAGAACTATCTAACAACCGCTTTCAAAAAAGCTAGAAAGAGCACAAAAATAGTAGAATTTAATTAGCAATATATTAGATATACTCGACAACATCAATATCAATGTACGGACAAATATCATATGGATAACTTTAATACTATACGTGACGACAAATAGAACTAAAAATGAAAAGGTCGGTTAGGGATACCAAACACAACATTATCAAGTAATTATGGGTGTTTTGAAGCTACAAAACTACATAATTACGTATGATAATGACTTGATGAATCAACAAAGGTATCCTACAAACGACTTTCTCATTTAGTTTGGAGAATAGTGACAGAGTTTCTGATATGTAGGTGACAACTGCATACAGTATGAAGAATCTACAAATAGTTCTAAGGTTTATGATTTGAAATTTGAGAGGGAGCATTTTCTCACTCTTGTCGGCATTACAAGCCTATAGCAGTGAGATAGCGGTCTCTCGTGAGGGTGGTTCCCTGTTAAAAAGGTGTTTGGCTAGAGTAGCTGCCTTCCATTACATGGGAGCAGGTCCTCTCTGCCTCAAGGGCTTAAAAAGATAAATACTTTCTTTGTTCGAACGTATTCTTTAAAAACATTTGTTATTTTGAGAGTACGTCTCTTCACGGGCTCTAGAGGACCCTTAATTCTCTAATTACTTGCAAGGCTTGAATCTTTTGAGAAATGCGTTTTTAAAAGCTGTTTGCTCAAGACCTCGCCTTGCATCCATTCATGAGACTGGATATCCTCAAGGGTAAAGCGTTTTTCAGGATTGAATTCCCAGATACTGGCCAGTAAGTCCTTGAAACTCTGTTGGAAGCGGAATTCAGGGTCTTGCTTTTGGATATACCTCTCGAAATGTCTCCAGAATCTATCATGCTCATGACGAATAAGAAGTCTGTAGACGACATCGGTTTGCTTAGCGAACTCGAAAGGAGTGCATCCGCAAACCATTGAAAAAAGAGTGATAGCAGCTGCAAAGAGGTCTGCGCTTTGAACACAATGCGGGATCTTCTCGTGGATTTCAGGGCTGAAATAAGCTGGGGTACCTACGATTTTCATGGAGCCTTGGTCTGCAGTGAACTTTTCTGCATTTCCGAAATCAGCAAGCTTGATACAGTAATTTTCATCAAGCAGGAGATTCTCTGGTTTGATATCACGATGAGCGATATTATTTTTGTGCAAGTACGCTAATCCATCGATGATCTGCCGGAAGTAAGTTCTGGCTACAATCTCAGGAAGACGTCCATGTTTTTGTATCAGCCCAAGCAAATCCCCATTTTCAGCCAGTTCAGTAACGAGAATTGCAACTTTCATGGTTTTTTTGCTTGTTACTTCAAGTTCGGTGGACTCATGGAACTCTTTCACTGCAATGATATTCTCGTGAGTGAAAGATTTCAGAACGAAAGCTTCTCTCTTGAGCGCTGCGCTCATGGAGACTTTGCAAACCTTCAGAGCGACTTTTTCATCTGATTCCTTGGCCTGAGCAACGAATGCCCTATAAAGTAAGGTAAGTTTTTAAAAAAGTCGAGCTCTTCTCACTCTGAGGTTGATCCTGAGCCGAGAGGGCTGACGATGGTCCAACGCAAGAGTGAAGAAGACATGGTCGAAGATTTCTTTTCAGAAATCATCTAATTGCAAAAACCAAAATAGTTTTTATTAATTTTACGACCTCTTAGTATTTGAGTTTGAAAAATCAGAATCTAAATTGAGAGTAGGCGATTTTAACAGCGAATATGTTCTATCAAAAACGGAATTTTTCAAAAAGATCTTATCATTCGCTCCGAGTCTAATGACTTGGAGCACTAAACCCATCATTTTAACTAGATCTTACTCTTGATGTAGTGATAGTAATAGAATATGCGCTTAGATGATAGATAAATAGCCATTCTTCCTCTTAGATTTCGATAGTGCTGATACTTTGAGGAGGTCATATTTGCGTCAATAAAGCAAGCTTGAGGCTAGAATTGCTAGTCTAAATTAGGCTTTGTTGAGTGACGTGGTGGCTTAAGAAGTCTGGCTTCTGAGAGATGTTAGTGAATGAATATGCATGAATTGATTATGAGAGAAGGTTATTAAATTGTCTTAATTGACGAGTAATATTGATGCTGAATGACAGTATCTGCAACACAAGGGATGTTTTCTTCCAACAAACAGTGAGAAACTCCATAATGAATGTATTAATGATTAGACTGCAAGCTCGCGAAGCGACAGACAAGATTCCTTTAAGCTGCGATTGACCGGGTTTAGGCAGTTAGAAGGGGCTCTATTTTCAGCAAATCCTCAGATGAAATTCATCTAAGATGTGATTTTTCTGAAATTTTGTATGCTTTGAGAAAAATGTATCAAACAGTGTATTGTAGTGAGCTCTTGTACACTACAGGTCTTTTATTCACTCAATCTCGCAGAGTAAGATGGAGACCGAATAAGCTTTTGAGCAATCAAATTTGGCTGCAAACAAATTTAATGAGAATCTAACTCTCATTATGTTAAGAGGAACAGGCAGCTGGCATCTGCAGCCTTTGTGATCAGACCTGTATCAAAATAAGTGAGTTTACCACCGCATTCTTATTATTCGAAAGTATTTTGAAGTGAGCGGCTGACATTTAATCTCCTTAGAAGTACACTATGAAGTCTCCGTTTTTAGTATAGTTTTCAAAAAAGTGAAAAAGTTGTCCAAGTCTAACTAAATACCGTATCCGATTAGTCCTATCAGCGTATGGTCTTTGGTGCTGGATTTTGCTTCCTATCACGATATTTATATATAAATCCGAGAGCGTGTCAATTTGACACAAATCTGAACAGAAATTAAATTCCAATGGGAGCTAACGAGACCAAAGAGACCAAAGAGCCTAAAGAAAAACTTGGCTGCCATGAGTCAGGACTCTCTCACTTTGAAGTCGAAAGTTTGAAAGAGACCACGAAAAACTTCTTTGAAAATAAGTAAGCTCTCTGTCACTTTTCAAAACATCATTTTTGAAATGGAATAAAAAGTGTGATTTCAGAGGATAAATTTGCCGGACTCTTCCCTAATAACGAGGACTTTGCTAGAAATTTGCATACATGGATGCGAAAGCAATCGAATAAAGACGTTGTGGATCTTTCCTCTCTTCTCAATTCTGGTACCTCGCTTAATTCGCGATCGTTGTAAACATATTGGGATTAGTTGCTATTTTTCTCAAAAAATCAAGGAAGTGGGATCCACTGGAGCTTTTTATTCTGATCGCTTGTGCAGACTACCACATTAAAACACAGACAGCTGCCTATGAACATTCAATGTCGGTGTCTAAGTTAACAGAACCGATAAGGGTGAAACAAACTATCATTCACAAGTTTGTTTAAAAGTGAGTAGGCTTTAATCAAGATCTGCTGTCCTAAAGCTCTGGAAAAAGAGGTTGATCGGGCAGTCAGCGCTGTTACCTCTTCTATTGAAGGTTATTTGCTTTGTTAGCAGTCTCCTTAATTTTGATAGATTACGAAGGCAAAGAAATCGAGTTTAAGAGTGCAATTGCTCGGTTGAAAAGCTTGCTTCCGCTCGTGCAGAGGATAGTAGAAAACTATTTCTTTTCAATATTTTTTTCTCCTGCTTCTGCCTTGGCTGTGCCTGAATTGGACCAGAGCTCTGCTATCCTCACCCACGAGTTGCTTAGTCTGCTATATCTTAACTGCAACCGATTCAATAAGATAAATAAACTCGCATGCCTGTACTCTATGAGAAAAAGAGGTGTATCTTTCAATCGACTAGCTGAAGGAATCAAAGGTAATGTTTGTTGGGGTGATTGCATCCAATTTTTTTTATCTGTGACCAGGATATTCTGCGCCTACGATTATATTGCTGAAGCATATCGATCCTGATGGCTCTGTGCATATTTTGGGAGGGTACTCTTCGTCTGAGTGGTTCGATGGGCCCGACTACTTCGGTGACAACGACTGCTTCCTATTCTCTCTGGTTCCCAAATTCAAAATTTATAGAGTTGATTTCCAGGCTGGAGGCAAGAACTACCTTTATTTTAACTCCAGAAGGGGAGGCATTAAAAAGGTATCCTCGAAAGTGCGGGTCGGAATTGGTTTTGGAGGAAGTAAATCAACGAAATGCAGGCTCTGGGTGGATGAAGAAATGGAAACGGACTGCTATGTTCATCTTGAAGATGATACATATCGAAAGGGGTATTTAACGGAGTCACATATCAGCAAACTTAACGTATCTTCTATCGAGAAGGCTTTATTGACTAATGAATTGCTTTGACATAGGTTGATGAGATAGAAGTGTGGGGTCTTGGAGACGAAAGTGCGATCAAAAAGCAGGAACAATACCGCATGAGAGAGCAGGAAAGGTATGCTATTGAGGAGTGAATAAAAGGACTGAGAGCATTTACAATCTAGATTAGAAAAAGAAAGAAAAGTTGACCGCAAAGCGTTTCTGACGACGGATTTAGATCGCGGTATATTATTTGAGAAAACTTTCCAGGCAGCGAATAACAGAAGAGATATTCCTCCTGATCGCTATGAAGGCGATCCGAGAACTAAACCGTATAAGCCTTTCTTTGATAATGAGAAGTGAAGAGACCAGACTGATATTATTTGCTGGCAACTGCAGTTTCCTTTATTGAGAATTTATGTAGGAAATTAACCTATGTTTTGCAATGCTTTTAAAGATTTGTTGACTGTTTTGAGTTAGGTAGTGACTTGAATTTTCATGATTGAAGAGACCAAATTATTATCATAATCACTGCATTTATCTCTTTCAAGATATTTCAGTTGAAAAATTGAAAATACAGAACTCAAAACAAAGACTTCAGTAGCAGATCGGTTCACTAACCCCATTGTAAGCCGACGTCTCAGGACTTGATTTCATGCTTTGTGAAAGCTATTAATTTCATTTACCAAACCACCAATAAACCATTTCAGATGAATATATTATATGTATATTTCAAGTTACGAAGAACCACATAAATCTGATAGCCTATTAAAAAATCACTTCATAAATCGATTTCGTGAAATATAGAGGTTTAACATATGCTGGAGAGAAAAAAAGTCATTTGGATTTTCTATTTGCAGATATTTAGTTTGAAAACATCAATTAATATTTGAGTGATGAGCTTAAGTTTTTACCTTATGGATGCCAGAGCTTTTTAGGCTGTGTCAAGTGTCTGAAAAATTTATTCCCGCCACTTTGAGCAGAAAGTGTTGCTCTTTTCATTGTTTGAGCACGATTTTTAAGTAATTTTTCCCGCAAGCAAGGCTGAACACAAACAGTCGGAGCTGTGTTCTGGTCATCCTGGAATAGTCGCTTTGGTTTTATTGTGTCAGCGAAGTTGAACCTATGAGTGCTCTTTTCTAATTCATTCGAGTTAGGACACAGAGTTTGAAGTCTAGAGTTTGATAAACTAATGCTTTGTAATGGAGTACGAATGCGGAAACTCGATTTATCCGCATTAGACTGTTCCGGACTCAGCAAATGCGCACTTTGTCCTTGTATGTCATCATCAAGACTGGTTGTTGAGTATACACGCTTAGCATCTCTCTTTGGAGGAATATTTTCTACGAAATCTTGGCTGAATGTTTGAGGAGAGCCAATAATAGAAGCAGTGCATGTGCTCTTTGGACGAGGAATATACACAGTTTCGGAGTTGATGAATTTTATCGATGGTGTTTTCGCGTCGATAGACGGCAGGATCGTATGGGTGCGAGCAGTACTCTCTTTATCAAAGGAATTCGTTTTTTGATGGGCCTCTTGGTTAGTGAAAACGTCAGTCATCGTTGTAGAAGCGCTTGCGATTCTATTTTCAGAAGGTGGGTTAGCTTTTGCGAGATAAACGACGTCCTTTGATTGAAAATCTATAACAATTTTCAATGGCTCTTTTTCTTCAGAATCCTCTGGTTCTTCCTCAATAAGATGCCTGATGAGTTGCCCTTCTTTAGAATACGCAGGGTTTCTCTCCTGGAAGTAGTTTTCCAAGTCTTTCCGATAGGATTCGGTTGATCTGGTGCTTTCTTGGATGATTTTCCGAGCTTTTTCCTTCGAGGTGATATACTCATCTCTCGTAACGAATTTTTTCATGTAGGATTCAGACCATAACTCGGCGGAGAACATCGACCCTTTGTGCTTCTTTCTTTTTGTTTTCAAGTTTTGCTCGATTATTTTGTCACGTCCTGCACTTTTGAAATCGGATTTGGCTGTGGAGGCAGGCGATTTCAGCCGTTCGAGTAGCACTCTGAGGACCAAGTTTTCATCTCTTGCTTTCTTGATCTCGTGCAAGGATGGACTCCGGATCGCTGTTATCATTTGAGGCGGTAAGCAAGGTGTGAGCTTCCTTTGAGATTGGTGAGGCCTTGATATTGGCGGGTTATCAGTTGCCTGAATCTGATACTCTTCTTTCGGCTTGATTTGTCGTAGAGAGAACTTTTTCGAGGTTATCATTGTTTTGACTTTTGAGCTGGTGGTTTATGATTAAAAGATTCGGTTAAAAGCTAGATAGAGTGCAGTAAGAGCCGTTAATTTTAAAGAACCAAATTTAGATTAGGTTCGATGAGGTCGTATCTTGCCTTTGCTTCCATCTGACTCAGTTTTCCCAGAAATCAAGCCCTTTAGTTGTGTTCTTGCAATGGGGAGCAATTTAAATTTTCGGCCGGACATTTCTTCTTCATTTCTTTCATTATTTTTTTTTTGGATTGAAAAATACTTCAAAGATTGAATAGAGCTCCTCTCGTTTCTCTGGTGTAGTGGAATTCTGAAGCCACTGAGGATTTAAGATATTTTACATCTGTTAGAATCAAAAGAGGACATATTTCAGGTTTTAGACGAGAGAAACCCTTACAATGCAATGATTATATAATACCGAGTGTCATCTCTATTAAAACTTTATGTACATTGAGAAATATTGAGTTAGTAAGTATTTGCTCAGTAGAACGCGCTTATCTGGATTCAACCTCCGCATCAATTAGTTTCAGGCTAAATCATATCAGTTAGACACACCTCATGAAGATGCCTGAGCGGAAAAGCTATGCTTGAGCTATTCGAAATTCGCAGCAGACTGAGAATAATAATTGCTCTCGTTAATATCAATCTTTTGTAAAGGCTAAAATCAGGAGTGAAACTTAGCTTCGTTAGTTAATTTTATATATTTATATAAACACTGATATCATTTTAGGATGAGCTGCTGTGCTTCATTAGGCGATCAGAAGGAAGAACGAAAAGGGATAAAAACGAGCACTGTTAAGAAGCTTTCTACAAAGAAGGGTCCCGGTCTTGCTCTTGGCGATGCCAAAGTTGTCTTGCTCGGTGGCAAAGGAGTGGGAAAATCAAGCATTGCACAAAGATTTATCAACAATAAGTTTTCAGAGGCCTACATAGGCAACGTAGGAGTCTTTTACTATGAAAAAAGCCTTCAATTGAAAAACGGGGCTTCAATAAAGCTTCATTTATGGGATACTTGTGGCGAGGAACGCTTCAGAGCGCTGACTTCCACTTATTATAGGGATGCTACTGCAGCAATACTTGTTTATGATGTAACAGACGAAGAATCTTTCAAAGCTGCAGAGTATTGGATGAGAGAGCTTGAAGAAAAGAGCGACTGTAAGCAAATGGCTATTATTTTGGCTGGAAACAAGAGCGATATTGTAGAGGGGAGAAAAATCGATCCTGAACTGATCAAAGCGTATGCTAAAGAAAAGAATATCCTTGATATGGAAGTCAGCGCGAAAACTGGAGATAAAGTGGGCGCTTTATTCCAAGTTCTCGCTGAGCAAATACAAGAAAAAAGAACAGGGACTCCAACATCGGTATGATTAACAATTTTTCAAAACTTTTTATGGCAAAAATTTTCGGTATTGGTTATATCGATATCATGATCGTTATGTTACAATTACATTCTTCTCTCCTTGACCATCATTTATACATATAAAAACAAAAACTTACCAAAAGATTCCTTTTACAAATGTTTTTATTTAGAAATTTCTCGAATGCTGTGAATTTTTTAATTAATAGGATTGCTTGAGTTTGAACAAGTGCAGAGGTATCTCTATTAAATGGAATGGACAGATTTTCTGTATTAAAAGGTTACAGAAATAAATAACGAAACCTGAAAGCTCTAAAAAATGTTACAAGAAACATTGAAGTTAGAACTTATTGAAAGAATGCTTAGATAAAAAGCCTTCGAAGACTTCGGCCTTTGAACACCTTAAGAATGCAATATGAGCTCTAATTTGAAATTGCCAGTTCGAACCTGGGCGAAAAAAAACAATCTTCAATTATGGATATTAACTTGTGAGTGAGAGATTTGAGTTGTTTGTAAATTTAGGATTGATTTTTCGCTCTTATCATTGCTATCCTAACTTCATCGAGAGAAGCAGGTTGTGTCTTTTTGAACCAATTACTTTCTCTGATTTGTTGGATTGAAGGTCGTTGGGAGGGGTCAGGATGGAGCATAGACTCCAATAAGCTCTTGAGGTCTTTATTCAACGTTTCATTCTTTATCCATTTCTTTTTCATCCAGTTTTGAGTCATTTTCCAGTAGGCTGTCCATTGGCCTTTTAATATCAGAGAGTAATTTATGTCTGTGTCCTTTGAGGTTTTGAACGGATTAAATCCGGTAACAAAAATCAGCAATAGTTTGCCGAGCGCAAAGATGTCCATAGGAATACCTCGATATCCGCATCCTTTATGAAATTCCGGTGGGCAGATCCCAGGGGTGGTTATTGATGATCTTTCTATAAAAAGTCTTTCGCCTTTTTGATCCCGATATTGGACACTGTGCCCGAAATCGGTCAATATCAATTCATAATTTTGATCCAGAAGTATATTTTCAACTTTTAAGTCCCGATGACAGTATCCATGGCTATGCAAATGCTCCAGAGCATCAAGAATTTGAGCAAAGTAAAAGCGAGCCACACTTTCATCTAGCTTGCGTTTTTTCACGTAGTCAAGAAAATCTCCATTTGAATGATACTTTAATACGAGTACATGATAAAATCCATCCCCAATACTCGGTCTTGAGCCCTCCGTCGGTTTCTTCTGAGAGTTGTTCAGGAAAAACCTCGCGTTCTTGATTATTTCAGTACATTGAAGTAGATTTTTGTGAGATTTTAATAGGTAGATATTTTTTTCATTATCGAATGAACCTTTTATGTCTGTAATAGGAATAGCTTTGAGCACCACTAGATTCGGATTTTCAGCTGAATCATAGATAGATGCACCCAAATATACTGGGTAGAGGTGATCTTGTCCGAGCTCTGCAAGTAAAATATATTTATCAACTACCCCGAGTGGTTGAGCAACATTGCTATCTGTTTTCGTGATAGGCTTGCTTGAGACAAGAGGAGCATTATCCAAAGAGGTCGTAGTAGATGTCGATGGAGCTGTCATGGGGTTGGATGTAGTTGTGAACATCGCAGCCAATTTTGATGTCTGCATTGGCGGAGGCGATATAACATTATTTGTAGTGTAGTGCATATTTTGTGCTATTAGATTGATTGGCTGAGAGTAGTAACCACCAAAATTAGGGACCATTTGAACAGGAGTATAGAAATTGTTGGGTTGCGGCGGCATTACATTGGGATACAGATATGGGGTATTGAAAAAGGGTGATATTTGCATGATGGAATGAGTATTTAGGTAAGTGTGGTGGTGATACCTCTCTTTTTCTGTAGAGAATAATTATTGATAATCAGATTTGGAAAAAGCAGCTATTCAGAGAAAATAAATGAACAGTGCGATCTGGATCGAATTAACGACGCTGGTATTCTTTTTTATACCGACATTAATTTGGAATAAGTTTCGATGGGTACATAGCAATCTTCGATTTTCTGTTGAATTTATTTAATTAATTCCAGTCGAATAGCGTTTTCTAATTCGGAGAACAATACCATATTCGAATTAAGTGAAAAACAAAACATTCCTATCGTTCAGAGAACGATATGGCAAGCAATCACATTCGCAGTTTCTCTTTTCGTGTCGGTGCCATGTAAAGCATAGAGAGTATATATTTTATTTTGTTTTATGAAAGCTAATCCGATATCAAATGCTGATATTTGGAATACAATTTGATCTCTGAAGCTTATTACTGTCTTGAGCCAGAGATCTTCATTGAATGCTGATAATAAGTAATGAGAGTTATGATCTCGTTCATCTAACTAACGGAAATCTTCAATTAATATAAATCGCCTCCAAGAACGGAGGAAAAAGCTTTCTTCTTGATGTATTAATTGGTAGATTCGTAAACTAAGAGGCAGAGAAGATCAAGACGGATCCAAACATTCAATTCTTTTTTTTTTTTGTTCGAACAGAATTCTTAATTGGATTAAAATTTGTTCGGGTTTGCAATTTCTCTCAATTTTTTTTTTCTGTCGAATTTTTCGACTAAAATAAGGGTGTTTTGAATCGAAAAATTGTATTCGAGAAATTCTACGACGCTTTCATGCTGGCTAAGAAGTTTGGGTGATTTTCTGAATATATTACGGAAAATTGATACGAGTTGAAAGCAGCAATTGGTAGCTCATTGCATCTCTGTGTCTAAACATATGCCTATCGCTATCTTTTCATGAGAGCTTTGTAATACTGTAGCACCCGATTCATTGATCATCACCAATATTATTCCTTTCTCATTCAAGATTTTCTAGATTTACCAACAATTAATATACATTCTCTACAGAGCCCCTTTGGGAACCTCGCACATTGATACAAATGGGTTGTAATGATCTATCAAGAGGTTGGTTTCCTCTCTTTGACTAATTTAATTATCATAAAAATGGATAAGAACTAATTAAACTCTATTCGTAGACTGATTACATATCCCACTTGTCTCCTCATTCAGTGAAAATATTAATCTACAATTCTAACCGTGTATCATGCATGAAAATCGAAAGGGACTTTTTATTGGAGACTGTTAGTTTTGATTAAACATGGGAGTGGTATTTATTATGTTCAGTTTTCACAAAGGAATAATAGCGGAAAAATACCCTGAACTTACTTCTCGAATAAGTTGGTGAATTCTTGTTGAAAAATTTATTCCTTTATGGTAAGGTTAGCAACACGTAAATTATTTTTCACGAGTCATTGCCAAATGGATAATTTTCCTAAGAGATTCACATCACCATGTGAATTACGCTCCAAATGCATTGAAAAAATTGCTCATGACTTCGTCTTGAGGCCTTTAAAATTCGCCTTGACAAACTTCATATTTGCAGCCAAAGCACCTATCATATATACATTGCTGCTATGAAGGCGTTGGCTCTAGTACAAATTAGAAAACAGAGCATATGAGCTGGAGGAGCCTTGCTTCAAATTGTTTGATTCAATTCTCCATAACAGATTTTTCAAAGTAAAGTGCTATCTTATTGGATATTGGATGTTCTTAATTTGATTTAAATAAGACGCATAAATGATAATCAATTCTTCTTTTGATTACTTTGAATTTTCATAAGCTCGTACCAAGGAACAGCAGCTCATAAAGATTGCGTTTGGAATGATCCGCCTGAAGAATTTCCACGTTGAATTAGAAAATTGCGCCTTTGTTTACCTTCCAAAACAAAAATGCATCGCTGTACTAGGCAATTATATTGCTGATGATGAATTTGACCTCGAAGAAAACGTATTGATCTATTATGACATCAAGACCCTTCGCCAAATCCGAAGGATCGTGTTTTATGATGAGTCAGCTTCAGGACTGTACTATAGCCCCAAATACGACTTTATTGCTCGATATGCTCATAAAGAGCTCTCAATTATGGATCCTAAGAATCCAAGCAGGGTCCGAGGGACACTTACTCATGACCACACAGTAGCAGAGTGTTGTATCGAAGACAGCAAGGATATAATTTGCACGGCAGATGAGGTCGAATATGTCTATCTGTGGCATTCTGTCAAGCATATTCAGCTTAAAAAGATCAGACTTTTGCAACATCGCCTAATGGCTTCGTCATACTGGCTGAACTACATGCCCAATCTCGATCTTATTTTGACCATGCAGGATGCGCATATCGAGATCGTCAATGTAAATTGCAAGAAAATTATATACGAGTACGATATACCCATCAAAGAGAGCTTAGTCTCAGCACAATATTATCTTTCTAAAACTGGGGAGATGCTATGGATCTATCAGAAAGCAAAAAAAATTCAATTTCTCAAATATGCAATGAATGCTGTTGGAGAAGATGATATCAATTTTAAACTGACTGATGAAGTCGAAGTTCCGTTTTTTATTGATGCAGAGACACTAGAATTTGATGCGAAGCATATCATTTGGGGAACTGTTCCTGATGTAGATAGAATATTCAGAATGGATCCTTACACATTCGAGTTCGAATTTTTAGAAATTCAGAAGTACAAAAAGTCTCCTGCCTACGATTGCAGTGACTCGCTGCTCTTTGAAATTGGCAAGTTTGTTTTTCTGTTCGAGCATGAAGCCTTCAAGGTCCATCTACTCGAAGAACAGTGTCAATCGAACTCTGAAGGAAAGAGAGGAAATGCTGAATGTCTGATGGAATTCTCTCATTGAGTGAATATCAGATGTAGACCATTTGTTATGATAAATTTTGAGTTTGTGGGATGATTAGCTTGGTATAGCGGTTATAGAGTAGCTAGAAATTGGACCTAGATGAGACTACGCTATGTGTAATACTTTTGAAATTTATACCCTGTGAAGTCTTTTATGATACCCAAACATTTGTGATTATATCAATCTTTGAATGAGTAGTAATAGTAGTACATATTTGCAATTTGGAGGAAGAGAGAGAGAAAAATGCTGATTCTTGTGGACAAATCTATCTGGACCCGATCACTTTAGGATACACTTAGCCTAGTTCACACTTTAGATCTAGCAGTGCACAAAACTATCTCACGGATTACCTGCAAGCCTTGGCCAAGAGTCATATTTTTCTCGAAAAAGCTCGTTAATTATATTGTCTTCTCCAAAGCCTTTGTTCAACAGAAATTCTCACTTCTATCTAAGTGGAGGAATTCAAAAGATGCCTATGTAAATTTAATACTCAGGTACTAACATTTCTGTATAAATTTCACGGATTATCTCGGTTAGATAGTAACCATCAGTACCTTTCCATAATAGGGTTTCGTAAATTATATCGAGAATACTACCATTGTAATGAAGGATACTGAAGCTAAGGACATGAAGTTTTAATTAGCACCTCCTTTACTGAATTCTGAATAAGTCATCCCAACTTCATGAATTTACTTTGGAATATCATTTTAACTCAAGAGTTGCGCCCTCTTAACATATTGCAAATTCTAATGGATGCAGAATTCTCTGTTGGAAAAATGGCTCATTGATTATTAATGGGAAGAAATAGGAGTTATACAGCTAACTCTGTGCTTGGGAACCATTTCGAAGGAGGTCAATGTGCTAAATTAGTACTTACTTAAATCAAGGAAAATCAGCTTAGGACGAAAATTAACACGAGATATTCATCAATAAGAAATGAAGTTACCTACCCAATTCTACTTGATCAATAGGAATTGCGTTTTCTACTCTGCGATTGAGTTTGCTAACATAAGCAAATGCTTTAGGAATAATTTTCAAATTAATTTGTATAAATTTTATCAGTGATTTGAAGCATACTTGAAATTTGGCTATCGAATCCCAATTAAGATTAGACGAGTCTGCATAGAATGTGTTTTTCCTTTAAGCAAGAAAGTAGTCTAGCGGTAGTCAGCTATTTAGCGAGAGGCGCTCAAAAGCCAAATTTTATACTCTATATTCCTGTAAGACAGAGAAAATACATACGAATTTTTGGTTTTTTCGGGAGTTTTTTCTTGTACATCTTTCTCTCTCTCTGAAAGACAAACATTTTTTTTTTTAAACCGAGTGACTGCCGAAGTTTATTAACCCGATGTGCGCCATTAGCGCTGAAAGAGCCTCTACTCTAGCCTCCTTTTTTAGTCATTCTTCAGAATTAAACTAATTTTCGTAATATCGATCTTCAAAGACGGATCTTCTGATCTTCAGATGTTGAGGGAAAAGGCAGGCCGCTACATAAGAGCAAATCAAAGGAATCGGCATTTCATTCCAGATTACAAAAGAAATTCAAAACCTCTAAGGACTCTTAGTGGACGTCTTTCGAGGTCTGTTACTTCAAAATGATATGTACTAAGTGATTTTAATATGGTCCCATACAAGCTAAACATTCAATCAACAGAGTCATGCATTCTAGATGCCTTTATCATTGCTTTCGTGAAAGCATTCTTGAAATTCAGCTAATAGCAAGTATATCGAGACCTCATCTCTTGGCGGTCTCTCAGGGTTATGATCCATATATTTTCAACGCATTCTCGCGAAAGTGGAGTCTATAAAGAGAAGATACCCAAAAGTTGGAATCAAAATGAAAATTAGAATTAAGCAACTTTGAAATGTAATCGCGAACAATTTTTAATTTGATATTATAACCAGATACTCGAGCAACGGATAGCACTGCTTTAGAAAAATAATCGGCTCAAGATCTACTGCAACAAATCGATTCGCTGAAGCATTTGAAGTATTTGGACTCCAATATTCATTCTAACTGGTGATTATTTAGATTTCAGCAAAAGTTTTTCCTATATAAATTGCCAGGGTACATGAAAATCTATAATTTAATATTTCAAAATGCAAAGCAACTTCTACGATACCTCCTCTTTCATCGATTTCAGTGCTTCTCCTATGCCCTACGCCAAAGACGACTTCTTGGGAGATGATATTTTCTCCAAACTCCACGAATCGGAATGGGCCTTTTTAGAAACCGACCTCTCCTCGACCAGCACTGAAATCAATGGAGGTATCTTTAATAAGGATTTCGCTGAGAAGAAGACACAGAGTGGAAAATCCAACTCTGTCAAGTTCTGTGAGCGCCTTGCCAACGAAATTCTCTCACAGCTCGATAATTCTCGATTCAGCGACAGATTGATCCTTTGCTTCAATGATCTCTTGAAACCGATCATGAACTTGGCGAACTGTGACATCACCAACCTGAAATTCTTTAACCTCTACCCACTCAACGCCCTCATCGCTCTTTGGAAGGAAAGATTGGCTCTTTTCTCCAAAAGCAATGGGCTCGAGGAAAAAGACTGGGTTTCTATTTTCTCTCTGGAGGAGCTCCCTGCTCAACTAGAAAGTATCACCAACAACTACGCTGAAGTCGGTTCCTTCATAAGATTCAACGACCTTGCTGGTAAAGAAATCTTCCTCACAAGCTATAAGAAACTTCTTATGACCTGCAATGTCATTTTGGTCAATGAAGTTATTTTTAGAGTTATCGCTCCAGATCAAAGATTCCGTGAGGAGATTTCCAATATCGAAGACCTCATCCTTATGGTTCACGAATATTGGCTGTTCAAGCACTATAACCACAGTTCTCACAAGTTCGCTCTCGAGTGTTGCAGATCTTGCAAAGTTTGCACGTCTTCCGCTCTGCCATTCGATTTCGCCGATAAGCTCAAATGCTCAAGAGTACGATTCGAGAGACTGATCCAAGTCTATGATCAGTTGGGAGTGTTTAGAGCTCAAGAGCTTAACACCGATCTTATAACAAAGCTCTTCACTTTCTGGACTCAAATTCTTTGGATATGACTCCCTGCGGGAGTTGCCCTCATGTTTATAAGATGGGCGGCTTCTTTAGTAATGTGTTTTTCTTTTCTTTATATAGCTTAGTCGCAGACTAAGCTATTCTTCTTTCTAGTCAAGTTTATCATCGTAAAATATATCACAGTATTTAGTGTATATTTCTCAAGTTCCATAATTGAGATTTATCCTATATATTATGTACCCTGTAAAAATCAAAGAAAAATAAATAATACAATTGGTTTTTCAAGTTGAGAGAGTTTCAGAAATGCTCCAATTTTCATCGTGCTACATGTAGATAGAAAGGAATCTATTACTCAGGTTGGAATTCCATCAACCCGAATACTATTGATGAATGAATTCTGATGACTAATGGGAACTTTGAACACCGAGTCTGTTTTATGTATGTGGTTTTTTTCTTAGACTGTTTTCCACATAAAAATTTTAATTAAAATCTCTTCTGAGTAGAGTTTTTAAAACAAAAAAAACAATAAGCACTTCTCGGCTAGCTAAAAATTCTAAAGGAAGGTAACATAATAAAGGTATCAAAAGATTCTGTCAAAGCACTTGATTCCTACTTACGAAAATTAATCGTTTGTTGATGTCATTCTTGTAAGATGGATTCTTGTTTGACACTGGGAGGCCATACTAATGCTTGATTTGGAAGATAGATATTTGTGTCTGGTAAACACCATTTCGTCCTTGGATTCTCCTCGGAAGACTGAGAGACACTAGTAAGATACGGATCCAAGTAACTGATCAGAGGCTCCGATTGCTGGTTTTTTGGTTCCGTCGATTGAAAATCGTCCTTTTTTCCAAATCCATGAGCATAGCCTTGCTCGCACCAAGGACCAAGCAAAATGTTCTCTTGATTCTCCACATTCCACTTCTGAGAAGCGCCTACAGAGGCATTTAATTTCGCTCCTCTATTTTCAGCAGTTGACGGAAACATAAATTCCGTCAGAGAGTCTTGCTTCGTCGCTATTGTTTGATAATTTTGATTGATTTGGAACAATATCCGCTCATTATAATCCCTCTTAGTGCTCTGCTGTATTGGCAATCTTTCACAATTTTGCTCCCCGTTATTCTTACAAGCCTGATCATTTTCTAAATTTGATCTATTTTCGAGAACACCATCCTTTATAACGTTTCTAGTTGAATAGTTTGGCAGGGGTAACCTCGCTGAAGAATAACAATTCAAGATTTTGCTTGAACCAGAAATATCGTTTGAGTTTAACATATCTGGAAAAAGGGCCTGAAAAATAAGTTTATAACAGTTATTCAGACCGGAGATTTACTTCTTTGGACGTTGAAGAATCGTTTATTCGGAAATGATCAAGTCTTGAGCCGACGTTTTTGCTTAAATAGGCATTCAAAGAGTCTCCCGCATAGGCTTTCTGATTAATTATCGTCGATTCCTAAAATATTTGAGATACAAATGATATGCGGTGAATGTAGTACTGTCTTGGGTAAAGTTTGGTTTGATTTCTTAGAGCTTGAGGTGCAAGATGTCCTGACTGATTTGAAGTCCTGGGATGTATTGAAATAGGATCAACAGTCACATTCGAGAAAATTTGTTACAAAGCGCAGATCATCATACTCGATTTGAGAAGATTTTGCTTTGCAGTTAATATATTGCTTTGGTGGCGTCACGTGATCTAACCTCAAATCTAGCACTGCGTTATTTCTTTTATTCCAGGATGGGTCAGTCTTGGCCACGGAAGAATGATGTTCAACTTTGATTGTTCTCATTCTGTGTGTGTATGTTAACGAATATTTCTTGAAAATAAATTTATCCGCTTTGAAAAGCTTGTGACAATACAAGAAATTGAAAAAATAAATCAAACAACATTGATATGGGACGTCACACATTCTACCACGAAATGCTTCAACTACTGAAACTCGTCAAGTGAACCGTCATCGATCAGGGTTGAATATGGAGGTTGAACTGATTTCATAAACAAATTTGTTATTTCCGGCATTGAGGATTTATTTGGGATTTAAAATTCTGTCTAGAGAGCTAAATTTTGAACAAGTCTGAATCCCTTTTCTTATGAGAATTCGCTCAGTTTCAGAATTACTAGCTCTCAAAACTTCCTCTCCTCTCCTGTGCTCAGCATCTGACTAATTGAGGGGTTTATTTTTATGAGATAACCTATCTTTTTATATTGCTGCTCCTTCTCTGTTATCATAATTCTTCATTAAATAGGACCATGATTCCCTATACCTTCATTCGAAATTGATAGACAGACACTCTAGTTTTTATTTAGAACATAATTTCTTTTCAAGCAATTCAAATCATAACGAACCTCATCTCTTATATATTGTCTCGAATAAAGAACGCGTTCAGGCGGAAAGGAGTAACAAATAAAAAAAGGATACCCAAAATTTGTTAGAAAAGATATTTTTATAATTCTACAACCACCCGAACCCGATCTTTATCCTTCCCTGCATCCTGAGAGATACTCATTATTTCTTTTTCTTGCCCTTCTTCTTTTTCTTCTCCTTCTTACGAGTGAGAATAATGTTTACGAAATTAGAGTAATTAAATTGAGTGTCTTTCTTCGGATTAGCCTCAGCAAGGAACTCATCTGCTTCTTCCTCTGTAAATTTCAGTCCTTTTCCCATCAGCAACTCCTTAAAGGCTTCCAGGTCAGTAACAGCTCCAGTTCCCATTGGGTCAACCATTGAGAAGCAAGTCAAGAGTTCAGACATTTTATCATCATCCTTGATTTTCTTTGTCAGGATAAGTTTGAATTTTTCGATCTGGATGCCCTTTGTGTCAGCACTGTCAACAATTGCCATGTAGAGGAGTCGAACATCGCGCTCTGGGATATCAATGTCCAAAGAGTTGAGCAATTCGAAAACTTCATCCAGGGTAATGAACCCATCCTCATCTCTGTCGAAAAGATCAAAGTTTTTTTTGATTTTTTCGAATTTGTCCTCTGGGAAAAACCTCTCATCGTTGCCGGGAGTATAGAGCAGATTTTCCAGAGCTTCCTTCATCTTACGACCTTCTTCAAGGTCCTTGGCCCTCTGTTTGGGATCTTCCATACAAATTTGTAACTTGATGAAATAATTCAATTATTATATTAACAGAAAATGGTCGTCTCTAATTCGAGAATATAAATGGAAAATTTTACCACCCTCCTTTGACTTACATAAGTCATTTGCTATTGCGAATAAGGCCTCTTATTAATGTGGTTCACCTTGACTATTGAAAAGAATTGATTTTAGAAATAGCAGGAATAGAATAAAAAAGATATGATCATCTGCTAATAGAAGGTCTCGGTGAGCCATCGGTTGAACTACTCTTCTATTATGAGTAATAATTTTAATGTTAAGATCAAATGGAGATGTTTTTTAAGTGGAATAGGGACACTTAATTAAATCTCTTTCGAATATAGACTTTGCAACTTTAGGATTCTTACTAGTTTTCTGATGAGGGCATCCTACTTATATTTGGTATGCATTATGTAGGAATAAATATCATTAACAATTTCATGTAATACGAGCTTTCAATGCGGAATCTAGAATTGAGCCATTTGGATAAATTGAGGTTGTACCACAGGAAGAGGATTTCTGAGAACTTGGAGGTTCTGTCGTGGTTGCTGCTCCTGGGCTCGGCGAATTTGGTACTCAATCTCTTGTCTTCTCTTGAAGATGGCTTTCAATTTGTGAGCCGCGAATGCTAAGTAACCATAGATGGCAATTCCAATCAAGTTCATGGTTAGCACGTTCAAAGCCAGCAGGATGTAATATCCAATGCACATGCATTCCATAGTCTTTTCTTGCTTTTCGCGGAATATCCCGATGCCGACATAGTGAAGATAGCACAAAGCTCCTGCAGTCGCAACAACGACCAGGACAATGATTAACAAGATGGGAAGGCCAATACCCGTAAGGAAACTAGAACACTCGCTGCTATTTGAGTGCTGGCAGATCAAACCGGAGAAGGTTGAGAAGAGGGTAAGAATTAGCAAGCCAATTGCTGCTCCAACAGCGATGAAGCCAATTGCAATCCAATTAACCATAACATAAAATCGGTATTCATTGATTTCGTTGTCATTACGAGCCAGCATTAATGTCAGATCGTTCAAGGAAGCTGGTTGCTTTGGTAGTGAGGAGATTGTCTGGTGAGTTTGCATGAATTGGACGGGATTGAATTGTTGAGGAGCTGGGTGCATAACTTGAGGGATATAGTGAGGTTGCTGATGGGTATAATGAGTGAATTGAGGGTGGGAGACCGGGTGTTGAGGCTGGTACATTGGTGGATTAATGTGAGGAATTCCATGACCATATCCTACAGGTGGCTGAGTGGAATATGCATCCAGGCTTTGTGGAGTCTGAATTGGGATCGCTTGAGGAATATATTCTTCCTGTCTGAGAGAGTCATCAAACTCTGTTGAGACTTCGATTGGAGTATATTCTTTGTGGTCAGGGTTCATTTGATGGAATAGTGCTGGAGTAAAACTTAATAGTACTTTGAGTTATTTTTCTGGTTTATTTCTGAGCACATAACCTCACTATTTATCGATAGCGTATTTCCTATTTTCAAAACTATTTGAAGTCGTTTTCCAAAAATGAAAATTCAAAATGAGTATTTTCAGCATAATCTTTCAAAAAAAAATTCAGGCCACGAGGTTAGGATATAGTACCTTCATTTTTTCGTTCAGAAGCATAGTATTGCGATTTTGCTTTTTCGACGCGGTCTTGGGAAGTGCTAAATATAGTTATGAAAAACCACAAGTAAGGTGTCCAAGGTGTAAATTACTTGCTTATTTGAAAGGATAAGCAGTTCATTGTTTAATCTGCTGCTGGTGATGGCGCCAAACTTACTTATTAGAGACACTTTGAAAAATTAACTTTTTTGAAATTTTTTATCTCAACAATCATCCTGTCTTGCATAGCTTTGTGTTTGTTCCGAAATATTAAGTATTTAAAGAGTTTTCATTTTTCGATAGAAAGATTCCGGAGAGAGAGAGAAAAAAAAGTCTTTTTATCGTTCTCGCTTGTGGAAATACGAAATATATATGAATCAATTAACTGAAAGGATATACAATCTATCAGAGGAATATCAATTCTATAAAAATTGAGTATAATCAGAATTTCATTATCTAAGAGCTACATACATTAGTTTAATGTCTCTGGCATTTCGTTAGATTATAACCCCAAACTTTTGCGGACTGCAGCAAGAAGAAAACTTGAAGGTCTTTACTTGTTTATGATAATTAATGGCGAAATTCTCGCTACATTGAACTCTAAAGAGAAATCGGAAGTCAAGCTTACGATGTTTAGAACTTGAAATTGAGAGGGTAATACATTTCACCAAAATTGTTAATGCCTAAGCGCTTGACAGGAATTCAATTTATGCAAATAGAGAGTGAAACAATCGCATACTATAATTTAGCAACTTCAATTGAAGTGAAACCGCAATAGGTCTGCTAGATCCGAAATGAAAAATTCTGATTTGCAGAAATTTTCTGATGAATGCAGAAGTACAACAAAGTTTTGTTCCTCCTGATTACCAGGAATCTGGAAAAATTGTCATACTCATGTGAAAAATGACAACTAACGCACAGTTCTGTGGTGTTATTATGGAAGAGTTGCTCAAAAACTCTTTAAAGTACTATTTTTCCGGTTTTGAAAATTATGATTTGGAATCTTCATGAGGGTTCTGGCTACATGTGAGAGTGAACTGGTGTCAAAACTAAATGATTTTCCTCTTTTTCAAGTTTGTTATAGCGGAGAGTTCCTGTTTATCAAGAGGTATTTTGTTTTGCCGATGTGGTCTTTTCAGCCGATGACTGATAAGATTGTTGAATGACTTGAACTCAGTTATATAAAGACCTTAATCTTGAATAATTTAATTATTATCTATCTTCAAAAAAGGAGAAAACAGAATCAAAATGAGCGATACACCTGGCTACGTTTACGGGCTTCCAATCGGATTGGGAGTTCCCACCCTCCTTCTAATCCTCTATTGCGTGATATCATCATTGGTGGCAAGAGCCAAACGAAACAAATGGAGAGATATTGCAAGAAAAAAAATTCAAGAAAGAAATAGAATCATAACAGACGAAAAACTTCCTGAGAGCGGTTTATCTCCTAAAATGAAGGAAGAGGTCCTCAATAACGATGTTACTACTTTAAGAAAGCTTCTTGATGAAGGAAAAGTAACTTCAAAGCAGATATTACTCGCGTACTATGAGCGTGCTCGAACGATCGGAGTGCAATATGAATGGATAACCGAGACCAACTTTGCTGAAGCACTTCAAAAAGCTGAAGAATGTGATAAATTAGCAAAGGATACATCTATTCCTAAAGGACCCTTGTTCGGGATACCAATCAGCATTAAAGACTTCTTCGATCAAGCAAGCTTTGACTCGACTTTTGGGCTAGCTTCAAGATGCTTCAATCCAGCCAAAGAAGACAGTTTGCCCGTCCGTATACTCAAAGAGAGCGGAGCGATTCCGTTCGTCAGAAGCAATGTTCCTCAAGCCGCTTATCACATCGAATCCAACAACTTTGTCTTTGGTGATTCGAAAAACCCTTATGACAAAACCAGGACGACAGGAGGCAGCTCAGGAGGAGAAGCTGGCCTCGTTTCGGCTCGCTGCTCACCGATAGGACTAGGCACAGACACAGTTGGGAGCTTGAGAATGCCACCGCTTTGGTGTGGCGTGGTCGGATTTAAAGCTACTCCTGGTCGGATCTCGTTGAAAGGACATGCTATTCTGCACGAATTGCTGGTTGGTCAGAAGAACATTATGGGCTCGGTTGGAGGCATCACTAAGTCAGTCAATGACGCGAATCTCTTGATGAAAACGATCATCACAGGCAGACAGCGTGAACTTGGTGCCTTTTCAGGAGATCCAACGGTAGTAAACACAGAATGGAAAGAGGAAGAGAGCTACGCTAAAGGTCGAAAGTTTCGAGTAGGTTACGTTAAGAGTTTCAACATCTTTCAAGCATCTGACACCTGCGTTCGAGCAGTAGAAGAAAGTGTGCAAGCTCTAAAAAAGCGAGGTCACGAAACTGTAGAAATCCATATTCCAGACTTCCAAGCGATTGTTGATACTACTTATGCTTTGCTGTTAGCTGAAGGCGATTCTAAAGTGTTAATAGACTGTCTAAAGGGAGAAAAAGCGATTGGAGCTTATGGAGAGCTTCTTGCCGCAGTGAGTCTTCCGCGGTTCCTTAGACGAGTGGTAGCAGGGTTATTGAGTTGTTTTGGGGAGAAACTCGCTTCGACGATTGTCAGACACCTCAACGGTAAATCCAGTCGTGAATTAATGATCCTCGGATATAAACAGCAGCAGCTGTACAATAATTTCTTAAAGCTTTGGGAAGAGAACAAACTCGATGCTCTTATTCTACCGGGAACGCCGACACCTGCTCCAAAACTCTACATGTCGAAGGATTTGTCTAGCGTTAGCTGTTATTGTATGATGCATGGACTGTTTAATCTGCCCGGAGGAGTTCTACCGATCACTAGAGTGAAAGAAGAAGAAGCTCATTACACGAAGAGAAGTTTGAACTCTCGACAAAAGCATGAAGAGGTGCTTGGAAGGAGCATTGCTGGCAGTGCTGGTCTACCAGTGGGAGTTCAATTCGCGGCGTTACCCTTTGAAGATGAAAAAATGATGGCAATTATGAGGGAAATTGAGGAAGAAGTTGCGTTCAGATCCAATAACTCTTTTCCTCTGTAAATGAATTCAAGTAACACGTTGGTTATGTACAAAGCAATATTATTTCATGATCTGAGGTATTGAGGTTAATTGTGCCACTACATTGTTTTAGTCTGCTTTTTTAAAATCAATATTTTACGTAGTTGATGGGTACATTAACATCATCAAACGATTCCAATCTTAAAATAGGGCGCGAATACTCTGCAGTATTTGCTTTCTTTGAATAGCAGTACGTTGTTGCTATTCTGCAATGTGTTATTCTTTGCTATAAAACCCTTTTGGCTGTGATTTCTGAATATGAACGAAATGAGTATCTATTTGGATTTTCAAAGGTTAGCTTTATTACGAATATTAATTTGGGAATTTTTAAGTGTCGTGATGACAAAAATGCTTCTGATAGTTTTACCTTCTGGCTGAGACAAATCTCTGAGAGTCAGAATATCCATCCCTTCATCTTTAAAAGATCATTGAAAGGAGAAATAGGATCAAACATTACTTTTCAAGCCACATTATGAGGATTAGAAAATAAAATGAGCTTCTAGCTATCAAAGGAATAAAACTGACTGCATTCAATATTTCATTTCGATGCCCATGAGACAGTACCTCTAAATTAGGGTGATGCATCGAGGTCAGGCAATGTTGCTATAAGTCGAGTTGAATATTTTGTGGAGTGTAATTTCTAAAGAGTGACATTGAATGAATTATGGATCAAAACTTTGCCATCCTATTCTCTGATGCCTACAATAGCTCTCCTCAAAGAGCGTAATAGTCTCCTGACCATATTTTATTTCACCTTACACGACTCTCCTATTTCGGTAAACTTCAACAATTAACAGCGATTGGTGCCAATACTCTTTGTCTTCAAGCCAAGGTGAAGCAGAAGATGTGATTCAAATTCATTATTTTGCTAGAATTCCTTGTCTATCAGAAATGTGCGTTGTTTTTCTATAAGTAGACAATTTTAAATTAGAGCTTTTTGCACCTCTAGCTCAGGACGGTACCAGCTAATTGATTTGCAAAAGTTGAGTTATAAATCACAGAATCAACTAAACAATAAAATCAGGACAAAACAAAATGGTAGAAGCCGAAACCAATTACAAACAAGTCGGAGCCACCTACTACTACGACACTCTCTCCCAGCCCTTGGGAGCTGGAGCCTTCGGTACTGTCTACAGAGGCTACTCTCTTAAAAATGATAAGGAGGTGACAGCTATCAAAGTCATTTCTAAAGCCATTCTCGACCAATACAAAGACTATCTTGACCTGTTCCTGAGAGAAATCGAAATTTTAAGGAAAATTAAAGGAAAGCACGTGCTCGAATTCAAGGAAGTCCTTCGTACCTCGAATAATATTTATATTATCACAGCTTTCTGCAATGGAGGGAATCTCGAAGGAAAACTCAAAGAAAGCGGAGGCAAAATCTCAGAGGCTGAATCTCTTAGAATTCTTAGGCAAATTGCCGAAGCATTCATAGAGGTCGAGAGCTTAGAGCTGAAAAACTCAAAAGGAGAGAAACTCACAGTCATGCACAGAGACATCAAGCCTGCTAACATCCTCTTCCATAATGGAGAAGTCTGTCTAGCAGACTTCGGCTTTGCTAAGCTTGTTGACGAAAACACCAAAGATAAGAAACAATTCCATACAATTCTCGGAACCCCTTGGTATATGCCTCCTCAGATATTGACTGGTGATGCGTACACTGCGAAATGTGACGTCTGGTCCATGGGAATAGTCTTTTATCAAATGCTTCATGGACAAGTGCCTTATAAGTCGTCATCATATTTCGGCATGGATGAGCTGGCCAGAACAAAACCACTGGAATTATCTCCAAGTTTGAAACCAGAGACACAAGATTTAATAAAGAAAATGTTGAAATACGATGAGGAAACGAGACTCTCGTGGAAAGAAATCCTTGCTCACCCAGCACTCATTCCAAAGAAATCCAAGATCCGTATCATTGAATAAAATATTGAGATGTACGTAAGAGCAACTTTTACCAATCAATATTTTGAATAGTTCTCAGTACCCTTACATAAAACTTAGTCAAGCCATGAGTTCATAATGATTGAGAAAATTGAAAAATCCGGAAAACTGGTGTTAGATAATAAAGTTTGCTTTGCTTTAAGCAGACACCGCAAAAGTAAATAATGAGTTATTAGAGAAGCTAATAAAGTTACAAACTTGCCTGAGGATATCATAAATGTGTACAATAAGATTAAACTCGAAAGATGAGTTTTAAAATTATCAACATTTGATTCGAGGTAAATCTGAAGATTAGTTTTTAGGACTCTCAAGTATAACTGAATTGAATTGATTAGACAATTTCGCTTAGTTTATGCTTACAAGATAAACAAATTTTCAAATAATCCAGAAATTCGACATTGATTGTCAATATGCATTGAATTGTCTAAGACAGCCGACTTTGAGGGAATTTGGCAAGATGAGAATTAGTTTTAGCAAAGAGAGTTCCGGATTTTTTACCCGAGGACTATGTGGATTGTATGTTTGACCTATGTTATCCAATAGTGTCTCTTTTTTTTTTTGTTATTGCTGTTGCTGGAGTCATATATTTAATTAAAAAGTTGTAGAAGAGTCTGTGATCGTGCCTCCAAACTGGACAAATTTTATTGTTATAGGAACTAAATGAAATTCAAATTTCTAATCTTGTTTCTTTACCTTTCTACTATTGCCGCTGTATCATCTTCAAGCATCTATGTTGACAACTCTGCCGGATCAAACGGAGATGGCACATCAAGTCTTCCATATAATACTTTAACAGCCGCATTAACTAATGCAGCAACAAACACAAATGTTGATACTATCTTTCTCATTGCAGGTCAATCTCTTAGTGATTTAGATCGGACATTCACTATTTCACAAAATCTGAATATTACAGCAATCGGTGCTGTCTATGCATACGTAAATATAGATAACAACGCTCAGATCATCGCTAATGGATATCTTCTGTCTTTTAATTCTATTCAGCTTCAGTTTGGAAGCACTTTACAAGCTTCTTCTCTTATAGCCACTAACTCAGGAAGAATCAGCTTTTCTTGGTGTAGTCTCACAGTGTTGGATTCTTTGCAGATAGATTTCCCCGTAATTGAAGCTCAATCTGGCTCTACAATTTCCTTGCTAAACAATAGTGTAGTTGCAAACCTCACGACGAGTAGCATTCCATGGATTGTCAATGCTTCTTCCAGTTCTACAGTGATTATTAAAGACACAGTCATAAAGAATATAACACTGGTGAATGGAGGTTTGTTTCTAAATGACAACACTAGCAGCATTCAACTACAAAACGTCACATTGAACCTCTTAAACATCTCCATGCCTGTGATTCAAAGCAATGGAGGCGCAATAACAATTCAAAACTCATCCATGAATAACATTTCTTTAATTGATCAGCCTTTGGTTTTCATCAACGCTTCACTGACAGAAGGAAATCTTACTGTTGCTAGCACCTCATTTTCTGATATTCTAACCATAAATACTGATGATCCGATAGCTCTCATAAACTGTATTGGTTCAATTCTGGAGGTTTCAGATTCACGAGTGAGTGGCACGGCCAACGGGAAGCTGATATCAGTGAATCAGTCAACACTTGCAAACATTACAAATACAACTTTCGAGTTAAATTCCTCAAGTTTTATTATTGAAGCCTCAACTTCAGTGCTAGTGTTAGAAAATGTTTATCAATTTATTTTTCAAAATTCTATCATTGATGGGTTTTATTCAACATTGAGAGCTCCTGGAATTGTTTTCAGTTCTAATGCAACAGAACTCACGAACCTCCAAGTGAAGCATTCTCTCTCACACTCATCTTCTCTCAGCATTTCTAATTCTACATTTCATAATTTAAACGGAAGTTTCTCAACCAGCCAGAAGTCAGGAGGAGCAATCTTCCTCGATACTTCAAGTCCTGTGATGATTTCGGACTCTCTCTTTCAAAATAATACAGTGATTTTCAATGCACAGGCCGACCAAAACGGAATTGGCGGACCTTGCTTAAGAACGGGGAGTCTAACCACCCAACTTACAGTACTAAGAAGCAACTTTTCTGCAAACAAAGCACAATACTTATCGAATTGTCTCGAAATTATTGCCTCTAGCGTGACCATAACAAATTGTTCTTTTGACAATAATGCTGAGTTGGCTCTAGGTAGCAGCTTTGTAACGAGTTATGCTTCAGGGAATGGCAGAGGAGGTGCCATTTATGCCCAAATCACCCAGAGTCTTGTGATTGAAGGATCCAGTTTTTCTAGCAATTCAGCTAGCAATGGAGGTGACATACTGCTCAATCCTTCCTCGCTGGCAGACACCAATCAAATTGCGACTTATCTGATACATAATTCTACATTATTGTCTGGATCAGCCAAATTCGGTGGGAGTATTTATCTGGGAAGCTTAACTAATTCCACTCTCAATATCTCACAAACCAGGGTCCTGGGTACTGTGGCTGATCAAGGAGGAATTATTTATTCTCAACTTGCTAAGGGATCTCAGCTCATCATCACAGACTGTGAAATGGGAGAAACTTATGGCGCAACTGGAGCACTACTTCAACATTTAAGTAGCTCTGAAGGAATAGTGTTCAACATCAGTAACTCTTATTTTCATGATACGATTGAGCAATTTAAAGGAGGCGGAGGCCTATTCTTCGCGTCAAACTCAAGTGTCTATCTCTTCAACAACTCCTGGTATCAAGTTAATAGTCAATTCCGAGGGGCACCAATTTATGCTTCCCAGTCTAATATCATCGATATGAGCAGTTACTACTCTAACTCTGATTGCAAAGATGGAAATATACATATCTATGGTGCTTCAAGTTACAAGGCCATCGATTGTGTTTTCGAAAATATGACAGCGAGCACAGAAGGCGCGTTTCTGACTGTAATGGGAGCTTCTACTGCATATTTGGAAAATATCACCATGAACAATATGAGTACTAGTGTGGGCGCGGCAATAGCTAAATTGGCAGAAGGGTCTGTGGCTATATTCAATAACTCAAAAGCAAATAATATCCATGGTGTGCTTGGAGCAGCCTTTTATCTAAGAGAGAGCTCCTCGTTAACTCTTGTAAACACTGAAATATCAAATGTTCAAGCCACGGTTTCTGTAGTTCATGCGACTTCTTCCAATGTTTTTCTACAGAATGTTTCTTTTACACAAGCTTCGACAACGATTCTTGACTTGGTTAGCAGTTCAACGATTCAAGCTCATAACTTAACAATAGATTCAATCCTGTGTGGCTCTCAGGTTGGAGTTTGTGTTATGAGTCTTTGGGGAGACAGCCGGGCTATCATCGATCAATTGACTCTATTCAATATAACCACAGACAGTGACTCAGACGTGATGCTTGTCGAGAATAGTCTGTTAACTCTAGCAAACAGCACGATTAATGGAACAAATACTAGCTCCTCAGGCAGCTATGTGGCAATCGTGAATGCGAACGTATCAATCTCAAACACAATTTTTGAAAATCCGGTCGGTGAATGCGTTCTAATTCAACATTCGGGTCAGCTTCGAATAGAAAATTCGGTCTTTTATCAAACTTTTTCGTCTTATTATGAGTCTGGCACGTTTGAGAACCAACCTTTTATCTCTGGATCAGGGTCTATCAATATTGTGTTAACAAACTGTTCTTTCTCCAACGCAAGTTATTCGGGAGAAGGAGGAGCTATCTCACTATATAAGAGCAAAGAGACAAATTCGCTCAGTATCAATATTACAAGTGACTGTACCTTCGAGAGAAATGCGGCTTTAAATGGAGGCGCTATTGGTCTCTTAAACGTTGTAGGTACTATCTCGAACTCTAGCTTCAAAGAGAATTTAGCCACCGGATATGGTGGAGCCATTTTCATTGACAACCCAGCACATCTGAACATGTCGATTTCTGATAGCACCTTCTTAAACAACAAGGCAGAAGTAGGAGGAGGAGTGATCGCTTTCAATGATAGCATACTCTTTATCGAGGAGATGAATAATATCTTGTCGAATAATACTGTGGCAGGTTATGGACCTGTTCAAGCAACCAAACCAGCAAAGGCGAAACTAATCATTTCCAATACAGTCACAAATGAGATTATCTATGATAGCTCCAACCCTCAATACGAAGCTCCTCCTACCTTATCTGGACTTGAATCGGCGAGGCAAATACCATTAAAGCTCACCTTTGAAATTGTGGACCAGTTTGAACAGATCACGTCCTCGCTTCTGGGCAGCCCAACTGTAGCTTTGAAACTATCTAGGAAGAGTGCATCCCGGTTGCTGCAAACGAATTCGAGCAATCAATCAAGTAACATCATTCAGCCGTCATTCATTTCTTCTACACAGCTCTCAATTGTCAAAGGTACCTTTAGCTTCGAATCCTTTCAGGTTTTTTCTTTGGTTCCTGATGGCCTTTTACTGACAGTTAGCATCCCAGCGATTAAAATTCCGACGTCTTACACGTATAGCTCACACGAGTCGACTTTAAATGGTGCCTATGAATACACCATCGAACTCACGATTCGAGATTGCTTTGCAGGAGAAATAAAACAGACGTATGCAGATAAGCAACTCTGCAAAACCTGTCCTCCTGGCACTTATTCATTTGATCCTCAGGCAAGCACCTGCGCTGCGTGTCCTGAAGAAGCAATCTGCTATGGTGGTACAAACATGTCGATAAAGCCTGGTTATTGGAGAAAGAGTAACACAAGTACAGCTATATATCCATGCAACTATGAAAAAGCCTGTCCTGGAGGGACTGGTTATGACTGTGCAGCCGGCTATACAGGAGCTTTGTGCTCTTCTTGTATCCAATATGATGATCCTTATTACTCCTTTGGAGGCTCAGAATGCATGAGATGTCCTCAATCGGTCAGCAGCCTCCTATTGGGTATTGGAGTAGTCGTTGCTTACATTATCTATGCAGGCTACAATATTTGGATAAATCTCAAAGATTCTTCAGAAAACACTCGAGAAAGAAAAGTTTATCTTAAAGTTCTGAATAACTATCTGCAGCTCTACTCAATATCACTCGGTGGTCAATGCCGGCTGCCTTCTCAAGTAATGCAAGTCCTGAAATGGATGACTTTAGGGAATATTTCTAAAGGAGCTGATTTTCTCCAATGCATAAGCATAAGGCTAGGTTACTTCACTCTGCCTCAAGCTTACTTAACAGTCATCTATTATGCCTTACAACCTTATTTAGTCGTGGCGATACTTGCCATATTTTGGTTGCTATTAGCCGCTTGCTTTCCTAGAAAGAGAAAGAATCTATTGAAGGAATTCATAGTCAGCGTGGTGACCTGGTTGTATCTAATCCTTCCAGGAACCTCTGCTAAACTGTTGGGCGGGTTATCGTGCACATACATCGATTCTGAAAGAAAGTTTTTGCCCGCTCCTATCTATGAATGCAATGACAGTTCATTCAGAGGCATTAAATTTGGGTTTATTCTTCCCACTTACATTCTATGGATTGTGCTAGTGCCAGTTGGTTTGATGATATACTTGCGAAAGCTCCTCAAAAAGAAGAATGAGCAACTATTGATGTTCGATTTTATCTATCAGGGCTATCAGCGACGATATTACTACTGGGATGCTGTGATATTTTTGAGACTGGCTCTCGTTAGTATTGTCAATATCGTCATCGATGCGGACTCTTACTCTACAAGTTTATTGCTGATATGCTTCCTTGCGTTATCTCTGTATGCCACTGATGTCTGGTATCCATATAAAGCAAGATGTCATAATATTCTCGAAGTCGCGGGGCTTTTGGTGATAATGCTGACGATATTCATCGCTTTATATAATAGCACAATTATCGACAGCAATCAGAAACTTAGCTATGGGCTCCTGGGAACTTCCATTATCCTACAGCTCGGGTTTCTTTCCTTATTTGCATTCTACTTTTTCAGACATATGAGGCAAAAAAGAGCGGCAAAACAGTATCAAGTCAACATTGAACTACGCCATGTCGAGAAAGAAACTGAAAGAGAAACCCCATCTAAAGTGATGCTGAAGTCTAGGTCAAAGGTACTTTTTTCTCCAAAATCTGATATCTTTAACAATAATCTATGATAGGAATTCGAGCAAAGTTCAATTAGTTTAGGAGCGATCAGAAGAATAAATTTTGAGTAGCCAATGTGGAAGTAGACGGATCAGCAAGCCTTCCCAAACAAAATTTTTTTCCTGCTAACTTTCAGCAATAATTGTTCTAATTGAGGATAAGCAATATGTTTTTTCATTTGTACATATCTGTCCCATAAACGCTTGTATTAATAATTTTGATAAGATGTCTATGTCATAACTTGAATTAGACAGGAGCTGACTCCTGAAAACTTCAATGAATAATAATAAATACACTCTCAGATAATATTATCCGATTTTTTTCTTCTGAAAATAATTCGCAGAATTTAGAGTTACAGTCCAAGCTCTGTTGAAAAGATCATCTATGCGTCTTTTTGGGTCTTTGCACCGAGCTTCTCGTATTGAATCTCAGGGCAGAGTTCTTCATCTGAATCTTTTGTGCTTGTTTCTCCAATTTTGCTTTTCTGAGGTCTTTTATTGTTATTTTTTGGGGCACCAGCTTGATTTTATTCAGCGAATTGCTTTTGTTGCTGCTGCTCTTCAATACTTTAATAATGAACAAAAGACACAACAATAGAACCAGTCCAATCAAGTAAATACTGCCTAAAGCAAGAGATGCAGTTCGACCGAGTAAAACTAACGATTGAATTTGACCATATATAGGAAGAGTTATCTTTTGGCGAATGAGCTTTTCTACCCACTGCATAATTGTTCCGAAACAGCTATGGACAGCAATTAGTAGAAGTATGACCGTAATTAGCAGAAATAGTAGACCTGTGCCATTCTGAATCAGTTGAGAGCGACAAGGGAATCCTTTATGAGTGTTCCAGTTCGCTAAACAAATCCAGCAAAATCCATATTTGCATTTCGTACAAATCATATGGCTACAGCCTTCAGTTTTCTGGATCCACAGCCCACAAGACGGACAATTTTTTGCAAACAAGCGTTTCCAAATTTCGCTCCAATCTACCGAGAGAGTTCTTCTCAGTCTATTCGTTTTGTTCATTGAATTACAACTTGGATCTCTCCACATGGCCCCACAAACTTCACATTCTAACGGCAGATGGCATTTCTCTCTTAGATTGATGGTCCCACTAAACATACAATTTTCTGTGGGGCAGATTCTAATGTCATTTGTCTGAATTAAATAGGTCTTTAATAGTAGCTGATTGATACTTTGTTGCTGAGCTCTGTTAAATAGGTGCAAAATTATTGCTGGATCAAAGGTTCCTTTGCATTTGAGACATGGAATATTTAAAGAAACGCTGAATTCAGGAACTTTAACCATGATCCAAGCGTGGATACAGTCACTGCAGAAGCTACAAGAGCAACCGAGCTGAATTTGTTTTCCAACGTTGAAACAGGCCTGACAAGTTTGCATTTAGAGAAATAACCGAAATTTATTGTCAGGCAGTCTAAAAATACTGATTTAAATCAGATTTTTAAGTGATACCGTCATTGGAAATGTACATTTCTGATGATGATGACATCATCTGGTGAGAGATATGAGGGATATTGGATAACTTGCGAAAGAAGCCTTTCACCGAGAGCACATATAACTGCAGAAGCATGAATGAATATCAAAGAAACCTCTATCATTTGTGAGCAGTACCGATAGAAATTTGTCCAACAATGTTTGATATTGATTCCAGAATGTCCAATCAAGAGGCATTGAAAGCCTTTTTCTATAAATGATTGTTAACTGACTAACAATGACTAGCAATTTCTTTTTTACCCTATAAGTATGAAGAATACATTCATTACCTTCTTCAACGTATAACTGTTATTTGCAAACTCATTGAGTATTCGCAGCTCATGAGACCTTCTAATATTTTATGCATCGTCGGATTAATATTTATAGATTCGATGGAGAGAGAGATAAAGAGAGAAGAAGCCACATTTATGTGCATGAAAAAATGAGTATTTTTTTCAAAATTCAGAGATAGCTGCAGTTGATGGCTCTGATTATCAAAAAAAACCAGCAGACCTTTGAAAGTTAGGATATGATTGACAAGGAAAATATCCACTACGCTTCCTATTCATCAATTGTTTATTTGGCTTCCTCATCAAGATGAGTGTTATTACGCTCTCTAAAATTGCAAAGTATTAACCAGAACATATTCTAAGCTTCTCCTTTTACGAAGCATGAATTCAGTCAAAAAAAAAAACATTTGAGTTTAAGCTTCCTCATAGTTACTTGGTGCATTTGTTATTCAGTTTTTCAAAAAATAGAATTCAAATATCATTAGAATTATTATTCTGCTCAGCACCGAGAAGATTTATGGAAATTGCTATTCCATTCAATAAACTCGTCTTGTAAGAGAGTCGAATTAGGAGAATTGTTTGGCTCATTGACTAGCATCTTAATTTCAAATATAGCACAGATAAACGCAATTAAATTGCAAAGATAATCCGCTCAGCACATCCGAAAACACCTACAATTTAATGGAGAGCTTAGCAACCACCTTTAGAGAAGAGCATCACTACGCCTATTTCCAAGCGGGATACATTTGCTCAATCGTTTCACTCGTCACAATTACCATCACACTGTTCCTGCTGTTTTTAATCAGAAAAAGGTTCTTCAATTTCTTCTACAGCTTGGGTGTGTATTTGCTTATCGCTGATCTCCCCATCATCGTCACCTCTTTTCATGACCCGAGCAACCTAGATCCCTCAAACACTCTATATTGTAATATAATTGGGCCGCTGCGCGTATATTCAAACATATCAGTTGCTGTTTGGAACTTACTGATCATTTGGACCGTCTTTTTCACAGTGAAACACAATTTAGTTGAAGAAGATTTGCGAATTTACTTACCCAGATTCCTCACATTGGGATACTTATTTCCATGGATATTCGCAATAGTACCTATCTTCATCGTAGGCTATGAAAAAAAATTCACTTCGTGTTGGATTGGTACTTCTACACACCCATGGGCAACTCAACTGATCAACGCGGCCTGCTATTGGGGCATTATCTTACTTTGCTTGATTTTGGTCGTTATTGTGAGTATTTGGACCGTCAGATTCCTTTTAAGGTTTGAAATTCATGAAATATCTGGGGAGTTCTACGCGCTTGGGCTTTATCCTGTGGTGTTCATACTCTGTAACGCTGCAGACGTATTTGACAGAGTGTATATTTCATTTGGTGCAGAAGCCATAGTTTGGATCGCCTATACTCACGTTGTAATGAGACAACTCCAAGGGTTTTTCCATGGAATGGTTTTCATGCTGAATCCAAGAGTGAGATCCGAGATTGTGAAGATGATTCTCTGTGATAAATCCGCGGATCCTAAAAAAGTAAAATCATTCACTAAAGAGATTCATGGTGCTGAGTTCCAAAAACAACTACTTCATGAATCAGACGGGTTTGTCCATCTCTCAATGCAGCAACCACTTCCTTTGGAAAACGAAGTTGTTATTTCAAAGTATTTCAAGATTAGAGGTTCAACGCATGAGGCATATAGCAATTCTTCGCAAAATTCATTTCTTAGTGACCGTGCGTAGGATGCATATGATAGCATTGTTTTATTGTCTCTTCTCTATGCTTCTTGAACCATTTTTTTATTTTTTTATTTTTTACAAAACCAAAAAAAAAACATCTTGTATTGTATTGCTTTTAGTGTATGTTATTTTCCTAGCAGCGTTCAGCTTTGGTCTCTTTGAGTGAGAGGTCTCGCTGTATGCTCTGCTCTTTTTATATAATAAATAACACATATTAGATTTCGAATCATTTTCAAATCACAACTTAGACATAGGCATTAACAGAAATGGCTATGAAATAACGATTTTTATTTGTTGTTGGAGAGTTATGTCTGAGAGGACAGCCAACTGGCCGCATTGTTTTGGAAAAATTGATGGAGTTCCTAAAATTTTATAATTTCGACTGAAGAACTCTATATTTAGTACCTATACTACAAGATACCGAAAGTATTTGGATGCACTAACAGAGCGCCTCAAAAGAACTTTCAAGCCAAATACGATACACATATCGAAAAACGATTTGAAACGAAGAGAGAGAGAACAAAAAAATAGCAAAGATCAGCTTTCTAATTTGGTAAGGAAATGAAGCATTATTGATACGCACTGAACCTATGGAGGGAAACTCTTTTCATGACGAACATTTGTTCTCGAATTTAGTTAGAGAGAGGGTGCTAGTTTTCTCTCAAAAATAAAAAAAAAGCAATTTAGGCATTATGCTTGGTTCATTATTCTGAGTTAAGAATCGAAAAACAGCATTTCCCACATCAGTAGAAAGAAAATATCAGCTATTCTAAACGTGATCTTAGTAGCCTTGGAACCAGTCCTGAAGCAGCTGACAGACTCCACTAAAATTAACCAATTCTGTTTCGAAAGAGATAGATAGGTCCCACGCATCACTGTTCTTGATATAGTATCGTTATCAAACAGGCTGAATATGTTTCTAGCGATTCAGAACCACCTCAAGGCAAGATTCTCTGGCGGTTAACTTATAAATGAATTTTATTTCCTTTCTGAAATTTCATAACTCTCCCTGGTTATGCTATTTTGAAATTTATTGAAATAGTAGAATTAAATTGAAGTATCCAATTAAGAAACGTAATTGATACTTGGCCCGGTATTCCTAACGCATCCACAAATCAATATCTGCCACTGTAGTTTAATTAATTCTAAAACTTGAGGGGCTCGCGATTTCATAAGAAAGATACTGAAAAATTTGATAAATTTTATAATTGATACAACGATTACCAAGCATGCTGAAAGAAAATGAGGAAAGCCCAAACCCATCTCTTTCAACTATGCTTCGCTTGTCCTTTGCCTCAGAAGATTTAAACACATTAAGTCCAGATTCTAACGAAATTAAAGAAAAGCAGCAATCTATTTTGATGGCGAAGTTAAAATTTGCACAAAGTTTAAAGAGAACTCTCGGCTCGCCGGAAAAAGAGACGAATCCGAGTAATTCGTTCGCTTTTAAGACATTTAGAAGGATAGCATCGACACAATCACAGCCTGATTCTCTTGATTCTCCAGTAAAACAAGGAGAACCCGTTTATGTCGATTTTGACTCCGCAATGAATGATTTCAAAGAAAAATTAAAAGCAAGAGACTTGTATCAAAAAACTCGAAGCAAGGCTCAGCAGACTTGCTCAATGACTCACTTGAGTCAGGAACCAATCACCGCGTCTACAAGCAAAATGTCGTCGCTGGCGAGTTTGTCTTTGAATAGAATACCAAGCATTACCGACGACGATACCAGGAATATACTAAGTCCAGGCTCTTTTGTCATGGATCAGTTAGAAAAAGAATCTGCTCAGACAATGACTGAGATTAGATCTATCCTCAGAAATTCGAATGCAGATCTGATGCTTGAGCCTCAAAATGAAACGATGAGGCGGAATCAGAAATCGTTGTCTATGAAGGTGGTGAGGTTTATGATAGAAGAAAAAACCGATGAGTCGAAGTGACAGGAAGAACTTGTTATAGAGAGTTTAGATCTCTTGCTAGCGCGTATTTTTGTGGCAAATCAGATCACAGTGCGTGCTCTTTTTATTAAATGGAAGGCCCATGCATTGGACTGATAAAGTATTTGTTTTGTTTTTAATTGTCGAAGGAAAGAGTCAAAAGTGAGATTTTCTGAAATTTTTGGTTTTCATAATTTAATGTTTCAAAGTAACAATTGCATAATGAATCAGCAGTTAATTTTCATGTCTCGCTCAAATAAGCAAGACTATTAAAAGAAAATGAAAAGCAATAGGCTGAAACCTTGCTTATTTTTGAAATAAGCTTTCTACCACTGCTCTATTGAAAGTATTCTTATTTGAATTAGTGATGCACTAAATCCCGATGATTCATCTTTTTGTATGATCTACCAACAGCCTGGCTTCAAACATTATAATGAGCTAAATCTGTACTTTGTGTAATACTCGTATTCTGGCCTTTTCTAAATCTTAACCGACAATGCCCTTTATATTTTGGAGTCAGTACTCAAATTTGAAGGATAAGCATGGGATAGTGAGTCTAGACCTATCAGGTATTCAAAGATTCATTTAAAAAGCATCGGTGAACAATCATTATACTCAATAGCAAGCATAAAGAGATCCTCATACTTGTGAGAAAATGAAACAATTTGTAACATCATTTATATATCAAGCTTCAAGAGCAATTCACGAATAACTAAGAGGCTCAGCTTCCAAATGAAAAAATATTTAATCTTTAAGCATTAACTCCTTTTCTTCTTGCTTCTTGTCTCTCAGATAAGAAATACCAGAGAAGATTACTGCAACTCCAGCTATTATCATTAATGTAAACTCAGACCAATAATACCCTTCTTTTTGAGCAACTGTACGGTCTTGTATGATTCCAATGCCAATTAAAGCGAAACTTAGAACTATTTTTTGCATAAAAATCGCCCAGCTGATCGATCGCTTTGTCTCGGAGCTATCTGATGCGAAGAGGCTCCCCCACAACTCGAATTCAAAGCCTGAATAGGAAACACCCGCCAAGATTAATGGAAGGATGACGATAAATCCATTGTTTTCGTAATTTGGAAGGAAGGCGAATACTGAGTGTCCAGCTGCAAGAGTGATCGAGGCGATTAATGGGTATTTCGACCTTCTCCTTCCACAGAGCCTGTAAACCACGATTCCTGATGCGATCAAAATGAGCGAAAGCACACCTGAAACGATATTAGAGAATCCGAATCGTTCGTAGATCAAGTCGTTTGATTGAAAGTACGTACAATTCAAGGATGAAGTTATCAAAATAATGATGAACGCAGAACTCCATAGCTTCTGCTTCAGTGACTCGAATGTGCCTTGAGAACTAACTTCTTGTCTTTCTTGCTTCTCTTGAATGCTAACTCTAGGCTCTTCGGAGGACTCATCAAATGACCCAACCAATAGGATTAAGAAGACTCCGATAAAGCTAAGGGCAAGAGCAAAAATGCTGGGAGAGATGATATTCCTCGTTATGCTGTAGATATATGGAGACAAAGCTAAGTTAATTCCATTTCCTATTTTGGCAATGATGATGACGACTTCGATTGAGATTGAGAGCTGATTTGTTGGAAACAAATAGGCAAACTCAAAATAAAGGAGCCCCAATAATGTTTCAAAAAACCCGATCAAGAATCGGCCCAAATACATGAGAGATATCTGGCGTAAGCTGAGTCCGATGGTAAAGAGCAGCTGTCCTATCCAAACGACTACAGCGATGAGAATCTTTGTAGATCGAGTTTGGATTTTTTTGAGGAGGAACACCAGCAAGAAAGGTGCTAAAGCGCCTGCCAATAGTGAGATACTGAAGAGCATGTTGTATTGAAGGTAAGAATAGTTAAAAGGTTCTGACCTCATTTGAGTCATGATGGGAATTGGAGCTTCGGTTGTCAAAGGACCTTGAATGAACATACCTATGATGACTGTGAAGAGCCAAGTTGAAGCACGGGATCTCTTTGCTTCACTTACGGTATCATTTTCGAGCAGAGAAGCACTTTCGTCGACTTCTTTATCAATATCCTTCATAGCTCTTCGTTGGATAATTTTAAGGTATTGTCTTGTTTATGACCCGTTATAAAGCATTAATCTATTGATCACTTAAAAAACGAAAAATTAACTCTTTTTTCTTTGGAGTTAAAGCTTCACCGGCTAACAGAAAGGAAAATGGGATCACCGTAAAATTTCAAGCTGCGTCTATTGGCTTGCTGAAGAGAGGAAGAAAAAATTATCTATGGAAATATAGAGCATCCCTCTCAAAACAAATTCTGATTAGTTGTATCGAATTCAATTCGATTGTTAGAATACAAAAGGCGATAAGAAATGAAGAAGAGAGGTACTCTTTGGAGATACAAAACATCTGATATTGCTGCATCATTGCCAGCTGGAAATTATATCTGCTACAAGAATTCACTCAGAACCTCAGATGATTCTTCTCAGAGCTTAATAGCCTGTTGTTCTCGCCTTAGCATTTATTTTTCTAATTTCCTCAAAACATTACTCAAGATGGACTTATTTTACATTTTCTTTCAAAGACGCTTATTCACTTGTGAAAATTACAAATACTAATAGTTTGTGAAGGCAATCTATACGTCGATTGAAATAGCATTCGGTGGATGAGTAGTTATTAACTAGCAATCTGAAGAATGAACCCTCAATCGATCTAAAAACTCATTGTATTTTGAAAACGAAAAGCAAAGCCTCATCAATTTAATGCTTTTTTTCAATAAATGATTTAAGCAAAGCGAATTTGCAATTTTTCAGCACCGCTTAGAGTGTCTAAACTCTTTAGCTTCTTTACTATTGCTACTTAGTACTAAGCTACAGAAACTTAGTTGAATGCGCTTTCAGATTCGATGTCATCTTAAAATTTTCAATCAACCCCTCTTCTTAAGGTTTACTTGTAAATCGATATTTAGAACGTTAAATGTGAATGATCGTTTAGAAATAATCTCAATATTTAACCCAAATCATTCATTTGGTCGGATAGAAGGGCGCTGGGACTCACCATGGAAGATAATTATTGTCAACAGAAACACCACACACAGTTGAATCACCAGTGTACTGCTTCAAATATCCACTGGACCATCCTCCAAAACTATAAGCCCAACTGTCAGACATATCCATCACACCGTCCCAATGAGCATACCATAAAGGAAGGGCATTGATGTTAGCCCGCTGACCAGATCCGACAACGGCGCTCCAGGAGTATTGGCTAGTGTAGAGACCAACCTTATCGCTACCGAACGTGTTAACAGCTGCTGTAGCCAAATCAGAAACGTAGTCTAAGTTAGAGTCCAAGTCACCGTTCCAGCAACCATCGCAAGGCTCAACATCGAGCCAGAATCGAACCCAATCAGAGTACCCACCTAAATTGTCTGCGATTGTTTGAATAGGCTGGCTTGCTGGATAGTTTCCTCCGCAGTTTGGACACATGAAAGCGTAGAATCCGACGCCTTGCATACCTGCAGCCCAAGCGTTTTTGGCGTTTTGAATTGCGTCTTGATTAAAGCCGTAACCTCCGTTGAAAATTTCAATGATCACAAAGGAGACACCATCGTTGATCATGCAACTGAAAGTATCTACGCTGATAGGTCCAGTGAAGACACTAAGGTCGACACCACGACTTCCGGAGCAGCCGACTGCTAACAAGCAGAAAAAGGCGACAGAGAGAAGGGAGCTTGTTCTCATTTTCTCTTTTTAAACAATTTTCAAGAATTTAATTATTGGCTCAAGCTCATAAGGGTATAAATTAAGGCTAAGGGATGTTGATGAAAGAATTTGAGACTGATTTGGAAATGAAAACGGTCTCTTAATTCCTCGGACAGGTTTGAGGAGAAAGTTTATGATGTTGAAGCAATCCAATTGTAATCTTTTCTTATGAATCTTTGAATAAGGATTTCATAAATGAATCAATGACGTAAACACCAAAATTTACATTTCTTTGATAAGTCAAAGCCACCTGAATCTTCATTTACATGCATTTTTTTACCTATTATGCTGATTGAAAGTTGAAGTTTGATAAATTGACTCGAACAGTCATAGTCTATAAAAGAATTGAAATACTTAGAAGAAGTTCAAAAGACTTTCTTTCATAGACAATTTTGTTTCTAAAAAAGCTCTGAAAGGTAAGAGGTCTGCATCTTTTTGCCTTTTGCAGCTATCAGGGAATTTTCTATTTAATAATCAAGTCCAAAACCTGATTTTTTCCCTATATAAGAGAGAGATCTTATTTTGGCATGCATCGGAAAGAGATCAGCCGATATTTACAATGAAAAGCACTGACTTATCCGTTCCTATATTTATTTCTTACAGAATAAACATACATGAGGGTGTATTTACATTTAAATATTTGTTGCAATTCAATACCTATCTAAAACTAAAAAATAGAATTTAGGCGCAAAAGCGCTGGAAATTTGATAAATATCAAGCTTTCTTAATGCGCTGCGCTGCTCCAACGACTGGCGAACTTTCGGTAAGAATCGAAAGTTTGATCCATCACCTTCGCGGCCTGCTTACCGACAGCGCTTTGAAGCACCCATAGCGGAATATTTCCTTTAAGATCGGTCGCTGAGACCATCTTATAATGAACTTTTTTCGGATCATCTTTATCTTCTTCAAAAATCATAGTTGTCGTGTTTTCTCCTCTAACTGCCCCCTTCTTTTCCGGATGCTCATCCATGATCACGGATTGAAGCACAATAACCCAGTATTTATTGGGGGTCTTCCATAGACCTCGTTGTTCAACTTCCTCTGGATGTAGGAAATTATTTACATAGTAGCGATACTGCACGAAATCCCGATTCGATAATGGGAAAGGCATCTTCATTTCGTGATATATCACATCTTCGTTCTCAGAAAGCTTCTTGCTTAACTGCATATTAGTAAACGAACCATCCCAGTCCTTTCGCTTGGCTAGATCAATATTCATTTGAGCGAGGATATCGATATTGAAATCGTAAAGTGTGGCTTCAGATCTCACATTGATGCGTGAATCACCTTCCTTAAATTTGACATAGACTTTTTTGTCCTTTTCTAAAATGAGAAAATTTGTGTAAGGCTCCAGCAGCAATGCAAGCTTTACCATTCTGATCGAGCTTCCATGAGGAATAGTCAGCTTGCATCAACTCTTTGACTTTTTCAATATCCGGACTAAATTGTGAATCCACACGAGTTAGAGCTTGAGTAGGTGCATTTGTCGGATCAATGTGTAATGGCTTGGAGGGGTTAGTTTTGGGCGAAGAAGACTCGCTTTCAATGTGCCCTTCGGTTTTGGGGTAATTCTTTTCTAATCATGGGTTATGGCTTGAGGGTGTGAGAATGAATTTACTGAATTGATCGTTAAGCGGATCGTCAAACTCAAAGAATACTTCGTCATCCTCTTCCTGGCCATTCAACAACATCGTGCTTTTAGCGCTTGTTGAGTAGACAGCCCTTTGGAAGACGTTTACGCTCTCTGGGTCTTCTTCATCATCGCCAGAAATTGCCCGAAGCTTCGTAGAGCTATTCCTCATACTTAAACTGAGTCGGGTGGGCAAATCAACATCTTGTGTTGTAATGCTTTCAATGAACTCAGCTGAAAATGAGAAATAATTATTTGAGAGGTGAGGAAGAGATAATACCAGCAATATTGAGCAAATCAGGATTCATAGCGAAAATTATGTGGCCATTGACGATATCGATATGGCAATCACTGACGGAGAGTTGTCCGCTGGAACTGAGTAAGAATCTATTTATGAATTCGTTTATTGCTTTTTGCAGGCTGGAGATAGTGGGAGGGACAAAGTCAAAGACCAAGACGTTTTGCTTTTTCCCTTTTATCTTTCCTTGGTATACATTGGTGCAGTCAAGCCTCTTGTAGTAATTGGCTATAACGAATTTCTGATCAATGAACGAGTGCATTTTTAAAAAATTTAGAAGTAAATGATTTGAAATGGAATTAATTTTTGAGATATTAAACCAGCAAAAAGGAGTGATTCATGGATTTGCAGTGATTACTACCAAATTATGATTCACTCTTTTAATTCTATGGATAAAACCAAGGCACGTAGCAATAAAGGCAGAGCATCATCACCTCTCAATTGTCGAGTAAGGCGTGTAAACTAGAACTCCTGCGCGGACAGAATTAAGGAGTGGATAGTTTGTGCAGACCCGGTTAAATGATTTATTCAATACGATCTGCTATTTTAATACAGGAAGTAGTAACTCAGAAAAAAAAATAATCTTTGGAGAAATAAACTGAAAACTTATATTGGATGCTTCTCAACAGAGTTAGTATGCTTCCGTTTGGATAGTGCTTCTTGTTTGGATTTAATTGGATTTGAAAGTTAAAAGTATCCTTCCGAAGAATTAAACCTTAAAAAACCAGAGAAAAAGCAAAAACTCAGGTTCAATTTGTAAAGCTGCAGGTAGTTTGGGTGATAGGCTCTGCCATTGAATCTCAGGAGCCTTCTACACACAGAATAACTTAGCTGGAGTGGAGAGTGAAATAGTTTCCAAAATAGAAATTTGTAATACTTTGGTTTAATTAGAAATCTAATACCTTTTGAAAAATTAGCGCCTTAAAATTCGCTCGTTTGTGCGTTTTACTGCTGAGTCCCTGATCACAAAATCCCTGTTGATACCAGTCAACTTATGTATTTTGTGTTTTGTGTTTTGTGTTTTGTACTAGATGCTTTTCTGCCCAATGTTCGATAGACTCGGAGAGATCATGGAGAGTGTGTTTGAGAGAAATCTAATTAGCATGGTATCTAGCGTGGTGTCGCATGTTTAACCTTAGAGAACGCTTGAGATCCTTGAAAAATTGAGGCGCTAGTCAATTAATTGATGAAGAAGGATTAGAGTATTGGGTCGGTGGATGTTAATAATTTGTAGCTTCTAATTAGAATTACTATCATCATCAAAATTATCCAAAAAAAGCCCGAAAGTAAACAAAAATCCTGAGCAGTTAGCAATTATTTTAAACTTAGCCAAGCAACCCCAAGCGGATGCTGTAATAATGCAGGGAATTCGCAGGGATATGAGCAAACTGAACGAGTAGATTAACTTTTAGTCAATTACCAATCCATCCACTTATCAAACTGAGCAAAATTTTTTACATATTTAATTTTAAATATCTCAACTCTTTGCATTCAGAATGTTAGAGTCGAAATCCAAGGCGCCTAACATTTTTGTCTACACGTTTGTTTGGTAATGATTAGTGTTACAATATTACGACAATTTGAAGTATCTTCTATAATTAATAGCTATCCGTCCCATCGAGGCAAAAACCTTTCTTGAAAATCGATTGAAGTGCTCTTCGCAACTGAAAGACATTTTACAACGAATTTAGTTCTACCAAGCGAATTTTAGAGTAACAAATAAAAAATTGAGAATAGGTTAACAGTCCTTATTGAATAGTAGAGTGATCTGGGGATACAATTTTGATAAATTTCTCAAATTTCGAATGTTAACTCGAAAAATAACCTTTATTCTTGCTCTCATAAGCATTACGATTCAACAGAGCTTGGCTGCCTGCACAAATGACGCTTTTTGTACAGACTGTACCTCTGGGAGTTCTTGCGCTCAATGTACAGACAACACAGCGGAGGCCAGCCGATTTAGGATCTCTCAATCGGACGGCACCTGCTATGCTTACAGTACTACTTCAAATGGAGTATGGCAAAACTTTGGAACTACAAACGTCGCAAGTTCACCTGACAACAAAAAAAGAAGAAAAGAGGACTTAATAATAAACTTTTTGGTTGCTCAGATAATCAGCAGGGATTCTTTTTTCATGAAATAAGACTCGACGAAAGACTTGTTGAGTAGTAAAAACATCCATAAAATATGTAAAAAAAGATCTTGTAAACTGTGATCTTCCATTGCGGAATGCTATCAACAATCAGATTATGATAGCCTCTCTTTCTCCCCCATTTTTAGATTTTAAAGACGAATTATCCTTCATTTTATGTCAGTACGATTCAGCATTAAAGTTACAATCATGCGAGAAACCTCATTCATTAAGCATCTACGATTCCAAGAAAAAAATAGAGTTAGTAGACATAAGATAGACAAAATGATATATATATTAAAAGTTGCAATGTGAGTATGGTAGAAAATCATAAGGGAGGAGAAATTGTTCGGAAGTTCAAAAAACAAAAAAAAGCAGGTCTCAAAAAGAGATGAGATTTTTTGGCATTGAATCCTCAACTTCTCCCCTTCAGCTTTTGCGGGTCATTAATCATTGCCAACTTAGCTGTTCTCCTTTTTTAACAGTGGTAATCGTGCTACTATTCCTTTTTACCATTGGATTCCTGGTATTTTGGCTCGCTCTCTACCTGGTAGAACAAAGCCGAGTGCTATTAAAGAATAACTGGGTTGAAAAACATCTTGGAAAAGTTCTGAAACCACTTACTGAGTTTGGGAGTCTATCCCTCGATGACATCAGCAATCAAAATTTATAATATTTCTTTTCTTGTCTCCTGGCATTTTTCGAGTCTTTGACTTATGTTAAGACTCAAAAAAGTTGGAAATAAACACAGACCACTGTCAGGACCATTTCGGTTTTCGTTTGAATTTTATTCTGCATAGAATAATATCCTTTCAATAACAACAATAAACATTGAATTGCAAAGTCTTTTATTAAAGCCGTAGTACCAAGATGCCAAGAACATATTATCTTGAAATAATTTTTCAATTAGAGAGTACTATCTCTCTTGCTACAAAAAGAAAAATGGCTTTTCGTGTTTACTCCTAAAGAAAGTGCAGTACATACTTACTTACTCTCCATGAGATTGGAAACAATATATTTTTCAAGAGATGCTCAACACTTGAGGTAAATTTTTATTGAGGCTTTAGAGTAATTAATTACGTTTGGATGTTCATATATTCTTACTCTCACTTCAATTATATAAGTTTATCCGCGATGATTTTTAATATGGAATCAAGAAATAATGCGTAATGAGGATAAGTTTTGAAGTTTTCCACCCTTGTAAAATCAAGGTAATGGAATTAAATTTTTAGATATCCAGAGCGAGGTCATCCCAAGTGTGGGCATAGGTTCTTGGTTGGGATTTATGCTGTGTTTTGCAAGCATCAATTTTCACGCTGCCTTTGTAGTTGTCACAGGCGTATTTCACCAAATCGGACCTGATTTGACGCTCAGCAGCGGCATCATGGACACCATTAACGTTTATCCAAGGGACGTATTTGTGATCTTTGTCTGTGTTTTGGGCCGCTTGGTGCACATATTTTTCACCGTCTGGGCCGTTCGCGCAGGCGATGGTCTGAGACAGATCGGTGCCTTGTTCTTGGGTGCATGCAGCGACGGCGGCGTCCCATTGACTTCCAGCAGTTCTCTTCTTTTCCAGGCAAACGATCGCATTGTGAGCAGTCTTTTTATCTTTTTGGTTCAAGACACAGTTCAGAATCGCGTTTCCATAGCACTCATCAGCACCGTGCTGGCAGGTGAAAATGTAATGGCCTCCACTTTGAGTTTCCTTCGCATTTCCGAAAGGAACGATAGTGATGTTGGCGATTTTTTCAATATCTTTGGTATTGATGGCTTTCAAGAAACTAGTAGCGACGAAATCGTTGCAAGCAGGGCAGAGACTTTCAGTGAGAACAACGATCTGGAGTGGATCTGAGCTTGCTGCAAAGGCAACGGCGAGCAGGAAACTTGCAATGATGGCAACCTTCATCTTGAGTCTGTTTTTTTTTAAATATTTTTTTGTTCTAAAATCTAAACGTTTTTACTTTATCAACGCTAATATTTGAATAAATGTCAGTATAAATAGAGTCTCAAGCTTCAGTCTTTCATTCGAAGAAAATTTTCACTCTCATACTTGGATGAAATACCAAGTCCTCGAACGTTATACTTGTTCCATGAGTTTGACATCGAGGCAGCAACCAAAATTCATTGAAGTTGAAAGGTTTTTCAAATGCTCATACCTCATTATTTCAGGTTTTATATCTCAGGTTAGGTTGAGAATAAAGAATTCTCATATATTTAGGAACAACTATTTAGCAATTATCCACGTCCTGTTTTTGTTTTGAAGATTTCTTCTTAATAAAAAATCAACAAAATATTGATTCTGAAAAATTTATTTTTTCATTACACCACTTCTTTTTATAGCAATTCGACAACCTCGCCTTGTTCTCTTTTTTTTTGCCCTCTCTTTTATCAACAGTAATCTTACATGCAAGAAGGTCTCAGCAAAGAAGGATAAGATCATTGGTGAGTCTACACTTTTGCATAAATTTTTTTGAACAACGGAAACGACTAGGTTATGAGCTGATCCTCCTCTTATTTTTCTTTGCTTAGCTCTGAAAGCTGTGTTCTCTTCCATTTAAACTCATTTTTCATTCTGATACAATTACTCTCAGCGAACGATTCAGAGTTTTTTTTAAACAGATTTAATAAATCAATAAATCAAGAGCCTGAGCTATCCAGCAACCAAAGAAGATGAACTATTTGCTGAAATACCTGGTTCCTACCTTGCTCGGAGATTATATCGAAGGCATCGATTACAATAACGTTAAGACTTCATATTTCTCAGGGCAGATCTCTCTTCAAAACATCGCTCTCAAGAAAGATATTTTTACCAAGAAAGGAATCCCGCTAGATATCCAATACTCCATCATCGGCAAGCTAGAATTGCGTGTGCCTTGGCTTAAAGTCCGGAAAGAACCAATCGTTGTCACCGTTAATGATATGTACCTCATCATAACCTTGAGCGACCCTCAGAAGATAGATCCAATACGCCAGAGGCTATTCTTTATGAACGAAATCTCTCGCGCTTGCTATGAAAAAACGAAATCAATGGACACTCAAGACGAGAACAAAGGCAATTTCTCGAGCATGAAAATCAATATTCTTGACAATCTGCAAATATCTCTAAAAAATATCCACCTCCGGTTTGAAGATCCAGATAGAAACACCATTTTAGGCTTCGTTCTCGATGATTTCTCAGTCTTTACAACAAATGAGAATTGGGAGCGCGAGTTCCTTGACCGAACTCTCGAAACTAATAAGTTGAAAAATCTCTGGAAAAAAGCGACTATTTCAAACCTTGTCTCGTACTGCACGATTGAGAAGGATACATCAAAGTTCCTGGTCAATACAGCCTATACAGATGACTATAGAAAGAACTATTTAAAGGTCCATTTGGAAGACACCTTAAAGCAAAATCCTACAAAAACCAAAGAGTCTGAAGAGTCCTCGCATTTGTTGTTTAAGATGTCAGCGGAACTGAAAATGATAAAGAAGAATAAAAACTTAGATTCAATTGAGGACCCGAAACTTCACTTCCAGCTGCTTATCAAGGAGCAAGGCATGACTCTACATCACAATCAGGTGGAAAATTTGTTAATCTCGATGGAAAGAGCAACGAACCTGGGAAAGATGATTGAGCATCACCCGCCTGAATTATCTGAAGAAGAGAAGGTTGTCAAGCAGAAAGAGTTTGACAACCTACTGAAAAAGTACATTGAATCCAGGAAAGGTGAAGACGCTGATTGGATATCACTGTACGATGAGGACAAAACAGAGCTAGGAAACACGTTTAGGAAGTATTTAGTTATTGTAAGTGATGAAATGATCATCACGAGCGTCAATGAGGCAATTTTTGACGCTGAGAAGAAAAGTCTGGTGCTAAGCAAGAAGAAGCAGGGAGGTATTCGAGGTCTGTTTTCGAAGAAAGCGACCGGAATTACAGAAGAAGAATCCTTGATGGCAGATGAATTCATGGAGCAGTTGATTCAAAAGAACGAGGAAGAGTTGAAGAAAATGAATGAAGGGTTTCTTTTACGGATTTGCGTACGAATTGAAAATGGCAGCCTTTTCTTAATTAACGAAGAGCAGAAGAAAAACAGTGCTGGCGTCTCTTTTGAGATGGATGGCTTCGAGTGCAGATTCGAGTCCTGGAGAATCACTGAGAAAGAGCAGTTTCAGTTTACCAGCAAAGTGGACCAAGTGTTAGTGTTTTTGAAGTCAAAAGGAGTGGGATCTGACTACTACAAGCAATTCAATATTGTCAAAAGGATGAATGAGAATGACCAGAGCAAGAAGCAAGTCTTTGAGCTGGTCGTGAGGAGGGAAGTTGATAAACTTACTGAGCGGTTGACGGTTAAAGGCGAGGTGCAGGAGTTGGTTGTAAACTATCTGACGGCCTTCTTCCATCAGCTGGTCAAATTTACGAAATTCGAAAGCAGGCTGCATAACTTGGAACAGATAGCCAAACAGGAAATTGGCACGTTGAAGACGGGTGCTGGGAAGAACTTGAAAGGGTTCATTGACAAAGTGAAAAAGTTGGAGTTGTCGATTGATTTCATGGTCGCATCGCCGAAATTTGTGATTCCGTTGCAGCAGAATGGAGATTTTGGAACAGATATTTGGTTAATGAATGTGGGTAATATTCACATCACGACGCCACAGGACACTAAATATGACGAAATGACTTATCGTATCATTGGGCTGTCAATAACCGGTCTATCTCTACAATATTTCACCAAATGGCAGAGCTGGTTGGAAAAAGGAGTTGAAGCAGAGCATAATAACGTGCTGGAGGATACCAACGCGAATGTGATCGTCTGCTACATGCATTCGAGTTTAAAAAGAACGAGCAAATCTGCAGCTGTTGTTGTAAACTGCGAGCTAGAACTGATCGCATTGAACACGAGCAAACCTCTTATTATAAAACTCTTGCAACTTCCATACTGTCTAGACTTTACAAAGGAGAGTGGATATCAAGAATTGCTTGAAACCCAGAAGGCTCAGATCATGAGAACTCGCCCGGCTTTGTTCAAATTATTGTTCAGCGAAGAACGAGACGTTGCATGCATCGGGTTATTCTATGAGTACTACCTCTATCTTTACAAAAACCCGACCGACCTGAGCCCGATGAAGATCGTACGACTAGTACATCAAAAAATCGATTTGGCACAAGAAGGCGAATATTACACCATTAAGGTAAGCATCCTTTTAGAATTTTATGAAAACTAAAGCATTTTGTATAGATGACTGACCCCACAGAAGATGAGACGCATATCTGTTTCACAGATAAATCATTCTATGAGAAATTCACTACGTTGATGTACGAGCGTGTTAATTTAGGAAAAGAGATTTTAGGAGAGCACAAAAAACTACCGCTGCTAAAAGATTCCGCGACTAACGAGAAGACGATTGAACCCGTACCTCAAGGTACAGATGCTAGTCAGGATCGTACGCTCATGGAGTTCCAATTCAAAATCGCGAGACTGAAGTTGGGGTTAAAAGGCAACCAGTCGGACTTCTCTATCGCCATTGGAGCGATGGAGCTAAACAACACGAACAGGTGCCTGCAACGAGATCTATCATTCAATATCGGTTCATTCCAAGTTTCTGCAGTGAAGAACGGTGCAACGCATAATCTTATCTCGAACGAAAGATTCAAAGACTCTAAATTTCCACACAAAGAGGCTCCGAATATCCAACTTTTTAGCTGGAATTCATCGACTTACACACGTCAGCACCCTCGCTTCATGTCTACTGGGTGTAAAAGCAACGTTGATCTCATTTTCAATTCGTTATATGTGTTCTGGAAACCGCTATTGATCAGCGAAATGCTTTTTACAATTGTTGATGCATTTGACGAGAAGAGAGCCGAAGACACGAAATTGAATCGAGTTCAGGTTAAGCCTAAGGACGACTCTGAGATCATCAGACGCAAGCAGTCAAAGGATCTGGCTCACGCATTACAAAGTGGGAAAACTCTGGAATATAATGCCAATAACATCAAAATTATGGGATTATTCCTTTCCATATTTACTCCTAAAACCGAGATCGAGATGGCTAGCTTCTCTTTGAACAACTTAGAAATGACTATCGCAACGGATATCCAGAAATTACACATAAAAGGACGTCTTGAGAACCTTCAAATTGCTGATTTAACAAATTACCCACTCACGATAAGCGACAACAGCTCCCCTATCAGAGTGAATGAGCTTTTTGGTATTGACAAGTCTGCAAAGTCGCTTTTGGAGTTCGATATCGTCCGTTATCCAGATTATTACCCTGGGCTTGTTGACCAGAAAAGGATGTATATGAAGATCGATTTACACTCGGTGGTGATCACTTACATGCAGCAGCCTGTTCTCCGTATCATCGACTACATCATGAACTATTTTATGAATATCAATGTGACAAAACTGCTTGCTTCTGATGAACGGACACTCCAAGAAATACGAAACGAGATCACAAATGCCACATTTAATGACATCAAAATCACAGTCGAGAAAATAAAAGTTATTTGCCGAGCGCATCCTTCACTGCCTTATTGGTTCGAGATGGATATTGACATGCTTGATATCTTTAATGGGATTGAGACTCATCGAAAAAGGCTGAAGGACAATATCAAATCGATTAAATTCACATACAATGAATTTTACAAAATGCATTTCAAGAGAGTCACCATGAATCGAGTTTTTGGTAAGGAAGAGCGAGTTCCATTTACAAATCAGTTTGATTTTTATTTGGATTACGAACGCTGTCTGTTTGGGAGGGAATACGCCCTGTTAGTCAACGATGAGCTCAAAACGAATAATATGTTTCCCATTGATGATAGCTATAAACTGACAGGCAATACAAAGTGCCTTGAAATGAGATTCAAAAGAGATGAATATGTTGAATTAATTGATACTGTCTTCCACAACGTCCTGAATGATGATTTCAAGGATTATCTCTATTGTTTCCGACCTCATCTTCTAAAAGAAGAGCTTCCACTCATTCGATGGGCTTCAAAAGATGAAAGAGCAGGTAAAACAATTACCTCCACCTAATCCTTTGCAATAATAACACATTTATCTTTAGTTCCTATCACAATGGATTTTCTCTTCGGGGAAGTGCTAATAACCCTTTGGGACGAGACGAGAGATTTCCCACTTGCTCGTCTCCAGGCAAGTCAAAAAAGGATGCTGTTCAAGAGATCTCAGGAACGTGTGACCTCGTTCCAATTCAAAATCTTTGAGATGCAATTGTTTAAATACAACCTGATTTCTAAATATGAAGTGAGTGAAGCAAGTCTCCTCAGTGTGACTGCCTTTAGCGAGAAACAGAGCACGCCAATGATATCAAATAAAAAATTCTTGATAAAAGATGGCTGTATACTAGAGTCCATCCACCCAGAGGATGATTCAGAGTATCGTTATTCAGGGATGTCTGTGGAAGAACAAGAAGAGGAGGATTGGAGAAATTCGCCTGTAAAAATCGACGAGAACTATCGTGAAAATCTAAGCGTTAAAGTCGTCATGCATAACGGTGAAAAAACAATCACGGCAGAGATGCAGGACCTTAAGGTCATGGCCTACGTCGAAGACTTGCTTAGAATTTTCGAATTTTGTAAATATGTCCCTGAAGCGCTGCTTGAAGAGGACCGCGATGCTCAAATTAAGATGGGACAAGTTATTGAGCACCGAACGCCATCCTCCATGGTTTTCACTGTGATGGCTAATGATAGCTACTTCTGTATTCCCACAGGAACTGAAAACGTCATCATCTTTAAAAGTAAAAATTTTTTTCTGATGATTGTGTCTGAAAGCTAACGATTTTGTAATGTAGGTAATGTGGCGTTCAGTTATTCAAACAGAGACATTCAACAGATTATAATAAACTCGATGGTTGACCCCGGGCTGCATGAACTGTATTCTTATAGACTGACATTACAGCAGACTCAAATGATAGTCGCATCGCAGAAAGACTTTGTGTCGGACCTGCCATTATCCAATCTCTCGAAAAGAATTTTGATTCATCCTTATAATTTCAGTTTTAGTCTCAAGACGAGCGTTTGCAAGGATCAAGGCAGCAATAAAATGCTGCTATTTAGAAAAGACAATGCATTCATTGACCAGCTGGCAATCAGAATTGCTTCCAGGGACTTAATATTGCTGCTAGAGTCAAACTTTTGGATTCAGGAAAGTCTGGCATCATACAGGAAACTCGAGCCTTTCTCCTCAGTTGAGCCGGAATACAAAATGAAGCTGAGCCAGCGCAGACGCCAAAGAGACGACTATTTCTCTCGCTACAAGATCGAGCAAGTTTGCCTCGATATCTATGTGGTAGCCCATGGCATGCAAATAGTAATCATTCTTTTTCATGAGTGAACGTGTATTTACCCTTTAACACAGAGATTGATTAACGAAACACCGAAATATAGCTTGCCTCTGATGGATTTCACGATTTTTGGAGATGAGTCGGAGCCCTCTTTGATTCTGGCTTCAAAGAAAGGAGCAAGCGAGATAAAATGCAATTTGCACATTTCATCGAATTACTATAACTCCAACAACAGTTGCTGGGAGCCGTTTATTGAGAAGTTTGGGATCTCGCTGGAGATTGAGGGTTCAGAGACACCCACTCCTAATCAGTCGATTAAAATGGTGGTGGCAAAACCTCTAAATATTAACATCTCCAATGAATTGGTAAGACTTTTTGTTATGAGACTATGGTGTTAATGATGACCTCTCCATTTTCATTACATAGATTGATAGCGCTTTGAGCACGATATTCGAATGGAAACAAAAATACGAAGCTAGCAAAACCACGAAAATGGATGTTAGCAGGCCCAGAACAGCCAAAAAAAAGCTGAGAGCAGGAACAATTTATCTTCCTGAAGCCCACGATCAAAATCTGAACAAGACAGAAAATGTGTCACCTTACTCAGTTCAAAATTTGACAGGATATCCTATTACGATTTTACCGAGCGAAAAGAGCATGAAGTTGGAACTCCTTGAAGACGAAACCAAAGATATCCGCTTTGAGAAGAGCGTAGAGGAATTGTTTTCAACTCAAAGCGAGCGAAATCCTTTCTCTCATCAAAAGATCTCGCTGCTAATTAATTACCCGGAAGCTTTGATCCCGAGATCAGATGGAGTCGTTTTGGATGAAACCGCGGTAAAGGATGTCTTCTTCCCTCCTTGCAAAGGAATCACGCCTCAAGTTTTCTGCGATATCCAAGATAGAGGGAAAAAGCGAGTTATCATCTTTACTACATCCGTTCAGATTACAAACGAATTCAACGTCACTTTTGAAGTAATGACCTCTCACTTTCCTGCTTCTGATGAACTCATGAAATTCTTTTTTAGATTAACTTTTTCAAGAAAGACGGAGGAAAACAAATCAAGAAAATCCTGCAACCAGGGAAAACGACGTCGGTTCCGTTTGATCTTGTTAACGACCGCATGTCTATATCATTGTCAAACTTTGAGGAAAGTAAGTGCTCTGTTTATGCGATTCCAGAGATACTCAAGGAGAAGCAGGTCGAGGTTGCTCTTCCAACAATCTTTTGCAAGTTGATGGTATTTTCGTTCCCAAAATACTCTTGCATTCGAATCGCTCCAATACTCAGTTTAAAAAATTGCCTGCCAATCAAAATGATTTTCGAGGTCACTAATAAGGACATCGGAATGCCTCGAAAGCAATCAGGAGAGCTACTATGCCAAGAAGTAGCTCAAATTCACGCTCTTAGTCTCAAAGACGCAATATTTCTGACAATTGAACTAGCAGAATATTCTGCCTCGACAAAAGTCCAGCTCTACAATGGAAAAGAAAGACTTCCTGTGAGAAAAATCGTGCTGAAGGGCCAAACCGGATCAGTTGAATTAAGGGTCTATCGTCCACCTACAAACGTTGATGAACTCGTAATATACGCAAAATCTTGTATTGTCAATGAAACCAGCATCCCGCTTCTCTATTTCTTGAAGGATTACAAACCTTTCCCTGGCAGCAGCGAGCTGAACTCCAAAGGCACGCTGGTGTTTGATAAAATAAAAGAAGTGAGAATACAGCCGATGATGGTTGAAGGCGATTATACTGAAGAAATACCGATTGAAGGACTTGGCGATCGCAGCGTTGACATGAGAGTGGGGAAGGCGCCAAGTCGTCGATTTAATATCGGTCTGAATATATCTCCACGCCTTTGTGAAAGAAACTATGGTCTCATGACCAAAGTCGTTTCAGTAGCCCCGCGATACTTAGTTTTAAATGAGACTCCCTATACCATTGCAGTCATTCAGGACAAAGCTGAAACGATAGAAAATATAATCGAATCAAGCGAAAGGCTCATACTTCATTTCCAAGAGCCTAACTTGCGTAAATCTCTACGTTTCAAAATATTTTCAGGAAAAGATGAGTACAAATGGACCTGGTCAGGAGCCATTGATTGCACAGGTCCAGGTGAATACCTTGTACTCACACTCGATGAGAAATGCCAAAAAGTGAAATACTTTAAAGTGTCAATCACTTTAGAGTCTCCATCCTTTTACATCCAGATCTTTGAGCAAGCCCTTGACAAGACTGGGTTACGTATTGTTAACGACCTTGAATGCTTGGATTTGATGGTCGCACAGCAAGGTAAATCTGATAGATACATCACAGTGCCGAGAAAAAAATGGGTCGCGTTTGCTTGGTTCGAACCTTGTGACTGCAAGGACGTGATCATCTTGCGGCTGATTGATAAAAACACTGGAACTGTCGTTGCTTTCAATAACTATACATTCGATAAGATTGGCGAAAAGACGCTGATTACTTCAAAATATCCTTATAAGGACAAGCTGTTGGATATTTTCATGGAAATTAACCTTCATGGATCTTCAAAAGTGTTGAGGGTTTACACTCAGAAGTCAAAGACACAGATATTGACTTGGAATACGGTGGCGTCTTTAATGATACACACCATTGGATGCTCGATCATTTACAGCAGAGGCAAAGAAAGAGTTGAATTGGTTTATCTGGCGCTTCATCCAGTTATCATGGCGTTCAAGTCTGACAAAAAGAAACTGGAAGCGCAAGTCAAGATCAAAGTGATTGAAATCGATAATAATACGATCTACAACACGCTCTACCCATGCACGCTTTACCCGATGAGCTTCGCGAAAGAGAAAAATGAGCTCTACACACTCGATGTTCTAACAATTTTCCATCTGCCTAACGAAGAGAATCAAGTAATATATAATACTAATCATTCAGAATTCATGCCTGACCTCTCACTTGTGTACTAATAGATGCTTCATTTCGAGAAAATAAATATTCTGATGAACGATCTGGCGATTAGAATCGAGGGAAAACTGCTCGAAATGTTCTTTAGATTTGGTAAACGAATCATGGACCAGCTCCAAAACATGACGAATAAATACAACGGGTACACTGAAACTCTGTTTTTCAGTCCTGAAGATAAGCAGGTATCATCATCTCCATTCTAATGATATTTTGAAACTAAAACCCCTATTTATCTTTCTAGGCGCTTTTAGTAACCAACGGGCTACAATCAATCTACAAATGGCAGCTATACAACCCAGACGCTTCCGCAGGAAGCTTAGTCTATATCAAAGAACTCGCTGTCTACCCCATCTCGCTCTTCTTGAGCTATCAACACACAACACTTCATAAAGAGACCGGCGGTGATGATCTACTCGCAACGTTTATCAGTACATCCTTTGTAACTTCAATCGCCAGCTTTGAGGATGCACCAGTAAGTCTTGGAGGAATCAAAATCCAAGGAGTGTGGGATAAATGGGGCGATATTGCTAAAAAAGTCTTTGCAAATTACAAATCTCAGGCCGCAGAGGTTGTGTTGGGCGTCGCCTTCTCATCAAGAATAATCGGAAATCCAGTAAAACTTTTCGGAGGTATCGCCCAAGGCGTTCAAGACCTAGTTGAAAAACCCATAGAAGGGTTTTCAGAAGGTCCTTTAGCAGGAGGAACAGGGCTGCTGAAAGGAGTTGAATCACTAGCGACGAAAACGCTGGGCGGAACCTTTGGAGTTGTTCAAAATATTACGGGGTCTCTTGCTGATGGAATCTCTCGGCTCGCTGTGGTAATTTTCTTATTCTTTGTTAAAGGAGCCTAAAACGGCTGGTTCTCATTGAATCTAGGATAAGCAATATGAAATCTCACGAGACAAAACGAAAGCAAAGAAGAATTCGAATGTTCTTACAGGTCTAGCTCAAGGTGTTGTTACTTTAGGCAAGAGTACTGTTAGTGGCGTTACAGGTAAACAAAAGAGCGTCTTGAATGAGTTAACTTAGAATTATTATTATCTCTCTCTCCTAGGTGTGGTAACTAAGCCCGTTGAAGGAGCCAAAAAGGGCGGATTTTTAGGGTTTTTAAAAGGAACTGGGAAAGGAATCGTCGGGTTAGTAGTGAAACCAGTCAGTGGGTCATTGGATGCTGTTTCGAAGGTGTCTGAAGGGGTTTCAAATACGATTGATTCCAAAAAAGATAAAATTAAATCCGTGAGGTTCAGAGAAATCAGGACATTGTACGGCAAAAGCAAACTCATCAAAGAGTATTCTGAAGAAGACGCTCTTGGTTATCAAATTATTTGTGCCTATCGAGGTGGAAAATACGCAGAAGGCCTCGTTTGGATGGATTCCTTCGTTTGGGAGATCACAAAAGACTCAAGGAAAGAAATCATCAGCACATTCCAGAAAAAAGAAGGCTTTTATATGCTGGTGTTGGGGATTTCCCGAGTGTTCCTGCTTAACCTCACCAAGAGAACGATATTATGGAAAGTGATGTCAGACAATATTGAAGCTCCGGCGGAGATACCAGGAGGTATTTTCCTCAAACTAAGAACTAAAGATTCTAAACTCAAGGTAAAAACTACAGAGAGATTGCATATGCTAATATTGTTATAAAAAAATCCTAGACGACTACTGTCCCTATCGAATTGGATGGCAAAGATCTAAAAGCAAAGGTCCTTTTGAGATTGAGTGAACTCATCATTCATATCAGGGAGAAGCAAGATTTTGATAATATGAACCTATCGAAGTCGGTGATAGCGTCGTCTAGAGAATCACTGAGTTTTATTAAAATGTGATTTTTTCATAAAAATTATTTACCTTCTTAATATATTTCGTAGACATTAGTCGCTCAATGCGTATCTAGTTATGATAAAATTATAGTAACAGATCTGTTTCCATTAACACCATGGTATTTAAAGAATTCAATATTATCTGTTTCATAATGTAACTAATGTAAGCATATCTGAAAGCCCTTCTCTTTTTCTTCTTTAAAAAAAAAAATGGAGAATTCTGTGCTTGGTGAGGAAAGTATATAAAAGTAAGTTTTTGAGAAAAATAACAAGAGAAAGGCAATATGCATACAAACCTAAGCTTGAAATGATATGAAAGTAAAATATTTCAGCAGTTTGATCTTACTTTTCAAATCTGTTTTAACGATGAATGAGAAAAAATTCACCAGAACATTTTATCTGAATTTCCAGACTTCACCAAGTTTACTGCTAATTGTTTGTCACATGATAAGGTTCTACTTCATCTGGTCAAGTTTTATCGCTTTTTTCTTGTTAATATATTTTTTGGACTTCAAAATGATTCGATTCTCACTTGATTCTCTCGATCGACTGATTTTTTGAATTTTCACAAAAACCACAATTATCAATGTTTTGACAAGCTACATCGGAAGTAATCTTCTTCTTCTGACAATATGTTCTTCCATTGTTTTAGTCATTGAGCTCTATGCCATATACTATTTAGCACAATATATGAATTAAAGAGTTTAACTGAAAATCGTCAATTCAGAGAAAACTTATTAAACATGCAAATGGAAAGTGATGTTAATTTTACTGGGATAGTAAAACAGGAGGACCACCGTGCTGTTTCTGCCGACGTTTCTTTTGATCATCAACCAAAACCCAACAACAGAAAACGCAAATTCCGAAGCAAGACGCGATTAAAGAAGCAATCTGCGGAAGAACTCCCAAAGTTGAAGCTTCATCACAGACCTCATCCAAAACAAAACAGCTCTAAGCCTTTGAATCACGAGTCTCCAACAAGAATGAAAGAATCACAAGCGCTGAATAATTTAAAACTTTTGAGCATGCAACTTGAATCTTCTCCTAGACGCACGCCTGTGAATGAGTTCGAAAGCATATTTTCAGATGAATTCAGAAACCTTCGAGCAGACTCTAAAAAGAAAGAGTTTCGAGACGCGATACGGAAAGAGTTAAGCAGCATCATACCTTCTCAAAATCAGGTTTTAAGGACAAGTAGACAAAAAACCCTTGTAACTGAGACAAACCCTCTTACGGAACTATCTGGTAACAATGAAGAGGAAATATTTCAGAGAAAAAGCTCAAGGAGAGGCCATTCATCATCGAATTATTACGACTTCCCACCAAAAAGTAAACCAGGTGATACTGTCAATGGTCCTCAATTATTTCCTATAAACTCAAGTCGCACAAATCCCCGTGTTAATAGGCAGTCAGTATTGAAAGAGCATAGTGAGAATCTGCAGAATTTCTCCTTTAGCGCTCATAATTCACTGCTTGAAGATCCTAGAAAGATGTTTACACCCTCAGCAGATATTACAATGAATAGCAACAACATATTAGCCTTTAATATATTATCTCACGACTCACCCAAAGCTCAGCAACAGGGTCAACGAATGCCAAAGTTTAATTTAAAAATCCCTAGTTCTGATCTAGCGACGCCCATGTCTCATTCACATCAGGAGCTTGAAGCGAATGAAACTTTCAAAGAACCCTCGAGTTTATCATCGAGAAACATGGGACTGCAAAATAGATGTCATAGGATGCAGAGTAAACAACAACCTCGATTAGAGGAATCATGGGAGCAGCATTATATGGTTCCGGATTTGAAATCTGAAGATGTCTCACTTAATCAATTATCAACGGAAATGCCAACAAAGGAAAATAGCTCTGTCGATTGTCGAGCAGTGATGAAGAAATCACCTTCGAGCAGGGAGACAAGTAGTGAGCAGAAACGCTTTCGTAATGGACTCTTTGAACCTTTCTATCAGAGAGTGCACACGAAATTACAAAAGATGAACGCGAAAGATACGGTAGCGTTTCAGAAACCGCCAATTCCACAAAAATCGGGGCCTATTTGCATTCAACCTGACTCTCTATGTGTTCATGGATCTCAGTCCCTCAATTGGTATAATCTACCTGAGAAATCAATTAATTCCAGAAGAAGTAGTTCTATTAAAACACCCAAACTAGAAGAATTTTCACAACAGTAACCGTTAGATCCTAAATCGATCTAAACACCCTTTATCTACTTTGTTACAGGCAAAATACGTTCAGAAATAAAGAGAATGTCCTTCCTAAAAGTTTGACAGATATTAACAGATACGAAGAGCCTAAATCCTTAAGAAATCTCAATACTGAAGGAATCAGTCAGAGTACCCAAGTCGAGGTAAAATTTTCATTGTTTCTCTTTATCATGATGCCTATTATAACATAAGAATTCCTATCTCCAAATGCTGAGCAAACAGTGTTCTGTGGTCAAAGAAGAGGAAGAATCAATACATTCTCCAATTAAAATAACAGACCAAAATATAGTCAGCCAAATTGAAGGAAAAACTCCAGAACTTTCAATGAAGAAGGCAATAACTCCACATCCCCTTCCTCCACTGTTTCTTCCTCAGTTGCTAGGTAAAGATGGATTCACAAACAATTTTGTAAATATTCATGTACAGGAAAGACAGCAGTGAAGAGAGGAAGAGATAAGGACTCTCGAGCGAAGTCAGAGAAGAGAAAAACTAGGAAGCACGAAGAACCGCAAGGTGATTTTAGAATGGACCATTTAAATTTCATTGGTATGATAACATCGGAAGAGTCGCTTGAGTCTTTTAAGAAGAACTTAACGCCTATTGTGTTTGCTAAGAATGTTGGAAAGATGCCAATAAAGCCACCGAAGAAACTCTATATTTAAACGAATTTTTAGTAGGAGACTGTAGTAATCTAACAGTCTCAAGATTTTTTTCGCAAGTCATAACTTTTCATATAACACATTGGTATTTTCTGCTAAGTTATCATTTTCATGGAAAATTATCTTTAATATCTATACGCAGAACACACTTTCCTCGTGCATGAGTCGTTTGACTCTAGGTCCTGTTGAATTGACATAAAAAATTACAAGGAAATTAATAAAGAGCAAATTATGAAACGATAACTTGTTTTCTGATGCAACGGTCCTTAATGGTCTATTCCTCTTTCTTCAAGGTTATAAGCTCAACGGAAGAGATGCTCTGTTTTTCAAGGATAACGCAATAAATAGAAAGCGCAATTTCATTTGGACCATCAAAGGTTCAAAGGCTGTGTCTTTCACCATAGTTCAGTCAGTCCAAAATTCGAAAAATCTCTGTTACAGTGTCATAAAATAGAAAAAAGTAAATGATTTTGATGAACATAAAATCTGGAATAGTTTTCAGAGAAAATACAAACGAAAGACAAATAGTCAAATGATTTCTATTATTCCATTATAGAAATCAACAGCTTGAAGTGATATTGCTGGCTTTGATTTATCTGTATAGGAAATAATATCAAGCCTTTTTATAAGTTTTTTCCGAGATGTGCTTCTATTTTCTTAATCTTGGAAATAACAAGAATTGATTAATTTTCAAAATTTTCCAGGGCTTAAAGCATCAGAAAACTATTTATCGAGTTCCAGTGTCTGGGACTTTTTCCTTTCGAAGAAACACTGAGATAATTTCAAAAGTTCTATATACCTGCAATTAAAATTAGAAGAAAAGAAAGTTATTACTATCACCTATCTTTTTAAAGTAACGCAACATGAATTAATAAATAGATATTCGTGTAGAAGATCAATTATTGGCAACTTGGAGTTTTTTTCTCTTCTATTTATGTTAATTACCACCCATTCATCTCAATATCTACCACATATTCAATTAGAGCATCCATAAAATTTATCTGAAAACTTTTAATGAAATGGGAGCTTACTTTTCAGATAGAAAATATGACCTTTGATATCAACACTGTTTCAACAATCTCCAAAAAGGTTATCTATTTCCGTGACCACATTCAACAGCTCCTCAATAACGAATTTCTCCCAGTTTTAGCTCAGCAAAAGTAATATCGATACAGTTTATGCTAATTGTAAAATACGGCATAAGAATTCTACATCTCTTCCTGCACTAGAGCTAACGAACGTGAATAACTTTACTTAAGATTGAAATTGTTATATTATTAATTTTAAACATATGCATCGCAATGACCCTCTAGCATTACTTGGACTTCTTACGAAGTCGCTCTTGACGTAGAAGTTAGTATAGAAGCTATTTTCGAACTATATATCAACGAATAATCAGTACATCATATTATATAAAAATATTGCGATTAATCTGTTTCGGGTCTGGATTAAATTCCAACGGCTTTAAAGCTAATACATCAAACAAAAGCGGGTAATAACGCACGGTAAAACGAACCAAAAATACATGATAAGGCAAAATTCTCACTCATCCACCCAAATGAGATAACTTGAGGATTCTCCAGAGGATCTTTCCGAAAATGTAATCCCATTCACCCAACACATATTTGTAAACTGGATTGGACTTTATAGGACTATCGATTTCGATAATATTAATTTTTAGCAATTTATGATAGTAAGAGAGGTTCTTTTTTCAGTACAGCTTGATTTCGAGTAAGAAAAAACTGTTACCTTCAACATCTCTTTGCAGACAATTGGTTTCATGTCCTTGATTAGCTCTTTTTTCCTGAATTACCTCTAAATCCTAAAAAGTCTAACACGATTAAAAAGTTATCAGCCATTTTACACCGCGACCTCCTTAAGCTTATCTTGAAGCGGCAGTTTTTAGAGATTATCCAATAAAGAAAGGAATACACGCGAAGTTACGATCGAGAGAATTCCAATATCCTTTCTTTTTACTCACACAAAACACGTAACAAAAATTAAAGACAATATATTGATTTCCCCATTAGTCAGTTAGGATTGACCCTACTCCAACCGCTGAGTTGACTAGAATGAGCGTTGGAAACGAAGCTTTCGCGGCTTCTACAAAGATATTCAAAAATTAAGATTGATGATAGGTTTTCGGATCAATTAAGAAACGGATAAATCCTTGAAACCCCTTAAATTTGCTTTATAACTCCTACAAAATTGGAGGCCTGTTATAATCAAATTAATATCGAGATGAATTTTGTCAGCTTTCTCCAAGAGGATTCCACCTCCACTTGTACCAAAGCCTTGATCACCGCTCAAGTCGATCAATGCGCTTATGTCAAGACAGCTTGCGCTGAGGAATCTGAGTATTTAGATTTCCTCGCATTCTACTATTGTAGCATCGATCAAAACGTTCCTTTGATCATTCTTATTTGTGCTGTCTTCGTCGTTGTTGCCTTCCAATTTTTGGGAACAACCGCCGATAATTTCCTTTCGGAATCTCTTGAAGTTGTTGCCGCCAAACTTAAAATTTCTGATGCTGTTGCAGCTGTCACTTTCCTTGCTCTTGCCAATGGTGCGGCCGATGTCATTACAGGTATTGTCGCAGGAGGTAAAGGAAGTAGTGGTGTCTACATTGCTATGGGAGGTCTGTTTGGAGCAGCCCTCTTCACAGTCACTGTTGTCTTCGCTAGATGCATTCAAGGAGATTATGACTCCAAAAAGAAAGATATGAAGGAAGGACAAGCATATGAAGGTTTCAACGTCGAGCCAAAGGTCTTCGTTAGAGACGTCTCTTTCATCCTCATGGCCGGCGTCTATTTCTACATTATCGCATCCGTTACCACATTCACTTTCCTTCTCGTTTGCGTCTATTTGGTCATTTACGTCCTTTACTTCATAGTTGTTTTCTACCAGATTTCACAAGATAACAAGCGAGAAAAAGAAGCCAGAGAGAAAAAAGATTATGGTGCGCTTGGAGATGAATCTGAAAGACAACCTATTGTCCCAACTGAGAAGGCGAAGTCCCATCACGATCTTGAAGTATTGCACATTAAGGACCCCGATGCGAAGAGCGCCATTGATAAAATCAAAAGAGCTGTTGATGAGAGACTCCAAAAGGAGGACCCTGAAGGATACAAACTCAGAAAGGCTGCAAGGAAACCAACTGTTGCTCATGCCTTATGGCAATATGTCTACCTCAACACTTACTACAGTCAGAAGCTTCAAGCCAAGAGAGCCATTAGAAGAGCTCGTGCCCACAAGGGTACTATTGAAGAAGAGCCACTTGGTGAAGAAGGAAGAGTTGGATCCGAACAAAGCGAAGACGAATATGGTGACAACCTTTGGGGAAGATTCATGTTCAGATACGATCAAGTCCTCCTCTTCATCCGTCAGTTGACCATTCCTCAATTCAATGAGAAAGAGTACAGCCATTGGATGGCTCTTGCTCCACCAATTTTCGGTACCTTCTTCTTGTGCTGGACCTTTGGAATCATCCCTCCAGGGAAAACTTGGGTCTGGTGGATTGTCCTTGGTATTGCAGGAGGACTCGAGCTTCTCCACATCATCTTCTTCAGAGTCAATTTCGCTAAGAGGTTCGGAGCCATTCAAGGTTTAGTTGCCTTCCTCGTCTCTGCCATGTGGATTGATTTGGTTGCCACTTGCTTCATGGATATGCTTGCTCTTATCACAGTCATCAGTGGACTTCCTCTTACTTACCTTTCTTTGACTATGCTCGCTTGGGGTAACTCTATGGATGATTACTTCATTGACTACGTCGTCTCCAAGAAGGGCAAAGGACCAATGGCCGTTACTGGTGTCTTCGCAGGACAGTTCTTCAATCTTTTGCTTGGTTTCGGTGGTGGCATGTTCAGATTGACCCTCCAGAGCTCCATTGATTTCAACTTCTACACTGGTGGATCTGATAACGTCTTGAACATCTTCCTCCTTGTCAGTTTCATCTTTGTTCTGATCTTGACTTTGGTTGTTGCTTGGTCAAACAAATTCAAACTTGGCAAAAACATGATGTATTTCTTGATGGCCTACTACGTGATCTTCTTGATCGTTGCCACAATCATTGTTGCTCTCTAAATCATCTAGATATTCATTTCTAACGGAGTGTCCAAGATTCATAATATATATATTGATATACATTTTACATTTTAGGATTTTTCCCTTCTTGGAAAGGAAGGTTTTTTCCTATTGGACACGGTTGCTGCGTTTATGAACTCATTTATAGGTGCTACATTTATATGAGGAAAAAAAATTTTTACGAAGCGTATTTAGAACTTTGAAAACCTCAAATAATTGTGTAGAAGGGTCATCCGCGGATGTTTTAGTTAGAGAGAGTAAAAACGAAGACTTTCCTTGGTCTAACAGACGATATAGCAATCACAAAATTCTCTCTCCTCGTGTGGAAGAACCGAGCCGATCTTGTTGGATTTTCTTCTTGATACTTGATCTTTCTGATTTGAATTTTCACTCCCATGAAAAAATCGATTGTAATGCTAAGCTCAAAATTGCTCAATATTTCAATAACATTGTCTGATCTCCAAACATGGTCACCT
>ENA-UOTX01000128-UOTX01000128.1-compost-metagenome-genome-assembly--contig:-NODE-128-length-83845-cov-13.433304_pt1 | contig 83845 bp, 50 predicted proteins | sample MGYA00238143_ERZ746982 | MGnify/ENA primary metagenome ERZ746982 (study PRJEB28758, sample SAMN06268862) | compost metagenome | isolation source: single cell | place: USA: California, Emeryville, Joint... | reverse complement strand
TTTGAATTTGAGCTTTTTCAGCCTCGCTCTTTGCTTTGCCTTCTTCAGCTTCCTAAAAAGCATTGAAAGAATTGTAAAGCAGAGTACTCGTTACTCTCATGAGCTTTCTATATTGTTCAAGTTGTGTCCTCATGTCTTCGCTGTCCGCGGCACGGTCCCCACTTGCTGCCTGTTTTTGAGCCTCTGGCCCCTTTCTCATGAGCTCAGCGCGAAGCTCTTGATTCTCAAGAGCTAACTCTTCATTAGCTGCCAGGAACTCATTAAGTTTTTGTCTTAACTGAGCAATCTGCGTCTCCAGAGCCGCTTTGTCAGCTAAAAATGTCGCTTCAGCCTCTTGAGGATCCACGAGTCCCCTCGCGGCTTCCAATTGGGTCTGCAACGCCTCGATATCTCTGTGCAGACCTTCGATTTCGGCCAGTAACTCCCCTCTTTCCTGCTCATATTGTGCTTTTTGATGCTCCAATGCAGCTCTAACTTCATCCTCCATTCTACCTTTCAGTTGCTCGAGTTCATGAAGTCTTTCTTGTTGCTTTTCTTCAAGAATTTGATTCTAAACAACAAATTCATTAAGTTATTCAAAGCAGATGATTTACAATTTCGTCTTCCTTTGCTTTTTCCATGGCATCAACTAGCTCTTTAATTTGACCTGTGAAATGTTGTTCCAGGTCTTGGAGTTGCTCTTTTAGATAATCGTTCTCTTGTTTTTTATCTTCTAGTTCTTTTCGGATATCGTCTATATATGCTGCTAACTCATCCATTTTATGGTCCTTTTCTTCCAATCTTGCCTCAAATTCGTTTCGCGCTCGCCCAAGCGTTTCACGAAGTTCTTGGTCCTTTGCCTGTGTCTGTTCGATCATAGCTGTGACATCTTTTTCAGCTTGCTGCTGGACTTGGGCGATGTGATCGTTCAATTCATTAACCTGATTCTTCAATTTCTCATTTTCGCGCGATAATTCCTCTTTTTCAATGACTAATTTCTTCAAATCATCATTCAAGACTTGCATATCGTCATTTAATTTATCCCTCTGCGCCTGGATTTCTTTCTCATGAGCCTGAGTCTCCTCTTGTCTTTGGTTTTCCTATATAGCATTATCAGATTCAACTCGCACAAACAACACTTACAAACTCATCGCGTAACTTCTTCTGTAAAAGTGCACAGGCCTCATCAATGCGGTTTTCGACATCAGCTGCGCTTTGAGCGAGCTTATCATTCAGTGTTTTAGCCTCTTTTTCAGCCTCAGTGAGGTTATCCTGGAGCTTCTTGCGATCTTCTTCAAGTTTTCGCATCGCTTCTTCAAGATCTGCAATTTTAGTCGCATTATCTCTCAGTAAATTTCCTGCTCTTTCCGCTTCTCGCTCAGCTGCCTTAAACTTATCCTCGAGTTGTTTTTTTTCGTTTTCAACTTGATTTGCTTGCTTCTCTGCCTCTCTTCTCGCCTCTGTTTCTTTAGCAAGAAGGTCATTTAGTTTCTTGGCTTCGTGCTCCGCGTTCTTCAACTTAACATCTAAATCTTTGTTTTCCAGCTCAAGTTTCCTCATTTCTTGCTCGGCTTCAAGTCTTGCTTTCAATCGAGTTATTTCCTCGTTTTTGTCTTGTAAATCGTTGAGCCTTTTGATCTCTTGGTCTGCAGTCCTCAGTTTATGCTCCAGATCTTTGCTCTCATGCTCAAGCTTTTTTATTTGTTGCTCAGCTTGGAATTTTTCTTTTCCAAGGTTTTCTAATTTCTCTTTGAGAGTCTTGACCTCTTCTTGAAGTTTCTGATCCGCTTGAACTTTCTGCTGTTGATAATTTTCCTCATTTTGCTTCTGTTGCTTCACGAGTCTCTCTAACTCTGCGCATGTGAGAATAACTCGCAACTGGTAAGCGGTTTTTTCTTGCATCGCCTGTTGCAGTTGGCCTTCGAGTTGTTGGATATCTTCAGCTGCTTGCACTTTGGCGTTTTGAAGCTCATTCCTCTATAAAAATAAATTCATAAGTTCTCTACTCATTTACACAAATAAGAATTACAGCGTTTTCAATCCTCTCCTCAAGCGTTTTTACAGCTGCGTTTTTCTCCTGGAGCTGCTTGTTCAGACTTCCAACTTCCTCTTCTAACTTGCTTACCTTATTATTAAGCGAGCTGATTTGAGTCTTCTGGTCCTCAAGGGCTTGATTCAAATGTTTGTTCTCTTCTTCCAGAGCTGTCTTGACATTATTCACAATGTTTTCCTTTTCTTTCTGGACCTCTTCAATTTCTTTATCCTTCTTCTCGACCTCGGTGACCCGAGCTTGTCTTTCGGTTTCTTTTTCGCCAGCTAATTTTTCCAATTCAGTTTGAAGGCCCTTGATTTTTTCATCACGATCTTTGAGTTCGTTCGTCAAATTCTGGGTTTCTTGACCTAAATCCTGCGCCAAACCGCTATGTTTCTTTTCCAATTCTTCTAAGTCTTTCTCTAAAGCTGCCAGTTTTGCTTTGAGTTGGTTGTTTTCATCGGTTAAAACAACTTTTTCATTTTCCTTTTCTTGGAGGGCCTCATGGAGCCTTCCTAAATTGTTATGCATTTGATTGTTGTCGTTCTGTAAGAGATCGTTTGCTTCAACTAATCCTTTAAGTGCATGGTCCCTCTCTTCTAATTGGTCTCCAAGCCTCTTTACATCGCTAGTCAAACCCTGAATTTTATCATCTTGTTGTTCTAGCATATTCTTTAAGTTGCTATTTTCCGCTTGCAATTTTTGAATGAATTGATCTCGGGTCTCCAGCTCTCTCATTAATCCCTGTAAATCACCTGTTAAACTATGTTGAAGGGCTTCGTGGTCTGCACGCAGACGATGGTTTTCTGAATCAAGTCTTTGGATTTGCTCTTCCCGATTTCTGAGCTCTGCTTGGAGAATTTGAATGTCTCTTTGGAGATTATCTGCCAAGGTTTGGCTTTCTTCCCGGGCATTTTGAAGTTCTTTTTCCAACTCCTCTTTCTCCTTGTCAATCTGAAGATTTTCATTTTGCAATTGCTGAACACTCTCTTCTAATTTCTTGATTTTCTTCTCAAGTTCTTTCTCTTTTTCTTTAAACTCGTTTTCTGCTTGCTCTCTCTGCGATTGTGCCTCGTTCTTCACGCTTTCGAGGTCTGCGTTCAATTTTTCAATCTTATCATAGAGATCGGCCTTCTCGCCCTGCAAAGTATCGTTGAGTTCTTGAATTTTTTCCTGGTTCTGTTGGAGTTCTCTCACTAACGCATCTTTAGCCTTCTCTAATTCTACGTGTTCATTTCGAAGTAAATTGAATTCTTCATCCCCTCTCTCTAAAGCATTCTCAAGCTTGGCAAGCTCATTTTGGAGATTGCCGTTATCATACATCAACCTCGCTTGCTCTTTCTGCGCTTCTTGGACGACTTGCTCAAGTTGCTCGATTTTTTCTTCGCTTTCTCTTTCTTTTTCCTTGAACTCCGCTTCGTCTTGTTCTCTTTGTAATTGAGCCTCTTTCTTCATATTTTCGATGTCATTATTTAATTGCTCTAATCGTTCATTAAGTTCAGCTTTTTCGCCTTGTAAACTTTCTTTCAACGCCTCGATTTCTTCCCGAGCGCTTTGAAGTTCACTTTCTACCTCGTCCTTATGTGTTGCCAATTGAACATTTTCGTTTCGAAGATTTTCAATTTCTTGATTCTTTTCTCCTATAGTAGATTCTAGCTGCTCAATTTTCTTTTGGTTCTCTTTCTCTTTTTCTTTAAGCTCCTCTTCAGCTCTTTCCTTAACATTTTGAGCTTCATTCTTTACGGTTTCAATCTCATCAGTAGCTTTGTTGAGCTTATCCTGCAGCTCAGCCTTCTCGCTCTGCAAACCATCTTGCTCTTTTTTCAACTCCGCCATTGTGGTCTCTTTCTCGTTAAGTTTATTTGTAAGAACGTCCAGGTCATTCTTCAAAGAATCTGCTTCTTTCGCTTTTTCAGCAAATTGAATGTTCTGCTCCTTCAGACTTTCGAGCTCCTTTTCGGTTTTTCCATTTTGGTCAGATAGTGATGCAAGAGAATCCTCCAACTCTTTAATTTTGTTTTCTAATTCCTTTATTTTCTCTCGCAGCTCTCTGTTTTCGTTTTCAAGCTCATTCCTCTGTTGATTCATTTTTGCAGCATCTTCAGCAAATTTAAACGCAGTTGGTTTACCTTCAAAAAATGAATCAATTGAAACTATAATCCGGTAACCTTACCCAATGGACTCTCTTGACTATTATCAAGAATAAAACTTTTTACGATACCTTCTTCGCCCTTTTAAAATTCCATTATTTCTTTATGCTCAATAAAAATGTGTAGATACCGGCTGTATTAATTTTCCTGGTGATTCGTATCTAGGGATGTTTCGATCCCGATTCTGTTCTTGGAGGACTAGTGGTTGATCTCGAGGACTCTTGATAATATTGAAATTACAATGAAATAAAGTTTGATTATAGTTGCTATGTACAATTCGGTCTCTATGAGTTAGCTCTCCAGTTTCTCTGTAATCTGCTTCACCTATCCTTGGAGTAGGTTCTTGGCTTGTACCCTTTCATCAAAGAGATTTAGGTTGGCTCGATCTTTGTATTATACCTGAAATAATTGATTTCGAGAGCCATGCAAGCCATGAAGCGGGAATCCGCTAGGTCCTCGGCCGCCGGTCTTAGAAGAGGAAGGATATTTCAGACTAAATTGAAATATATATAAGCTTTTACCTCGGCGCCGTGAGATCTTGGCTGTGAGCCGACATCTTCTTCTCGAGTGTGACTTACTACCCCTTCTGGTCCTTTCGTCCCTGCCAATTGACCTCCTTCAAAGGACCTTCCGGTTCCTGTGTAAACGAACTCTTCCTAAAGGAAAAATTAAGAGTGATTGATGATTTCATTTTTTTTCAAATCACTCTTGTACCTCTTCAGTAATGGCTCTATCATCAGCTGTTGTAGGCAACTGCGAAGTATCTTGCAGACCTAATCTCTGTACATCGATCGGTCTACGTAAGCCGCCTGTCGGTTGCTGCGGTCCTCCTTGAATTTCCCTTGGAGTATAAAATACATCTTGTCGTGGTGATATCGCCTGCTCATACGCCTAGCAAAATCCATCATAAGCGACCTCAACCTCATTTTACTTTACCGGAAGGTTCCTTGCCACCTCAGGCGCCACCTGCTCCAACGTTTCAGCCAGGATTATATTATCTCGATGCACATCCTCAAGTTCCATATTCTGGATCTGTACAACACTGTTCAGTCGCTCGATTTCAATCATCAACATTATCGACTTGATCTCAAGATCCGACACCTCTGATCTTAACCTGTAGAACACCTCCTGCTGCCGGACTTGGTCTCTCGGATCAAGCTGGTCCCCGAAATATTTCTTTATATCCCCTCGCAACCGATTTATCTCATCGAGCTGTCTTTGGAGCGTCTCTTCTAATGTAGCTCTTTCCCTTTGCCACGCTTCATGTTGTGCTTCGATCTCACTTTCGATTTTATTCTGTAGAGCTTTATCAAGCTCTTGTCTCAGTGCCTCAAGCCCCTCCTCGTAGCTCTGTTCCTTCCCGTCCATCATCTCTTTCAATCTCCCTGTCTCTTGCATTCTGTCCATAGCCACATTTTGAAGTCGCTCTATCTCGAAAATGAATAGTACCAATCGATTTTCATAGTCTTGTACGCGGTTTTTCAGCTTCACGACTGCGCTCTCCAGGTAACTTCTTTCCTGTGCAAACTTGAGATTCAAGTCACTGAGCTCCAAGTCCACTCTTTCTCGGACACGGTATTCCAGATCGCCTTTGAGGTCTTCAATCTCGCTATTATGGCGTTTTTCAAGGAAATTATATTTGCTTTTCCAGGCTTCAGCTTCACTCTCTTTTTCGAGGGCCTCTTTTCTATATTTCTCGACTTCGTTTTGCAGCTCGTGCTCTCTCGCTTCAAGGTCTTCGAGTCTCCCTCGAACGTTGCTCAATTGATACTCGATCACGGATTTCTCTGCGTTCAATTTCGCGGTTGAGTCTCTCACTTGATCTTCGAAATTTTCATTTTTCCCACTTTCATAATAATCCTTCAAACTTTTCATCTGATGATTAAACTCTTTTTCCTTTTTATTCATTTGGCCTTTAAGCACCTCAACAGTGTCGGCTAACTCGTTCTTCTCTTGCAGGAGACGCTCGATTTCTATTACAAAAAGCACCATGCGATTCTCATATTCAACATTCTTCTCTTGTAAACTCGCGATAAGCCCATCCATCTCACCCTTTTCTCTATTTCCATCAAAATCACCTGCTTCTAAACTCGATCGGCGCCTCTGTTCATCAAAAGACCGACCCGGCAGCTTTTGGGACGAATACGTTTGAACTCCTTCTAGATTTGCCCTCCACCGCGCCAGTTCCCGATCTTTTGCAACGTTGTCCTGAATCAAGTTATTTATCTCTTTCTTCAGCGCGTCGACCTGAGCTTCATACTCTTCAGTCTTGAATTTCAAATCTCTGTTTTGCTTTTCGAGTTCTTGCGCCTTGCCAGGTGACAATTCAAATAAAGACTCACCGCTGAGGTTTCCTCCCTCAAGCTGTTCGGGTTCGTGGGCTCTTTCAAGCTTATCCAAATGCTCATGAAGTACTTCGTTTTCAGCTATCTTTTCCGAGATCACTCCATGCAGCCGCTCGACTTCCGCACTAAGCATGACCCTACAAAGGTCTTTTCCGAAGTTCAGTTCCTCGATTTTTCTTTCAAATGAATGAGTTTCATCGAATCTGGTGTTCAACGCACCTCTATGCTCTGATTTAATGAGAAAAGCAAAATTTTTCGACACTATTACCTGCGTCAAGGCGCGCGATCTCATCGGTTTTGGCCTTAAGTAGCCCTTTCAGAGTATCCACTTGGGTTTGAAGACTGCGGTTATCCACTTCACATCTCACTAATTTGATTCGATGCTCGTCAGCTTCGGCGTTATCGGCCTGAAGTTTCTGTAACTGGTGCTCTAAGTACCTGTTTTTCGCTCGAAGCTCATTCAGCTCGGTCTGCAGCTGAGGCAGAAACGTCGGGTCGATGTTCCCCAGCTTATATTCATCCAACTCTCTTTGTAGTTCTGCTATTTTCCTTCCGGAGTCATCAAATGATTTTCTTCTGCTGTCACTTTTTCCCGGGGAGAGTTGGAAGGATGCGCCTAGAACGCGGGTGAGCTCGTCTATTCGGTTCCTGAGTTGATTGTTATCGCTCTGCATCACTTGTAAATCATAAGCCAGCTCCTGATTGACTAACTGAAGCTCTCGATATTGGCTTTGGTTGTTTTTCTGCATGTTCAAGTCTTCTCTCAACCGCTCAATTTCTTCTTGCAGTTCAGCGATGCTGGGTTCACTTTCTTTAAATCCGGACGTGAATCGACGTTCTTGACGTTTGGGAGTGGGTCGAAAACTGCCTAATCTGCTGCGCTCTTCCTCGGGTGATTCTTCTTCCTCCTCTCTGAGGGAATCAAGAAGTGAGTAAATGAAGTTGAGAGGAATGATACTTGATAGAGAGATTTGGTTTGAAAGGATTTTGCTTTGGTTTGACTTTGTTTCTCGCGCTCTCTGGAGAAATTTGAAAAAGAGAACTCTCCTCAGGAAGTTGTTTTGCTACGACGTATTCCAAGCGTGCGCTGTGAGGTCGTGATGTTGCGCTGTCTCTAAGTGACATTTCTTCCTGAAATAATATTTATTCTCGTCTTTAAAGAATTAACAATCTCTTATTTAAAGTATAAACGTATTTCAAATTCAAAGATTTGTGAGGCCGATATCAAACGATTCAAGTCAGTAAGAAAATAAGGAGGCTGTTTGAATTCTTTGAGTTTGTCTGTATTGTTTGAATTGATCGGCCAACTCATAACCAGCCATTGTTTATATTAGTTAGCATTTAAATTGCTTGCGGTTGGGCTGCTTTGGAAGTAATAATATAAATCTGTAAGAACATGAAACTCCTTTGAATAGCAAATCTATAATATTGAAAAAAGTAATGCTGAAATAGGGACTGGGTTCATTTCATCCGTGATAAATGATCTAACTATCATGCTTTTAAGAGTAATTATTGGAAAAAAGTTTTTAAACGCTCATCCAAGTTTCCCATTCCTGCTTTCCTTTTGGAAATCAAATACTTCCAAATAGAAATCATAGTTCGGCTATTATTGTTGAGTGCTAGACTTTTTTGTTGTACTCGATGATAGAAATTGGACTTTTTCGAATTTCGTCATACTGCCAGAAGTCTTAGACCCTTGTCAGCAATCACTCAAAACCAATGGTCATTTGTAGGTGTAAATATTTCCAAGCACCTACGGAGACATCAGGGCTTTTCTTTAAATTATAACCAATTGCACCCATAAAAATCTAATGCGCTATTTATAAAGCGATTTTTCTCATTCTGTAAGTCAATCACAATTAAATGAGTAACTTTAAGCCCAAGCAACTCTCAAACGCCCATTCCTTAAAGAATGAGACCACACCCGAGCGTAAATCTCTAAAGTCTCTTGCCATGAGCAAAGTTATCTCATCGGAGACCAGAATTTCCGAAGTTCCCTCTCACGAAGGTAACCCATTTCCATTAATTCCACTCATCTCGCCTCAAAACAGATTTAGACCACCCAAATGCAAAGATTCGCCTAGCTAACAGCATCGACCCTGATCAAGACGAGACTCCCAGCTCCATCTACACCAAACCAGCCGCAATAAAACCTTCTCATCTCCCAAAAATCATCGCGATAAACGACCTGAGGTCAACACCATCTCCCTCACAGCTAACCATTAAAACCGTCACGACGCGACGGTCAAAAAACACCTCTGAGCTGAGAGACAACAAAACCACCACAGACAGAGCTGGTCATGACACACTTTCTCTTTCTTCATGCATGAACCCTACTTCCAATTTCCTCTTCGCTCCATCCGATATGAGCGCCTTCACGCGATCGACGAATAAACATTCAATTTTGCCTCTACCTCATACAAAAGTCAGCCAGCAAGATCTGTTACTCTCTCAAATTGCGCCAGGATCGATAGATTTTGTGCGATCGATGGCCTTACATGGCGGAAGTTTAAAAAATCCGTTCGAAGATACCCTCCAGCAAATTAAACATGATGTCATTCGAAACATCCATGGTTTGAACAAGCCGAAGAGAAGAAAACTCTTTCGAGAGAATTTCGAGAGTAGCAAATATTTGTGTAATATTATTAAGCGAGAGAGGGAGGCGATTGAAAAATATGCTGTCGCAAGGAACTCACCGAAAAAAACTAGAGCACTTGATATGGATAAAGATGCCCGTGGCAGAGCGGCGGTTTCAGTAGGACCGCAGGATAGAAATGAATGGTATGATTGGGTTGATTCGTTTGCGCGACCTACTCCAGTGCCTGAAAGAGGGAATAAAACTCCATTTTCAAGGAGCCCGAATAAAGTCTTATCTCAATTGGATCTATCAAGATCGAGATTACCCACTACGAATACTTAGCTTAAAATACTAATACATAAAATAACCACAAAAGTTTTTCTCAAAGTTTTATGTGTATAGTCTTCTATATTTGATTGCATCTTTTTTTTTTTGTAAATAAAAGTATGCGGTTTTGAGTCATTTATTAATAAGAAAGCAATATTTTCGTACGTAAATATTAAAAAATCGCTGGAAGTCGAAATGATCAGCAGCCTTGAATGAATCCCAAAGGATGATTGGCTTTAGAATAGGTAGCAGAGTTTGAGGGAAAAGAGCGTATTGCTTAAGAAATGACAGTATTTTAAAAATTTCATTAGCTTGATTAAAACCCGATTAAATTGGGATTAATTAGAACATCTAATAGATCATAGAACCTAAGCTCCAGTCAGTCGAATTATTGGTTTTGATTTCTTTATAACCAAACTTGAATGCTCTCTTTTTTTCTGGATGATTCTGAAGCCTCTTGGCAAGATTGCGATTTATTCTGAAGCCATGAATCAGAGAAAGCAGTATTTTATGATATTATCGAAACGGATTTGAACATATAGGGATTTTATTGATCTTATTGTTCTGAGGTATGCAGTAAGATATCTTTAGACATTTTCGAACCGACTGCAATTGCTTAATCTAAATGTTTTATTGAAGATACACTGAGGTTATGAATTAAAAGGCTGAGCGATTTGCTGCACCCAGCGCTGACCTCAGAAAGATATATCCATTTCCTTCGTATAAATAGAATAACACTATTTATTGCTTTCGAGAAAAATTCTAAGCCTAAGAAAATTTAAACAGGTGAAGAGTTTCCTAGATGTATTTTGCTCTCTTCCTCTACTCTGAACTCACGGACATCTCACGATACTTGCCTTTCTTATCGGCGGAATGGTATCTGTATAGGAACTCCTATATAGTACATGATCTAAAAGTCCTTTGCAATTCGCGTCTGAAATTAATTTCTCGATTCAAACTTAGAAATTTAAAGCTGCTCAAGTGCCCAACTTTACCAAAACTTCCTCAACATAGTTTAATGGATTGCTCTTGGAGTGGCCAGGATTGAGCCTTCTCTTGAATTCCTAGCCATTATGCTTCATTTAAAAATCCCACCTTCGTTTATATAAAGTGGTAGCCAATAAAAAGCAATGTGATTTCAACATATTTCCTGGCTCCGGATTTGAAAATAATCGAAAACTGAGCCCATCTCTCGTCTTAACTCTTCTTGAAATTCTTATTCATACAAAAAACAATGCCCCTCGCCTTGAACCTAAAAAGCTTTTCTTGACGGCGATTCTTCCTAATTTCTCTCGAGAAACCTCTTCTTTTGTCTCTCAGTCTAAAATATTAGGAAGTTCTCTTCTAATTTTTCCTCTCCCCCGCAAGCAAGAGCGATCTAAATCTTTTTAAATTGAATTGCTATTAACTCACGCTCATAACTCCAAAAATCAATTTGTATAACGCACCTCAACATATCCTTGAAATTTTTTTCACTAATCCGTTTTGCAACCTGCTCTTAGCGACAAAAAAGGCAAAATGCTATGACCTCACGGACGCTTGCTAGTTTGTTAGAAATTCTTTTCAGAATTAAGCTGAAGATCGGATTTTATAAATTCGCATTGGATTTAGAAGGTATTTATAGTCAATAAAAAGTTTAGCCAATCAAATTTCATTCTACAAGTTCCGAAATGGTGTCTTATGCAGGAACCGATTCTGTGAAACTCACGTTCCAAGGACAGGAGTCTAAAGAGCGAAGTATCATTACCGGAGGAACCTTGCCTTCATCGGACAACCCAGCTCAGACCCACACTCAAAATTTTACGCAAGGATCGCCTACATCGCAAGTCACCAGTCGAAAAAAGAAGAAAAAAGGCAAAGAACAGAGCTTGACTGATGTTAAGGCAAGCAAAGATAATCCCACGACTCTGAAACAGGATATAATTAATTGGTAATACTGTTTCTTGGGTAATAATTACTAAATTTGACTGGAATTGGAAGGTTGAAAAGTCTGACGCTGGACCAGCGGTATCAGGTTTGTCGAATTGAAAGCGCACTGTGGTTAAACATCTTATTCTACAATATGTACAAACACTGGATTGGTGTCAGAGACATTACGTTCTCTATGGTAAACGGGAAAGGCCCGCAACTTCTGTGAGATAAACTTTGTCTCCTTTCCGTTAATTGGTTTTTTCTTCTTCTTAGAGCGAATATTTTTAGAAAGTCAAATGAGATTCGGACGGAACCTGTAGTGAAGTAAGAAGATCATAAATTTTCCAGATTCTAGATTATATTGGCGATTAGTGCGAAAGACATATTTGAATTTACAAGCTTAGAAAAATACTGTTACGTGCGGAAGTCAAACGGAGGTTGTCTTATCGGAAGTAAAAAAGAGAAACAATTGTTATTTCAAGCCGCAGAGGAGGTGAGCAACGCTATTATAGACCCACATGTATTTATTGTCAAAAAAAATTTAAAAAAATAGGAGCTGATAAATCATCTAAGAATCTCCGACAACGAGAATTACTTCGATACTGTAATTATCCACGAGAAATTGCTTGAGAGATTTGACCGATTGATCCAAATATTCGATATAATATCCGATGAGCAAGCATTCATGAGCATCAATGAGTAAGAACAACAAAAAAAAATACCACCTCAATCATAAAAAATCAGAAAGCAGTTAGAAACCCCTTCCAAGAATTCAGCATGGTGCAACCCAATATGGTTCACACCTAACTCCTTCGAAAAATTCGGCAGCTGGATCGTTAGCCAATTTGAAAAATCGATCGTCAGCAAGTAATCACTACCTCTAGCCCCTCTCTCAGCTCATCGTCCACTAGATACTTCGAATATAAGAGAAATCCTTCTAGACTACAGCAATGTTTTTCCGATTTAGAATATAAACGCAAGCTTTTAGATTTTTGGAAATCCCTTAAAAACTCTAACAAGAAGAAGGTACCGCATTATCCTCTCATGCATTTTATTTGATTGATAATGGATTACGTTCAGCTATATGTGAGAGTCCACAAGATTCATGCGAGTTTAAAAGAGTTCGAGCAGGGAAAGCAGCGAGAACTAGATTCCGAGGTGCTGAAGGATAGGAAATATCAGCTATATCTATTCTACAAGCATTTTTGTCCTGAGGAAGATAAGCAGCTGTGCAACAGCGAAAACGCTCAAGAGAAATTCCTTGAGACGATACATGAAAACGACGAAGCGAAATTTATTGAGAATTTACTAGAGTCACCACTGTCTAGATTTGGTATATAATGCAATGAGAAATGATTATTGATGTAACTTAAAAGGAAATACGACGAATGTGATCGCACGGAGAGTCTCAGAGAAACTGCGCGACTGTTATGCGAATAAGTTGTTTAGAATGACCCTTGAAGATAGAGCGTCCCAAGGGATACTGCTTGAAGAAGAGAAATCGAAACCCGCAAAGAAAAAGAAGAATAAGAAAAAGAAAAATAAATCGACAAAGACCTCTGCAGCTAGCAGTATGCTCACAACTCCTTTTTTTGCAAATGGGATCGATTTGCCGCAAGGAAGTCTCGGACAGCCATTTAGTTTGGAAAATGAGGATCCGACAGATCCTGCGAATATGTTAGCTGTTTCTAATGAGCTTGCCAGTTTTAGTCTCCAAACAGCCAAAACGCTGATTCAAAACGCCGCTTCTAACGCACATGAATTTCGAAACATACAAGAAAAGCAGCATTCGATTGATGAGCTCAAAATTATAGCAGTACCCGCTTCTGAGGAGAATACTCAGTGGACACCTCAAAAGAAAAACAAGAAGAAAAAGAAAAAAGCGGCCAATTCAGCAACTGAACAGAACCTTCAAAATAAGGAAAATGTAATTGGCTCCGAACTCCAAAAGAAGGAAGCACAACCTAACGAAGCAGATCCAGAGCTAAAATCTACCGTATCGCAGGCCGGAGAGTCCGTTCATACTTTCGACCTCTCTATCTTCGACGAAAAGGACAAGAAAGTATCCCGAAACAAAAAGAAGAAGATGAAAAAGAAACTTAAGAAGGAGAAACTCAAAAAAGGCCAAAATGTAGAGGAAACAAATCAAGCGGATTTTATTTCCTATTTGATCGACACGAAAATTCTGCGCGACATCAGCTTTCAAGAGAAGCTAGAGGGCATCGAGTCCGCCGGCGATCCGCTGTGGGACACAACCACGACCGATGGAGCATCAGTCCGGACATTGCTTGGGACAATTTGTGAATTCGGTAGTCAACACAAAGGGAAACTGAGCTGTTCGGTGAGTCATAGTGTAACGCCTGTCGAAATTAGCGATAGTGAAGATAAAGAAAAGTCGCTCTCGCAGTACTCCTCTGTATACACAGAAACTCCCTGTTCCGAAGAAAAACTCAAAGACGAGGAAGAGAAAAAGGAGCCTCCAAGCTTCGATTCAGGTCGGCTATCACACAACCATGGAAAGACTGAAGAAAAGAAGAAAGAGCGGTTTAAACTCGTTCCTGCTAAGAGCTATAGGAGTGGCGGTTCTTCTAACATTCAAGCGCCATCATCAAGCCTTAACAGTTCGAGTTATCTGCATAGATCCCAGCAGAGCAACAACCAAAAGCCTTATGATAAAATGACCAATGCTCAATTAGTAGACTATGATTTGACTGGTTTTACCGAAGTTAGAGGAAAAAAGAAGAAAACGCAACCCGTCATTCAGCAGAACCCACCGTCGCTATTGAGTAAAATCGATCAGCAAAAGAACTATTTCAGCAAGTATCATTACGAGGAGAAAAAGCCAAAGCCGCCTCATTCGAACGTAAGGGGTTCTCAGCAGAGTATGTCCAAAGTCTACGATTATAAAGAGAAGCCTCCAAATGTAAAATCTGATACCAGCGCGAAAGAAAAGACGAGTCCGATCCTCCTCCAGAAGGCAAAGTCTGAAAACCACAGCCATGATGAAGTTCTCAAAGATCTGCATTCTCAGACCCCAGGAGACGTGCGAAGCCGGCAGAATTCCAGCGTAAAAGACCCGAAATCAGACCTCGAGCTTATGAAAACTGATTCGAAGAAGACCCACAAACCTTTGAAGCTGAACCCAAGCGCTCCTCCGATCAAAATCTCACAAGAACTTGAAGCACAAAAGAAACTTGCAATGAATAAAGTGGTCAATTATCTCTACGAAGAGCGAGTTGAGAAGGATATTGAGAGCTATGTCGAGAAACTGAACTACGAATCCAACGTCCTTGAAGATTTCAGAAGGGTTACCTTTAATCGCCTCAAGCATATTATCGTAGGCACCTTACCAGGTAAACACTATCCGAGTTCCTCGGCCTAATTGACTTTGTTGATAGCGTCTGAAGGAAGAGCTACTTCGATCAGACTTTATGGGTCCTGTCTCACCGGCCTCGCGCTCAATTTCAGTGATATAGATATCGCGGTTTCCGGCGTCTATGCGACTGATCGAGAACATCTCCTGTATCTACTGCAGTGTATTTACGAAAAACTGAAAGTGTTCGATTGGGTAAAGGACCCAAAGGTCATTAGCACTGCGAGTTTGCCCGTGTTGAAAATTGTAACTACGAAAAAGATACTTCAGATTGTGATATAATAATTATTATTCGTAGGAGGTAAATCCGTCGATCGACATCACCAATGGAGACTTCTCGAAAGATCCAATTCTTAAGAAGTTAGTGGAGAAGATCCAGGATAAGCAATGGTACGATTTGAACCTCAAAGAAGGCCAAAAGGATGAAAAGATACAGATTCGAATCGATATCTCGATAGAGGATGGATATTTTGGACATATTGGCGTTTTGTCGACCGACTTTGTTACGAAGATGATAGAACGCTATGAATCGCTATACAATATTACACTGATCCTGAAGCAGCTGCTTTCTGATAAAGAGCTTTTGAACAAATTTCAAGGTGATCCCTCTCATCTCTTCTTCATCTAAGCCTCAATACATTATTTTAGGAGGAATCAGCTCTTATTGCCTTGTCGTGATGCTGGTAGCTTACCTCCAAACGTGCAGTGAGATCAGTATCGCGAAGAACTTCCTAGGCTGCATCGAGTTCTATGGCAAAGAATTTGATCCTAAGACAACTGGCATCTACCTCTATCTCGAACCTAAGTACACTAAAATTTCCAAAGAAAGCATTTTTCTAACAGATTCTAGTCCTTTTTCCCCTCTCATCCCCCTTCCAGAGAAATCTCCATTTTATCTATTCGACAAACTGAGGTTTGATCGTAACCTTGGGCATACAACTACGAAAATAGATCAGATATTAGCAGAGTTTAGTAAGATGAGCGACTATTTCACCGCGTATAGGCAGTGTCTCGAAACAGTAGTCACGCACCATTCTTGGCTCTCGGTTCAATCAGTTGATTATAATGCACTTAACGCCTCACCTGAGCTTCAAATTTACAAAAATAAAAACCTTTTCGATGAAATACTGAACGGCTCCAAGTCTTGATCAAATGGTGCTCTCGCTTTATCTTATACTCAATCGGAAATTGTAAATTGAAATATCTACTCTTTAGGCTTTCTCCGATCCAGCCAAGAGTACGGAGAAGCTTTGAAACGTCGAATTATCGAAAAAAGAAACGAAAGGCGTTTTAGCTATATAACTCTATATATATAATTATGATATTCTGTTTTGAATACCATATTACTAACTTGACGTTTGAGAGAAACCGAAAAAAATCACTCCGACCATTTCATTTCATATTATGCAGTGTTCATCCCTCTACCGTGGAGAAGACCACACGAACCTTTTTGCATAATTAACTATTTGTAAATACCTATGTGTCCATCCGGTTTTTTTTATGAAAAAAACTTCGTCTCTTAATAAACCTTTCAAAATGATGCCATATCCTTTTGATGAGAAGCTCGATCACGAAATTCAAATTAACTCGTTATACATAATAATTAAAGAAGACTCTTGTCAAATCTATTGACAAAAAATAACGTACGAGACTTATATCTACAAGTACTAAGACTATTTCTCAGTTTTTTGCTCTTCAAGTGATTCTTTAGCTTCCGACTTGGGTTCGGTGCTTTGAGTTTTCTCAAAGACTTCCTTAGATACATTTTCATTGGTTTGGCTCACAGGGATTTCTTCTTGCTTTGGCTCTAGCTTGATTTGCGGTTGGTATTCCTCTTCGCCCTCAGACTCAGAAGAAGAAGGAGGCAGCTCGTAGGTGCGTCTGGATCGCTGTTCGTCTCTTTTTTGTCGCTCAGTCTCAAGGTAATTCTGCTCCCATTTCGCGATTTCGGCAGCATTTGGCAGCGCTGCATAAGCATCTAACACTTCTCTATTTAAGTTGTCAATGGTTCAAGAGTTGTGTGAAGGTAGGTATTACTGGTTTAAACTGAGAAAAGTTGGACCCCATTTAAACTTCTGCATGATCGCGTAAGCCTGATCCTCAAATCCGCAGATGTATAAAGAGGCTGCAAGCGCCTCTGCACAAGAGAGTTTGTAGGGAGCACCATAGTTAACTGGATTTACAGCGACCATGAAAGGCACTATAAGAAGAAAGATAAGAAATTGCGCTTAAACATAAACAGTTACAGATTCTCTCGTGGTCAAAATTCGTTTTGATATCAAGCTCCTTGATCCTGGCCCATGAGCAATCAATAACGCAGAGTCCATGTTGTATGATGATATCTCTATCTTCCCTCGACACGTATTTTTTCGACTCAGCACTAAATTGTAGACAATATTATTTCCCGCATTCATCTGTACCATACCTCAGTGTTATTCCTTTAAATCGGGTCTTATGAGCTAAGTTTTTCAATAACGAAAAAGATTCGAGTCTTCTTCCGGTGCATTTCTTCGAATCGCATTGTTTGAAATCCTTTGTAGAGACATTGTTAGGATATAATATCAAAGGACTGAAGATACGATCATGAAAAGTCTAATATCTTCGTCGGCTTCTTCTTCTCCTTGTTGGGCCATACCTTGATTGTTCATTGCTTCGAAACTTAATGCTTCTTTCTCAGCTTTCTTTTTTAGCGCCTTTTCCTTCTTGTCTTTATCCTTAGTTCCATGAGCTTTGCTGCCTTTGATTTTTTTTGGTTTGCTTTCGGCCATGATTTTCGGTGCTTCTTCGGAAAATAGATAAATAAAATCTTAAAAAGGCAATCGAGCTTTCAAAAAGACATCCTCTAGAGATGTCTAATCAGAAAAAAGCCGAACATGTTGATATGAAGAAAACAATTCAAGCTTCTTCTTAGAAATTATTTTTCATTTCTAAATACAATAAAAGGCAATGCCTATTGGCTACAGCAGGAACTGGAAGAGATATATCATCACCCTTAAGATAGCGCTCGTACATATTTTGTTTGCATCTCAGTTAATGCTCAGAGAATCACATTAAATCCCCACTTCTTAGAGGTAACAATATTAATAAGAAAATCCTCTCTTTGTAATGCAATACAGGGAAGCATCTCATTCACATGAAAGAGTTTTTTATCTATTTATTGGAACTTAAATTAAATAAAATTTCGGTATAAGGCTATAATTTCACTGACTGCTCTTGATTCATGGTATCTAAGCTCATATCTCCTTTAGTGATCACCGGTCCAAGCGGTGTTGGCAAGTCTACCTTTATCAAACGGCTTCTCAGCCACCCATCAAAGAAATTCGAGTTGAACGTTTCGCACACGACCAGAAATCCGCGTGTAGGCGAAAGAGATGGATTTGATTATTTTTTCATCACCAGAGAAGAGTTTGAGCGCAGGATAAAGAATGATGAGTTCATAGAGTATGCTGAAGTACACAAAAACTTATACGGAACTGCTTTCTCCGAGGTTATCCGTATTGCAAAGAAAGGAAACATTCCGGTGCTAGATATCGACGTTCAGGGCGCGCTTTCGATGAAAAAGAAAGAGGCCCATCCCAATTTCCTCTTCATTATACCCCCTTCTATTAAAATTCTTGAGGAGAGATTGCGAGCACGAGGGACGGAGTCTGAGGAGTCACTTAGAATAAGAATAGCAGCTGCTGAAAAAGAGATCAATATGGCGAAGAATAGTGGTATCTATAAGGAAGAAGATTATATTGTTAATGATGATTTGGAAGTCGCCTATTCGAAATTTTATCGCAAAGTATTGGGTTTATATACTGATGTGATCTCTGAGTAAGACAGGTTTTGTGTTGTAAATTACGCAGTATTCTGTAAACATTACAAATGGCAAAATCAACAGAACCAGGAGTTGTTAAGGAGTTCATAATGAGATTTCAACTTCAAATGAAAATGCTATCTAATGTGCTTTTGAGGAAGGTGTGTGAAAAATGATTTTTTTCGTTAAAGCTGTAAAAATACGGCGAGCAGCATCACTTGAGGATGCCTTCAGTATAGCGAATAAGAGGTGATTTCGATCCTTCTAATTGAGAGCATTTTTCGAATTTCTAAAAAGAATTTCAAATTGAACTAATGATTCCTTCTAGATCATAATTTTCATCAGTGCTCGTCAAAAAGTTTGCAACGATATTTCTAAAGAAAGAAGAGTCAGGTTGTTACATCATGTTTTTCAGAGATAATGAGAGAATGAATGTGATTTCACGTTAAAGTAAACTGGGAGAGATAAGAGGATAGAGAGCGCATGGACGAAATCATTTGTTTGGATTCTCATTAAATATCTCGAATGGAACAACCATGGCCAAAATTTGGGTGCGCTAATGATTCTCAAACTCAATCGAACTGCAAAGAAGTATTTTGATTTTCGTTCTTCCATCCGAAAAATTACTGGCTATCAAATTCTAACATCGCAGAGCTCGATTATAATCTAAATCTAGTCCGCTTTCTCAAAACAACTAAGTTTAGGTCTATCACAATAAAATGGAAGGGGATAAACCTAACGAATTTCCTCCAGAACATCAAGAGAAGCCTGGGATTGAGAAAGAAATGCAAATGAAGCCAGAATACATTCGGCCTGGCTACAAAGGCAGCGATAAACTTAAAGACAAAGTCGCACTTGTCACTGGTGGCGACAGTGGAATTGGTCGAGCAGTTTGTGTTCATTTCGCTCGAGAAGGAGCGGATATTGCACTTTGCTATTTACCTGAGGAAAAAGTAGATGCCGAAGACACTAAGAACCTGATTGAGAAGGAAGGACGAAAATGTTTGTTACTTCCTGGTGACTTAAGAGACAAGGCTTACTGTGAGACTATTGTTGAACAGACAGTCAAGGAGTTTGGAAAACTCAATGTTCTTATTCTCAACGCTGGTAAAGGGAAATCCGCAGACGATTTGCAAAAGCTTGAAGATAAGCAAATTGAGGAGATTTTCGATGTGAATATTCTTTCACAATTTAGAGTGGCAAGAGCTGCTTTGAAATATATGAAGGAAGGGGATACCATCGTCTCTAATGCATCTATTAATGCTTATAGAGGACACAAGACATTGGTGGATTATTCAGCGACAAAAGGAGCAGTTCTTGGGTTTGTGCGCTCTATGTCACAGCAACTCGTAGACAAGAAGATCAGAGTGAATGCAGTGGCTCCAGGACCCATTTGGACTCCTATGATTGTTTCCGGTGATAACTCTCCTGAAGAGATCAAAACTTTTGGCCAAAGCTCACCTATGAAGCGAGCTGGTCAACCATCAGAGGTCGCCACTTGTTTCGTATTCCTAGCTTGTGAGGATTCATCGTATATGAGTGGACAATGTTTACATCCAAATGGAGGTTATGTCTTAAACACTTAGAGATTAACATCTGTTTAAATAGCATATTAGTGGCAGCTAAAATTTCATAGATGTTCTGCTTTTATTCACATGAGCACAGCTTTGCTTGAATCCCTGCGTTTTATCGTAAAATTCTGTCTTTTTCAGCACTACTCAGATTCTGCCGCACGAAACTTATTTCAAATGTTTCAATAAATTTCAGAAATCAAATGACCAAATGTTCTTATCTAGAATCTTTTTGGTTTTATGAATTTTTGAGCTTGTTGAGAAAAATATGAATATACGTGCTGACAGAATTTTATTGCCTGAAGAATCGAAGTGCGATCCCCCCAGTCATAGAGTTTCAGAACGTAAATTAGTCCAAAGTATGCATAAAATAATTGACTTTCTTGATTTCTAAGATATATCTAATAGAATATCTAAATCGAAGAATTGAGGACGTTAATTTTTCTGTTAGACTACATATAATTACGCTAGTTTTCGCTACTTTCCGATCAATAAATCCCTCAATAATCAAACACCATAGGACCCGCTGGTAAGCCCTCAAAGAATCACATACACTATTAGATCTCTCACGGCAAATGGAAGAAAATAAACCCACAGAATTTCCAGGGAAGCAAGAACAACATCAGCCCGGATTAGAGAAAGAAATGGAAATAAAGCCAGAATACATTCGTCCTGGCTATAAGGGTAGTGACAAACTCAAAGACAAAGTCGCACTAGTCACTGGCGGCGACAGCGGCATTGGTCGAGCAGTTTGTGTTCATTTCGCTCGAGAAGGAGCGGATATTGCAATCAGTTACTTACCTCAAGAAAAAGTAGACGCAGAAGACACCAAAGCCCTCGTTGAAAAAGAAGGACGAAGGTGTTTACTACTCCCTGGAGACCTACGAGATAAAGCCTACTGTGAGTCTATTGTTGAGCAGACAGTCAAGGAGTTTGGAAAACTCAATGTTCTTGTTCTCAATGCTGGCGTGGGATATAACGTGGATGATTTGCAAAAACTAGAAGATGAGCAGATTGAAGAGACATTCGATGTGAATATCATTTCACAGTTTAGAGTGACAAGAGCTGCTTTGAAATATATGAAGGAAGGAGACACGATCATTTCGAACGCATCTATCAATGCTTATCGAGGACACAAGACATTGGTGGATTATTCAGCGACAAAAGGAGCGATTATGGGCTTTGTGCGTTCTATGTCACAGCAACTCGTCGGCAAGAATATCAGAGTGAATGCTGTGGCTCCAGGGGCTATTTGGACTCCTATGATTACATCTACGAGACCTCCGGAGGAACTGAAAAAATTTGGACAATCCGCTCCAATGAAGCGAGCTGGGCAACCTTCAGAAGTTGCTACATGCTTCGTATTCCTAGCTTGTGAAGATTCATCGTATATGAGTGGACAATGCTTACATCCAAATGGAGGGTTTGTTTTAAATACCTAACAGGTTAAATTTATTTAGATAGCTTGAGAGGACAAATGAAGTTCTATTAGCCATTCAGCATGGAATTGGATGCAATTCTGACTTTATATCTTTCCTCAACAACTTTGCATTGTTTGGGTAAATACAATTCTGATTTGACAGCGATTTTTCCAAGAAGATTAAGCTATTGACCATTGATTATTTCTTAATTCTCGCCACAATGGGAGTTACATGAAATTAAAAATTTTTGAAATGCCACTTGATCAGGTATTTCTATCTTTGCCATGTGGAGTTGATAAACCTGGTCCTTTTCAGTTCGAAAGGAATTTCAAAATTTCTAAATAGATATTAAATATCAAGCGGCCGAATTTTTGAGCGAGAAGGTTCCTGGATTATTAATTTTAATCAGTACCTGAAGAAGAGACCATGACACACTACACTATCCGCATGAATAGATGTATTCTAAACATCTAAATTTCATGAAAGACTCGAGCCCAATCGAGTCTTTTTCGCAGCCTTGATACACGAGATGCCAGCGCTCTCGAGTATTTCGTGTTTTAGAATTTGATAAAGATATCTTGTAGAAAATTCATATCTTAGGGTAGTTGCGCTGTTGATTCTTAGAAAGCCTGCTGAATAGTACGCTCACTTTCATTCTTCTGTCGAAAAATTCGTTGTTTATAGAATTGAGAAATCTCATTCTCTCTTTCCTTTTCGGAGAAAAACCGCATGCAAAAATAGCAGGAAACAAACGAATAGTAGAAGACTATTTCTCGACTGCTTGCTGCTACTTACATCAGCTTTGACTTTCAAGAAGACTGCTTTTTCAAATAGATATTGTGGCTTCTAACGGAATCATAATTTTTTGAAATTTCTAAATAGATTTTGGATTTTCTACGGCCGAATTTTTAACGAAGAAGTTTTTTCGATAATGCATTCTAATCAGAACTCCACGGGAAAACTTAGTTTAAGAGTATCTTGATATTTTACTCCCTGTTCATCAAAACCAAAAGACATGAGCGTTTAGAGTTAGTTCAGCGGCATAGAGCACTACACAGACCCTAAAGAATAGGAAAAAAAAATATTGTAAACTTTTTCTCAGATATTACGAATAGAATGTTCATATCTAAGATTTAATAGCGTTAATAATAAAACGGAGCATTATTCTTTCAGAAGAAATAGGAGCCGATATAACCGCAAATCCATCGAGTTTAATTATAATCATTTCTAATCCCTACAATATCACATTCAAAAGGAAAATTCTCAAATCACAATGGAAGGAGACAAACCAAAAGAATTTCCAGCGGAACATCAAAACAAGCAGCCTGGTATTGAAAAAGAAATGCAAATGAAACCAGAATATATTCGACCTGGCTACAAAGGCAGTGACAAACTTAAAGGCAAAGTTGCTCTGGTCACTGGTGGCGACAGTGGAATTGGCCGAGCAGTCTGCGTACATTTTGCTCGTGAAGGAGCAGATATCGCATTTTGTTATATGCCACAAGAAAAAATGGACGCAGAAGACACTAAGCAACTCATCGAGAAAGAAGGCCGCAAGTGCTTACTGCTTTCGGGAGACCTACGAGACAAAAGCTTCTGCGAGAACATCGTTGAGCAGACAGTGAAAGAGTTTGGAAAGCTCAACGTACTCGTTCTCAATGCTGCTTTTCAGAATCCTATTGATGATTTGCAAAAAGTTAATGACGAGCAGATCGAGAAAACTTTCGATATCAATATTCTCTCGCAATTTCGAGTCACAAGAGCTGCGTTGAAGCATATGAAAGAAGGAGATGCGATCATCTCGGATGCGTCGATTGTGGCTTATAAAGGAATGAGCAGTTTAGTGGACTATGCCGCTACAAAAGGAGCTATAATGGGCTTTGTACGTTCGATGTCTCAACAACTAGTTGACAAGAAGATCAGAGTGAATGCTGTGGCTCCAGGACCGATTTACACTCCGCTGATTATCGCTACATTTCCTGCGGAAGAGGTTCAAAAGTTTGGACAAGATACACCAATAGGGAGAGCTGGCCAACCTTCGGAGGTCGCCACCTGTTTTGTGTTTCTAGCTTGTGAGGATTCATCATATATAACAGGGCAATGTCTACATCCAAATGGAGGTGTCGTCTTAAATACTTAGAGTTAAGTTTATTGATTCATATTAGAAGGCAGTTGATAATCAAGTTTGTTTGAGATTATGCAGTACTTGAAAATGTATCTGTTGCATTTATCTGCCTTTTTCAATACTCTGCCAATAATTAATTTTGAACTAAGTTATACATAGACTTGGGAGCTAGAACGGAAAGAATGGGAAGGGAATGTCTATTAATGAAACATTTGATGCAATAATGGTTTCAATTGAACTTTTTTGATTAAAATAAAAAGTGCTTAGGGCTGAACAATATGATGCTTCATCATAAAGCAAGACTGTTTGAATTTCGCTTTAATTAGATCTCAAAAAGATGATGAATAGATTCTATCATATTCGAAAATTAATACCAAAATGTTTGTCTTTGTGTTTGGGAAGATGTGCTTTTGTTCCTCACAGCCAAATCATTATTAACGAATTGTTCAACCTTTTTCTCGCTTTCCTATTCACTCTCAAGAGAAATGAGCTCTCATATTATCATTGCAAGGAAGATATGTAAAATATTTAGCTCTCCTGCCACTCCCTTTGAATTTATTGCTACAGAACCAGTTTCTTTTTCGAAAATATGAGCTTAACTCTTGGTAGATTACATAATATTTTTCGAATATCGAAAGATATAGATAGAAAGAACTTTCTGGATAATTTATTTTAATCAGTATATGCGACACAATTTTCTGGGAACATTTTGTATGGAGATATGGTGCCATTTCTTATAACTAATGAATGACCAGCATATTATCCCTCAGAAATATGCTCTACGGCACATGCGTTCTGAGTGAGATGAGAAAATATTTTTTGAATTTTCGCCCTCGTATCAAATAAAATATCCAGATTAAAGATTTACCTTCGTTAAAATTTTCAGGCAGGCTCCGTAATATGTACGCCGAGTTTCATTATTCTTTCAGAAAAAGCCGTAGCCTATATAAATCGGAATCCTATGTCACTTAAATAGATACAAACCGAATTGTCTCTCGAATAAACACACATAAGCCTACACAAGCCTTTAATACACAATGGAAGGTAACAAACCGACGGAATTTCCGCCAGAAAATCAGAAATCACAACCTGGAATTGAGAAAGAGATGCAAGTGAAACCAGAATACATTCGTCCTGGTTACAAAGGCAGCGACAAACTCAAAGACAAAGTAGCACTCGTCACCGGAGGCGACAGTGGTATTGGTCGATCAGTTTGCGTTCATTTCGCTCGAGAAGGAGCGGATATTGCGCTTTGCTACGTGCCTAAAGAACAAGTTGACGCTGAAGACACAAAGAAACTGATTGAAAATGAAGGACGAAAGTGCTTGTTGCTCCCTGGCGACTTAAAAGACAAGGCTTACTGTGAGTCTATCGTTGAGCGAACTGTCAAGGAGTTTGGAAAGCTCAATGTCCTCGTTCTCAATGCTGCTATCCAGTGCCCTCTCGACGACTTGACGAAAATGGAAGACAAGCAGCTCGAAGAGACCTTTGATGTGAATATCCTTTCCCAATTCAGAGTGACACGTGCTGCGCTGAAGCACATGAAGGAAGGTGATGCGATCATCTCGGATGCGTCTGTTAACGCTTACAGAGGACACAAGGAGTTAGTGGACTATACAGCGACAAAAGGAGCAATAATGGGTTTTGTGCGCTCGATGTCTCAGCAACTCATTGATCGAAAGATTCGAGTGAATGCTGTGGCTCCAGGACCGATTTGGACTCCGTTGATCGTTTCTACATTCCCTCCTGACAAAGTGAAAGACTTTGGAAAGTCTTTCCCTATGAAGCGCGCTGGTCAACCTTCGGAAGTTGGTACTTGCTTCTTATTCTTGGCATGTGAAGATTCATCGTATATTACAGGGCAGTGCTTACATCCAAATGGAGGCATGGTGTTAAACACTTAATTGATTTCAATCAAAAAAATGTTAAGGGCAGACAACATTCTATAATATTAAGTCACATTTGTTTACATGGTTGTAAGAGTCATATTGTATATGTTTTCTTTGTCTGCCTTTTTCCACTTAATATCCGGAAAAAATTCAACAAAAGAAGTTTTATTTCTTATTCAAAGAGAGAGTAGGAGGATTTGAATATCAATCAATTAATGAGAAGGAAAGTCCATACCATCTAACCTCAAAGTTCAACCTATTTTTTGATATCTCTTTTAAAGAAGCTTAGAATTGAAATCCTCATGGTGACGAATTAAGGAGCTCTTCAAATTTTCTATCTAAAACGTTAGTTCCTCTTCATTGTACTATCCTATCTATCAAATACCCCTCTAAAAATAACTTACTTAAAACCCTGGATTTATTTTACGGCACAAATTTTTCTTGCGTATCATTCAATGGGCTTTTGGGAAAAACCCTAGTGACGAATTAATTCTTGCACTTGAATAAGTGTCAGCTTTCGATAAATTTTATACCATCAAATTAATCAGATTAAGATAAGCAAGAAAACCAATCAATCATGAAAAACACCGTCTTTGAACAGCTTACAAATATGTCCTTAAATGACTGGAGAGCAGAAGAGGATACGCAAATGAATATTTCTCATCCAATGCTTGATGATATAGTAGCTATCGACTGGCTTCAAGCAAAAGACCAAAACAATGACGAGATGGCTGCCAAACACTCCCGTCGGCCGGGATCCCGGCCAGGTAAGAGAACACATCGAAAAAAATCCCGAAATAAGCAAGCGCTATCAGATGAGCGCCCCAAATCAGTCCAAGCGACTAAAAGAACAGAGGAAAATTCAACGCCATCTGCAAAATTCGCCAAAGCGGATTTTTCTTGCGAAAATAAACAGGAAACGCAGCCTCCGAAGCCCCAGACCCCATCTCACCGTCCACAAACAGCAAATAAAGTGAGTATTAAAAGGAGTTCAAGTGTCAGAGGTAGTGCGATGGCTGCTCTCATACGTCCAGAATCCTCGAACTTTTCAAACAAATCTGGGATTGTTCACAGTAAAGTCTTTCAATTTCCCATCACCCCATCGCGAGGCTCTCGCAACGAAAGAAGCAGAGAATCGAGATTTGGAGAACAGACCCCTGAGATTAAATCAAGTGTGTCAATTAGGAATAAATCAACAAATACGTTTGTACACACCCCAAGAGGTGGCGGCTTTTCCAGTTTCGCTTTCTCAACGTACATGAATCCTACTTTTCATACAGAAGAGCCAAACGGGCAGAAAATTGGTTCAGACTCACCAGCCAGTTTTCGAAATCATATACTAGAGCTCTCCATTCCAGATGAATCGCGACCACTCACTAACCGCTCGGCAGCTGGCAGCGCGGGTTCGATGACGAGGAGGGTGGCAAAGTCAAAATCGACCCAAAATTCCATGAATCTGCCTGATGGTGATAATTTGAAGTCACTTCTGAGCAGAACGCCTTATAAGGTCAGTCCATTCAACATGCATGAGTACACTCCAAGCTCTACTCTCAAAAAAAATTTGAATATAAAGCAAATTAATTCTCTTGACATTCAGGAAGCTCATTTATTATCGTCGAATTTCACTGAAGAGAGCCAAAAGCAACTTTCAATCGAGCGCAGGTTACCAGAGTTGTCAGGAGGGGCTCATAACCAGGGATCACAGGCCCAGAGAAATTACGTTACACGAGAGTCAATCCGATCTTCGAGAAAAGCTCTCACTTATCAGTCGCCATCACCGACTAAGTTATCATTAGAGACACAAAGAATCACCATTTTGAGACCTGAGACAGCCGCAGAGAAAGCGAGTGGAAAAACATTGGATGTATTTCTTCCCAAAGGATCGATGCATTTTCATTACGGAATCTTTGCTCCATCGGCGTTACATAAGATCGTTATACCGACGAAAAGGACGCTCTTGGTTGAAGGGATGTCGTTATTCAAATGAAAATGCAATTGTAATGAAAAATTATTAGACTAGGGTTAGTTGTGGACAAGGATCATTTAATTAAGTTGAGTCCTCATTCATATTGTTACATATTTAGGCTGGATATATTTATATTCAGTCCCACCTCTTAATGTCTGAAACTGATTTCTATCAAAAAATTATTGTGTCTCAGATTTTAGTTTTCACGTGAGATCTGTTATTCCATGATGATCAATCATATGTATATAATTGTGATCATGAGCTAATGAGAACTAGTTGTGTGTTTTGCGTCGTCGTAGGATTATTTTTTTTTTTCCTCTCTCTCTTTCTGAGAATTGGTTAGAAGAAAATAACTGCTTAATCAATAAAGTTTATACATTGCATTCAATAGAGCGAGCGACATGTCAACCCTGCAATCCGAATCAGATCTAACAAATGCCAAACTGAAGAACTCAAGGCATAACTCTACCCTTATTTGCTGTCATGCTAACCTTTGTCATACAGTTCAGCGCTTAAATTCAATAATTCAACAAGAATATCAACCAATCTCCGCGATACTCTTGTAAAATTTTCTCTGATGCGCTTTGCTCACCACTTGTTCATGCAATAGAACTCAGAGCCAAGGATATCTCTTCAACAACAGCAGCAGCAACCAAAACCATTTCTCGGCTCAAAGATAGCAAAACTGCAAGACACTGGCAACCTTTATGCCAAAAAGATCGAAAAAGAGGCTCAGAGACTGGTATTGCTTTAAATTCTTCGCATCTTCATCAATAGAGTAGAAAGAAATCGAGGCAGAAATCATAAAGCTCAAAGACAGAGTGCGTCAAGAGCGTGAAATGAAGCTGAATGAAGACGAGAACCATCCAGGGTTGTTGCAAAAGAAAATCGAGCTGCTAAAAGACCAGAAGGAACTTCTCACATGCCACCACAGCGAAATTCTCTCAAAACAAGTTGCTCAGAGACGCATCATCGATCAATATCGGCAAGAGATCCTTACGATGAAGGGCTTGCTATCTCATCTTGAGACCGAACTTTACAATAAAGCAGAACAGTATGCCCAAGTTAATTTAGAATCAGAGGAAATCGCCGCGAAGAAGTTAGAGGCGAAAGCGCTTCACGAAAACTTGAAACTGCAGGCAGAGCAGGAAAAGAGACTTATGGATGAGAATCTCAAAAGGCTGACGGGAGAACTGTCCAGCCAGCAAATCAATGACGAATTAGTGAGGTCAAAAACGAAAATAAATGACTATTTGTCGGCGCATAGCACGCATGGAAAATCGCAATACAGAGTAATTAAAACAATGAAGGATGCAGGGGAGCTAATTATCCTTAGTTTTCAAAGATAGAACTGCTTAAAAAGGTAGAAGACAGTCCCAGAAGCGACAGGCAAAACAAAGGAAGTCTTACGGGCAGAAAAAAGCACCCGACAGTTAAAAGGTCCGTGAAAGAAGCAAAGCATTTGCAGCAGCTCCAGGAAGAGGTAACGAATAAATTCTGCTTCGTTTGCTTAATAGATTTTGCAATTAGTTACAAGGATACCACGAACTATTCAACAACCTTGAGAAAAATATTGGCAAAAAAGACATTGAAGAAATTGTCCAGGCGTTTCAGAAACAGGAGCAAGAGAATTTTGAATTGTATAACTACGTCCAGAGGGTCAAAGACGAGGTACATTATTAAGTTTAATGCGCAAAGCATATATTATTATTGAAATAGACGATTTTGATGCAGAACCGCTTGGAAGAAATCCAAGAAGAAAAGCAAACGTATAACAACAGCCGAGAAAACATCTCGGCTCAGAGGCCAATAATTGAAAAACTGGAAGTACCTTGATTTTTTTCTGATAAGAGACGATAATCGCGGCTGATAGAGTGATATTAAAGCCATCCAGAAGAAGAAAGAGGAAATAGCAGTTAATAACGCGAGACTCGACCAACTAAAAGAACAAATAAAGGTTCGTTTTATTATTTTTCCTCTCCTTATGGGTTGAAATAGAAAGGGCTTCCAATGATCATGACGAGGCTGAATATTCATGAAGAAGAGCTTGAAGGGATGTTCCTTGACATCGATGTAGCTATCAATAGTGTTTTTCGTCTGTTCTTATCTTTTTTCTCAAGGAACTTTCCGAGGAAGATTTGATAAGAGCTCAGTCAATAATTTTGAACCGAATCAACGAGCTGATAAGAAGCGATATCCATCCTATTCCAAGCGGACCTTGGGGAGTAAAGAATTTGGAAAAAGCTTGTACTTAATCTTTTCAAAGATTTCACAGAATTCCATGATATTCGGGGAAAAGCCTAAAACTGCTGCTGGAGTCAGAGAAGAGAACTCGTCAATCGAAATCGCAGATCCTGCACTTGAGATTGCCTTCCAATTAGGTATAATAAAATATTTTGGAATTGTTGTCAATGAGAGATAATTAGCCGAGAAAGAGAAAGAAACAGACAGACTGCTTTCGTCGAGAGAGTTTAAAGAGGCTTTCACGAGGATCAAAGACCAAGCTACTGTTAAATTACAGGTAGGATTCTGAAGAACTATGATTGATTATTCTTATAGGAACGACCGATAAGCGTGGACAGCCAGTCATTAGTGCAGATCTCTAAGAAGAAGTCTACGGATAAAAAATTCTGATTTTATCATCGATTTCGTTATTTTCTCATGTACCAGACAATTTAGTCTTTTAGTCTTAAGACGTATTTACTTTAGCCCATTTTGGTTCAATGATTAAAGAATTCGTGATCAGTCTTTTAAAGAATTCTATTAATCTCTCATCAAAACGAACCCAGAAGGCTGAAAAACAAATTGTGATTGTTTTGTTAGGAATATTATGATTATTGTTCATGGATGCTAGCCTATTCAATATCAAAATTCCACGTTTTTGCGAGAAACATGCAGCATAGTTTTATTTATTTAATCGACGATGAGTGAGGGTCTTCAATGCCTTCACCGCAAATTACTAAAGCATCCAAAATTTTGCTTAACTTTTATAGCACGCCCTTTGCGATTTCTTTATTTTGAGCTCTAAATGGCGCTCCTCCAAGATTCACGTTGACTTCGCAAGGACCATCAGAACTGACTGCTAGTCTGTATGTTTGGTTTCTATCAAGAGGCATGATGATCATCTTCTTTTCAGCATCTTTTGACAGCTCGTTATATTTTTCTATGTCTTTTTGACCTATAACGCAAATTATTCAGATCAAATCAATGTTGTTTAGCTACTCATTGTTTTCTTCTCTTTGGCAGTTAGTGGCTCGATCAATGGATTCAAGAATTTTCCATTGTAAAACAGCCAAACTCTTCCATCAACAAAGTGGAAGCCAAGTCCTATTAACTCATTAATCCAGAGCCAATAAGTAGGTACTTTACCCAAAGTCTCTCCATACATTGCGTTAATATCATATTTATATTGCACTTTCCCGAGTCTAATGACTTTACCTTCTTTTGAGCTGAATGATACACCGCTCTTCATCAGGCCAGGATGCTTCTTAGGATCCAACTCATTCAAATCATTGCTCTGAATAATACCAACCATAATCGAAACATCGTTGTCAAAGAAATCCTCAATTTCAATTTCAAAATAGCAGTGTTGGTTAGCCTGCATTTTGAGATCTTGGTTCCCAAAAACGGTTCGGAATTCTCCCTTGGGCTGGTTGAATTTGAGGTTGATATACTCTCCCACCGCGGCTATTTATGTAGTTTAACCAAAAGGCAGGAAGATGATAATTACTGATGTCTTTTTCCATCGTTACGCCCTGATCTTTAGGTTCGAAACCCCACTTCTCGTACTCTTCTTTCATTGCTGATGACATTTCAACTTTCTGAATCAAAACTGCCTCTGGGTTCATCGTCATTTCTGCCTCGAGTCTTTTTTGCTTAATTCTCAGATGGACATAGAAGCCTGCAGCGCCCAAGAGAGCAGCAAGGAACAAAAATAAGAAAAACATCCCGATCCAATGCCAAACTCTGCTCTTCTTTTTGGGTCCTGCAGCAGCCTCCGCTTCCTTTTTTTTTAACTTCTCTTCCTCTTTTTTCAATTTCTCTTCCTCCTTCTTTGTCTTTTCTTTTTCCTTTTGCTTTTTGGATTTGCTTTTCAAATCGATGTCAAGATCACCATCTGATGTCTTGAGCTCTTCATGATTTGGTACTGGTACACTCTCTTTCAAAGCAAGGCCATCTGATTCAGCATTCGCATTTTCTGAATCAAGAATTCGGCGAACTGCGGAGAGATAAGAAGGTGCAATTAAACTCTCGGTGAAATTAAGAATATAACGCATTTGTGGGCCTATTTTCGATGAGTGAATGTTTGCGGGGTTCGTGCTGCCTTGTTTGTTGTGTGTCTGATGAGGAAGGTTAGCGGCTTTGTTTGTCTCTGTTTTGGGATTTGATTCTTCCTGAGTGAAATGCTTTCTAAGGTTAGTCGTGACTGAAGCTCTTAAGTGGCCGAGATCACGCGCTTTGGCTGATTTGCTGTCGGTTTCCAGGTGTTTGGCCTGGGACAGTGCAACTATGATAATAAGAATAAGTAATTGGATCTTCATTAAAGTTGAATCGTCACTAACGTTTGTATTTAATTATCTATTAGTAGTAGTAAAGCACTTAATTCCAAGAGAGATTGGTTTTTTTAGTTTGAATGGATTAACGCTGAAGCCATATGAGAATTTCTTCTGGGAGGAAGCGTTTGATTAACTCGCTATGTTCTGTGAATGGAATGAAGTAGAACTTTTTTCATTACACAAACTTCCAATATTTTTTAAATGGCTTCATTGAATTTGTGACCATTCTATATTGTAACTCTTTTTCAGCGGTTTTTGGAAAACATTATTCATCTTGAGGATTTTGACATAGAGGATAGAAAGCAGGTGTGAAATACGGATAGACTTACTTATTCGGAAGATTAGTGATATATTCTTACTATGGATGAAGACACTGAAACTTTAAATTAAATGATAATGAGGGTTTATCTTCCTCACGAGATGAAGTGGATTTCCCATTTAGTCCTTGATTGTGCAATTTTACGTTTTTTTTAACAAGATTACTAGAGTAAGGACTGGGTTATTTAAAGAATACTCGTTGTATTGCTTTCAATTCATTAAATATAGTCAGGGGGTCTTCTCCAGGAGAAGGTTGATAGGCTATTGTTAAAATATATGAAGTTACTATCGCCATTTGTGTTTTTCAGTTGCAATTTTCCTCTTAAATTTAAATTAATTCTCTGAAACTCCAACAGAAAGAGAGAAGAAAACGCATCATAAATCATTTATGAGTTTAAATAAAAACCCCAATTCATGAATATTGAATCTTGGTAGCTTACATGTGCTTTTTGAGATTTATGATAGCAAAGTCGATATATATTGATAATACTGTGTTTCAATACCTTGATGGATGGTTTTAGCTGCCCATATTTCTTCTGCTAATATTATTAATTGTTATTTAGCTGTATAAGTGGCTGTTTAAGCGAGCTTCTTCAGCTTTAAAGTTATTCAACGAGATGTTTCAGATATCTTTTCGTGAATTTATAAAAATGAAGTCTCTTCAAATTGCTCAATTGAATAATATCGACGAAATATTCAGTTTTCCAAATGTAAAGGGCATACAGAAGAAAATAGCTCTGTCTTAGAATGTCTTGCTTCCAAAACCACCTATGCCATCTATTATATATCGATTACGCAGGGATTCAAATATATCATCGCGTATAATCACACAATATTTACACGGTTTAAAGTTGTTATTACTAGGGATATCCGATCCAAACTGTATTAGAAAGGCTCCTTCTCTTTTTTCCTCCAAAATGAATATACTAGTAAACCAAGTTGCCTAGATGTTTTGCAATCGGGTCTCGCCTCAGTAACACTATTTTAATTATTGTTTCCAATTACAAAAGCCAAAATAATTTGCCAAAAATTAAACAAACATGGATAACATGGATATTGAAACTCAAATCAAAAACATGGACTTCGAATCCATGTCCATTCCCCTTCCGACGAAAGTTAAATGCTTCTTCAAAACAGCCCTCCCAGAAAAATACCGAATTGATGACACTCTGAGAGAATTCGACATCGATATTGACCCAAAAGGTTTCAACGAGGTATTATCTGTAGTTTTCTTTCCATTTACTGGATTCTTCTCTGGCATAGTTCGTAAATGATCAAATAAAGAAAAAGAACGGAGGCTTCTGTGACACCTTGAACCTTGAGTTCATGGTAAAAGGTGTTTTTCTCAGAGAATCAATGAAATCGTAAACTATCTTATGTTATGGCTCTTAAAAGTGATTTAGATTGATTACCAAAGAAGATATCAACCCAACCCACCACTTCAAAATAGAATATACAATTGCCTTGGATGATGGTCCAAAATTCAAAGAAATTGTTAAAACAGACGCTTGGGTCTTCTCGATTGCTCGATGCAACCCAAAAAGCCGTAATAAATCCATTGAGGGAATCTCTCACCCCTTGTCTAACAATTAGTTGAAAAATCAAGCTATGGCCTCGGATTCTTCGATGGCTCATTCGCTATGCACACCGCAGATCATAAGCTTATCGGAAAAAACAGCAGCATCTCGAAATTGACGATGAGAACTCTGAAATTTATAAACAAGTAAATTTATTGTTCGCAGCTAGGCCTAGAACCCTTCTGTTTTATCAATATAAAGGGTTGATGCCAAAAACGATACGAAGCTCGTGATTACAGGCACCTCTGATGAGAAAATTAGAGTCTCCAGAATCACCAAGAAGTCTGAAGGAGTTATTGGTGTGGATATCCTCGCCACTTGTGAAGGGTAAAGATCTTGGGGATACTTTCATAAAAGTATAATGATCTTGTTTAGTCATGAGGAATCAATTGAATGCATCGATTTAAATCCTAATAATGACTTCCGCTTCTGCTCTGGTGGCTATGAAGGCGCCGTCGGAATTTGGGAATTGAAAGAGAAGCAGTTCGATTCGATTTTCAACAATGAGAGCGCGATTGTCGAAGAGAACCCGATGAAAAGAGTGAAACTATCCAGTGTTGTCGTCAAGCCTGCCTGGATCGGACAAATACATGATGGACCCACCACGAAAGTCGTTTGGGCAAGAGAAGATATGATTTACAGCGCTTCTCATGATGGAACCATCAAGATATTCGACCCTACTCAATGTAAAGAGGTGCACACCTATACCCATTCAAAAGACGATCCAGTCACTGCAATGTCTTACAAAGATGGGCTACTTGCAGTGGGAACTGACGAAGGAGGCATAATGTAATAATTTTTCTCTCATAAAAAACCTTGAGTCAGTAATATTCCTCGCTTAGGCTACTAGATGAGAGAATGGACCCACGAAAATCCAGCTCGCTCATAAAAGGACATCTGAGAACAGTTACTGATGTTAAATTCCACCCAACCGACTCAAATACGTTCCTATCGGTAGAGATCTCTGTTTTTCATAATTTCTTGAGCAAGTCCGAATAGGTGTCTCATGATAGTGCGATTAAACTCTGGGATATAAGGAGCTCTGTGCCAAGAGTTGCTATAGGAGACTTTAAAACTTTCCTCAATGCTGCTGAGTGGAATGGTATTTTCTGACTTTTGTGGAAGGTGATATATAACTCTCTTTGTTAAATAGGACCTCAAGAATTTTTAGTGGGTGGCAACGAGTTTGGAGTCGCGGTTTATCATTATGATCCAAAGGAAACAAAACCACTTCCAAAAATTTAAAAACGATAATGAGATGAGGGAAGGAAGCGTCCAGAAAAATAAAGACAAAAGGCTTCGAAGGATACATTTTTATATACATAACTATTTATGTGATCGTTGACTCATTTCATTTACGATTATATATGAACTCGTTGTTGCTTCTGAACTAATATGCTTATTCCGAAATTTATACCGTATATAGACTTACAATTGATAGTTTCAAAAAAGCTAAGTCGAATTTCTCTTGGATATCAACATGATAGTTTTAATTTATTGGGAGCCCGTTTTCTGGTTGCTCTAGAGCTCTCCTTTTTTGAAAATTTGGTAACCATCGATAGTTTTCACCAGCTTCTGACGCTTCCAAATTTTAGAATTTTTATAGTATGGAATTTCGTTCAAGATAAAATAACTCTGTGCGCAAATTTGAATCGAGAAAATCTAACCGAGATTTTCTAAACATCTATATGTTATTAAGGTAGATGGATTTTATATTGAGGGTAATGAATGAGTAGGGAGAGTCACAGAATAACGAACAGCATTGTTCTTAGCTTTTTCGTCTTTGCGTACCGCTTCGATGATGATCATATGGGATCAGCTTCAGAAGCAGAGGACGAGACCATCCACATTGAGCCGACATTTGCAAACGCCAATATCTCCTCCACCAATCCTCAGCTGAATTGAACATGTCAAAATCCAAGTGTTTTCATGAACGGCATCGAGTATTCCTTTCCAAGGATAGGGATACCTTGAGGCTCAATGATCCGCTTCTGGTTGACTTCTAGATAGTAGGTAATTTGAATTTCTTTGGAAACGTATATTAGCTGTTATCATTATAAAGCATTTATAAGGAATTCAGAAAAAATAGTTCTGCAGAAAATAAATTTAAAGAGTCAATACTAGGCGCTCTTTCTGATGGAAGTTGAAGAGAAAAACGTTATGGTTAATATTGAACCCACGCAAATCGACGCTTTCAAACAGAAACAGACATTATTTCAATCAGCGCTCACTGAATCTATTTGCATTGAAGATAACTATGGCCATTTGCTAAGCATAGGCTCTAATGATGGCAATAGGATTGTAAGCGACTCTATAAACACTTCGCAGTGATTACTTATTCCAAATAGAGCCAAAATATGACTGACAAACAAGCAGGTCAGAAATTTCGCGGATTGTCTCAATATGGATTGACTAGTACTATTGACAGGTAAAAAGAGGGTCACACAACACGAAATACTAAGATCTCATAGCAAATTATCCAAAGAAAATGAGTTTGAATCAAAAATTAGAAGTAATTTGAAGGCTATGGCGACGTTACCAGTGAAACAGTGGGTATTTTCGATTGAAAGAGCCGCCAGAAAGAGCAGTATGCATCCAATCCTACATGGCCACATGTCAGATTAATTTGTTAGGTGAAAAGTCAGCGTTTGGTGTTGGATTTTTTGATGGCTCTTTTGCAATGTACTCAGCAGAAAATCAATTCATCGGACAAACGAACAAGCTGACTAAAGAGCCCGTCAAATGTTTAAAGTTTCTGAATAAGTATCGTCTGATAGCTTACTTCCTAACTCTGATTTGCAATTTTGTGAAGGTATTCTAATGCGAAAGCAGGGTCAAATGTTATAATTATGAATTCTTCGAGCAACAAAATACAAATTTCGAGAGTATCGAAAGTTGCCACAGAAAAAAAATTTTCTGTTAGCCAACTTGCTCTCTGCGAAGGGTGATTAATAACCAATGCAATTTTCTTAATCTGATATCAATCAGGCATAGCGATTCTATCGAAAGCATTGATTTACATCCTGAAAGCGATAGCCGCTTTTGCTCTGGAGGAACCGATCAATGTCTAGGGATATGGAGACTCAAAGACAAACAATTCGATTCAGTTTTTAACAATATGAGCACTAAAGTACACGAAAATCCTCTGAAGAGAGTCAAACTTTGTACTGCGAAAATCACACCTGAATGGCTAAAGCCTATTCACGATCAGCCACTCACAAAAACTGTTTGGGCGAAAGATCAAATGATTTATAGTTCATCCATTGAAGGCGCTATCAAAATTTTTGACCCTTACTCACTCAAAGAAGCGGCCTCGTTTACGACCAAAGTAAAACCTCCCACTGCAATGTGTTATAACAGCAATTTGCTTACTGTTGGGTCTGAAGATGGCATTATCGCGTAATCCTTTATCTTCAGTGTAATAAAACCAAGGATATATCTCTTAGGGTCTTCGACGAGCGGATAAATCATCAGATTTCACTTCCCATATTACAAGCTCATGTAAAACCAATTTCAGATCTTAAATTTCATCCAACAGACCCGAATATTTTTATATCGGTAAATACGTTTAGTTTGGTACGATATATTAAATGTTGGAACAGGTGTCTCATGATAGTCATATTAAAATCTGGGATTTAAGAACTTTTACTCCCAGCACTACTATCGGTGATGTAAAACGTAAAACATTCGTCGTGGAATGGAACGGTAATGAACCTTGTTAAACAAGAAATTCTAAATACAATAATTAGGCGATAAAGAGTTTCTCGTCGGGGGCAGTGATTCACAAATAACTGCTTATAAATACGATCAGGATTAAGAATAAGGGGAAGATTTTTCCTGGAACCAAATAGCTATCATGATAATACATTAGTACCAATAAGCCACTACTTCCACGCTTATTCTCAGTGGAGTGTTAGTTTCGATTACTATAAAAATCATATACATTTTTGTTAATTCGAGGGTATTAATTTTATTGCCTGATGCTGAAATCAGCTGTAAATTTAATATTCTACATTAATATTTTCCAATAGTTATCAAAAGGTAACTCCCATTCTTTTAAAAGCGAGGAATTTTCAATATTAAAGTGAATATTCGATCATACAAACAAACACATTAGGTAGTTTTTTGACATTCTATATAGTAAAAATCCCTAAGAAGATGGGTTTTGGTTTTGTCCACGACTTAGAGCAACCATAAGAGTTTTTCCATAATCCGTCTTATCGAGTCCAGCTTCCTACAAAAAATAATTTCTAACGATAATTTCAAGACGGTATCATTACGAATAGAGCCGCTCCGATTTTGTAGCGAATATCACCCATAAGCTCCTTGATGTTATATCCATGCACTTTGAAGAGATTAACTTTATCAGCCTTTATTCATTTATCATTGTAATTCAATAAGAAAAAGCTACCTTATCAAGCGTTGTCGCTTTTCTCTTTTCAAGAGCTTCTGTATCTTTGATCACTCTCTCGAAATCTGCTTCCACCTGTAATGAATGATCGGGTAAATTGTTAAGGGAAATGGAGCAAATTCAACCTTTGGACGGAAAGGATAACTTTCGATTGCTTTATTAATTCTTTCGGCGTTCTCTATAACCGCCTAATGTAAAATTTATCAAGAAAACATAGTGTATGAGTCGTCTTGCCTTCTTTTTCAGTTCTTTTTGGTGCACTTTCTCCTCAATTTTTCCTATTTCCTTGGCCTGACGCTTCGCCACAATTGGCTGATTTTTCGCGATAGTTGCCTTAATTTCCTCATTTTTCCTCCTTTGCTCAGCCTGTGATCAATGTTGTCAATGGTTATCTGATATAAATGGTGTAACGTTACTTCTCTTAACATTCTGTCTCTTTCTTGTTTTTCTTTCTTTTCATCTCCGTAAACCTTTGCTACCTGTTTGACCTTTGACGCATGCTCCAAAAACTTCTCTTGCTTTAATTTCTTGAGTTCTTCATTCCTTCGCCGCTCCTCGTTTAATTGTGCTTCTCGCTCTGCCCTTCGAGCCTCAAACTCCTCGCGCTTTTCTTGGATTATTTGATGCAGTCTTGCGAGCTCTTTATTCTAAGATGTACATTTTCGTGTAACGAATAAGCAGCTGTATTCCTCAAAAAAAACGTTACAGTTTTTAACCTTTCTAACTCTTTTGCAGTCTCAGCAATCTTCTCTTCAATCTGCCGAAGTATCTGCTCCTCAGCAAGCTCTTTCATATTGGTCTTCTCACGAACCCACTCTCTGTTCAGCGCTTTTTTGCGTTTATTATAAAATTCTTGGCTAGTAATAAAAGCGTCATATTGCTCCAACTCTTTGCGAGTCATCTTCGGGAATTGCATCGCTAATCTTTCCATATATAGGTCTCGATCCTAAAATTTATTCAAGGCCTGTCAATGACGCGTTATGTTTACCAGTCCTCGTTTAATATATGTCTTGTAAATGTGTCGAAAAACTTCCTTTCCATTTTGATCGAGCTCTTTGGGAACAGTAGCTTGGCGCTGGAAGGTCTAATCGCGAGTTTTAGAAGGTATTCTCAAGAGAATGCTTACATCTTCCAAGCGGATGAACTCCAGACGGTACCTTTCATCGATCAAATGCTGTCCTTTGAAATACTGCTCCATCATCGCATCCAATACTTTTCTAGTGTTATATCGGTGAGCTTATAATAATAGATGATAGTTTTATACTGGATAGAGTCGCTAAGGAACTGCTGAAATTGGAAATCGAGATCAATATTAAGCTCTTGGTCAAAACCAGCGACGTTATCAGTCTCATGAGCCATTTGCACATACTCTTCAATTTCCTTTCTCACCTACAGTCGTCAGAATGATTCAATTTCAATCATGATCTAACAAAATTCACCTTCTCATAATCTGCTGCTTCTTGCTCAAGAATCCCATCCATTTGACCAAAAAAGGACTTGACGTCCTGAATCAATTGCTTGATTTCATCTTTCGTCACTGCTTTCTATCACCCGAAAAAAATCAGTCTTGCTGCAACAAATAATAGAACTTACGTCTCCAGCTTGAAACTTTTTCACGCCTTCTCGCAGCAATTGCGCCTTTGCTCACTGATAAGGAACAACTTTTCAACTTCTATTACCTGGTACCAAAAGCTCAGCTCGTAAATCTCTCTCTTCTGCTCAATCTCTTGCGAATATTCTCCAAAATTCTAAATGATTTTTTCTCATATTCCAAAATTTTATACATTTGCTTTGTTTTTTTCATCAGCGTCATTCTCAAAGATCTCCCGTACTTGAGTGTTGTAGTCCCTTATGCAAATTGATCAGAAAAGCCAACAATGCACTCTACCTGTCTAAATTTTTGAGTGTTTCTTCCAGTTCATTGGTTAGCTGAGTCCTTTGACAGAGGATAAGAATCCATTATGGATGAAATATTGCAATACTCAAGTTTTCCAAGGATCGTGTTGTATTTAAACCATTCGTTTTTGTGTTTCGTGTGCTTGTTTTTTTCTTTAATCGCGACAGAGGTGCTTTTGAATTTGTTTAACTAAAAACTTCTCAGGACCAGGAATATTTGTCTTTCAAAGTACTTTTTGCAGGAATTCTTGGGTCCTTGCCTCTTCTTCTCTTAGATTTATATTCTTCTTTCTCATGACTCGCTCTCCTTTTCGAAATTATTTTTATCGGATTTGAATTAAATTCAATATGAATAACTACTAATGTCAAAAAGAACGTGCTAGTCTCCATGACTTTCTTTTTCATAGTCTCCAAAGAACGGAGGTCTATATATGTCCTCAACACAAACAAATGGGAGAATACTCTACAAAAAAGCGGTTATCTGATTCAGAGGAAATTACTGTGAAAAGTTTGCCTCTGAGTGCTGTGAACTGATAATTTGGTGTCTAATAGCTTATTGTTACTCAAAATTTAATTAAAAAAATTCCCGCAAAATTTTCAAGGATATGGATCGCAATCACTCTCCTACTCTGGAAGTCGAAGAAGAGAAAGATGACAAAATGGACATCGAGCAAGAAAGCGTTGTGGATCCTGTAGAAATCATCTTTCCCATGAAAAAGAAGAAAGCGCCTTCACTTGGAGCTAAAACCCCATCCAAAGGACGTAGGAAATCTCAAGGGAAAATTATCCCAGAAGAATCATCCTCATCGGTGCGAACTCAGAGGCTCTCGGAACTTGCGCAGCTCTTCATCAACAGACTTAACACGACACTAAACAGCAACTTGGCTTACTTCGAGGGACTGCTTTTAGACAAAATAGCCGAAACCATGCAAAAGACCAAAGATCCTTCAGAAACCCCTATTTCTCTGGTTGTTATTGAAGATTCTCTGCAATTTAGTCTCAATACCCTTCGAATCGACAATATGCTGAACAGTTTAGCCAATATGCATAAAGCGGTGGGAATTCGATTGAAAGACAGCAAAAGCACCTCATTGAAGTTGCTTCTGAACCAGATTAAGGACGGAATAGCGCAACACAAAGGAAAATATATCCAAAAATTAATTTTGTTCTTTGACTATTACGTACAAGAGGATGGCGACACACTGTCTAACCTGCTAAGATATATCGAAGAAGACTTGCTGACGCACGACAGGACCCAAAAATGTAAAGTTACGATCATACTTCCATCGCTATGCCCTCGCGAGACAGACTTGGAGACAGAAGTCGATTACTCGACCGTAAAGCTCAGTAGCTCGATCTCCCTCGTGTCGAAGATGATAGTCGATCTTCTTTGCGACTGCGAGTTTTTCCCAATTTTTTCAAAGTCAATTATCAGACATTTGCTGTCGTTATATGATTTTTACGAGCTTTCGCCTCGAGGGTTTATATCTCGACTGGCAGTTATCGTTCAAGACTATCTTTTCAAGATAAAAGACCACCAAATGACAGAAATGCTAAAAACCGCTCTCTTGGATCGCGGAAAGGTCGGATCATACGGAACGGTGCGTCCTTCGATCGGAACGGCTGTGAAAATATTTTATGAGATCGAAAAACTGGCGATGAGTGATATCGAGGAATCAGACAGGAAATGCGTAAAGCTATTTATCAATAAAGAGGAATCGTACACGTTACCTGAGACTATTTTCGACGAAATTACGTCTTTAGATGAAGTGTTGGAGCTAGCTGAGCAAATTGGGAAACTGATAACCGAGGCTACCAATGATAAAGGAATCAGAGAGTATGGGAAAAAGTTGCTTGATTTATCAAAGCCGGCAGCCAAAAAAACTAAGGGGAGAAGGTCCACCTCTAAAGCTGAGACGCCTAAGAAGAAGAAAGGGCTTTCTGAGATACAAACCGTCTTTGGCTCGATCAATGAGATTCTAAGTGAATTCTTTGCAGCGAATATCATCACAGCGTTTGAAGAGCTTCTAATAGATTATCCTTATTTTGTTTACTCCGATCTCGAGTCTCTTCGGTCGTCAGTGAGCCCTGATTTCGTTGGGGATATCCTAACGTTTTTGAACAGCGAAAAGAGAAGTTTCGCGCAGCAGAGACCTGGATTCCGACAGTTTATTCAGTCGGTGCAGGAGTATAATATTGGTATAGACATCAATCAGTGTCTGAATGCGTTCAAAGAGACTATTGATGGGCTGAAAGAAACCGCTATAAATAAGAAAGTGAAGGCGAATGCAGATATGTTGTTTTATCTGTATGTCTCGGAGTTGAAATATATTGGATTGATTGTTGAAAAAGGAAGAGGAAAGATGTGTTTCCAGAAAGATTATTTCGCAAAGACTTTTCATAATACAGCCAATTTCAACGACGAAGAGGATAATGATATGTAGTAGGAATAGTGGAGCTGTTTTCGTTGCTTTTGTATGAATTTGAGAAGAGAAGTTCAATAAATTGGATGTCTTCTTCTCTTTGGCAAATTTTAAGTGTAATTTTTCAATTGAGTGTTTTTCTCGTCGAAAAAATTTAAATTGTTAATATTACACTGATATGCTACACTACGATGCAAGCCAATGTATTTCTTAATCCTCTTTCTGTTGATAGACTCTCATAAAAGCTCATTGAACGCGCAGTTATGATGCTTATCAGATAAAATATTATATAGACAGTAATCATGATGCCGCAAGCCATACTTTCGGCCAATAGGCACATTGTGTTGATGGATGATGGATAACAAATCCCAGAAAACTCTAAAGAAGTAAAATAGTATATTACTGTCAGACTGCTCAAGATCCAGAGAAACTGCGTAGAAGAAACAACTAGGCGAGTTGAAGACATGCCTGAAGTCTTCAGTTTGAATAATTAGTACTGACAAGTACCCTTATTTGCAAAGAACAAATTCCTCTCGATTGATATTAGATTTATGTTTTAAGAAACACTGAAAGACAGCATGAGAGTAACAAATCACTTTTGATAGCATAATTGGTTAAATTAAACTTCTGGATCCACATTAGTTTTTTTGGACTTTTTTTGGGTTTTTTATGAAGTTTAAAGTTATGGAACGACTAACTGCAAATAGCCACATCAAAGTTGGGTCCAATTTGAGATCTGTATCGGTTGGTTCTGCATTATTAAGACAGTTTCTTCTTGAGTAGTCACCCCTGAAATAATGCAAGGAATTCTCATAGCACCTCAAGCAATTTTCATTAGTTTTGCGCTTCTCATTACAGAGTAAGAGGAGTTAGACTCCAACTCCATGAGCAGCAGCTCAAAAACTCTCTTTTCATTGCCAACTTATCAAAAAATTTTTTTTCAAAATCGAACATTAATTTCTTCGATATAAAATTTACTGGTATATACAACTGCATTACGTGAAGCTATACATCTATCCTATAAAAAACATCACTATTTCCAGTACCTTGTCTTGTGATCATTTTTCTAATATCTTCTCTTGCAAGCATACGCTCGTTGTACTCATTAGCAAAATTCATTTTTTATCTGCATAAAACTTCATTCCAGATCTGTTATATATGAAGACAAACTGCGTCTCTTTAACTATTCCATGTTTTTCTTTTGAACAACCATCACAATGAAATTCATTCATTATACTCACATGAACTTAACAACGAGCATATTCAAATACAGAATAATCACATTCATAAAGGCTAGTACGGCTTGTAATACCTGTCATCTCTGGGCTGTCCTGTTGGCGCTCCTATTAGCAATATCACAATTGGTTAGTTAGCATGGCTCAAATACACTTTGCTTTTACCTCCTGTTGCACTAGTATCACTTGGCCTTGTCTGGCCTTGTGCTGTTGCTCCGTAATCGTAAGAACCACTTGGATACATGTCTGAGTCTGGTCTGTATCCATACCCCATCATGCCCGTATGACTGGCATCTCCTGGCATAGGATAAGCGCCGCGTCCGGACTTATCATAGCCATAACCTTGGTCAGGGTATTGTCCCATGTACTCTGGCTTGTAGCCAGCACCTGATTTATAAAATAAATGGTTTACCTAACTGTCAAAAAAACAAGGGTTAGATAATCATATTTCGCTGGAATAAGCAATAAAATTGGCAAGAGATCGGGGAAAAAAGAGAATATTTTGCTAAATGCGTACGTTGTAAGACGGTGAATTATTACTGTTCCAGTAGGCTCCTCTGTCATCTAAGTTTCCAAATTTAGTTAAGCTAAGCTAAAACGGAACTTAATTCTTAACCATAATAATCTTGTGGTGCTTGATACCTAATTAGATAATGTTAGTAATCTAGAATTTTAGTGTTACTTAAATAAGCTCAAGCAAAAAAATAACAAAGATTTCCTTTCTCTTCAAGATTGATTATCTCTCATTGTTCTGAACCTTATATCTTTTTTCCTTAAGTTAACCGTAATGAAAAAAATCTGCCCTTAGCGTGAAACTAAGCCTGGCCGTACTAATTCCGAGAGACCGACTTACCCTTAGAGGAAGAGAGCGACTCATAAAGTCGCAGAGGAAAAAAAGAAGAAGAAAAAAAAAAAAGACAAAAAGAAAGCGCAAGGCACTCACCCTGGATAGCCTGTAGGTGGATAATAGCCCATTCTATCAGCTCCATACATTCCTCTAAATCAAAAAGAAGTTAAATTTTGCTGAATAAAGATTCTATCCCACCCGTATGGGTCGTCTTTCATTCCATAGCCCCCACCATAGCCACCGTATGCTGGTGGATATGTGCTCGCACCACTATCTCGATGGTATCCAGACCTTTTGTCACCCATGTGGCCGCGCTTGCTTGGCGTATTGCTGCTTGTTCGAGGGAACGCCTTCTTGCATTCGACCTAAGCAAAGCAATTCGATGAAAAAAATGCTTCTATTGGAAAATCGTTTTACCCATTTTCCGTCGATCTTATTTTCGCTGTAGCACTCAATGACCTTTTCGACAGAATCCTCATTATCGAATGTTACGAATCCAAAACCTGCATTGTGTTAGTGACATTTGAAGATAAATGATAAATGATCTGACCTCTTGATTTTCCGGTCTCTTTGTCAACCATAATGACGGAATCTTCAATCTTTCCGAATTTCTCGAAGTAAGCTTTGAAATTTTCTTCTGTGGCAGTCTGAGGCAATCCTCCAACGAAAACCTTCTTTGTCCTGCCATTAGGGTTCTGTTCGTCTTTGTGGCTATCTGAAGGTTGTTCACGAGGGACAGCTCTCTTGCAGTCGATCTAGCAAGGGTTAGGGATTGCAAAAAAGCGAAAAAACCTCTTTTCCGTCGAGTTTGTGTTCTTCTTTGAGGATTGAATCTATTATTTCAGGATCTTTGAAGGTAACAAAGCCGAAACCACGACTCTTGCCGGTGGTTTTATCTTGCATAAGTATGCAGTCTGCGATCTCACCGAATTTGCTGAAATAGTTTTGTACATCGCCTAATCAAGGAAGCTAAGTCAATTATTGACTGCACTTTCTTACTCTGAGTAATACTGGGAGGAATACCGCCAACAAAAATTTTGCTAGTTGTGGAAAGTTAAGCTAACACCTAACGTAATCTCATTCATACCCTGTTGTTTTATCGTAAGGACTCACCATACTATCTTCTGTTTACTGACTTATTCAAACTCAACCCTTTTAATTTTTGATTATACAAAAGCCCTCGTTTTTTAATTTATTTCCTTGCGTTTTGTTGCGAATGTCCTAGCTTATCCTATTATAAAATCTGGCCTTAATATCGTATACAATTGGGCAAAACGAATTCGTTAGCCCGAATCGGTGGATAATCAGCATGAGATTTTGCTAAAAAAACGATGTTCTTAAAAGATAAGTTGTTTAATATTCGCCAATGTGATGACAATCTGTAAAAGGAGGTAATTCCTTGCGTGGAATTGCATTGAATGCTAATATTCTGATGCAACACAAAAGAGTTGAGGAAAAAGTGAAAGAGCGATTTTTCGTTAAATTATTTTAATTGGAGACTGTTCGATTTGAGTAGTTGTTAAACGTGCGATGAGAAATTGCAAAAATACAGAGGAACTTGCTCAAATGAGAGATAAAAAGAGAATTAGTATGACATTTTAACTCAGACAATTATAAACGTAGATTGTGTTGAGCATATGCAAGGTGAAAACATCTTCCAATATGAAGGTATGGTCAAAACCCTGAACTTTAGATGAGGAGATGCAGATATATACGGCTTTTGCAGGCTCACTACCAGAAACTTATTTGGATGGAAAACATCAAATTACTCAAGTTAACCTGATAATTCCGTCAAAGTGAAATATTTTATTTTGCCCAAAATCCAAAAATGGGAGAAACTCAACAGAAACTAACATAGGAACCAACGAGTTCATAGCACATCATGTGACAATTGGCAACATGAGTCATGATTCAGCCATGATTCTCTTGAAATGAGATTTCATTTTAGACAGACGGTTTTCGTCTCATCATTCAATTGGAAAATCTTTTCAAAATATTCAGCTAATGCAACAAAATTCGTTTGTCTTATTCGCAATTAGAAACAAAGATTGGAAGGTACGCCTAGGTTTGCTAACCATAGAATCTATTCGATTCGATTGGCCTATTATTCAGAATCTAGCAGGAAGTAGCTCTGCCGAATTTTATCGTTATTTTTTTATACTACTTAACTGAATTCGTCACATTATTTTTTTCAGACAGAATGAAAATAAGTTCTTTTTCAAATTTCATTTGACCACAATAATTTTCGAGAATTTATTTAGCTTAGATTTTGATATGAAAAGATATAATGAATCAATATGTTGACTGTTTGGCTGGAATAAATTCAATTTCTAATCTCAATAGAAAGGAAGACCTCTTCTGGCAGCGTCTTCCTTTCTATACGCAATTTCTCGGGCATCTTGAGCCACCGCGCAACAGAAACAGCAGCCTGTGACAGCAAAATCTTCAAGACTAGTTCCCGAAACATTGAACTTCTCTCTCAATTCTTTTCTGAAGCCCCCATGGACAACGCAAGGGACTGCGAACAACAGAACAGCAGCATAGGCGATTCCTGCACGAAGTCCTTGACCCTTATGAATTTGCTCATAGTTCTGTCCGAATTGAATGCATGGGCAGATCCAGCTCATAACGCAGGATGTTAGATCATCGGAGCAACCGCAGAGCCGATTCTTATATGGACCCTCCTCCCAGATAGATGGTGGTTTACCAACGTATGTAATGTTAATTACTGTTGGCATCATCTGCCCACCAGCCATAGGTTGCCCATAGATGTTTTGCCCCATCACTGGTTGTCCTTGCATAGGTTGTCCCTGCATGGGATGGCCTTGCATAGGTTGACCTTGCATAGTCATTGGTTGACTATCATAGTACATATTATTATAGGAAGTGTGGGTAGGCTCCATTTTCGATATTTTAGCTTTTATTTCTTAAATTAGCAAATGAGTATTTAAGGGTGTATCCAGGTTTAAAATCTTAGATGATATCGTGTTTTTAACTCACGAAGTAATAAATTTATACTTATGAATTGAACAATTTAACGGTATGATATCAAATTTCAATGTGATTAATTACTATTTTGGTATTGTAAATAAGGCGATTTAAACTTGAGAATTTGAAAAACTCCTGGATTTTAAGCCGAGATTTTGTCGGTTGTGATAATATAATAAAACTGTAGCAACAATTGAAAAGATGATGAACACTACCTCTCAAGAATATGGTTACACACTGCACACACAACCAGACAACACCTACTACCATTTAAACCAACATCAAACGCCAACTCAAGGTCAAATGATTCCAGGAAATATGGCTGGTGGACAGCCAATGCCAGGTGGGGTTGGCCAGCCAAATGCTTGCGTTTGGGAGCCTAGCATTTATCATGCCAAGCTCTGTGGATGCTTTGACGATTGTAACATCTGCCTAATGAGCTTTTTCTGCCCCTGCACCCAGTTCGGAAGAAACTACCAACAACTCCATGGAGGAGAAGAAGAGGTTTATCAGCAGGGCCTACTGTATCTAAAAATCGCACATTCCGCGCATGTGGGTTTAAGAAAGGAAATGAGAAAGAAATTCAACATTCAAGGAACCGAAAGAGAAGATTTCTGGGTAACATTCCTCTGTAGTTGCTGCGCGCTGGCTCAAGAGGCGAGAGAGATCGAATGGAGAAAGCAAGAGGCTGCTCGAAAGGGAATTCCATTCAATTAACTAACACTAAAATGGTGTATATCATAATAATTCGTAGCCTACTGAGTTTGGGTGAGGGAATTACGAAATTCTAAAATTGCTATTGATAGATAAAATGCATTAAGACTGTAATGAAATAATTCAATTTAATCAGGTCTAAATATTCACATTGAAATCAATCTTCCTTAGAAATAAATCTTGAGTTAGCAAGTAGGTTTTAAGATGATCTTTTCTGATGCTGCCGAAAAGCTCTTGTTACTTGTCCCTTTCAGACAAGTCAACTGTCACACAAAATGCTGAAAAAGCTCCTTCTCAAGAAAATAAGAACTCGGGAGTTTAACTGCCATAAAGCATTTCTCCTCTATTTCCCACTTCTAGTTAGGTTTTCAAGAATTATAATAAGATTCATCAAAGCTCAAAGAACTCTCCTAAGTAAAAAAGTACTCGAGCTATTGGATGGGCTAATTCTCGATTTGTGTGTGGTTGATTCAGAATGCCTCTGGTATAAAGTAACCAAATCGCACTAATGCTGATGACAACAACAATTTCAGTCTCCAATATACCTGTAAAAAATAGCATTTTTTCTGTAAAGCCCCATTTTTTTAAACTTTATGTATGACAGAGATCAATACAGAAAATTCGAGACTAAAAGTGAATGATTGGAGAACGGTGGTTCATTTCTTGAAGAAGTTAAACTGGGAGTTTAACAAGAAAATTCCTCCCAATCCTTGAACTCTCTTCAGAAATAATTAGTAGATATCAAAGTTACAAACTCCTGAAAATTGCTTGGTTCTGAATTCAGCTCAATGTATCTATAGATTTTAGAGAACAGGAAGAAATAGATTGAAAATCATCTTCAAGCCAATCATTCAAACATGAATTTATTGAATTTTTTTTTTTCTGTTTTGGAAAAATTTTTATCGTGAATTCGTTCACCAATATTAGTGTTCTGAAATGCGATCGACCTGAGCCGAAATGCGTATAAAAAACGTAGTCGATAAATTTTAGTTCAAGGATAGCAACCCCAAACCGCATTTTTGAAATTAGTTTTCACTGAAATAAAATATCGCATCTCTTGGAGCTCTAAATGTTTCTGAATATTCTGATCAGGGACTGAGGCTCAACCTGAATTTCTCTTGACTGCAATTTCGATGTATTGCTCATGCAGCACTGTAGACAACACTAGTGAATAACTTCTCCGCTTGGCATTGGCTCAGATAGGAATTATTCGTCCAGCTTGTATCTAACTAGCATCTTTTCACAAAAAAGAAAAAAACCTTCAATTTTGAGTCTGTGTTTTAAACTCAAGAATTTAACTATTTAAACTTGTGAATTTCATCTGATATCAGATTGGATTTGCAATCAGATAAAAATTTGATACTGTGAAGGAGCCGACTGAGTTTATGAATCGGAATAATAACAAAGAGAACTGTTTATATAATAAAATTTCTTCTTAACCTGAAGAAATTCATTATTCTATTCATTCAGTTCTTGGAACAATTGCCGAAAATAAGTTACCTTCCCTCAACCATTGATCAGTTTGATTTGACTTTAAGATACCCTTGTTTGAAAATCGCTGAATTGCATCTCTAAAGCCATTTTCAGTTTCCTCTTCTAGGCGAGAATAAACCGCAAACTGCTGTTAGTCGGAACTACTCACTATTATATCAAATCTCTCCTATTACTTGTTAGTGAGAACATTTTTGAAGCCAACAATACTCTATTTCATCCTCATTCCAGACCTCGCCAGCAAATTATATTCACAACGACCCTTTTTCCAACAGAAATGATCCCAGTCCTCTCGAAATTCAAATACTAAACCATTTTTAAATATAATTTGCTTGAAACTGGCACGAAAGTAACAATATCTCCACAAAGCCACAAAAATCAAGTTATGTTACTTGATGAACCCTTTCTAAAAGAGAAAGCAAGACACCGAAAACGATAAAAGACAAATGTCATTATTATTACTTTCGTAATAAATGTCTTTCCGTCTATATCTTTAATCATACAATAAAACCATGATTCGCCCTCTAATTTCTCACTCAAAACTCTAATATATAGCGTTTGCAAGCAAAAGTCTTCATCAGTAATATCAAAAGTTAATCGAAAATGCAAATGTGGTTCCCGATTGCTGAAAATAATAGCAAGGAATGGACAAGACATCCTTATCATTTAATGTAAGAAATCGTCAGATTAGAGACCAACAATGAAATTACAACTTTCTTGATTTCGTTAAAAATTACAACTTGTGAAACAGCTCGATGCGAAATTTAATTTTCAAATTATTCAGCGCCGCAACATGATATCCCTCAAATCAAAATTTCTCTTACTTTTCATTTTAGGTTGAAGATATGAAGCAAAGAATGTCAAAAAAGCGTTGAAAATCCTTTTTCTAAACTGTCTTTTGAAGCGTCCAACGATATCTTTGCCATCATACACAATATTTCTGATTTAACATAGCAGTCATATTTTGCCAACAGAGCTTTCTCCTTAGTGGGATATTTACGTACCTGACTAACTTAGTTCATAGGATGAGCACTGCTCGTCTATCGATTGCTTGTTTTTAGTGCCAAATCATCTAAACTTTGGACAAAAGCACCAAAAAATGACAAGAAACTTTTTTTAGTCGCATTTCTCCGCATGTGGCCCTATAACGCACTTATCTCTCCAAATTGAGTGGTCTCTTGCTAGTCACACTATTATTATGACCATATAAGAGGTACTACTCTGAAATGAGCAAAGATTAGTTACAATCATCTTCAGCTGATCCCATTACTTGGGTTTGCTCAGCCTGGACATGATCTTTCGGCACTCGCCAAGGTCCCAAGCTTCTAAATTTGGGCTCGTTGCTTTCAACAGCTGAATTTGACTCGTCCAAGCCTTGAAACACTCAAGGCAATTAATTTCTGGATTTTGGGACTAAACTAAATGGGAATTTAATTATTTTGTTTTTTGGTTTTATTTATGAAATTTTTCTATCCAATGTATCCTATGTGATCATTGCATATAAACTCTTTTACACGAACAGAGACAACTGCACGCGAATATTTAGCTATATTACTCAAAAGAACAATGCTATACACTGTGTATTTGAGTTTTTTCTATTCTATCATCACGTTAAATTTAGAAGAGGAGGAGACCAGCGACGATGGTCAAGAGGAATCCAAGAACGGAAGCAAGGGATGAGCTGCCGAGGAGGAGACCAACTTTGACGTTGGTGAGGGTTTCGTTGGATTGTTGTCTGTTGTCGAAAAGGAGGGTGTAAAGACCGCCTTGTGGGACTCTGAAGAAACTGACAGTGGAGTTGCTGTCAATGGTCAAGAATTGGGTGGTTTCCTTGAAGAGGGTGAGGGTGTCGAGGTTCCAGATTTGGTATTTGTATGAGACAGATGGGGCGGCGGTGACATCAGTTACGATGACAGCGAGGTATGGGCCATATGGGAAGACGCTGGCTAAAGTTGAGGTGTTGGTGAAGGTTTGGTTGCCCAATGGAACAAGGGAGGTGGTGTTTGTTCTGATGTAGTATTGGAGGGTTTGGTTTTCACCGACCTTGGTGCAGATTTCACCGTAGTATTTCTTGTCAGTGACGTAAGCGGAGCAAGCGTAGGTCTTGTCAAAAGCACCAACGGCGACTGGAGCGACGGTTCCCTTGGAGACGTCAACGACGGATTCCTTGAGGGCGTCGGTTTCCATCCAGGTGGCGAAGAGTTGGCTGGTGGAAAGAGCTTCACCCCAGACGACTTGGAGGGATCCAGTGTAAGCGGAGGTAAGGGTGTATTCGGTTCCAACTTTGGAGGTACCAATTTCGATGCTGGTGAAGTTGACTTTTTGCTCAGCGGCAAGGAAGAAAGCATAGACAGTCTTTCCAACAACGGCGAAGCTGGCGATTTGAGGGAAGAAGGATTGGTTGGTGTTGGTGGTGAAGGTGAATCTTGGGAGAGCAGCACCTCCGTTGAGTGGGGTTTGGTAAGCTCTGAGTTGTGGGGTGTTGGTGTCGTTGTCACCGTTGATGGAGAAAGCGTAGTTGTTGTAGAAGAAGGTGACCAAAGGAGCGGTGAAGGTGGCGGAGGCGTTGGTGTTAGAGGTGAGGGTCTTGGCGTCTAATTTCTTGTACCAGACGGCCCAGTTGGAAGCAGAGGTGTTTCCGGTGTTGGCAGTGACGTTTTGGGAGAGGAGGTAGACATCACCGATGGTGACGGAGGCAACAGCAAGGGAGCTCATGTTGGTGAAGTTGGTGTCAGCGTTTGCGACGACTTCTTGTGGGGCCTTGACGTAGTTGTTGGTGGTGTAAGTGGCCACAGCGCAGCTCAAAGTGAGAGCGAGGGCAATAGCAATGAAGGACTTTTGCATATTTGCAATGATCACTTTTTTAACTTTTTAACTTTTTTTTTGAATTATAAATGATTTAGCTCGATTAAATAGACAGCGCAGAAAATCTAAATTAGGAACATGACAACAAAAAAGGGTATTTTTTGCATACCAGAGCAAATTTTCGATATTTTCTCACTCCTGAGGCCTATGCAGGTCGTTCTCAGCCCAAATCGACGAGGAGCGTGAAATGTCATATTTAGACTCTTTTGATCTCATGAGTAGGATTAAACTAAGGAATCCGACAGTGCAACTACTCAGATTAAGCTCAATAATGGCACAAAATTAAATTTGAAAAAACGTCCTAAATATGTATCAGAACAATGCACCTCTAGCAAATAATGCTGCATATCCGCAGTATCAGCAGCCTGATTCCATCTACTATAATCCAAATCAGCATCAGATGGTGCCAGGAAATCAGATTGTGCCGGGTAATATGATGGCTGGTGGACAGCCAATGCCAGGTGTTATTGTCCAGATGAATCAGCCAAATCCTTGCCTTTGGGAGTCTGGCCCTTATAAAAACGAGCTATGTGGATGCTTTGACGATTGCAAAACTTGCCTCATGAGTTTTTGCTGCTCATGCATCCAATATGGGAAAAACTACGAGCAAATTCATGGAGAAGGGTGCCTTCAGCAAGGGCTCATTTACCTGGCTCTGGCATATTTTAAAATCCCATGCATCGTGCATATGGGATTCAGAAAGGAAGTTCGACAGAAATTCAACATTCCAGGAACAGATTGGGACGATTTTTTGATAACGTGGTGCTGCAGTTGCTGCGCGCTGGCTCAAGACGCGAGAGAGATCGAGTGGAGAAAGCAAGAAGCTGCTCGAAGGGGTATTCCCTTTTAAATGCTAATCAAGAATTCAAATCTGTGAAGATCTGGAAGGCGATCTCAAGAGAGACTATGTATATATGCCTTGCTTTTTCCTGTTAAAGCATTAATTTAAGAGAACTATTACTACTGTTTTTGAGTTATATCTCTACTTCGTATTGTCAAACCTCATTGCTAAAGAACAACTTCCAGCAATTGCATTTTTTTCTTTTGAAGAGATCTAGTACTTGCAATTAAGTTCTTGAAAGGAAAGCGCAGATATGCCCAGGTAGGCTATTATCCACGGACTCTGGTTGCTATAGCAACCAACATCCTATTTTTCAACGCAACCCGATTTTTTCCAACTCCTCAGTGTCCGTCTCACCCTTTCAACCTTCAAAGCAAGACCCAATCAACTGCATGTGATATCGCCCTGATATAGAGCCAGGAAAGGAACTAATAGCGCAGTTTGAGAGGCTAAAGCCGGGTGAACAACACTCGTTTTATAGTATTTTAAAGATGGACATACACCCATCGGATTCGAGTCGTTTGTCATTGCGATGAATGTAAGGGACAGCGCAACAATTTCAATACCGAAAAGAGCTATTAGCTTATATAATTCATTTCAAAGGCTCATTTGTGAGGCATTAAGTGTGAATATTTCTTCGATCGATTTGTGTGGGAAATACAACCCTTTTTTTTTTGAATCGTCGGCTTCAGTTTATGCAAATAATGATTTCTTTGGGGTTTTCGTTGAGTAAAGAAAGATGATAGAGCGGCCAATTCAAAAACTTCAAAAAGGCGCAGGGATTTGACTGGTTCTCAAAAATCCCGACAGAATGTATCATTAATAGCAATTTTAACTGCCCTTGTGCTTGATTAGAGTGTTGCTACAATCCTAGCCTCAGCAAATCAGAGAAAAGTGAGATGTAATATTTGGCTCTTCTTGAGTTTGTAGATCGGTAAACTCCTAAATTAGCATGCATGATCCTGCATGAACTGATGAGTTTTTAAAAATTTAACAAAACTTCATGAAAGTTGGATGTACCCAAAGGAAATTCCTCCTACGATGGTTTTACACGCAATATCTGTGCTCTAATGCTATAAGTGATCCGTTCACCCTGTAAAAATTGACATTACAAACTCAAATTATTTATATACAATCTGACACTCATGGGCAAAATCCAGCGGTAAGCGTTGTAATTCAATGTGATGAGGCATGCTCATGTGAGTAGCTGCTCTAAGAAGGGCAATTTTTGTGAATTCTGCGAAATATGTGCCAATATTTAAATGCTGAGGAATTTGAGTCGGGTCCCCCCTCCCTAAATAAAAATGCTCCTCAAACACAAGGCTAGCTGAGCCTTGCCGATGGGATGGTGTTCTTCAAGCATTGGTTCCGTGGGCATCTTTTAAAAAAATTGATTGGAGCTAATTTTGGCGCGTCAGAAGCTCTTTGTAGGAACTTCCCGCCTTCAAAGGAAGTCAATGACAGCGCTTTTGGTATAAAGTGCCCGAGAGGCATTGCTAAAAGCAAAAAAGAGATTACTTAGAAAGATCAGACTTAGGATCTCTGCATTTGAAGTCAAGATGACTTTGATTAGACTTGGCTTGATGTGGCTGAATGAATGATAAATTTGGTCAACACAGAGGCGGCTCATATTTGCGAGATCAACTATTTTCTTAGCTCTTTTGACTTTCATTCTAGCGGTTCCTCGATGACGAATCAAAAATTTGTTGTTTTTCCAAGAGTATTCTTCTCAAATTAATCAAAACATTGAGCAACGGCATCTACTCTCAAGAAAATGTCTTCCAGAGGCTTAAAGATTCGTAACTTTCGCCTTAAGAAGATAGAAATATGAAATCTTCTGATCTAAATAGATCGACTACACAACCAATTGACTAATGAAAACAGAATAGATCTTGAAAAAATTCAGCGAGGTTGCTGGTTCTGGGCCTAATAGCCCCTTTGATAGTAACTATTCTACACATAAGTGATTTTAGAGTCTGAAAAAGTCTATGATATGCTAAGGCTATTTTATCGTTCTCCGAACTCTTGAGTAGTTTTTAAATTTTCTGGAAAAGAAAAATCTTTTTTTGCAAACCGTCAGCTTCTTTAAAATAAGTTAACCGCTCTAAATGAGCTTTAGTGCATCTTCTAGCAAGCAGAACGACCTTTTGAGAGCAAAAATTTGGAGGTTAAAATAAACATTGAGAATTCAAGAGATATTGATTGTAAAATTGCCGAATGAAAGCCCGAGGATGGAAGGGCGAATGAGATTCTCATTGGAGCTTATGATTCATTTGCTGGCTTAAAGCCAGAGTCGAAATTACCCCCATTTACTCTGAATTCGTAAATTTCGATTGGAGTTAGTCATTCTCTTGCTTGCATTCGTTTTCTCGGCAGGCTTGGTTGAAAGAATTCAATTTTCTAAGCATCCAGTGTTAGCCTCCTACCAACAGCCTTGATTAATTCGAAATCAATTGGTTTTATGGGTTCTTTTTCTACTACTACTGAATTACTTTCTCTTATTTGTTCGCTCTTGCTCTCCGCTCTTAATTGTATCTTTCTTCAGCAGCGAAGGTGTTTTCGCACTATCTTACTTCACAAAAGTAGAAAGCCAATTCAAAAATTTTAAATACGCTTTGAAACCATCCTGCTCAAATGTTGTGATGAGAATCGCAATATTTCAGGAGGTTCCACTTGGTTTCAAAGGAGATTTGAAAGCGCCTTGGCTACCGATCGCACCTATCGCAGCTTGACAGCGTTTTCCTAGCATTAATACTTCATGAAGTAAGAGGTTAATTTTAGGCCAAATTGATCGCGTATCCTTGTTAAACTAATGAATCTGATAGAATCAAACTTAAATAATTTGCTTCAAGTAATTATAGCATAAATTCAATCAAAATTTTGTAAAATGTACCCAAACAACGACGCTCAACCTCAATCGAACCCTTCTTACCCACAATTCCAACAGCAGAACAATATGTATCCTCAGCAAAATAATCAGTACCCTCAGCAAAACAATATGTATCCTCCTCAGCAAAATAATATGTACTCTCAACCAATGATGCAAGGAAATCCGATGGTTGGACAACCTTTGATGGCTGGCCAGCAACCAATGCCAGGAATCGTCATTCAAGTGGGTCAGAATTACCCTGTTCCTTGGGAAGTTGGTCCTTTTAAACATACTCTCTGCGGCTGCTGCGATGATATGCCATCCTGCCTTATGAGCTGGTTGTGCCCATGCGTTCAGTATGGTCAGAACTACGAACAACTCCACAAGGATGGATGCCTTCAACAAGGACTCCTCTTTCTTGTTCTTGGGTGGTTCGGAGTTCCTTGCATTATCCATATGGGCCTCAGAAAACAAATCAGACAGAAATTCAATATTCCAGGAGACGATTGCGATGACTTTTTGCTTACATGCTGCTGCGGTTGTTGTGCTTTGGCTCAAGAAACCAGAGAGATTGAATATAGAAAGCAAGAAGCTGCCAGAAGAGGAATTCCATTTTAGCCTTCGAATATGATGATTGAATCTTTTAAGATGTATATATTATCAGATGAGCGTTTGAGACTTAGATAGGAAGCTTATAAATTGTTCTCTACTAGTGATCTCAGTCTGCATTGCTGATAATTAACATTTGAAACTTACAATTCAAAATGAAATCACCTTTAAAAATATCTCTAGAGTATTTATTAATAAAATTCTTGCTGCGATGGTTTTCTTTCTACATGAATAGTTGGAGAATTTGTTGATATGATTACATACAGTGTTTTAGTGAGCAATAAGCCTTTTCTCATTCTCGCTTAAAATTGAGGATTTAATATAAAGTTTTGATTGAATATTTGTGAATCAAATAAAATAGATATGGTAGACTCAACTATTGCTTTAAGGTAAATTGACCTCAGCAAAGGTTTTCTAATCCATTTTTTCAGGAAACTATTCGTCGGAGCGCTCTCTCCCGATATGACAATAGGTAACAAGGCTGATTGCTTAAAAAGTCATTCCATTTTCTACAGATGACTTGAAAACTTACTTCTCCACATTTGGTGCAATCGAAGACTGCATTATTATGAAGGATAAGGAAACTGGGGCAAGCCGAGGATTTGGATTTATTGATTTCATAGCCCCAGGCTCCGTTGAAAAAGTGCTCCAAGGAGGAGAACATAGTATTGACGGACAAGTGGTAAGGAAAGGTTCAGAGATCATCTAATTTTAGATAGCTCGACTGCAAAAACGTGCCGCTTCAATAAGGAGTCAGCCAAGAAGGCGTTAGACTAAGGTCCTCCTCATGAAATAGATGGGCGACAAGTAAAATCTTTGATTGACAATGTTAATTATGTTTGATAACCAAGTGTGAATTAAAGTTTTGGAAGGAAAATTCTGAACAATAACAATTTACAATAATACGGTTACTTGTAATGACCGACACTAAGAGGATTCGTGACTTCCAATTGTATTGATTGAATAATTTATAAGTCTGACAAATTACATAATAACACTTCTCATACATTCTTGAAAGCGAAAATTGACAGAGAAAATCAGTTCATAAAGTTCATACTCCTCTCGAAAATGATTTAGTTTGTTGAAGTATTACTAATTAGAAATTGAAATGGACAGATGAGATCCAAGTTTATACTAGCCTCTAGTTTAAAAAGCAGTTATTAACAGTAATTTTCTCCTTGTTGTTTCCAAAGAAGACCAAGCGCACTTAAATTATACTATAAGATATTCAATCACAGAGTATATCTAGTTCTTAACTAATTTACTTAATCTCCGTTTAAACTTCTATGTAATAAAATGAGTGTCTGCTCTCCACTAAGATTATGAAGCTTTCAAAGTGGGAAGACAGAGTAGCTTTAGTTCTAGTTTATTTCATATTTTATTCACTCCAATACATAAATTCGTTTCTATACAAAGATCATCCCTTACCGATATTTTCCCAATAATTGATTTTTGAAAATTTACATACAATGATTCAAAGTAGATTTATCAACCACTTAGCTTAATACCCATGACATTTTCATGTTCGCTATCTTCGTGTTAAACACCAACTACAACTCAAAAGGAAAGTCAATGCACCTACCTTTACCGTTGAACTCTGGAATTTAAATTTATTCCCGCTAACTTTTTTTTTTTTATTTTAAAAAATTCTTAATAAATTATTTCAAAATCTCACACTTAAGCAAGTAATTTTGTTTCATCATTGGAAGAATTTTCTGCATGTTATATTATCAATATTCAAAATAATATTAAGTATCAATTTCTAAGATAAAACTCAGCAAGCTCAAAGAGCATCACGATATGGATTGCCTCTATCTCCATTATATGTATCCCATAAACTTCGAGCTTTGACTTCATTAGCTTCAATTTTCTCCAATTTCTCATACCAAGACGCCTTAACCTTAATCCTTTGCTCTCCTGGCACCAAATCAAAATAGTTATCTTCGAGCTCTAGCACGCTCCCTTCAACATACAACTCCAAATCTTTGATAATGTTCTCAGCTTTCACAATCACCTCTTTCGCAGCTTTATCAAGAGAAATCATGAAATCTGGCTTCTGTAGTTTCAGCTCCTTTGGTTTCACAAAGTAATGGAAATGCTCAAATTTCTGTGTTGCTTGCTGCGGATCTGCTCTGTCATGATACTGCAGCAACACATGGAAGACTACCTCAGCCTCTAAATCCGTTTCCTTCAATATTTTATTCACAGCCTGCTTGTAAACAAGAATACTTTGGGAATTTCCAATAATTGTCGCTAGTTTAGTTCTCCATCGCAATTTCCCATCTAACCCAAACAAAGACAATTCTATGGTGCCTAGCTGCTGCTTATCGCTGTCTGAGACCACATAGACCTCCAATTCATCTTCAGGGTTTTGATAAGTAGAAACAATTACTTCTGAATAGTATTTCTTCACGCGATACTGCGCAGCCTTCCAGGTGAAGTAATAATCCAGAGTCGCCCAAGACGTCACCGGCCAGCAGTCATTAAACTGCCAGTACAAAGTTCCCATACAATACGGCATATTGCGTCTCTCTGCCTCGATCGCCGTTTGGAACGCTTTGGCCTGCAGAAGCTGAGTGACATATACGTAGCCTTCAAAATCTTTGGGGTCTTGGTGGTAATAATCCAAGTACTTCTGAATCACGATCCACCCAATGCGGTGCTTCTGGTGCACCTTCATTACCTTGGAGCTGATATTCCTGTCCTCTGGCTTCGTAAACATTTTTATCGTCTCGATGTTTGGAACTCCTTGCATTCCATATTCAGCCATGAAGCGAGGCACTTTCGTGTTAGTGATCTCAAATGGCTTGTCCCCATGCCAGATGCCCCAGTAATGAGAATCACCGATTAACATCGACTCGTCTTCATCCCATTGCCGAAGTGGCGATGAAGGCCAATAAGGCACTCGTACTTTATCAAAATTCTTTAATGCTTCAGGGATAAGCGAGTGAAAGATGGTCTCGTACCATTTTCTTCCCTCTCCCTCCTTGATTCCTTGTCCCCATCCCCAAAATCCGATACCTTCATGAATTTCGTTATTTCCGCAATAGATGACGATTGAAGGATGATTGCGGAGTCTTTTAATCTGCTGCTCAAACTCGATTTTCATCATTTCTGTATACTCGGCATCAGCGGGATAGATCCCACCGGCAAACATAAAATCATGCCAAATTGTAATCCCATGCGCATCTAAAGCATTATAGAATTCATTATCTTCGTATTGGCCTCCACCCCATATCCTCAGCATGTTATAGTTTGATTCCTTCGCGATTTCAGCGTATTTCCAGTATTTTTCTTTCGTCATTCGCGGCATTAGACTCTCAGGAGGTATGTAGTTCGCCCCTTTCATAAAAATGTCCTTAGAGTTTATCCTCAAGAAAAAAGTTGAACCCTTGCTATCAGGCTCCTGGACAAGCTCAGTCGTTCTAAATCCGGTCCTGATGGACTTTTCATCGATGATTTTATCGTCTCTTAATAGCACGAAATCGAAGTCATAGAGCGGTTGCTGTCCACGAAATCCATTTGGGTACCACAGCTTCAATGCACTTGAAGACATCTCGGTCTCGAGGGTATAATTACCGGGAGATTTGACCTTAAAACGAGAGCTTCGGGTAGTTACGCCTGAAATATTTTTCAAACTGACTTCGAAAAAGTAGTTCCCTGGAGCAACAGCTGCAAACTCGACCTCAAGGCCGATTGTTATCTCTGCATTTGAAATCTGCTTCGCATATGCGTAAGCGTACTCAATCACCGCAGAGTCAAATCCTTCGACGATAATCGGTTTCCAGATCCCACTGACACATAAACGTGGTCCCCAGTCCCAACCGTAATGGTAACCGGCTTTACGTGACCAAATGTGAGGATTGTCGGCTGGAAGAAACATTTTCTTGTGTTTTTCAAGGTCATGTTTCGGAGCGGATTTAAATAGCACATGCAGGTTCTGCTCTCCTTGTAGGCTTGCAGGATTGAAGAAATCGACGTAGTATCTATTGAACTGAGAGTGGCTTTCGTGAATCAACTTGTCATTGAGAGAGACATAAGCGTGGGTGTCAAGTCCGTGGAATACAAACCGAATAAACTTCTTTTTCAAGAGATCTTCAGGAAGAGTGAATTTTGTAGTATACTCCCAATCTAATTCTTCAATCCATTGGACCTCTCCCTCAGTATCTCTCCAAAAAGGATCAGGAATGATTTGATTGTTGAGGAGATCAAGGTGGACAACTCCAGGAACCTTAGCTGGAAGCCATGTTTGGTTTCCGGTTGATTTGAATTTCCAACCCTCTTTTAGTTCGTATGAAACTTTTTCAGTTAATGAATACGAAAGCCGAACTATGAGGGAAAAATGGAAAAGAATTTTGAGAAACTGCATCATAGAGAACTTAAATCGATAAATCTTTTAAATTCTAATATCATTTCACTGTTAAATAAACCCTCGCCTACATGAAAGCTTGCTTTCACCGATATAGTCATTCTAATGGAAGTCTGGCTAATGAAAAGAGCAATTGATGTTCAATTTCTGGATTCCCTACATTATTATGACGAAAATACTCAATAGCAAAATTTTATCACTTTTCTCATCGTAAATAATTCACAAATAATAACCAAACTTTCGAATGAGTACCTATAGGACTGTTTCTCTCAAGGGTATAAGAAGTTACAATAATTCATCTCGAGCTGTCTTGAAAAATAAAATTACCATAGAATATGCTACGAAACGTAACATGTGATTTACTCCATAATCTCCGCATTAATTTTACTTTCACTCACCGTGTTGGGAGGAATTTCAAGCCTGAACATCTGATCCGCTTTTCCATCATTTTTATTTAAAACAGCAACTACCCCATTCTCGAGTTTCCCATCAAATACAGTCAGAACATACGACTTCTCTTGCTGGCTGGAAACGAACCCATCATTCGAGATCACCCACTTCTGCGTTAAGGAGTCGCTGGCCTTCTCAATGCAAATAATCGCTTCATCAGCCACTTTCCCGTCTCTAATCGCTAGCGCTTTCCCAGTACAACACGAGATAAGTCTGCCCTCTCCATCAGCCCTCCACCTCTGTGTCTCGCTACCATTAATCGCGTTTTGAACCACATTCGTTCCATCCTCCTTTTTCCCGTCCTTAATATCAAGGCACTTCTGTGAGTGCTCAGCAACGAGAAGAAATTCACTGATTAGAGGAAGCTTTTCAAACGAGTCCACTAAGAAAGGAGAGAAGATGTTCTTTTCGAGGAAACATTTCCGTGCTTCCTCCAACGTCATCACAGAAAATCGTTGGTGATTTGCTGCGTTCTTCTTCGAAAACAAAGCCAACCGCGATCCGGTTTGCATGCTGCCAGAATTGATCGAAATAGCCTTATCTTCATTCGCGATTGCTTGGAAAATCCCACGCTTTCCGAACTTCCATGCCTGCGTTGACTCTTGGCGATTTCGCGGAGATACGACTAAAGGAGCTCCATCAGTTAGCTCTTCACTATCCACTGTAATTACCCAGCCGTCTTTATCTGAAGCGATCCTACCGTCGAGTCCAAACCGCCAAATTTGGCACAACGAAGCTGAATAAGGAGCCAAACGGAGTGGCCGTTTCGATTTCGAGCTCTCTAAGACGTGCTCGCAATCTAAGACTTTTCGTGCGTGTAGAGAAACAATGACGTATCTCTCCTTCAATTCAAAAGGAAGATAGGTAAACTGGTTGATAAATGGCACGATTTTGAATCTTTGGTGGTCTCCGCCAGATAGGGTCGTGAGTAAAACTCTTGCGCCAACCTCCTTTGAGCCTCCAATGACTTCAAGGCATTTGCGGTCTGTATCGATTATGCCCAAATGTCCTTTCTTGTCAATGTGCTTCCATTTTTGGTAAGGATTATTCTCATCGAAAGGCTCTACCACGATCGAATTTCCATCGTCGAGGCTACTATCAAGCGGAGTCAGACACAATCCTGTTTTAACGTTGATTATCCGTCCATCAAGTCCCATAGTCCAGCGCTGGTTCTCCAACCCATGCAGAAAGCCTTGTTTTACTGCAGCACCAGACTCATTCGAAGTTATTTCTAAACAAAGCTCTGAATGCATTGCGACAATTAAAAACTCTTCCTTCTTTTTGGATTGACTCGCAGGATCAAAGATCTCAAGCTTAAAGCGCTGACTTAGCCGATCACTGACCGTCGAGAGCTGAAGAGGCGCTCCGCGTTGGGTTTCTGAGCCGGCAATGTCCCAACAAAACTCGACATTTGCTTTGGATGTGACAATACCCTCAGCGCCAAGCGTCCATTGCTGTTTGAGATCGTTGAGGTCCTTTAATGCTAATGCTAATCGCTGAGTTAAACGTGGCTCATCTTGGATAGAAATAACGAGCTTGGGATAGGCGACTGAACTAAATATTCCATTGATGGAGTCGTAAACCCACCTCTGGGAAATATGACCGTTGAAAGCCTGCTGAACAACAACACCATCGATCGCCTGGAGGCATTTATCAGTATGCCCTGTGCGGATTAAATACTCGGTTTGCTTATCAGACGGCTCCATTTAAAATAATTGAACGATTTGCTTCAAATAATATCTTTTACTGTGAGAATGCCAATCAATAATATGCAGATCAAAAATCAACAGAATTTCAAAATTCCAAGTCCGAAATTTCAAATTTCGTGATAACACTTCCGTCAGGGCTGATTGCGAGGATTGAGATAAAATCATTACGGAATTTCTGAGAGATTTACATGATAGAGGATAAGACAGCTGACAATAATAATAAAGATTTGGAATAACAACAATCAATATACATTTATTTAGCTGATAATGGATTTAAAATAATTCTATCTGAAGCTACAAAGCGGAAGAAGGTGATCGATCTTCTGAATCCATCTGCTCGTCTCCGCCCTTCTCCTCCTCCGGGTGGCTATTTGCAAAGAATAAATTTTTCGGCTTTGAAAATTGTTTCTGAATCGAAATCGACCTTTGTTCTCCGTTTTCAACCTCGGCTAGTCTGATAAGGGTCGCAATATTCGTTTCCTCAGTAGCAACGCTGGCCTTAGCCAGCTCAGGATCTGCCAACGAAGTTTTTGATTCGAAAAGATTTAATTTTGGTTTCGGGATTCTAGGCTTTGACCCTGACACACTCTGCTTGAAATATTGACTGTGGATGCTTTGATCATCGCTTTGTAAGTCCTTCAAATCAATGCTCACCGATAAACTGACATTACCAGAATTTAACGTAATTTTCTCGAGATTTGAGAGACTTTCTGGCTTAAACTGCTCCTCTTTCGTCTGCGAGGCATAACTCTTACGTTTTTTAAATCCTCGTCCTGTAGATGATTTTTTACCGCTGTTGAATGAATCATTATTTTGGCCGAGAACCAACTCCTTCAAGCTTGTAGGGAGATTTGATCCCAACTCGCTTAAAGAATTGAGCGATGGCAGCTTATTGCATAAATTGACGAGTTCGAGATCATGGACTTCAAATTTCGGGAAAAGCTCCATAGATTCTCTTTTTTGTCCGCTTTCGCTCGGACTTTTTGAGTTCAGCAGCGGTTTATTATCTGATAGCTGCTGAGAATATTGGATTTTCCTATTAACGCTGTCAAAATGATGGCTGTTGTTTCCTCGTGGACTATGGAAGTTGTTGTTTAGTTCCGGGATGTTCGTTAGAGTGGACACATGACTCAAACCATCTCTATGGTCAGGCTTGGCATTTTCTCTATTGTCATAGATGGAGGCGAGAAGCGTTGGCTTTAGGATCTTGCCTCTAGTTGCCGACCGCTGAAGAGAAGTGTTGGATTTATCATTCTCAAGGACCGTTATCGAGTTGCTTTCAGGAAGGATATTATTTGATGAATTTTTCTGAGGGCTGCGTTTCTGAGCGATAAGCGATGCCAAATAAGCCTCCTGCAGGACTGGTGTGTGATGGCGTTCACTATCAACGCGGACTGAGAGGCAGTTTTCTTTGTCTTGCTGAGAGTTATATCGATCAGAGTCGATGTTTTCACTTCCTTTAGTTTGTCTTGGCTTGGTAGGAGATTTTACAGGGGATAGCCGCTTGAGTTTAATCAGGCTGCCTTGTCTCTTTGAGGGCGAGAATTTCTCTTCGTTTTGGTTCTCCAGCTCGTTTTGCTTGTCATTGGAGTCACGACGTAAGACCTGTGCTTTGGAGAAACTAAAACCTTCGAATTCATTCACTGATTCCCCTATTAATCATTCATTAGCAAAACATTTTATATAATGTATAGTATTACCGAGATTAGCAGCTTCTGCAGTTCGATCCTGTAGCACTCTGCTGGCAAAGGTGTCTTTTTTCTCATTTAGCCCTAAAATTGACTCGTTCATAGCCAGACAACTTTTTGAGTCATTAAGGATCGAATCGTTCATAGTTCTGTTGGGAATATGTATCAGCAAATTGCCATCATTACTCGAGTGGACTTGTAGTTCCATGGAGCCTCTTACTTCATTACAGATACTTGATTCATCCAATTCTTGCTTCATTTGAATGATGGACTCTTCGAGCTCGATCACCTTTCTTCCCGAGGTACTGCTGCTTTTGTTACCATTCTGCTCGTCTTTCAAAGTCACCATATTAAATAGTTTCTGACTGGATTTATCCATGATCGAGTCGGTCAATTCCCTCTTGACACACGATCTGTCCATATCAAGCGTAACGGAATGATTTGCGCTTTTGTCTCTTTCCACTTCAGCGAACCCAACTCTGGGCACAGTGCCAGAATCATCAAATCTCTCAGGAGCATTGCTGAAGAATACTGCGTAACTGAACGTCGTTAGGAAAACCTGGAGAATGCTCAATATCGATGTTTCGATGATACAGACAAAGAGCTGACTCTTCTTTATCACTGAAGAGAAGCTCAGGAAATTGCTCAGAAGCACAGGCAGGTTCCCTACGAGAATGCAAATCAAGGCGAAGTTATTGAATAACATTTTCGCCTCTCTTTCTTTAGAAAACTGTGCCCAAGTGAATTTGTGCTTTGTCATTTTCCCAAAAACAATGCGCAGAAGCCTTAACGAGCAGACACCCGCAACCAATTCAAGGATTTTGACTTGTTTAAAATTCGCTGCTCTCCAAGCAGAATAGTTGGGATCTGATACAACCATTCTTCTGTAATAAAATCGCATAAATATGCGGTTTAGAACGAGTGATAACACCACTGAAATCACGACTATTCCTCCTTCTGAGCTGAATCCCTCAACGAAATAAAGTATGAGAAGGAACATCCAGGTCGCGATTTCGACGATGGAGACGAGCGCGACTGAGTTGCTGAAGAAAAGGGTTTCTCTTTGTCTTCTTTTGGCTATTATGAGACCAGAAAAGAGCAGTACTGTTAAAATGAACGAAAAAGGAGCAATAATGGCTACTTTTGGCTCAATTGAAAGGCAAATTTTTGAGCTAGCATCGCCGATCATTCCAGCAGGACAGTTTACTACGCAATAGCTAGTATTATAGACAAAATAAGGGCAATTCTCTTGACATCTTCCTTCGAAATGATAGTAACCAGAGGGACAAGCAGCCACGCAAGACTGATCTAAGACTAGATTATTTCCACTGCATTTAGAGCAAGTTGTCGCTGATGTGCAGGAAGCACATCCTTCAAAGCATCGCGCGCAAGCTCGTTGCGAATCGACGAAATATCCTGCTGGACATTCCGCAATGCAAGTCCCATTCTGCTGCCAATAGTAGGAGCCAGGTGCGCAGTTACATCTTGAAAGGCTCTCATCGTAAGCGGGCAGTGTACATGAAGGTTGGCATTGTGGGTCACAAGCGGCTGGTACACAAATCTGACCGGTTTTCGCGTCTGTTTTGTAGCCTGAGGGGCAGACTGTCATACAGGTACTACCAAGCAGGTACGGGAGTTGATTTATACAAGAGGTGCACGTGTCGGGCGTTCCTTCACAGGTCGCGCAGGGCTGGTTACATTGCTGGCATTGCTTTGTGCTTGGGTTATATAGGGAGCCTGAAGGACAGACGGCATAGCAAAATCCAATCGTTGGGTAAAAGATAGGGTAATTGGAGTCACAGGAGAGGCAATAGTTGGTGTTAGAAGGCGAGCACGTGGCACAGTTTGCAGTTGTGTTACAGAGAGTACACACCTGAGACACGGGATCCAAAAAGAACGGTGAAACACAGGTCGCCATGCAAGTGTTAGTCAGAGTGTTTAAATATGGCGTAGGAGCTTCGCAAGCAATACAATAGTTGACGTTATCGTCCTTGCAGTATTTGCAATTAGCGCTGCAAGGCATGCAATTCGTTCCGATCTTACTATAGCCTAGAGGGCAGCTCGCATAACACTTTTTATCGACCACGTTTAAGTAAGGGAAAGTCGTTGGGCAGCTTAGACAGACTGAAAGATCTGCCGCTTCACATGTCTTGCAATTCGAGTCAAGACTGCATTGCTTACACGTGAATGCTCCATTCCCCATGTTTACAGTTGCGGTTTGGTCAGGACACTGTGCGTTGCAGGAATAATCGATCTCAGACAAGTAAGGCAAAGCGTTCGGGCAGCTCGTGCAAGCTGAGAGCGAGGTGAGGGAACAAGTTTTGCAATTTAATGATGCTTTGCATTGCTTGCATATGTTTCCTGATTCAGATAATGTTGTCCCTTCAGGACAGCTAGCACTGTAGCATTTACTGTCGCTCTCACTGAACAGGTTGTATGTGGATGAGCATGTGAGACATTGCGAGGGATTCGAGGAGTTACAAGTAGCACAGTTCGATCCGACTCCGCAAGGCAGGCATTGACTCTGAGTAGCATATAGACCTGCTGGACAAGAGCTATAGCATTTCATATCAATGGAACTCAGGAGATTATACGTCGATGTGCAAGTAATGCAAGTTGAGAGGTTTGTGAGTGTGCAGGTGTTGCAATGGCTGAGAGGATCGCAGCTAATACATGTTTTTGCCCCATTGTCTACCGTGCCGCTGGGACAAGCGGAATAGCAATTGTTAAGATAGAAGAACGGGTAACTTTCGACGCAAGATGTACAGTTCGTTGCAATTCCATAGCATGACTGACAAGGTGAACTGCAAGTAAAACCCATATTGATACCAGCGAAAGTTGAATGGATTATGTAATCGTCTGTAGTGTAAAACTCAATTGTAAGTGTCCTTGAACCAGCTGATAGGAGACTATTTGTAAACGAGCTAAGTGTGAAGTTAAGAGTCTGGCCTTTTGCTGCTTGTGGGAGTGAATAGATTTTTAGCTTCTGGTTTATCAGCAGCAAGTTTGAAGCACCCAGGTTTCCGGTGATTTGCGGCTGACTGATTGAGGTGATGTCAGAAGGGAAAGTGATCAAAATGTAGTAGTTTTGGGGAAGGTCAACTGTAGTGTTAACAGTTATCATATAGTTTGCGGTGGAATTGATAGAATAAGAAGAGAGTGTTACAGTTGTAGCAGGCGCAATGTTGGAAGCTGTGTTTGTAGTAATAACTAGGCTCGAGAGCAATTGCTGAACAATAAATCCCCCGTTATCCGTTACTACGATCTGGAACGATCCTGAGGGTTTCGTGGAGAATGCATTAGTAACGTTCTTTATCTTGAAAGAAAAACTGCTGCTGATTGGTGAGCTAGAAAAGGACAACCCCAAACTGACTGCGTTCGCGCCTCCTGCACTGCATTGGTCAATTTTCTGAATATTGGGGTCTGCAGTCACGCATTGAATATTCTGATTCTCAAAAAAGATGGTACTTGGGAAGATAACAGTTATGAAGTCAGTGCTTAAGATTGGAATAGTCGGGTAGATCATGAAAGTGTAATCAGTTGATGCAGAATTAATGAGCGAATCGGGGACAACACTGGTCCTCGTATCAAGAACCGCTGCGATTGACATGCTTACACTCAGTGAAGAAGACGTCTGATCGATGATATAGCCGTCCGCATCATAGGTGGTGAAGGTAAATCCATTAGAAGGAGCGAAAGATCGAGGGTTAGTGATGTTGCTGATACTGAATTTGAGCGTCAGGTTGCTTGGAGAGGATGCATTTGCAAATCCATTTGTAATAGTGATTTTCCCGTCAATTGGATCCACAGTGATCGATGGTGCTGTGTAAAATCCAACTATATCACTTAACTGAGAGTTGCTGCTGACTGAAACAGTTTTTGGGAAGCTGACTTGGAGATATCCATTCTGAAGGATGCTGTTTGCGATTGTGAATACAAAATTATAAGTTGTAACAGCTCCGGCAGTTGGATTTGCAGCAGTGATGACATTTGAGCTCTCAGCTGCTCCTGAATTTATGTTCCCTGGGGTTAAACTAGTGACAAGGAATAAGGCTGCTGATTGATCGACAACCACTCCTGAGTTAGACTTAAGGTTGTCTCTGGTTTCAATTGTGAATGCTGCTGGAGGCTTCGTGGAAGAAGGGTTCTTTACATTAGGAATCTCTACAGAAATTGTGGCATTTCCGCTGAAGCTCGAAGCAAATGCATTCTGGATGCTCAGCGTAGAGGTGTCAGAAACACAGAGTGCGCTTGGAAGGACATCAGAGTCAGTGGAAGTGATGCTGCATTGGCCGTTGCGAGGATCAAGCGCGATTTCAGCAGGAAAATATATGTAGATGACGCCAGTAGAAGGCAATGGAGACTGCAGCATAAAAGAGAGAGTATATGTGGTCTTCTGATTAATTTGGCTCGAAGCTAGCACAAGAGTGGCATTGCTAATCGCGCCTGGTGTTGCAGTGACCTGAAGTTCTGAGATATTTCCAATCTGCTGAGATAAATAGCCTTGAGAGTCCTTCACAAAAATAGAAAAGCTTGAGGAAGTCCTTGTTGTTGCCTTGAATGCATAAAAAATTCTGAAATTCAATGGGAAAAATTTACTGGGTTCTTAATCTGGAGAATCTGGTAAAACACATAACCACCTTCAACGGAATAATGTTGAAAAGCGTTCTGTAAGGTCAGCTTATTCCCTGTAATACTGGTCACTAAGTTAGAGTTTAATCCAGAGAGCGGATTCACTCGCAAGGTTGCTGATGCAATAATAATTTAAAATATAATTGATGTCGAGGAGTTACTAGCATCAAACGTGATTTCGTTTGGAAATATCATTTCTATTGAACTGCCAGCTTCAACTAGGTTAGGATAGCTGAATGAGAACGTATAAGTTGTCACAGCGTTTATCACGCTATTATCAATAATCAACCCTGGTGAATTCAGCATAGCTGGCTGAGAAATCACGAGCGTGAGTCCGCTAACGACATCAATGTTTCCGCCGTTGCTCGCTACCGTTGAAATGGTGAAAGTCCCCTAGAAACAAGTTCAAAATGGCTCCATAATGATTTTTTACTTTTGATCTCAACGAGAAAGGGTTCGTAAAGTTAGCCACTGTCAAAGAGACTTGTGTTTGCGCGGGGATGCTGGAGGTTGGATTGCCATTTGAGATGGTAAGCAGGTCAGTGTTTGAATCAAAGCTGCACAATAAATTAGAGGATAGAGCCTTTTATTTATTTAAATTATCTTAGTTTAAAGCTCTAATCAACGGAATCTTTACCGAGATAGCGGAGCATGTCGGCTGATTAGTCGATATCATGCTCTTTAGCTGGTAGGACTGTGCTCCTTCCTGTGCGTTATATTTTGGAAATGACAGCATTATGACTGAGCCTGCAGGAACACTGTGCTGGGTGGTGAAATGCACCAAAAGGAAAGAATTGGCGCCCGCAACCTGCGACAGTGAGGAAAGCTGGGCATTTTGAAGAGTGCCTGGAGTTATCGACGGCAGTATCCCGGTTGTTTTGACATCTATTTGCGAGGATCCACTGTCCAAAGTGAAGAGCTGTAAAGATTGGGTCACTAGTGTGCTTCCTGGATTACGAATGCCTCGGATGCTGAACTGTATTATAGTTCTCGGAAAATTGCCGATGTTAGAGACCGTGATTGAATTATCGGTGGAAGTTCCGCTGCAAACGAGCACCGGATTAGCATTCGTGATTCCGTCACATGTGTAGGAAGTGGAGGTAATGGTATAAAGAGTGGTAGGGAAAACCACCTTGATTTTGGAGAGATCTGGAGTCGTCGTCGGGATTCCTTGAATGAGAAAGGAATAGTTCGCGAGTTCGCCGACTGTGGATGTAGAGAGTGAGAGTTGGACTGTGGTAATCAGAGCGGCTATGGGATTAAGAAGTTATTACGGAAGCGAGTTAGATATTACTGTTTCCTACGGTGAAGAACGCCAATAGGAGGTTTAGGAGTAAGAGCTGCCGAGTTTCTTTCATTTAAGAAAAATTCAAATTATTTAAAACCGTTAAATTTGAGATAAATTTGGCTAGAGAACATTTAATTTACGAAATTTGTTACCGGATGGATTTGGCTCTTAAAGCGATAAAATATTTTTGAATGAGTAAGGAAGGCGTAGATTCTTAGATGTGGAAGAGTACTTGCACTCATGAATAGTACTTGGGCATCACAGGTAACATATTTGTTTTTGAAACAAGAAAAGGTTTGAATATCTTAGAATCTCAATTAGCTAAATCCGTGTGTTAAACTCCTAATATTTCAATAACGCTAGAATTGAAAGTCATTTGAAAACTGAGAGAGAAATCACAGTCCATTTTATCAATTCCTTTGCGATTGTATCCCGAACAAATTATAATTACTAACAAAATCATTAAGACAAACCTGTAAGAATCAATAATAAAAAGCTCATATGATTATAGATAGCATAAGTTATCCTTAAAGAGATATGCCACGAGGAAATTAAGGCATATAATTACGAATTTTCTGTTTTTACTTCACAATTATGCCAACCGCAAGTGAGATAGATCATTTATATGATCAATAAAGTATATATACCAGCCAATCGGATAGATGGCATATAAGACTACCACCTACTTCTCAAAATTGAATAACAACAATTTTGAGACTGAGATGAACGAAAAGAAAGGCAAAACGTGACCTTTACTGTTAAGTTAACAAAAGCAGCCGTCGAGATAGTTTTCATCCTTAGAACAATAAGGGGATAAATCCTTTATTATTGCTTAGGCTTTCATTTTCTCTCTGCGAAAATAGCAGTAAGAAGTTGCTATCGAACAATAATTTGATAGTTCGAGTTAATTATAAATTGAAATACTTAACTGAGTACGTAAAAAGGGTATATAGGAATAAACGAGAGAAATGCTTCGTCCACATCAGCTTCTGTCATTGAATATTGGAATCTTCAGCCTTGGTCTCGGATTATACTCTGGATTTGTAATCAGAGACGAGTACAACTATCCATCCTCAAACAAGATTGATGAAATGATCCGCCTTTATTATACGAAAGACGCCGGCCTCCTAAATGAGATAGATCAGCTCAGAGCCAAACTACAAGAGAAGAAGAAACAAGCTGCGAAGGAGGCAATGCTGACTGCAGCAGCCAACTCTCAACAAAAAATTCAAGCTATGATACAAAAAGGTGCTGCTAATCAACAGAACAAATCTAATGAAAAGGAAAAATAAGCGAGAAGATTTATCTTTTGTATGATAGAGGTTCTTACTGTGAGATGCGAAAGCTGAACCATCTATATCGGCGGTGTTATATCGTTCATAAGAGACTATTTTGCATAAAAGTTTCTATAGCGGTTCTGCGGCTTACATGTATAAAATAAACCTGATGTTAGTCTTGGGTTGGCTATATTGAGCGCTCATTTGAACAGAACTCGTGCTTATAATATTCAAATTTGTTTTCACTCATTTCTGGATATTATAATAGAAACTTGCAGATTATTACGGAATAAGTCAAAACCTTCTGACCTGAACACTCACATAAGTTTGGAGAATGTTTAACAATTCTTTCTTCAATTCTTGATGAACTAACTTCTAAATGTTTACTTATTTTAGTGAAATTGTTCTGTAGCTTTTCTAAAAAGATTTTGTCAGCCTCCTGTATCATACAAGAAATCCGTTCTTATTCTACAAAGCCTGAAAGAAGAAATATCTGACTCACAACAATGCCTTGATATTTGAATATTTCTTATTCCTTTCAGAGTGTTTTTCTTCAGATTGGGGCTATTATATAACATTCTTCTTGAAAAACATTATACGCAACAAATCGAGAACTCCACACATACAATAAAGAGCATTATAACGAATCACGATCTCCACCCAATGAAGCTTCTTTCTGTTTAGTCTTATATAATTTGAGAGCTTGCTGAATAACCTTGTAAGCTTCGTTTTTATTGCCAAAGTCCTCGATTACAACTACTTTCCCTTCAGATTTCTTATAGTTGACAAAAAAGTCTTTGATCTGTTTCGTCACCTCAGCAGGTATATCCTCTACATCCTTGAAATGCGCGTATTCAGCATCGTTTTCAATGACCGCAAGGATTTTATTATCACCAGCACCTTGGTCAACCATCGGCATCACACCAATCACACGACATTCAACCAGAGCCAACGGGTGGATTGAAACTGAGCTGATAATAAGCACATCCAATGGATCTCCATCGTCTTCAAGCGTCTGTGGGATAAAACCGTAGTTTGCTGGGAAATTAAAGGACGCGTTGACCAAGCGGTCGACTTTGAGGATGCCAAACTTTTTATCAATTTCGTATTTCAGTCGTTCTCCTTTCGGAATCTCGATTATAGCGTTAACGACCTCCGGCACGTTGTCGCCTGGGCTAATAGCATCAATATACGGGTTTTTGGAGCTGAGAGGTTTTTCTTCATTGGAACCGCTAACGATTGGTGAGAGTAGCGTTCCAGCCAATAGAACGCTTAGAACAATCGAAGAAAATTTGCGAGATGCCTGCATTACGTGAAAGCCGTTTTAATTTGATCTTTCTAATTCGATAATTATTAAGCACCACCGGTATTTATCAGGTCTCGTTCGATCGAACTATTCTTCAAAACACGCGTTCAAATCTTTTACAAAGGACCGATGTGGAGTTTTCTAGAAGAAACACGTATAATCAGTGTACACCTGTTCTTGTATGTTATGCAAGCTGTGCATATGTTTTTTTTTTTTGAGATTTTCAAGTTAACTTGCACATAAGGTTATAACTGATAGAATATGATGTTACAAACTCTGAATTCTTGGAGGCTTTGACTGATCCTCAAGGAGATCCCAAGCAAGTTAGTCAATATAATAAAAAAAAGGCTCTCGGTTTTGGAGGAAAAAAAAAATTTTGAAAATGCCAATCTATCAATAGTTTGTCATTTGGCCAAGAGATAATAAACGTTCACATACGCTCACAAAGTCATAAGATGAGACGAAATACTTCAATTTTATATATGAAGAATTAATAATTATCTATTGCCCAGAGCGAACTCAGATCCTAAGAACGATGTTTGTTGAAATCGTAGAATCCAGGACCCTGACTTCTGTCTCGATTTGGAGTAATTTTCATGGAAAAAATAGATTGTTTGGAGCCCCGTTGGCTGGATTTCAAAACTATCGTGTGACTCTCTAATCTCACGAGTTTAAATTGACAACAGCATTTCGAATTTTAATAATCTTTTAATTAATTCTGAAAACAAAGAGAACTGGGTTAGCCCGCTGATCGCGCCTGCCAGAGTTTATGACAGACCTAAACGACATTTTCATGTCGTTACTTTGCGGTCTCCTCAGGGACCCAAAGCGCGACAATTCCTCTGCTTTGGATGCAGAGGTCGGAAAAAGAAAAAGCACTCACTCTCAGTGTGAGCTAGACCTCGAGACATTAGTGAGCTCGGTCTCAGAGAAGTCTGACAATCCTAGCGAGAGCATGATTATCTGTAGCATAAAAGTGGTCGAGCTTTTGCTGCAGAAAATGATCGCTTCTGGCGGGAACAAGCTTCCTGATTTCGAAGTGCTGCTAAAAATGCTCAATGAGGTCGGCTACCGCACTTCTTGCGCTACAGGAACCTGTTCTCATCCAAAAATTACCTACTCGATCCCAAAAAACATCGATAAAGGCCAATTTTTTGATCCTTATGAATCTTTACAGAATTCCTTAGCCCAAGCCCTCATTAACGTCCAAGTCAACCGACGAAGATCTCAACCACGAAGAACCGAGATCAAGGTAACTTCTAATTTACACTTCTTTCCAAATACCTTAACTCCTCAGGATCTCAAATTGCATTCACTCTTCCCATCAGTCCCAACACCCGAAGTACTCTATCATAAAGCTGTTGTAGTCGAAACTCGCGCTGCTGGCAACTTCCTCGCGACGCTAAATGGCGGAAACAATCCAGCGCTCAAGATCTGGAAGTTTCCAAGAACCCGAAATGAGAAGGAAGAGCTTATTTTCCAAAATAGATTCACTCTAATGGAAAGTCCTTCAGCGCTTCTCTATCTGAACAATGAACAGACTCTTCTTGTCGGTTTGAAAGGAGGACGCATAAACGCGTTCAAGATACACGCCTCAGAGGACGGTCTCGAGTGCATGGAGTTTTTAGGCTCCTTCAAGTCAAGCAAACCAAATAGCGCTGTTACATCGATCATCGACCTCCAGGATGGTCGTAGAATCGCGACTCTCGACATACAGGAAGGAATGGTAAAGATCTGGAGCCTGGCGTCGTTCTCTTGCGTTGATACGTTAAAGTTCCAAGATCAAAATATTGTGAAATGCGTTGCTGTTCCCTCAGAAAACGGTATTCTAACAGCCACTGACTCTGGAAATTTAGGTTTCTGGAGACGCAAAGCAAATGGCTATACCTGCGTGAAAATCAAAAAAGCGCATGAGGAGACTATCGTAGAGCTCTCTCATTTCATTGATCCGGTGAATGCAAAGGGTAAAGGTTTTGTTCTAACATCAGGTACGGATAGCTTGGTGAAAATTTGGGATATGAAGCGCTTCCAGTGCGTCCGAACGATCAAATTAAAGAAATTTGCAAACATGGCAAACTTTTTGCCAAACTGGAGGCAACTGATGCTCCAATCTGTCTCGAAGACTCTCTACATGGTGAACTATCGAACAGGAAGAGCGACTAATTCGATAAGATTGAAATCAATGCTACGAGACTGGACCTATTCGGCCGAAGAAAATCTAATCTTCATAACTTATGGCGGTTCTGCAATTAATGTTCTGGAACCCATGTAAAAATTTGCATACTTGACTTATATAGTTTTTGTAGATGTGCTTTATCTATAAAAGTTAGCTCTATAAGAATCAAGAGAGACAGGAGTAAATAAAATTGAATCAGCCTATATTTAATATACTTCGATGCAATTCAAAATTAAAGAAAAAAACAAAAAACCAATTTTTTTTTTCCTCAAGACAAAATTCCAAAATTGATCATACCATATTTACCACCTCGCGATGTGGAGTAACAAGAACGAATCATTTGAAATTGGATTTACCGGGTAATACTGAGAATATGGTTGCAGTTGGGTGTTGAATCATTTCAAAATTCAAATCGACTCGGGAATCCCCCTTCTTTAAATATTAATCAAAAACTCACCGGAAATCTGTTCATGATCCAGGGAAAATGATGAGTAGTAGCAAATACAGTATTCCTATAATTCCTTTCTATTTAAAGAAGCACTATTGATACAACACGCTTTCAAGTGTTTATTTTCTATGACCAAAGAATCCATCATCATCATGATCATGATGATTGAAACCAGAAAAGCATGAAATTGATGTTACAGCTAAGTTGATCAGAAGGGAATATAGCCTCGAAAACGAGTATGAAAAGCAATGACGCTATTTACACCGACCAATGAAATGGAAAATAAATCCAAAAAAGCTTATAGAGCTCTTATTTCTCAAAATATCAACCAGTTAGAGCAGCTTCTTGGAAGAAAAACTCAGCCCTCAGCATTGATTATTGTGGTCCAGTATCCTTAATTGGAATAGTTACTGAATCACAAAACGAATATTTACATATCTTAAAAAAATTAAGACACAGCCTCTTCTCTCAGCCACACTGTCACACTGTGGTTCTGCCTACTCCAAGTATACCTCCTTCGCTAAGCCTCGAACACGAATTCTACCAGGACGCTGACTAATGCACTCAATTTAGAGATTCAATTTTTTTGTTAATAGCAGGAAGCGAAGTAAAATTTATCGGGGTATTTCAAATTTAAAAGCAATGAGCAAAACATGTTTCTAATTTGAATATACATATTTGACCAAAAAACTCAGAAAATAAAATTGAGAAAATTGCAGGCTTAGAATTTTCCCAAAGCGATGGCGCCTAAATCCAAAAATAAAAATATGTGCAAACAATACTTTATTGCTTTAACGTCGAAGCCCTCATAATTGGTGTAGAATTAAGAATCCTTCTGTCTTTCGGGCTGTCAGCTTGAAGTCCAGGCTCCTTCTCTTTGCGTGTGATTCTATTAAAAACGATAGTTCCTTTCTTCCTATTCCCTCTGCCTTCTTCCTCATTTCCGAGTTTGGCCGCATTCATTGGGCTGTTCCCGTTTGTAGTCATCTCGTGGTTAAAAGGAGACGAATCACTCACGTTTTTTCCATCTTTGTGCTCAGAACTGATAAGACCGGTGCTCTGATCCCTGTCCTGTGACACTTTGCTTCCTGTCGGCGTAAGCCCATTGTCCTTTTCACTTATGACTTCTAGCTGAGATTTTTCTGGATTTGCGACCTTAATAGCTGTCAAATCGCTGAAGGACAGGCCTCCGTAGGGTTGGTCACCTTGATTAGAGAGATACACTGTTACAGGCTCGTTCTCTCGCTTAGTTTCGGGTTGTTTTCCATCAACTAGATCTGATTTTTTGACTGTGGGGTCTGAATTGTCCTTCGAAGAGTCTCGGCAACAAAGGAAAAATCTGATAGCAAAGGACATTTATTTATAAGAAATTTATTGTGGATTATAGAGAGCAAATGAATCACTTTGATCGAACTGAAATAATTGTCTTTTCTTCGATAAAGTTTCGATTAAATTATTCGCGACTAGTTGCTATCCAATACTTTAATTCTTTCAGCAAAATTAAGTCCACAAACAAGTGTCTCAATTTTCGAACACGCTATCCTGCTTCTGATAATAACGCAGAAAAATAAATAAAGAAATATAAAGCTCAATAAATGAGAAATAGTGGCCTGCGCCAAGAAAAATTGAACTTTAAATTATATTAGACTTCCCTTAAAATATTCGACTCAATGGCTAGGTGCAACTTGTTTTTTCGTAAGAGTTGTCCTTCCTAAGACGAGTAAATTCAATGTGGACACTTGGAAAATACTGTTGCAAATTCCCTAGAATTCAAATCAACTCGACTTGAAACGATAGTTTTGTATGGCTGGGAACTTTGCAGCTTTTGAATTACCTAGTTTGTTAAGTTTTGGGTTTTAAGTGGAGAACAATATTAAGATTCTGGGAAAGTATAAGTTTTTTAAATTGTATAATTCGTCTATTGGCTCGAATGAAGGAGTCGTGCTTTTTAAGAAAACATAGATTAGGAGAGAGATCGGGCTCCAGATTGTACTAACCACCTATTTGTCTTCCAAGGGATTGAGTATTTTCCTTTTTCTTGTTAAGGCTACTCAAAACGATAAGATGATTTTGAATAGGCTCAGGCAACTCAATCGTGATTAATAAAAAGACGCCCTACTCTTGATAACCTAAGAGTTGCTCGTTTGTAGACCTCTCGTTCTGAATTTGAAAGAATATCAGCTTAATATGGAGTCTACATACCAGATCAAGAAAATTTTGGACACCCCAATTATACAGATTTCCAGTTCGAAAATATTTTCTACTCATATCCGCAGCTAAGACAAGAAGGGAAATTGACTAAAGTTGTCCTAAAAACTGCTCATTTATTACTTTTTTTTTAACAAAACCAGAGAATGAGTTCCTAACAAAGAATGAGAATTAATGTATCTTTGATGATTAAACCGGAAAAGCCTTGAATTCGATTGTTGTGATTAGCAAATCCTAATCAAAGTTCCAGGAAATATGATTCTTATTTAATAAATTCTACTTGGTTAGAGAGCTAATCTGAGTGGTTTAATCTTATTTATTGAGAAACTATTAGCTTGATTAAGGGTCAAATGATAGGAAGAATAGTCGACAGCAATCGCAGCATCAGAGTCCTCGTCGCTGAGGATGATTCGTTTCAACGACTCGCCCTTGTAGATCTCTTGAGTATTTCTAACTGCGAAGGTATTTCACTCCCTTTCGTTCCTTTAATCCAATATAATTCTCATATTTCCAGTCGTTTCTGTCGAAAATGGAAAACTGGCTTTCGAAGAGCTGATGAAAGAAGACGCAAACTTTGACATCGTGCTTCTCGATCTTATGATGCCTGAAATGGTAAATAACTATCTTCTCAGCGCTTTTTTTAACTATCACTCACCTCCTCTGAAAGGATGGGCTTGAAGTTCTGACAATCATGCAAGAAACAGAAAAATTAAAAGATATTCCCGTCGTCATGATGTCTTCGGACGGCGAGCAGCAATCTGTCGCAACTTGCATCCAGAGAGGAGCGAAAGATTATTTCGTCAAGCCAATTCGAATAGGAGTAATACAATATTTACACAAAGAAAGCAAGTGTGTTAATACTATCATCCCTCAGAAAGTTAAGACGCTGTCCAAATACGTAAATACCGCAAATCGCAAAGACGATAAAGGCGGCGACCAGTTTGAAAGAATAAAATTGGTAATAAACTTTTTTTTTAATGCATGGTCCGATTACCTGGTGGCATACGATATAGCTTGGTAGAGGTGCCGGCGGGTCTGTTGAACTTGTCAAGAGGATCACTGATGGAGCTGAATTCGCTCTGAAGATCATACCGATTCAGCTTATGAGTCCACAAGAGAGAAAAGCTGCTGAGAATGAAGTTATTCTGCTCAAGGTGCTATCAGGACCAACGATTATCCGCTACTACAACTCCTTCACAGAAAAGAACAACCTCTACATCGTCATGGAGTACGCCGAGGGAGGCAGCTTAAGTGATCGTATTAATGAGAAGAAAGCTGAGGGAGAGCATTTTACGAAAGATCAGCTCCTTAGTATGTTCAGAAAACCAGCGATATCGATAATAAACTTGTTTCTTATTTGCAGATTGGGCGGTGCAGATGATCATCGGGCTCATGTTTATGCATTCAAAGAATATATTACACAGAGATATCAAGTCTCAAAACATGTTTTTAACAAAAGGCGATATCGTTAAACTGGGAGACTTTGGTATTTCAAAGGCCCTTGGGACTGCCATCGATTTTGCAAAAACTACAGTGGGAACACCTTACAATATGTCACCAGGTACCTCAATTTCTCTCTTTCGAAATAGTTCTCACCAACTGCTGCTGTAGAGGTGTGTCGTGGAGAGCAATATGGTCAGAAAGCCGACATTTGGGCACTTGGAGTCACCCTCTATGAGCTTGCAGCTTTGAAGCGTCCGTTTCAGCATGACCATATCGGAGGTTAGTCGAATGCTATTACTTTCAGAATGTAAACAACATCCCATAGGACTGTTCGAGTTAATCAAAGAAGCAACTCCGGATTCTCTTCCGGAGGGCACAGACCCCGAGGTTGCTAACCTTGTGGATGTCATGCTTCAGAAAAACCCTATGAAACGACCAAGCGTTTGGGATTTGGTCAAAATCCCCTATGTAAACGACCGCATTAACAGATTCGTCGAAGAGCACGGAGGTAAAGAAGAAGTTGCTGGCGTCCTTGACTTGGATCCGACGAAAGCAAAGAAATCCATGATGGATAAGACAAACAGCATTGTAAATAGCATATACTAGCCTGCAACTTAATAATTAGCAGATCTCCAATGCAGATGATGAAAAGCACGTTGTTGTGAAGAGGTTGAACAAGAAAGAGTAATTTCCATCTCCCTTTCGGTCGCGAGTCTCATATTATGAATCTGATAAATAGACTTTATGAAGTTGCAAATAATCTGAGAGCAATCCCTCGCCGAAACGTAAAAACAGGAGTGTTTACAACAGCTACAAACGTAGTCACAGGAGAAGATCTTGCGATTTGGCTTGAAAAAAACAGCAATATTACAAACAGTCAAGAGATCAAACACATTGTCGAGGATCTACTGGACCAGCATCATCTTCACGTCGTGAACGGAGACCCTCTCCATCACGAGTTTCATAACTCAGCGAGTGCATTATATCGTCTCCAGGTGGATCAAGAAGGAATCCCTGTCAATATGTTTAGAATCTGGAAAGAGGAATGCTGTCCTGCTAATCAACTCGCTTCTGAAATGATTAATAAAATGAATGATGTGCTGAAAGATATGCAATCCAGTAAGGAAGATCAGAAGAATTTAATAACCAAGATTAAGAAAAGCAAGAACTACAACCAATTTATGGAGCTAAGTGCTGAACTGCAAGGGGTTAATGTGCAAGCTTTACAAAAGAACGAGAAGATTGCTTTCTTTTTGAATATGTATCAGATCATGTATGTGCATGAGAAACTGCTAAAAATGGAAGTCCCTGCACAACAGCTTGAAAGGCTGGATGTTCTTGGTAAGGTCGGGCAGTTTGTATCGCAATCGTTACAGTAAACAAGCCTTGTTGAGTTTATTGATGAAAATCTAATGTCATAAGGAAAGAGAAGTTTCTTTATAATATTTCGGGAAAGAATTTCACTCTCAATGACATAATGCATGGATTTTTGCGAGGAAATCGGGCCAAACCAGACTCGATCCTTGGCGGGAAATATTTCTCTGGGACTGATATGAGAAGCCAGCAAGTTCTTGTAAATATTCCGTCCATTGACATTTGATAACGAGAGAATACTTTTAGATTCGGGACTCAAGGATTCCCCTTATTTTCTACCAAGGAAATGAACTTCCAAAGCGATTAGAGACCTATGAGTCAAGCAATTTCGAAGAGGTAGATTTCATTCTTCTTAAAGGTCGGCAATCTATTATCTTGCAGAAACTAGACAAAATTGTGAAGGATACCTTAAAGAATACCGTTCTCTATGACGAAATCGAGGATGAGGTAGCTCTATTCTGCTTACACCCAAAACAACAATTCCTAAACACCTTTATGTAGATATACCTTCCAGCTGTTATGAGGCAGTACAGAAGAGATTTTCCGAATGATGATATTGGACTTATTAAATGGGTAAGCTCACGAATTGGAATTTTGTGGTCTTACGCCTATTATCAGATATGGAAATATTATCGGTTCCATGTCAATTTGGAGACAGTAATGCAAGGGTTAGAGACAAACACTATCCGCTTCCAATACCTTGAGTGTAAGTAGTGCCTCAATTTTAGCGTAATCAACAGTTTTATGTTATATCTTCTTGCAATTTTGTATGAGTCAAAGTGAAATATCATACTTTACTTTTTTTTTTACTGATAAATTCGATAATAAAGAAATTTTCTAAACCGCCCGATTTCTTCTTAGTTCCTCAAAAAAATTATCTGTAAAATAAAGTCCAATGGATTGGATCTCATCAGAATCCAATCGCAATGATACAGCGTACCAGCCCGGCTTGAGTTGTATTTATAAACAGAGCACACATCGAAATATTTTCATGCATTCGTTACTGTGGAAGAAAGGAACGAAATAATAGTTATATATCAGAAAAATAGCAAGCAAAAGACTCCACGAGCCATATATCGCAATTGTAAGGAAAGAGACTTAGTTCTGGTAATATAGAATATCTGAGAATACTGCTTCAGAGGAGTTTCCTCGTTTGTAAATGATTTAATGCGATTTGGTAGGATATCATTTGGAAACGCAGGGATTCAGATCTCGAGAATTTCTCGAACGTAATATTTCATGATAACATACTTTGGAAACATGCCAAGCGAAAAGACTCCTAAAGACTCTATGAATATTTGAATCTAGCTTTGTATCTTTATGAGTCACTTAGATTACAATATCACATTGTTTTAATCATGCGGAAATTATATAGTTTTAACAAACACTTCATTATTCGAATTAAATTTTCGCTCAAACCTGGATCATGATCAATTTAACTGTTTCCCATGTTATCGTCTTCATAGCGACAGTCTTTCTGGTGTTCATAGCGCACAGGATACTTGTGTTTCCGCAACTTCTTCTTGCACAGTATCGGAAGCATAAGCATATCAAGACACTCATTAGATCAAGAATAGCTCCAAGTATGAAATCCTTTTTCAGAGATGCAGAAACAAAAGGCGACTTTTTTTACTCAGCGAAGCAATTGATCGAAGAAGACCCTGACTGCAAGGCCATCGTTTCAGTAAATGGTCCGCTCTTGTCTGTTCAACTCACAGATCCAGATCTACTCAAAGAATTCTTCAAGCTGCAACAACAGCACCCAGACCTATACGAAAAGAAATTTGGAGGTGGCTTACTAAAAATGTTTCTCAAGGACGGTCTGTTCTCAGCTGAAGGGAATATCTGGAAAAAACATAGGAAAATCGATTCTCAAGCTTTCCATTTTGAGTTTGTGAGGAGTCAAGTTAATGTGATCAGAAAAATATCGAAAGATTTCATTAATAAGATCGATTTCAACGACAAGCTATCTGCCATCGATTTCTTTCAGAATATCACTGGAGAGATTGTCTGTAGAGCATTCTTTGGGAGTGGACTTTCAAGCCAAAAATATAATGGGAAATCCTTTTGCCAAATTGTTGCAGAGCTTACTTCTGACATTGTGGTAGAAGCAATGACACCGATGCATATCATGTTTAATAAGTACTACGTTAAATATTTCCCGAGCAAAAAAGTCAAGGATGTATTGAGAAGAATGGAGGAATTCAAGCAGGTGTGTCGCAACATAGTCACAGAAAGAAAGAATCAAATGAAGAAAGGCGAGTTTCCTCCTGAAGCTGAGCATGATCTGCTGTATTTACTATTGAAATATCAGCAAGAAAATCCTCATGAAAATTTTGATGATGATGAAATTGTCCATGAGTTTATCACA